>Ga0114933_10002316_pt1 | contig 19969 bp, 12 predicted proteins | sample 4SBtaG_FD_89691 | JGI IMG/M metagenome (GOLD analysis project Ga0114933, IMG submission 89691) | Deep subsurface microbial communities from Kolumbo volcano to uncover new lineages of life (NeLLi) - 4SBTROV12_W25 metaG | ecosystem: Environmental > Aquatic > Marine > Volcanic | place: Kolumbo... | reverse complement strand
GAAGACGAAGAACATCACGTGGACAACTCGGAATGACGGACGCGGCGAGCTGGCGACAGCGCCGTGTGGCCGTGATTGGCTGTGGCGGACTCGGCGTCCCTGGTGCGTGGACGCTCGTTTGCGCGGGCGTCGAACGGCTGCGATTGATCGACACCGATGTTGTCGAGGTCAGCAACCTGCATCGCCAGGTCCTGTACAACGAAGATGACGCTGGAGCGATCAAGACCGAACGCCTGGCCGCGCAACTGAAGTCTCTCGCGGCCCGCCTCGGACAGAATCTTGAGGTGGAAACGCGCGAGGCGAGAATGACCGCTCGCGACGCTGAGATGTTGCTGCACGGCTGCGATGTGGCGTTCGAGGGCACAGACGACGCTGTGTCGAAGTTCGTCGTCAACGACTGGGCCATCGCCGATCGCGCCGGAGCGAATACACGCATCGCAGCCATCGGGGCAGCCATTGGGCGACGCGGCCAGTGGATGGTCGTGAAGCCTGGCGGTGCCTGCTATCGGTGCCTGTTCGAAGAAGCGCCGCCAGCCGACATGCTCGCGACGTGCCAAGTCGCCGGTGTGATTGGTCCAGTGGTAGGACAAGTTGGGGCGATGTGTGCTCGGTCACTCGTTTCTGCGCTGAAGTGCGAGGCTGATCCTGGCCAATCCGCGTTGATTCGACGCGTGGTCGGCGGGTTCAAGACTACAGCCGTTGACGTCGCTGAAGATTGTCGCTGCGCACGTGGATGGCGCGCATGTGGCTGAACACGGCCGACGATAGTTGATTTGTCTGCCGGCCTTGGCGATAAGGCGTTGCAGATGCCGACAAGGAGACAAAATGGCTGTTCGCGTTAAGATTCCGACCCCGCTGCGCAAGTTTACGGGCGGCGCTGACATCGTTGAGCTCGACGGCGCCAACGTGGGCGACGTTCTCAAGTCGCTCGATGCCGCGCATCCGGGTTTGATGGAGAAGATCTGCGACAAGAACGGCAAGGTCCGCCGCTTCATCAACGTATATGCGGGCGATGACGATATTCGCTTCCTCGACGGGCTCGAAACGTCCGTCGCCGACGGCGCCGAGATCAGCATCATCCCGGCGATCGCTGGCGGCTAGCGGGCCGCGTCAAGCACCACGGCGAACGCTGCAATGCGCACTCCTACCGAGCTCCTTGCTCGCTTCAATCGACAGCTACTGGTCGATGGCGTCGACCTGGCGCGTCAGGTCGATCTGCAAAAATGGGGCGTCGTGGCTGCTACCGACGGTTTCGCCGTCGCCGCCCTCATCGCCGACGCCTGTAGTCGCTACCTCGTGGGTGCGGGCGTGGGCCGCCTCTGCGCCAATTACGATGACGCCGCCACCATCGAGCTCGACAGCCAATTGCAGGTGGTCGAGGACGCTGCGCTGGTCGAGCCGCCAGTCGTACACCTCTATATCGCCGCACGCGCGTACGGGGCGAGCGCCGACGTCGTCGCCACCGAGGACGCCACGGGTTGGGCTGTCGGAAAGTCGCGAAACGCCCGTGTGAGCACCATCGCTTTTGACTTCGAGCGACGCGCCGACGCTGGTGACGCACCCTTTGTTGGCGCCGCGATCGCAGACCTGGTCCTCAGCGACCTCCTGGGCCTCGAGCCAATCCCGGCCATCGCCCGTTTCGAGATGCACGGCGCCGCCGAGCCGAAACTTCACACCGAAGCAGGTCGCCCGATGGTCGCAGCGAGCGTCAAATCCCAGGGCAATTCATCGCGGTCCAGACCAGGCAACAAGCGTCTGAACTTCTCCTTGGCCAACTTCGCGCGCTATCCGGCCGCATATCACGCGGTTGTCGCAGACTGCCTGGCCAACTATCCGAACGAGGCGTGCGGCTTCGTCGTCCGGACCGCCGAGGGCGGGTTCGAAGCCGTCGTCTGCCGTAACCTCCAAGATCGCTATCACGAGCTCGATCCAACGACGTACCGTCGAACGGCACGCACCGCATTCAAGCTCAACGAGATGAAGATCGCGCGGGCCATCGAAGCCGGCCAGGAGCTCGTCTGCATCTATCACAGCCATTGTGACGCCGGCGCGTACTTCAGCGACGAAGATGTGGCCTGCGCGGTGATGGACGGCGAACCGCTCTACCCCGGCGTGGAATACCTCGTGGTCAGCGTGTTCGGCGGCAGTCTGCGCGGCGCAGAGTTGTACACATTCGACCCAAACAGCGGCGGCTTCAAACCGGCTGACGACGTCGTGAAGGAGCGCGCGGACCGGACCATCAAGCGCCTGAAGAAGACCTACAGCGAGGCGGTCCGAAAGAAATCCAGCGGCGCATGGACGTGGGATCTTGGCAGCGGAACGATGCGCTTTGACGCGGCGTGGAAAGCGCAGCTCGGCTACACCGACGAGGAAATCCGCGACGACCCACAGTCCTGGTTCGATCGCCTCTTCAAGGCGGACTCCACCCGGGTTCGAGAGGGCCTGCGGGCGCTCATCAAGGGCGACGCGCCGCTGTTCCAGGAAGAGCTCCGCGTGCAACACCGCGATGGCAGCTATCTCTGGGTACGCGTGACGGCAGCTGTGGAGCATCGTCCCAATGGCGACGCGCTCGTGACCGGCACCCAAGAAGACATCACGGCGGTCAAGCTCGCCGAGCTTCGCATGAGCTATGTCGAACAACACGACCGGCTGACCGGGCTGCTCAACGTCGACCCATTCGTCGTCCAGTTGCACGAGCGAATGCAAAACCAATCGCCCGGCGCGCTCGTGATTTGCGACCTCGAGGACTTTGCGGATGTGAACCGTCGATTCGAGCGGCTAACCGGTGACGACACCCTGATTTCAGTCGCCGGACTGCTCGAAGATCAGCTCGATCGCGACGCCTTGATCGGCCGACTGACCGGCGACGACTTTGCGTTCGTGGTTTCGCTGGACCAGGCCGAAGCGATCGCCAAAGCCGAGTCGATCCGCGATGAGCTGCTCGCGGAGACGTTTGTCGCCCGAAATGGTGAGACGTACGGCGTCAATCCAAAGCTAGCCGTCGGCATCCCGCCTGCCGATTGTCGACACGGCCGCGAATGGTTGGACCACGTGTTCCTGGCGCTGCGCGGCGATGCGCGCGATGGCGTGGTCGTCGTTCGCGCGACCGAAGAAGACAGCTAATAGAGCGATTCGCCTAGAACCAGTCCTCTTCGACGTCCATCAGCTTGAGGTCGCCTTTTTCCACGATCTTGCGCGCGAGCGTGACGTTGGGCAGCACCTCGGAGCAGAAGAAGCGAGCGCTGGCGATCTTGCCGTTGTAGTAGTCGCGATCTGCGGACGACGCGCCTTCGAGTTTGTCGAGCGCGACCGTCGCGTGCGCCAAGAGCAGCCAAGCGACGACCGTGTCGGCCAGGGCCAAAAGGATGCGGTTTCCGTGCAGACCGGCGTGGTAGATCGACTCGCCGAGTTTGCCCTGCATGGTCATCATAATCGCCTGGAAGTCGCCAAGGGCACGCCCGAGAGCGAGTCGTTCAGCAGCGAGTGCGTCACCGCCTTTATCGCCCTGAGCGAGCGCCGTCGCATCACCGAGCAGGGACATCAAGGTCTGGCCGCCGTCGCGCAGGATCTTGCGGAACAGCAGGTCGAGCGACTGGATGTGCGTCGTGCCTTCGTACAGGGCGTCGATACGTTGGTCGCGGAGGTATTGCTCCGCCGGGAAATCCATGCAGAAGCCGGATCCACCGAACACCTGCAGCGCCGTCGACATCATCTCGAAGCCGCGATCCGAGCAGTAGCCCTTCACGAGGGGCAGCAGCAGGTCGTTGGTCTTGTGCAGAGGGAGCGCTTCGGGGTTTTCGTAACCGCCGGCCAGCAGCACCTTGTCCTGGACGCTCGCCGTAAACAGGCAGAGCGCACGCATGCCTTCGGCGTGGGCCTTGAGCAGCATCAACATGCGCCGCACGTCGGGGTGTTCGATGATGCGCACGCGCGGGCTGGTCTTGTCGGCGGCGTTCTTGAGATCGGGGCCCTGGACGCGCTCTTTGGCGTAGGCCAGCGCGTTGAGGTAGGCGGTAGAGACCGTCGCCATGCTCTTGAAACCGACCGCCATCCGGGCGTACTCGATAACCATGAACATCTGCCGAATGCCCTGGTGCTTGTCACCGACGAGCAGTCCGCGGCACGGGCCCTTGTCGCCCATCGTCATCTCACACGTCGCCGACGCCTTGATGCCGAGCTTCTTTTCGACGTTGCTGGCGTAGATGCCGTTGCGCTCAGCCGGCTTGCCGTTTTCGTCCGGCCAGAACTTGGGGACGATGAACATCGACAGCCCCTTGGTTCCGGGAGGGCCGCCTTCGCGCCGCGCCAGCACGAGATGGACGATGTTCTCGGGGAAGTCGTAGTCGCCGTTGGTGATGAAACGCTTGGTGCCTTCGAGCTCCCAGATGTCGCCTTCGATGTGCCGGGCGCGCGCCTTGCCTGCGCCGACGTCACTGCCGGCGTCGGGCTCGGTCAGCATCATCGTGCCGCCCCAGTTGTTCTCGAGCGCGTGCGTTGTGAACCACTTCTTCTGTGACTCGGTGGCGACGCGATCGATGACGCGCGCGATGGTCGTTCCGAGCAGGTAGAAGACCGCGTTGCCGTTGCCGCCGGCGAGCAGCTCGAACCCGGCCCACGCGATGGTCGGAGTGGCGCCAACACCGCCCATATGCTCGGGCACCTCAAGGAATTGCCAGCCGCCTTCGTAGTACGCGCCGAGGGATTTGTTCAGGGACGGCGGCAGCGTCACGTTGCCATCCTCGTCGAGCTTGAGGCCGACCCGATCCGAGTCCATGTAGCTCGCGGCCCAGGGTCCCACGGCGAGTTTTTCGAGCTCCTCGAGCGCGCCGTCCATCGACTCGACGTCGACGCCAGCGAACGGCCCCTTGCCCAGGGCGCTGTCCTGGATGCGGAGGTACTCAAACAAGTTGAAGCGGATATCGCGGAGGTTGCTCTTGTAGTGGTCGACGATCATCGCTGCTCCTTTTCTTGCTTCGTGTGCTTGTTGCCAATCGCGCGTCATGACGCATCGCGTCAGGGGTCGCAGTCTAACGATTGCGTGCATTTCGGCAAGGGGCAACCTGCAACCGGTGCAGGTGACGTGGATTGCCTATCTTGGTAGCGTCTCGCGCAGTGGAGAGAGCCTATGTCCGACACCTCAACCGCCTCGGCGTCCGCCGCCGGAACCATGATTCCCGCCCCCAACCACGACGTCATCAACCAAGCGCGCCCGCTGGTCGACTTCAACCCGTATGACGGCGACAACGCCTTGCGCGACGCGATCGTGCGAGAGAACGCCGCGTGGGCCGAAGACGAGCTGAGTTCGCTTGGCGCGCACGTCGGAACGGAACGCTTCATCGAGCTGGGCGAGCTCGCCAACGTCCATCAGCCAAAGCTGCACGCGTTTGACCGCTACGGGCATCGCATCAATGAAGTGCGCTTTCATCCGGCGTACCACGAGCTCATGGCGACATCGATCCGCCATGGGCTGCACAGCCAGCCCTGGACAGACGACCGGCCCGGTTCATGGGTCGCCCGGCTCGCCAAATGCTACCTGGTGACGCAGGTCGAGCAAGGGCATGGGTGCCCGATCACGATGACTTTCGCCTCGATTCCGGCGCTGCGTTGGCAGCCGGAATTGCACGACCAATGGTTCGGCAAGATCACGTCCCGCGAATACGACCCCCGCAACGTGCCCGCCGACCAGAAGTCCGGCGTCACGGTCGGCATGTTCATGACCGAGAAACAGGGCGGCAGCGACGTGCGGGCGAACACGACCCGGGCGATCCGCGATGGAGACGGTTGGCGCCTGGTGGGGCACAAGTGGTTCTGCTCGGCGCCGATGTGCGACGTCTTCCTGACGCTGGCGCACACCGACAAGGGCCTTTCGTGCTTCCTGTTACCGCGCTGGCAACCCGACGGCACGCGCAACCGGTTCGCCATTCAGCGGCTCAAGGACAAGCTCGGCAACAAATCGAACGCGTCCAGCGAGATCGAATACAACGGCGCCTGGGCACAGCTTGTCGGCGAAGAAGGCCGGGGTGTGCGCACGATCATCGAAATGGTCGCCCACACGCGCCTCGACTGCGTGATGGGATCGGCGGCCGTGATGCGGGCCGCGGTCGCCCAGGCGTACTGGCACGCGGCGCACCGCAAGGCGTTTGGCAAGCGGCTCATCGAACAGCCGCTGATGCGCAACCTGCTGGCCGACCTCGCGCTGGAGGTTGAGGCATCCCTGGCCATCGCCCTGCGCCTGGGACGGGCCTACGACGAAGGGAAGAACGACGAGCACTCGGCCGCCCTTGCGCGAATCGCCACACCCGCCAGCAAGTACCACGTGTGCAAACGCGCGACGAACCTCGTCTACGAAGCGCTCGAGGTGCATGGCGGCAACGGTTTTGTGGAGGAGGCACCTATGGCGCGGCTCTTCCGCGAGGCGCCTCTGAACTCCGTTTGGGAGGGCAGTGGCAACGTGATGTGCCTCGATGTGCTGCGCGCGATGATGCGCGAGCCGGCAGCGGTGGAGGCGCTCGGTGTCGAAATGAATCGAACGATCGGTTCAGACAAAAGGTACGACAACTTCGTCACGAAGCTGTTCGCCGACCTGCGCGACGGGTCCAACATGGAGATGCGTGCCCGAGACCTGGTCGAGCGGATCGCCGTAGCGCTCCAGGCTTCGGTGCTGATGCAGGGCTCGTCTGAAGCGGTCGCCGATCTGTTCATCGCGAGCCGACTCGACGGCAATCATGGGCGCCACTACGGCACCCTGCCCGTCTCGAGCGGGATCGATGAAATCGTGGAGCGCGCCATGCCCGCCGCGGTGGCAGCGAGCTGAGAGCAGATCATGAGAATCGCCGTCAGCGCGGATATGCGCACTTCGTTGGTCGCTCACGTGCTGGACCAGCTAGCCAAGCGCAACCATGAAGCCGTCTTTTTCGGGCCCGACGAGCCCGGGGGCGAGACCGATTGGCCTGTGGTCACCGAGCAAGCTGCGCGCGCTGTCGCGAACGGTGACGCAGAAGAGGCGATCGTCATCTGCTGGACGGGGACCGGGGCGAGCATTTGCGCCAACAAGGTGGTCGGAGTCAGGGCCGCGCTGTGCGCCGACGCCGAGACAGCGCGCGGCGCTCGCAGGTGGAACCACGCCAACGCGTTGGCGCTGTCGATTCGCAAGACAACCAAGGCGCTGGCGACCGAGATTCTCGACGCTTGGTTCGATGAGCCGTTCACGACCGACGCGTGGAACGAGGCGCAAATCGCGTATGTGAACGCGATGGAGTCAGTGACGCGCGACCCATAGAGGTGTCGCTACTTGTTGACGGGCACCACGCGGATGTTGTCGACGAAGAGGCCCTTGCCCTTGTTGCCCAGCGACGAGCCGTACAGGCGCAGCTGCAGCGTCCACTTCTGGCCCTTGACCTTGGTCAGCGGCACCGTCACGTCCTTGTAGAGCTTCTTGCCGAGCGCGCAGGTGGTCGAACCGCACATGAACGGTTTCATCGTCCCGTAGTGCAAGTTCGTGCCGAAGCCACCACCAGTCTTCCGGATCCAGTAGTAAGGGTAATCCGACGCGTCCAGGTCGGTGTAGATGTCCATGAGCAGCGCGGCGTTCACCGGGATGTTGGTGGTGTCGATCGGCGGCGACTGGACGAATACAGCGTTGGTCGTGCGGCAGTACGTGCTGGTCCACGGGTGGCAGTAGTCGGTGCCGTCGTTGAGGTTGAGCGTGCAACCGTAGTCCTTGAGCTCGGGCACGACGGGGGTTTGGTCGACGTTCCACTTGACCGAGTACTGGGTGTTGGCCTTCGTCCATCCCTTGGGCCATGCCCCGCACGTGAAGTTCTGGCTCCAGATCGGCTTGGTGCACGCCGGACCACCCTTGCAGTCGCTGTCGTCGCAATCGACCTTGTCGTCGGCGTCGTTGTCCTTGCCGTCGGTGCAGATCTCCTGGCATTCCTTGGCGTCCTTGCACTCGGTGTCCTTGCAGTCGATCGCCCCGTCGCCGTCGTTGTCCTTGCCGTCGGTGCAGATTTCGGGCGTCTCCTGAAGCTTGCTCAGGCGGAAGTTGTCCATGAAGAATCCGGCGCCCTTATTGCCGAGCGTGTTGGCATAGAAGATGACGCGCAGGCGAATCTTGCCGCCGGCAGCCTTGTCGCTGATGAAGCCGTAGTCCTTGACCGGCACCTTTAGCTTGCTCTTTGGCACCTGGTGGAAGCCGAGGTACTGGCCAAACGTCGTACCATTTTCGCGGTAGAGGTAGATGGTTACCCGGTCGGTCGCAGAGTCGATGTCCATGTAGTAGTCGAAGCTGATCCGGACCTTGCCCTTGATCTTCTCGGCCGACATCCAGGGCGTCCACATCGTCGTGTTCACGGTGCGGCATCCGTTGCCCCAGCTGTGGCAGTAGTCCTTGCCGTTGTTCGCGTTGACGGTGCAGCCCCAGTCCTTGATGGCCGCGACCTTGGGCGTCTCATCGATGCCCCACTTCACGTTGGACTGGGAGTTGTTGAATGTCCATCCGGCGGTCTTGCCGCACTCGACGTTCACCTTCGCCGTGGTGCAATCATCCTTGGCTGGCACGCATTGGCCGGCCTTGCACGCGTCGCCGGTGGTGCACTTCTTGCCGTCCTCACACTTCGTGCCGTCCTTGCCCGCCGCGAATGTGCACGTGCCGGTCTTGGGATCGCAGGAATCGTTGGTGCATGTCTGGCCGTCGTCGCACGCCTTGCCGGTGCCGGGTTTGCAGGCGCCGTTCTTGCAGAAGTCGCCGGTCGTGCATTTGCCCACGTCACAGGTCGCCCCGTTGTTGGCTGAGAAGCCGCACTTGCCGGTGGTCGGGTTGCACATGTCCTTGGTGCAGGTGTTGCCGTCGTCGCACACGGTGACCTTGCCGCCGGCGCACTTGCCGTCCTTTTGACAGGTCGTGTTCGCGGTGCACTTGCTGTTGTCGTCGCACGGCGTGGGCTTGTCACCGGTCGCCGATGTGTGACGGCACTTGCCGGACTTGGGATCGCAGCTGTCCTTGGTGCAGATGTTCTTGTCATCGCAGTCCTTGGGCGCCGCGCCGCCGCACTTACCGGCCTTGCAGACGCCGTCGCCGGTGCACGGGTTGGCGTCGTCGCACTTGCCGTCCTTGCCCGCCCATGCGCACGCGCCGGTCTTGGCGTTGCACACATCGAGCGTGCAGACCTTCCCGTCGTCGCACTTGTCGTTCGTGCCGCCGCCGCAGACGCCTTTGACGCAGGTCTCACCGGTGGTGCAGGGGTTTGCATCGCTGCAGGCGCCGTCGAAAGCCGTGTTGGTGCAGCCCTTCTTCGCGTCGCACGAGGCCTTGGTGCACTTGTTGCCGTCGCCACAAGCCTTCTCGGGGTCGACCTTCTTGCCGGCTTTGCACGAACCATTGGCGCAGGCATCGCCGGCTGTGCATTTGTTCCCGTCGTCGCAGGCTCCCGCGGCTGCGGACCAACTGCAGCCGAGCTTCGGATCGCAAGCGTCCTTGGTGCATGGGTTGCCGTCATCGCAGTCGACCTTGGCGCCAGGCGCGCACTTACCGGCCTTGCAGGTGGACGCATCGAGGCACTTGGTCCCGTCGCCACACTTTGTCCCGTCCTTGACCGCGGCGTACTTGCAACCGCCGTTGGCGTCGCTACCGGATGCGCCACCCGCCGCGCAGGTGTCCACGGTGCACGGGTTGTTGTCGTCGCAGCCCTTGCCGGACCCGAGCTTGCACGTGCCGGCCGCGCACTTGCCCTTGAGGCATTTGTTGTCATCGGAGCAGGGCGCACCGTCGGCGTTCGTCGCTAGGCAGCCCTGTTTCGGGTCGCAGCTGTCCTTGGTGCAGGCTTTGCCATCGTCACAGAGTTGGGGCTTGCCGGGAGCACATTTGCCGGCTTTGCAGACGTCACCTGTTGTGCACTTGTTGCCGTCATCGCACTTGGCTGTGGCCGGCTTGTTGACGCACTTGCCGGTGTCTTTATCGCAGCTGTCGACCGTGCAGTGGTTCTTGTCGTCGCAGCCCTTCTTCGCGGTCGCCTGGCATTTTCCGTTCTTGCACGCGTCGCCGATGGTGCAGCCGTCGCCGTCGTCGCATTTATCCGTGCTGGCGAGGAACACACAATTGCCGGTCGCGGCGTCGCACTTGTCCTTGGTGCATTTGTTGCTGTCGTCGCACGTCGTGTGTTTGCCGCCATCACACTTGCCGGCCTTGCAGATGCCGCCGGTGAAGCACTTGTTCTTCGCGCCGCACTTGGTGCCATCTTTCGCTTTGCCCGCCTGGCAGCCGACCTTCTTATCGCAGCCATTCACGGTGCAGGGGTTGCCATCGTCGCAGTCGAGCTTCGCGCCGCTGGTGCATGAGCCAGCCTTGCAGGTGTCTTTGCCGGTGCACGCGTCGCCGTCACTACAGGTCGCGCCGTCCTTGAGCGGCATGATCTTGCACTGCCCAGCCAGGCAAACCGCGGTGTTGCACTGGCTGATCTTGACCAGCTTCAGACAGTCCAGGTTCACCTTGCACATCGGCTTGGGTCCCGCATCCACGGCGCCGCCGGCGTCCGGTGTGCCGGTGGCTGTATCGCCGCTCGTCGAACCGCTGTCCGCCTCGGTGGAGCCGGAGTCAGCCGTCTGACCCGCGTCGGGGGTCGTGCCAGCATCCGGCGTCGACGAACCGGTATCCGCGGTCCCGCCAGCGTCGGGCGTAACCGAGCCGGTGTCGGGATCGCCGCTGCCAACGTCCGGAGTCGCGGTCCCTGTGTCGGGGGCCGTTGCGCCAGCGTCCGGCGTGACCGTGCCGGCGTCTGGTGTCGAAGTACCCGTGTCGGGCGTCGTTGTTCCCGCATCGGGCGTCGTTGTTCCCGTATCAGGTTGGGCTGAACCGGTGTCAGGCGCCGCTGTGCCCGCGTCTGGGGTGGTCGAACCCGTATCGGGATCCGTCGCACCGGCATCCTTGGGCCCTGTGCTCGTGTCGTCACCGACGTTGCCCGTATCGACCTGGCCGCTGTCTCCGGCTGAATCCTCATCGGCCGAAGGCGGACCTTCCAACGTCTGGTCTTGGCCGCACGCCGCGGTCAACGACAGCAGGGCGAATGTGAAGCCAAGCGCGACCAGGCGGCCGCCAGCTATCTGGCTCTTCGTGGTGTGCACAAGCATCGTGGCTCCCGTTTCGGGCTCGCGGATACAGATTTCCTTTTGCCGCGCGCACGGCAGGCAGCATCCGGGCGACACAGGGCTCGGTCAAATTAGGTTGTGTGTCGAATTATGCGACGGTGGCTCGTGGCCCAATCGCGCGCTTTTTCAACGGGCGGACAATGTCGATTAACCGGCATCTTTCCATGTTGTTAGAAGCACTGGTATGATGGCATGATCATATTATCACTTGACCGAACAAGCGAGCAAGATCGCGGTTGGTCGCGGTGGCGCCAGCCGTCGTCAAATAGAAAAAACTGAACGGTGTTTGAATTTAGATGGCGTGTGCGTCTGGCCGAACCAAAGGGTCAAGCGTCCACTTCGCGAAACATGCGGATCAACTCGGTCTGCGAGTACCCGAGTGCGACCGCCATCTCTTTGACGCCGCCGTGCACTGCGAGCAGGTGGCAGAGCTGGACCGCGGTGTAGGACGGGCGCACCGGGGCGTTATTCGTGAGCTTGCGCAGCCCGCCCTGACTCCTGCCATGCAGGCTGTCTTTCACGTCGCGAATGAGCGACGCGGGCAGATCATCGACCTTGCAGCCGTCCGCGCCCATCGTGCGGCTGAGCGGTGTCAGGATCGTCTTCAGTTCCTCGAGGTTTCCCGGCCATGCGTAGTGCAGCAGCATCTCGGCCGCGTCGGCGTCGAGCGCGCTGCCCCAGGTCGAGGCGTAGCGGTTGTCACCAAGCGGGGCGACGACGTCCGCGAGAGCGACCACGTCCATCTTGCGCAAGGCCAGCGGCTGGAGCTCGATATGGTGCTCGCTGAGCAGCTCGGCGAGGCGCAGGTCGAATTGGCCGGCGTCGGCGAGCTCCATCAAAGAGCGCTCGGCAAGCGCGACGATCCGCACATCGTAGTCGTACATCCGGTCCGGATCGCCGAGCAGTCGACGGATGGCGATCTGCAGGCTCTCTGCCATCCGGTCGCAGCGGCCAAGGATGAGCGTGCCGCCACTTGACTGCTCGATCAGTCCATTGCCGTGGCGGCCACCGCCGAACAGCATGTCGAACGCCTCGTCTCCGGCCGAATCTTCCATGCGAACGGCGACTTTCGTACCGGTCCGACCACTTTGGCGATGGATCTCACGGGCCAGTTTGCCCTTGCCAGCACCGTCGGCGCCGGAGACGAGAATCGTCACACCGCTGCGCGCCAAGGTGGTGGTTTGTTCGCGCAGCTGCCGCGCCGCTTCCGAGGCGCCTGGAATGCCCGGATTCGACCCGATGAAGGCCGACGCGCGCCCGAGGTCGTGCTCGACCACCGCGACGGTGTTGCCGATCCGAAGAACTGCGCCATGTCGGAGCGGCTGGCGATGCACGCGCTTGCCACGGATCCAGGTACCGTTGGAGCTCTGCAGGTCCTCAACGGCGATGTCCTCGGATTGAATGTCGACGTGCAGCGTGGCGTGGCGTCGGGACAGGCGTTGATCGTCGATCGTTACCGCACGAGGGCCATTGCCCGCCGAGCGCCCGACACAGGTTTCGCCGCCGCCCAGCTCGACGACACGGCCGCAGGACAGCTTGTCCGGCGACGCAATCACATGAAGACGCCACTGCTTGGTGGCTTCGAAAGCGTCTCGCCCCAGCGTTGCACGAATCGTGTTGGTCATGGCTGCGGCAGAGGCTAGCAGACTGCGACGAAATGGGAACAACCGCTCAGCAGGCCCTCGATCGGGGCACGGATGAGACGCTGCGCGGCCCAGCGTTGTGGTCGAACTTGCAGTGCCCGTCATGGCGCGCGAAACCGTCCGGGTGTCGCAGGTGCGACAACGAAACACAACCAGTCCTGCTGCTCGGTGTTGGTCGCCTGCTGTGCACTGGCGATCGCGGGGGCTGCAGGCGGTCACCGGCGGGTTGGAACCGAAGCTCTGACGCCGAGCCAGCGACCTATTCGTATTTGGGGCGCAGCTTCTTGGGCAGCTGCAGCTTCACGTTGATGGAGATGGTCTTGCCTTTGACGAGCGTGATCGGGTCGCTGATCCACGGCAACCAACTGTCGTCCACGGCGTCGACGTAGAATTTCCAGTGGCCCGGGTGCAGGTCGGTCACGTAGCGGCCGTTCTCGTTGGGGTTGAACTCCTTGACGTCTTTGCGGTCGGTCGGCCGGTAGCCCTCTTCATGCAAGCGCTCGATGAGTTCGACCGCTGTAAACCGGAACTGCGACGCCATGTAGGACGGTCGTCCCTCGATCGCTTTACCCTGGCCGTTTAGCGCCATGCGAACGCGCGCCATGCCCTCGGTCGGCGGCTCGTTCCACATCCTGTCGAAGTAATCGATGTCGTCGAGGTGCGGCGGTGGCTGTTCCTTCTTCTTCTTCTTCTTGGCCTTGCGTGTGTGCGCGGTCTTGAAGGGTTTGGGCTTCTTCTCTTCGCACCCGACGAGCCCGGCGGCGAGCAGAGTGGCGGCGATAGCGATGGCAATGTGGCGGATCATGTCGCCATGTTTGGGCTCGGCTTGCGCGAGGTCAACCCAGGGGTCGGGATGCTCGCCGCCAGCCGCCAGCGATGGACTTTGAGATCCCTGGCGTGGTGGCAGACGTGGAGCTTGCGGTGCGCGAATCGTGTGGTCGCTGCTTTCATGGTCGCCTCCTCGGCGCCGGATGAGCGGCGCCCTCACCCCGAGAGGGCCGCCGATCAGCCGGCGTTGAGGAGGCTCGAGGAGCGAGGGGGTGCTCGGGTTCGCGTTCGGGTGCTGATGCCCGCGGGGCGCTCGTCGGCGGGCGTCAGCTCACGAAACTACGACACAAACAGTCACCCTTGACTGTTTTGCTGGAAGCTCCTAAACCGTCAACTCTGACTGTTCAGGCAAGACATGGCAACGGCACAACCACAACGCAAACGACAAGCTCGAGCCGAAGCGACGCGGACCCGGTTGTTGGATGCGACGCTCGCGGTTCTCACGGAGCGCGGCTACGCGGGTACAACAACGACAGCTGTTTGCCGGAGAGCGTCGTGTTCGCGCGGCCAGTTGCTGCATCACTTCCCGAGTCGAGAGAGCCTCCTCGTCGCCGCCTTGTTTCGGGTGCTATCCGACCGCGTGGAAGGGTTTGTCGGCGCGGTGCAGGGCCCGATGGCCCCGGAGACTTTCATTCGCACGCTGTGGGCACAGTGGCAGGGCGACGCATACGTGGCGTGGCTGGAGTTGGCGGTTGCTTCGCGAACAAATCCCGCGTTGCGCGAACCGCTCCAGGACGCGATGCAGGGCTTTGACCGGCTCATCACGGACGCCTTCGACGCGCTCGTGCCGTCCACGACGCTGTCCGCGCCGCTGCGAGAACAGGCGCCATTGCTGCTGTTCGCGATGTTCAACGGCCTGGCGGTGGCGCGGATCTATGAGCCCGAAGGCCGATCCGAGCCTCGCATCGAGTCCATCTCCGCGGTGGTGAACGCTGTGATCCCAAATAACGTTGGCGTCAAGACCGCTTCGCACCCGCACAGGCAACGAAATGACTGAACTGCACTATCTCAGCATGGGCTATGGCCTTTTCGTCCTTCTCATCATTGGCGAGGCACTCTACGGCTGGGCCCGCCAACGACACGCTTACCGAATCGGTGAAGCGATCGTGAATGTGGGCCACGGCATGGTGTTCCAGGTCGCCGATCTGTTCACCAAAGCGCTGTTCATGGCGCCGTTTCTGTGGGTGTCGTCGCAAACGCCGACCAAAGCGCTCGCCGTCGATTCGTGGTGGGCGTGGATCGTCGGGCTGTTCGCCTACGACTTCTGCAGCTACTGGCGCCACCGGCACCATCACGAGATCAACTTCCTGTGGGCGGTGCACAAGTGCCACCACGCCGCGGAAGACTTCAACTTCGCTGCCGCGCTGCGACAAGCGTTGTTCGGCGGCGTCCTGGGCTGGCTCTGGTCGCTCCCCCTGGCGCTGATCATGCCGTTCGAGATGTTCGTCGGGCTGATCGTCTTCGACTACTTGTATCAATTCGTCCAACACACGCGGCATGTGCCCAAGCTCGGACCGATCGAATGGCTGTTCAACACGCCGTCGCACCATCGCGTGCACCACGGCACGGAAACGAAGTACCTGGATCGCAACTACGGCGGCATCTTGATCACCTGGGACCGTCTGTTCGGCACGTTCCAGGTCGAAGAAGAAGAACCAACCTACGGCGTTACCCGGCCTCTTGGCACGCTCAACGCCGTGTGGGCCAACCTCGTCCCGTGGCGCGATCTTTGGGCCGCTGCGAAAAGGACAAGCTCCCGCGGCGACGCATGGCGCTTGTGGGTGGTTGGACCGGACAAGACAGCGGATCTTGCCCCCGGCGGCAAGGCTCGACAGCGAGGAGAGTTGGCCAACGGTGACATCCCGGCGCCTGTCGCGCGTTACGTCGTCGCCACGTTCACAGCCAACGTTGCGGTTCTCGTTGCCCTCATCTGGACAGCCGATGGGTTGGTCGCCCTCCGTACGGTGTTGGCGTTGCTAACCGTGGTTGGCGCGGTCATGCCGAGCGCCATTCTTGAGCGGAAGAGGTGGGCGTGGCCTCTTGAGGGGGCACGGATCGCGACCCTCGTCTTTGTCGCGGCCCTTCTCGAACCACCGGCCATCGCGGCGGCGACGGTAATGCTGAGCGCCGCTCTGGCTGTTGTCTTTGGAGCGGATGTCTGGCTGCGGCGGATGGTTCCAAACCACGCGCGACGAGACGCGGTGTAACGCGACGGCGATCGGCCCGTCGTCATGTCGATGCGCACATTTTGCCCGACCGCCGACCTGATCCAGGTCCGGTTTCGCACGTCAAATACGAGTGGCGCTGCCATGCTGACCGTTGCGATAGCGTTCGCGGTCTTCGGCGGATGTTCGCGAGAAGCGTCCAATGACGACGAGACCGACGCGGCTGCGGACATGGCGGAAGCAGACAGCTCCGGCGGCGACGCGGCGCAGTTGGACGTCGACAAACCGGAATGCACGGTGAGCGCCGACTGCATCGGCAAAGTCGACGCGCCGGCGTGTTTCGTGCCCTCCTGTCTGGCCGGCAAGAGCACATGCGGGTTGGCCGAGGTACCCGAGGGAACCGCGTGCGAGGACAACAACGCCTGTACCAGCGGTGCCAAGTGCGGAACGGCCAAGGACGGCAGCCACACCTGCATCGGTCAACACGGTTCGTGCGACGACGCAAACCCATGCACCGACGATAGCTGCGACAAGGCCAACGGCTGCTCGAACGCGCCAAATAAGGTTGCGTGCGACGACGGCAAAAAATGCACAACCGACGACGCGTGCGCGGACGGCAGCTGCAAGGGCGGTAAGAAGCTGCCTTGCGACGACAAAAACCCCTGCACGGACAACCTTTGTGCAGAGCCCAACGGATGCGCCAACCCGCCCAACGACGAGCTCTGCGACGACGGCAGCGCCTGCACGGAAAAAGACGCCTGCAAGTCCGGAAAATGTGCTGGCGGGGCGGCGCCGAGTTGCGACGACGATAACCCATGCACCGACGATGGATGCGATCCGAAGACCGGGTGCACACATCTGCCGCACACCAAGGAATGCGACGACAGCAACGCCTGCACGACGCAGGACACGTGCAAGTCGTCCAAATGCACCGGCGTCGCAATCACGTGCAACGACAACAACCCCTGCACGAACGATGACTGCGATGCGGGTGGCAAGACCTCGGCTGGCGTAGAGAACGGCTGCAAACACGCCGCGAACAACGCCCCCTGCGACGATGACAACCCATGCACGACCGGCGACGCATGCGCCAAATCCGCATGTAGCGGCGCAGGGGAGCTGACTTGCGACGACGGCAACGTATGCACCGACGATTCGTGCGATGCGCAGGCGAAATCGGCCAAGACCGCGTGCGTTCACCTGCCAAACAGCGCGACGTGCACGGACGGAAATTCCTGCACGACCGGCGATACGTGTGCAAAGGGGTCCAACGGTGTCGCCGTTTGCGTGCAGGGCAAGAACCAGTGCGACTGCACGTCCGACGCCGATTGCAAGAAGGTCGATGACGGCAACTCGTGCAACGGGACCGTGTTCTGCGACAAGGCCAAGGCGCCGTTCAAGTGTCGGATCAAGCCGGGCAGCACGGTGGTCTGCAAACCGTCATCCGTCGCATGTCGCGTCAATGTGTGCGACGCGAAGACCGGTAACTGTGGCCTGACCAACGGCCACGAGGGAAAGGGCTGCGAAGACGGCAACATCTGCACGCTCAAGGACACGTGCAAAGGCGGCGCTTGTCTGGGTGTGGCGGCCGACTGCGACGACAACAAGATCTGCACGATCGACAACTGCATCAAGGCGTCCGGCGGCAACAAGGGCGGCTGTGTTCACGGTGTGATCGACGGCGCGGCCTGCGACGACAAGGACAATTGTACGCAAGGCGACGCCTGCAAGGGCGGCTTCTGCATCCCGGGCAACAAGACAAGCTGCGACGACAACAAGGCGTGCACCAAGGACGCGTGCGACGCCAAGAGCGGCAAATGCAGCTACGTGGCCATCCAAGATGGATCGCCGTGTGACGACGACAGCAAGTGCACAAAATCGTCTAGCTGCAAAGCCGGGGCGTGCGTCGGCACGACGATTACCTGCGACGACGGCAATTCGTGCACCAAGGACCTCTGCACGCCCGCCACGGGATGCAACAACGCGCCGTTTCCCGGGCTCTGCAACGACGGCGACTCGTGCACGGCAATGGACATCTGCCAGGGCGGCAAGTGCGTCGGCGGCCAGGCCAAGAAGTGCGATGACGGTGACGCCTGTACGGCCGACGCCTGCTCCAAGGGCAAGTGCGTGTTCAAGGCCGGGCTGGGTCCATGCGATGACGGAATCGTCTGCACCGTCTCAGACACCTGCGCCAAGAATGCGGCCGGAATGGCGACATGTGCCGGCAAGCCCGAGAACAAGAAATGCGCGGACGCCAGCGCGTGCACGACCGACGCGTGCGACCCGCAGCTTGGCTGTCTTCACACCCCGTCGGGAGCGTGTTCGGGCTGCAAGGGAATCGCATGTTTGGCCTGTGCGAAGAAAAAGCCGTGCACCAAGAAGAACGTTGTACCGGGCACGTGCTGTGAGATCGCGGACCCGCTCATCTACCTCGGCAAGGGAAACGGCGATGAGGTCGTGGACGTCGAGGTCATCGGCGATCACGCCTACATGTGCGGCGGCTTCGGCATACGGATCTCCAACGTCAAGGACCCGGCCAAACCGTTTGGCGTCAATGGCGGCTTCGGATTCGGTCCGCAGCGCTGCCAGCGGACGGGCGCGGGAGCCAAGCTCGGAAACGGGACGCAGGTGATTTACATCAGCCACCATGGCGACGACTGGGTGAAGACTCCGTTTCTCGGCACGTACTACTTCACGAAGACCCAGCAGCTCAAAGAGATCACGACCGAGACCGACGACAAGCTGCTGTTCGAAGGGATGCGTTGGTACAAAGATCACCTGTACGTGATGGTCCACACCAACGGCGTCCGCGTGTATACGACCAACTCACTCGGCGTGCCCAAGTACAGCCATACCGTCGGCGGTTTTTCCAATGCCTGGAAGATGGAGATCATCGACAAATCCGGCTACGTGGCCGACGCGGAAGGCGGCGTGAGAGTCGTGGACCTCGGAACGCCGGCTAAACCGAAAATAATCCAATCGGTCAAGACAAGCGGGATGGCGCGTGACCTCGATGGCCACGACAAGCGTGTGTTTGTCGCCATGGGCGGGGCAGGAATCGGCGTCTACAAGCGCGACGTCGACGGCAAGCTGAAGTTCGAGTTCAACACGAGCCCGGACGGCAGCGCCCAGGCGGTGAGCTACGACAACGGCTTGTTGGCCGCGGCAAACTGGACCCACAGCGCCATGTACGACGCGGGCACGCTGCAGCTGCTGGCGACCGAGAAGGTGAAGAACTTCCCGGGCTTCGAGCAGGACTTCGGGATCTTCCTGCGCGACGGCGTCGCATACGTCGGCGAGTGGGAGGGTGTGCACACATTGAAGTACACGCCCGGACGCGTCGCGCCGGATATGTGGATCGGCGACGAGCTGCTGACGTTCGCAACAGGCAAGGGCCTGCAAAGCCGCGTGGTCATCGTGCGCAACCGGGGGCTGGTCGAGCTGCAGGTCAAAAACATCAAGGTGCCGGCCGGTCAGCCGTTCAAGGTCGACAAGAAGGCGTTCAAGGTGCCACCGGGCGGCGCCGCCTCATTCGAGGTCACGTTCACCGGCAAGGGCGCGCAGTACGACGTGCAGATCGCGCTGCAGATCTTCTCCAACGACCCGGATTCCTACCAGAACCCCTACCGCCTCTATTTGGTGGCAAAGAAGCAAAGTGGACAGGTCAACGTCGGCGACCCAGTGCCGTCCAAGATGGTGTTCCTCGGCCTCGACGGGACGAAGTACGACATGACGAAGCTCAAGGGCAAAGTCGTGGTCCTGGCGTACTTCGCGCTGTTCTGACCCATTTGCGGTCTGGAGTTGTCAGACCTCGAACATGCGGTGTGGAAGCCGTTCAAGAGCAAGGACGTGATGGTGCTCGGCGTGCATAGCGGCGAAAGCAAGAAGCTGCTCAATGACTTCGTGAAGCAGACTGGCGTGACGTATCCGATCGTCGGACAAAGCGGCTGGGTGAGCTTCAACTTCCCGCCGGGCACGGGATATCCGTATCCAAAGGACGTCGTGTTCGACAAGAAGGGCGTCGTGCGGTCGATCAAGTCGAGCTTCTCGACCGAAGAGATCAAGGCGTTGGTTCAGAAGCTTATGAACGAGAAGCCGTGAGCTTGGCCGCGGGCGCGGATGGGCGGATGGGCGGATGCGCGGATGCGCGGATGCGCGGATGCGCGGATGCGCGGATGCGCGGATGCGCGG
>Ga0114933_10002314_pt1 | contig 19976 bp, 17 predicted proteins | sample 4SBtaG_FD_89691 | JGI IMG/M metagenome (GOLD analysis project Ga0114933, IMG submission 89691) | Deep subsurface microbial communities from Kolumbo volcano to uncover new lineages of life (NeLLi) - 4SBTROV12_W25 metaG | ecosystem: Environmental > Aquatic > Marine > Volcanic | place: Kolumbo... | reverse complement strand
TATATATAGTAAAGATAGGCTCTATAAAGCACCTAGAGAGTGTATAATTAAGCTAATAGAGACTAATATAGCTAAGGGTAGTAGTAACTACGAAGAGAATAAAGCTATTGTAGCTGAACTACTCAATGCGAATTGGAGCCTAACAGATATTTCTGCTGTATTCAGATTTATCTATAATGAGCCTGCTGGAGACCATGGTTGGTATAATGACGACCCCACGATTCCCGGTAGACAGATTGTTAAGTTCGATAAGAACTTCGGACTCAGGTATAGGGCAGAGACTCTGAAAGAGCGAAACCTGTGTAAAAACCCTCACTGCCCATGTATATGAGCGAAAGCTTTATATACTATCACGGAGATATATAACTATGGCAAATATGGAAAGATTGACCAAAAGGGTCAAAGAAATGGAAAAATGGATAGCAGAAAATGAAGGTGGACCTACATTGAATAATATGAATTATTTAATTACTTCACTTCATAACACCACGGAATATGCTCAAAACGTAGAAAGGCAGTTTAATGCATTACAAGGTTTACAGCAAGAATTCTTGGCAGAACGTGAGCTTCTAAAAGATTGGAATGAATTTTTACAGACTAAAGAGGATGAAAAACATGGGCTACAAAACCAAGAAGAAGAAGAAGGTTCCGAAGAAGAAGAGGAGTAAGTATTAGGATGGCACGAAAAAAATTTAAAGATACAAGTGCCAACCGAAAGAAGAGATGGAATAAGAAATCACCTATGGCCCGTACTGGTAAACAGAATGGTTCATGGAAAGGTGGTAAGTCCGCTCATTACTATCGAAGAAAAGCTAATGCTGGTAAAAACGAAGTAGTACACCATAAAAGTGGTGGTAAAGGAGGTAAGGGTAAACCCGGAGTCCATACTGCTAAGACTGCCAGAAAGAGTAATCTTAAGAAAATGACTGCTGCACAGCATAATAAAATGCACCCAGAAAAAGGTCGTAAGGCCGCAGCGTCAAGAAAGCGTAAAACTACGCGCAAAAAAACAAAAACAAGGAGAAAAAAATAAACATGTGTTGTAAAGAAGGATGCGACTGTGATTGCAGTTGCAAAGAGGAATAAATATGAAAAAATGTAAATGTGTAAATTGTGAGTGTCAGAAATGTAACTCAGACGAAGTACCTTATGAAGGTGCTTGGTCTTGTGATGCAGAATGTAACAGTGGTTCAGAAATGGGCGAGTGTTGCGGGAATTAAATATGGCAAAAAAAGCAAAAGAAACAAAGAAAGAAGAAGTTAAGAAAGAAGTCAAAAAAGCACCAAAGGTTGAAAAACAAAAAACTAAAGTGTGGAATGGCGTAGGTTGGGAAATTGTCGAAGAAGGAAATCCTAACTACAAACCCGGTAAGCAACCGCAAGGATAATGGTATTAACTTCAAACGTCAAGAAAAAGCCAGTTAAGCGCATTCTGGTTGATTATAAATGATGACGTGCCCACTATGTGGAAGTAGGGCCATTGGATATTTTTACGATGGCTCTAAAAAATGCCTTGAATGTAACAAGTCACCATAAGCTTTATATAGGTGTGGCTCCTATAATAATGAACCGTAAGGAAGTGAGAAAATGTTTAAAAACGAAGTAGCAGAATTTATTTATAAAAGAACGTATTCTAGATGGCTAGAAGAAGAAAACAGGCGAGAAGATTGGCCTGAAACAATAGAAAGATTTATAGGTTTTATAATTTCAGAAAGACCTGATATACCAGAGAAAACTGTAAACAAAATTAGAAAATATATGATGGAATTCGCAGTAATGCCATCTATGAGATTTTTATGGGCAGCTGGTCCAGCAGCTAAAGCTGATAACACTACGATTTATAATTGCTCTTTTGCAAAGATAAACTCAGTAGAAGCTTTTGCAGAGTGTCTTTATATCCTTATGTGTGGCACTGGGTTCGGATTTTCAGTTGAACAAGAAGAAGTTAATAAATTACCAGAAGTGCCAGAAATAAAATCAGGGCTACCTGTAAAACCAATAATAATTGAAGATTCTAAAAAAGGTTGGGCTGATTCAGTAAAAACTCTTATGGAGTGTTTATATGATGGTCAAAACCAATATTTCGATTACTCAGAGATTAGGCCAGAAGGAGCAAGACTCATGACAATGGGTGGAAGAGCGTCTGGTCCACAACCTCTAGTAAAACTGCATGATTTCATTCGTGAAACAATGCATAATGCACAAGGACGTCAACTCACGTCTCTCGAAGCTCATGATATATGTAATCAAATAGCTGAGATTGTTGTAGTTGGTGGAGTACGTCGCAGCTCTCAAATATCCTTGTCGGACCTCCATGACAAAGACATGCGACATGCGAAGGAGTGGCCATTTCCCATCAAACGTGCTATGGCTAATAATAGCGCTATCTATAGGGAAAAGCCCTCCGCTGGTGAATTCTTAACTGAATGGGCTGCTTTAGCTCTATCAGGCTCTGGTGAAAGAGGTATATTTAATCTAGAAGCTGCACAGAACAAGGCTCCATCAAGAAGATATGCTCCATTAATACAAGGAACTAATCCTTGTGGAGAGATTATGCTTAGAGATATGGAGTTTTGTAATCTTAGTGAAGTTGTTGTGAGAGCTGAAGATGACTTAGACACTCTATTAGACAAAGTAGAGACTGCAACATGGCTTGGAGTCATACAGAGCTCTTTTACTAACTTTCCTTATCTAAGAGAAACGTGGAAAAAGAACTGTGACAAAGAATGTCTTTTAGGCGTTAGTTTGACTGGTCAGATGGATAACCCCTCCATATTGAGCTCGGACGCCTTAAAAGCGCTTAAAAGCCGTGTTATACGCATATCTCGTAAAGCATCAGGTATACTGGATACCAAGATGCCTACTGCTACTACTTGTGTGAAGCCAAGTGGCACTGTATCTCAGTTAGTAGATTCTGCCAGTGGAGTTCATCCAAGATACTCTCAATATTATATAAGAAGATACCGAATATCTGCTAATGACCCATTATTTAAAATGATGAAAGATGTAGGTGTACCATGTAGTCCTGAAAATGGACAGACAGAAGAAGACGCTAATACTTGGGTGTTAGAATTTCCTGTTAAATCACCAGAAGGATGTATCACTCGTAAAGATGTAACTGCCTTAGACCAATTGAGTCATTACAAGAATTTACAGCATAATTGGTGTGAACATAATGCTAGTATGACTGTATATGTTAGGGACGATGAATGGTTTGAAGTAGGTAACTGGGTATACAAAAATTGGGATATAATCAATGGTGTTTCTTTCCTTCCTTATGACGGTGGACACTATAAATTGGCCCCATATGAGGAAATTGACGTCCATTCCTACGAAAGGCTTATAAAGGACCTCCCCCGAATAGTATATAGCGAACTTGCAAAATACGAATCTGAGGACAATACTCAGGGGAAACAAGAGCTAGCTTGCTCAGGAGATAAATGTGACATCTGAAAAAGATATAATAACTGGAACCAAGAAACTTGGTAGAACTGCAAACTTAAACCCTGACGGAACATTAGGTCAAGGTATACACTCTTTACAAGGTACTGAAATGCCTGAAGGTTCTATAATTAGAAGAACTTCAGCTGATGAACCAGATAATGGTGATTTAAAAGCTAGAAGTAAAACTAATAAGACAAATCGTTCTTATTGAGGTGACAAATAATCACTAACTTTGATTGGGTTTTTATTAAAAGACAATTTTAAAGAGTAACCTTTAGTATCTTTATATGTTATATTTTTACTAACTAACCTATGTACGCCATCTATATCATCTTTACCTACAGATATATATACTAATGATTGTAATCCTAAGTGATGTCCCTTTGTTGCATCAATTTTTATTTCATTAACTTCTTGTTGTAATTTTTTTATATGTAATATAGCATATCTATTTGCTTGTGCAGGGTCATTGAATTTTCTCTTAATACTTGCAGAAACTGGACCTTGTGGTGAATTACCTAACTTAGTAGTATAAAGTCTGTCAGTTGTTTTATCAGTAACACTTACTTGGGACGCTATAGGTCTTCTTTTATAATTATATTTAGCTATACCATCTGTCAAAGACATATTCATAGCTACTTGTTCTTTTAAAAGTTTCTGTTTTTTTATTACTAGATTACTATATAATGGACCTTCTACTATATCAAACATATAAGATAAGGGATTATCATTATCTGTATCGTCAAATTCTTCTTGTAGTATAGTTGTAGCTAAATCTAAAGCTTTAAATGTACCTCTTTGTCCAGTGAGATTTACTAAATTAGATGTGTCGTTTAAATAATCAAGACCTATATATGTCTTGCTTGAAGTATTTATATTGTCTGTTATGTGTTTTTTTAAAAATTGACCTATACTAAAACCATCATAGTTATCAGTATCTGTCAGTTTAATATCTCCTGATTGTTTACCTAATATTAATCCTCTAACGTCAGTAGCCATTATAGTTATAACAGTTTCAGAAGTCCTTACTTCTTTTATTATACCTCTATATATTGGTATGTTGTCAATAGCACCATTATTTAAGTAAAGTTCTATTATCTTACCAAAAAGTGTATTTTCATCAAAGTCTGGTAATGATATTTTCATAGTACAACTATTTAACTGGTTACCTCCAGAAAAATTTAACTCAAAAGATAAGAGATTGACTTGTTCTACACCGTCTATCACTACTTGGGGACTACTCATATTACTATAGCATATAGGCTTTGCCTTTATGTGCTTCTCCTCCAATTGAAATTAACTCTTCGTTCCAAGTTCCGTCAGCCTCGAACTCAGCGATATGTGTAACAATCATCTGGACAGAATATTTAGGTAACATATTTGCAGTAGGCATGTCTTCATTAACTGATTGAATAACACCAAAGAATCTAGTATAAGTCCCATTTTTATGTTGAACATCCATATATACTGGAGTTCCTTTTTTCTGATAAGTTACTATTTTTTCACGAGCAAGTGTTCCAGCACTGCTTGATGCACCATCACCTAAATCAACACCACCGAAAGTTACTACTCCTCCAGCTGCTCCCAATCTTCTTATTTCTGAAATTCCTAGTCTATCTTTTATTTGATAATAATTGCCTTTTCTAGTGAAAGACACTGATTGTGTTATATGTTTTTTACCAGCTTGTGTGTTAAGACTTATATGTTTAGGGTCTTTTATTTTTATAATTTTACTATGTTCATTATCACATACTGTTGTATGGAAATTTTCTAATGTTGAGCCTGAACCAAATGAATTCTGTGATTTTATACCTATTAGTATAGCATAACCACCACCATCTTTAAATGTTGTTGGGAAATTAGTGGTTGTCCACATATCTTGTGGTTCTGCGGCTGTTGCTCCATTACCCTTACTAGATATATTCCAAGTTCCACTTAAAATGTCAGTAGCAACTCCTGCTGTCCAATCATCTGGTAAATCCCAAGAAACAGCTCCTGAGTTGTATAATGAGGTTGCATAACCCATAGTGGTTAACTTATAGTCTAAAACTGTATCATCTTGTATAGGTAATCCTTTCCAACCTGTTGGTGTATTATAATATGCTGTTAACTTACAATGTGGTGGAGTTCCTCCGTTGAATAACTGTCTTAGATTTATATCATTGTCTTGTCTGAAAAATACTTTATTAAATTTCCTATCTTTCACAATTAATAAGAAATTAGTTGGCATACTAGCATCTACACTAGCTGTAACATCAGTCAATTTTAAATTTGCTGAAGAACTCTTGCTACTACCATCACCACCAAAACAAACTTTAGCATTATCTAGATTACCTACTTCTAAATCTTGCCAGTTATTAGTGCTGTTTACGAATAATAAAAGACTTGTATGTTGTAATGAAGTGGGTCTAACTCCTGCGGTTCTGTAAACAACTGAGTCACATTCTACAAAAGACCTATCCATAGCGTCTATTTCATGTACTGTTGTTGCCAGTGTACCACCATCTACACTAGTATCTTCAACTTGTAATCTTAATAACCTATGGTCATCAAAGAATCTACCTACTCCATAGAGTGCTGTATTAGTTGCAGATAAAGCAGAAAATTGATTATCATCTAATTGTTGACCTCTACAATAATCATGAGTATAAGAAATTGTTTTCCTTGAATTTGCATCTGCTTCTATTTGTGTAGCAAATTTATCAGAATGTTGTGCTACATCTTGCTGTGCTATTGTTGATGCAGTAGAACCTGCTAAATTTTTTCTTCTTAATTTATCATCATATAAATAATATCTGTGTAAACTTACGTTTGAATTTCTAGTTCTACTTTCAGAACCATCTGCTGTTACAGTACTTTTAGCATCATCTGCTGATATATATGGATTTCCATTCGACACATAACCAAAACAAGGATATGATACCGCTGATTCCATCTCTCTAACTGCATCCGTAAAACTACCAAAACTTTCATAATCAGGACTAGCAGTAGCATCAGCATCATCTACTAATCTAATCCATATTCTTTCATCAGGGTATAATCCATCTGTTTTAACATTATAGTAAGTTGTATTAAAGGCACTTTGGTCTCCATATACATTTTCTTTTAACCTAATCAATTTAACAGATAATACTTTAGCCAAACCAACAGATGCTGACGGAAATATTGCATCTGTCATAGGTGCTGGGTCTGCTCTACCGTCGTCTGCTGAAGCTGTAGTTGCCATTCTAGTTTCTTTAACTACATCTCCATTTACAGTTTCATATACTACTTCTACTGCCTGTTCTATATTGTAAATCTTACCATCTATTCCAGAGGCATGTCTTATACCTAAGTCTCTGCCATCAAGATAAACATAACCTCTTCTGTTTGCTTCTGTGATACCACTCTCGACAACAATCGAATTATCAATACCTCCAAAAACTTCGTTTCTATCTGTTTTTAATACTGCAACTGGGGGGTGATTGGAAGGCACAAATGAAGGTATTCTAGCATTTAAAGCAGCGTCTAGTGCTACTTGTGATGTATTTTGTCCTACTATGCCTGTCAAATCAATATCAGGTTCCAACTCCCTGTAAGAAGCTCTTGGTGATTCTATTGGTGTATATAGTTTAGACTTAAAACCTTCAGGACTAGTTAACCTAATCATTGGGAAAAACTCACCGTGTTTAGTGTATGTATGTTCAAAAACTGCAAATTGTGTTGGTAACTCAAATTTCTTGACAGAATAATTAGCTTTTTCAGGAGTATTGTCATCACCATCATCCCAATCTATATAAAATTCACTAGATGGTGTTAAACTTTCTAACCTGTAGAAATATCTCTCGTGTGTAAAAAATGCTTGACCTGTCTGTTGTTCATTATTATTAATCTGAGCTCTAGTTTTTGTTGCATTTGTAAAGGTGTATGAACCTACATGAGAGCCCTCATTTGTACCTGTGTCTCCTATTACAAAAGTAGTGTCTGTCCTAGATATTATAGTATGGTTTCCGTTGTTACTAGAAGAACCAGCTACAGTTACAACATCTCCTGCTTCAAAGGTATCAGTAACATCTCCTACTATTGTTCCTCCTATAGTTATAGTATCATTACCAGCAGTTGGGGTATCCACTGCAACTGTAATGTTTGTAGCGGTTACTTGAGAACCTATAACATTTAATGCGTTAACTGCGTTACCGATAATAGCGTCGGCCTCACTTGTATATACTTTTAATACGAAATCTGTTGGTCTTGCTGCCATATTTATGCACCTCTCACGTCGAATACTGGTTTTCTATAACTTACCATTCCTGAAGTAGCCACTTGAGATGCTGAAGAACCTCTTATGTTATGGAAATCTTTAACAAACAATCTTGCTGTGTAAGATGTTGGTGCTATAGAATCAGCTGAACCTGTAAAATCTTCTACAGGTTTTGTCCACAAAAACTCACCCTCTTTAGGATTGACTGGGTATATTACATCAGAATAAGCTACTACCTCTTCTATATGTCCAGTAAAACCATTATCTCCACCTGCGTTTTCAGCTCCTACGAATAATGAATCTTCTTGCCATGCTATTTTTAAACCTCTTGCCCATGTAGTGCTAGTATTGTCTGAGCCAGCATCTGCTGCAATACCTGAAGAAGCTTCTAAAACTCCATTAATAAATAGTTTTACATTTTGAGCTCCTAATTCATTGTCTACTGTAAAAGCAATATGCATAGGTGTTTCACCATCTGTTGGTAAGATAGAAGCTGATGTTAAAGTCGTAACTACGTCTGTATCTGCACTATCTACTGTGTTATACCCTTGTACTGAAATTACTATATTACCTTGTGCATTAACTGCTACATAATAACAATAATCATATGTTCCAGAATAGTTAATAGCTTTTTGGTATAGAATATAATCTGTTCCTGATAAAGTTACATCTGCTCCTACTACGTGACAAGAAATAGAGAACTTATCTGGTGGAGTACTGGCTGCCATTAATTCTACAGGTGTATTAGACTTGAACGGCAATACTGTTTTGTCAGTTGCTGTAAAGTATTTACTATTACCTGCTAAACCATCGTACTTATCATCTGGTAATACAGACATATTAACAGCACGTCCATTTGTGGTTATCAGGGATGAGTCTGTTACTGTCTCGCTCACTATTATGTGTCCTGAAGTTCCATCAGAAACAGATGCAACAGTAAATTCAGTGTCAAATTGAGCATTAGTGCTATCAGTAGTTGCATGGTGTACTTTAACTTTGTCTCCTGCTTTAAAATGTTGTGATAAAATTCCAGAATCACTTAAACCTGCGAAATCAATCTTTTTAGAACTGGCGTAAAATCTAACACTTGTAAATGTCATTTCAACAAGTTCTGTAAACATAGTATCACTTGGTTTACTACCTATCATTTCTATTAAAGTTGTATAATCAGATTTAGCATAACCTGTTAAATCTTCATTCATATGTAATCTCCATAAAGCATTGTGATATTGATTAGCTATATTTTTATTATCAATAAATAATAAACCATACCATAAATCATCATCTTTAGCTTCCCACGTGTATTTTGGTAGGAAAGCATCTTCTTCATAAGGTTTTACTTCCAAAACAGGTGGTGTCGGTCTTTCATCTTCGAAGACTGTCAACAAGAAGGGTCTTTTACTAACAGTAGCATCATGGAATGTACTTATATTAGTAGAACTAGGAGATGCTTCCATTTTACTATTAATCCAAAGATATACTGATTCCTCTGCATCATACTCTTTATGACCGTTAATTGCACTGATATCTATTATATTATAGTAAGGATTACCAGCAAAAGTTAAATCTGGTGTGTGTTTTTGTACATAACCACCTCTGTCTGCTGCTCCACCTTCTAGTTCTGCATTGTAAGCACCATACCCAAAGTCGTGGTCAGTTATAAGAACTCCTTTACTTTCAGCAGACCTAAGCAAGTTCCACTGATTATCGTGAGTTGCAGAATCTGTAATTAACCATTCGTTCCAAGTAGCTCCTAAATCATCTGAACCAAAATTGAAACTTCCCTCTGTCCTGTCTGCATCTGGACATAAATCTGTTATAACAACAGACTCATATTTTTTATTAGGTAGTTTAACCTCATCACTGTTAGTATAATCATAATTAAATATTTCTGCATACATCCAGTATCTGTATGGTGATAAGAAACATTTTAAACTTTCGTCATACCTGTCGTCTGATGTATCTGTTACTAGTATATCTTTATATCCTACCCTTTTCTTTACCCTTATATTACCGTCTGCTATTGTTTCATCTGTTAGATTTCCCGTAACTCCTATGTATGTTGTTCCAATTTCGTCTATTACAAAATTAGAATTGTTACCTGCTTGTGCACATCCTGTAACGGTTATATGGTCTCCTATGTTAAAATAATCTAGTGGACTTATGACTGTTCCGTTTACAAGTTTAACTTGAGTTGTAAGAGCCCAGCTAAATCTATCATTAGAAGTAGTTGCAATTACAGTTCCACCATCACTAGTCAGGTTACTATCTCTTAAAGTTGTGTGTGCATCGGTATATTTAATCTTTTCTTTAAATGTTACTTCATTACCTTTGACATAATTTATCTTCATACCTGATACATAATTAGTTGGTGCGTTTCTAGCATCTTTAGCGTATAATATATATTCTTCAGATTTATCTGCTCTATCGCGTAATATTCTAGTATCATCAATAGTTATAGTGTAATCATTATGGGTTTTGAGTGGAGATATTCTGGCTGAACAAAATATATTTTCTCTTTTAACTAATGATTGTTTCATACTATCTGAATCTGTTACGTCTGTAGATGCATATGCTATATGTCCATATTGTGTAAAGTGTTCCGAAGATAAATTAGGTGTTATACTGCTATTACTATCAGCTGTTATTTCCGCAGAAGAGTGATATATCCTATTTACACCAGAACCTCCAGCATTTACGAATCTACCTTCGTATCGTGAAGTGGTATCTTTTATTAATGTACCTGAAGCTCCATCTACAGTTCCTGCATTATTGTAACCCCATAATTGTTGACCTAATTTAACTTCATCAGTACTATAAGCCCACTGTATATATTTATTATCTATTGCAGTATTGTTTGTACTATCATCACAACCAAAACCATTAAACCATAAGTATTTTGGAATACCATTGTATTCGGGGTATAAATCTACTGCGTTTTTGGTACCAAAAGACCAGAAAACAGGTGTTGTCAATCCTGTACTTTCTTCTATACTAGAGCCTTGACCGCCATCAGCAATAGTAACGGTGTCATCTACTACATCGACGTGTGTTATTGCAAGTTTATCTGGTCTGCCTGAAGCGTCTGTGTATGTGTTTTGAAGGTGTTTGTAGTTAGAACCTGATTTTGATATAAAACAGGAATCAAATAAAACGTCTATAATTGCATCAGTATTTTTAGTTTGACCTCCTGCGGCCTCTTCTTCATCAGCTGTAAGTCCTGTAGCTGTGTAATTTCCTCTCAAATGAGCTTGTGCATTAGTATAATCTTGATAAGCGCCTGTGTTATTTGTGTTTACTGACATAATAGGCCATCCTTTTGTCATATTACCGTCTGTATCTCCATCTGAACTAGAACATATTACTTCTGCACCCATAGACCTATTGTTTTCGTCCATTATATTAAGAACAAAACCACTTCCTTCTGGGTCAAAGGTTAAAACAAATTGAACCCATTTACCTAACAAATCTTCAGTAAGTTTAACTTCACCATTAGTTGAACTTGTTACATCAGGGTCAAATAATAATTGAGCTGACTGTCCACTTTGGTCTTTCGCAGAATCAAAATTCCATCCAACACCAGCTTGGGCTAAAGACTTGACATAAAATTCATTTCCAAGTCTGTAAAGAATAAAACCACAAAAAGCTGAATGCATGTGCGCAGTTGTAGTACTCAATGCTTCGAAGTTGGTAGTATTATTCATATAACAATGTCGTAATATATCTTCTCCTACACCATTTTGGCTTTTAACACCATCGTATGTTTTATTTTTAAACCATATGGCCATTCCTCTTGATGGAAAAGCTGCATCGGAAGTTCCGCTACCATCTGTAACTATATTTGCAAAATCTTTTATTTTTAAATTAAAAACAATTTTCATACGAGACCTATTAGAATTTGAATCACTTAAAGCTTGAGTACCATCATATTCAGGAGGTTTAGTCATAACTATAGGTGAGGGTATGTTGTTTTTAACAAATGTAGCCCTTGCTTCATATTTTCTTAATTGGTCTAAACTCATACCTGCATCTAGAATAGAGTCACTACCACCATCTGTCATCCCTGTTCTGTAAGCGTGTCTTAATTGTAATGAATGACCACCAGTTTTAACATCACTATTATTGAAAAAAGCTCCTGATTCAAAGAAAACTGTAGCAGTATCATCAGTATTCATTCTATAGTATAACCAATTATCAGTGTGCATTTCATCAAAGTTAACTTGGGTTAAATTTACAAATTGTTTCGCTTCAGGCACTGGTTTTGTAATAGGAAATGTTTGCGAATATTGAAAACGCAGTGTACAATTCTTTACTGCATTATCTCCAGCATCTTTCCAATAAGGTACGTCTTTAAAATCAAGTAACGTAACTGTATGTCCTACTGGTCGCCATTTATATTCTGGGTCAGTAACACCTCCTCCCATTGTACTTATACCCCAAGAACCATCTCCATACGAAAACATTTCACCAACACCTTGTTTAACTTCTCCCCATTCGATATCCGATGGATGTTTTAAATTACCCTCAAATGTGTCCATAACCCTTTCTACAAAAACTACTCTTTGTCCGTTCGGTAATTCCTTACCATAGTCTTCTTGGAAAGTTGAGAAAGATTGTTTACCTAGTTCACCGCCTAAATCCCAACCTTCGTAGTTATTATAAGCTTCCATTTCATCAAGATAAGGGTCTGTTTCTATACGTACAGAATTGTGGCCTACATGGTAAACTGCACCCGGTTCTTCTAACGCACTAAAATCTTCTCCCCATATATGAGAAGGTTGGTCTGAAGGGTAAGAACACATAGAGTATATGTCTGTTACTACATTCTGTCCAAAATTACCTTCGTGTTTGGTTATACCTTGTTTGGCTTTCCAAATAGCTAAAGCTGGCGCTCCTTTGTTATTAATTGAATTGACATATAATCCTAATTTATAACCTACAACTGTACCACTACCATAATTTGGGGTTTGTGCTGTAGGCATTTCTAAGAATAACCCTTGTAAATCGGGTTGTGTTCTTATATCTACTGTACTTTGTTTACCATTAAACATATCTCCATAAGCATTTGATAATGCAGTGGAAAAACTTCTGTTTGGGTATCTAACTTTATCTGACTGTTTCACGAATCTTACCATTTTTATATTCCTCCTATATCATTTGCTTTTCTCAATGCATTAGCCATTTCTAATGCCATCTTTTGTGCGAACTTGTCGCCATCATATACATCTCCATGTACATTAATTGTAACTCCCTGACCAGACATCATGTTCTGTCCTTTAGGTATAACTGTTTCTCCTTTTTGTAACATAGCCAAACCATGTTCTGGTGTTGGACCTCCACTATCATACATAGGCATGAACATTCCACCACTATCCATAACTGGAGCTTCCATACCTGATAAATCTACAGCTTTATACTCAATCTCTGGCGGTTTCATTGTATCTTGCATAACTTGGGCAAACTTATACATTGCTGCTGCACCTACTGCTGCTAAAGCAACTGTTCCTGCAACTGAATAAGCTAAAGGGTCCTCCCATAAAGCTTGTGCTATTGCAAGACCCATCAAAGCACCTGCTGCTACAACAGCTATCTTACCTAAGACTTGAAGTCCTTCTGATTGTTTATTCATTAATAATAATCCTGCAAACATCAAACCGTTAACTGCCATAAGTGCTCCTGCTGTAGCCATTAGTGTGGATATTCTCATCTGGTCTACACCTAAAGCTACCATTTGAGCTTCGGTCTGCATCAAAGTTAAAATTGTATTTTGTGGTATAATTGTGTTAAGCATTTTAAACATTATAATAGCTTCAATTGCTCCTTCTCCTAAGAAACCAAAGATTTGTGCTGCCATTTGTAAAGGTATAGTCATTGCGTGCATTATACCTACAAATTCTTCACTAGTTGGATTCATTCTTTCAAAAGCAGTATATAAACTCCTGAATAAAGTTATAAACTCTTTTAATGCTCCAATTAATAAATTCTTTATAGTTTCACCATTTTTACTTAATATAAGCCCAGTTTCTGTTTGTATAAACATAAAGTCACGGAAATCAGTGACTAGCACTTTTAATAAATAATCAAGTTCGTTCATAGCACCTAAATGTTCGTACGTTGCATCACTAGCAAATAAAGTTGCTTTAAATGAATTTTTCATAATTTGTATTTGGTTTTTGATAGATTCATTCTGTTTGTCAGCCATCTCTTTAGCTGCACCAGCAGAATTCTCTAAATCTTTGACTCTAAAATTAAACTCTTCAGCATTTTGGACTAAGTGTACGAATGCAGTTGCACCTCGTACATTGAAATCTTCTAATAATTGTGTCATCATTTCTGCATCAGTATAACTGTCACCAAATGCTTCTGCGAAATTACTTGCTATTTCTGTAAGTTGTAAGAACTCACCATTTGCATTCATAGTAGCTATTCCCATTTCGTTGAATGCTGCTGTATTATCTTCTGCGTGTTTTGCAAACTGAGCTAATGCTTGTCTTAAACCACGACCTGATATACCTGCTTCTAATGCACGGTCTGCTAATACTTCCAAAGCACCATACAACTGTTCTGTTTCTTGGTTCATAGACACAAAGAAAGGCATAGCGAACTTAACACCAGATGCTAAATCTTCCCACTGAATTAAAGATTTGTTAATAGCATAAGCCATTTTATCTGTTTCTGCTGCTGCCTCAGACATCTCTAGTCCGAAACCTTTAAGAACCTGTATAGTTAACTTAGCTAAAGCTTCGTGGTCACCCTGAACAGCCATAGATAATCTTAATGTTGCTTGTAACATTTCTTGAGATTCATTAGCAGTTAAACCAGCAGAAGCCATTTGATATAAACCTTCTGTAGCATCTTGAAGGGCTATACCATAGTTCGTACCAAATTGTAAGATAGTGTCACTTGCTTCATATAAAACATCATTAGTGGTTTGCCATATAGAGTTTGCATTTCTCAACTCTTGCTCAAACTCTTGGAAATCACTAGCTAATCTTGATACTTGGAAACCCATACCTACTATTAACATAGTGCTCGTCATGAGAGCTTGGGTTAAGCCCATTGTAATATGAGAAGCCATTTGGTTAAGCTGCATGTTAACTTCTTGAGCAGCTTGCTTCATCATTTTAAAATTAATTCTATTCTTTTGTAACTCTTGATTTAATACTCTCGCTGCCATTTGAGCCTTTTTAGAGTTACTGGCCAATATATAACCTTTTGTTTTTTCTAATTGAATGAGTTGTTCATCAATCTTCTGCATTTGTCTTTTTATATTATTAGCAGCTTTTAATTGTGTTCCTTGGAATTTACCCATTTGAATCATATTACGCATATGATTAATAGCCATCTTTCTTTGTTGAGGTGTATTTGCTCCAAAAGCAGCTCCAGAGAACTTATTACCTGACATAGCTTGTATGCCGTATTTTTTCATCTCAGCAGCATATTGTTTATTAACTTGCCTCATAGCTATCATAGCTGCTCTATATTCAGCTGCTGCTTTTTTATATGAACCACTCTTTGGGTGTTGTCTTGCCATTACCCCTTTTTGAGCTGCCGTATATGCTTTATTTTGGTCTGAGGTTATACGTGCTATGGTTCTTTTAGAATTTTTAGCAAAGCGCTCTTCTGCCGTAGTATTTGCTATTTCCAATTCTTTCATGGTGGTTTTATAAGCTGCTTTTGCCTTTCTATCAGCCTTTTCCATCTGCTTGGCACCATTCGCCACCATATTACTCATGGCTGCATCATATTTAGTTGCAGTTCGTGTAGCACTGCGTGTATCAAACGCTAATCTGAAGTTAGCTGCTACACTTATCGGGTTTCCCCCGCCCATGAATGCCATCTTATTTTCCTACTATATCTTTGAAAGACGCTACTTGTCTCTTCACTCCTGCTTTTTCTTCTAACATTGCCTTTACTTTCATACTTCTAGCATAATCACTACGCACTTGCGGCTTCTTTTTTGATAGTTCACCAATATCATCAGGTGAATAGCCATCAAAAGCGTGCACTAGAGTATGCGTGGCTAACGCTTGAGCTAAACCTTGAAGCTCCCTATTCGGCGTGTTTTTAATTTCACTCCAGCTCATGTTGAGCTCTTTCATTAAAGGGATGTAGAGATATACTGCTTCTGGTGAATCCCTCATCCAGACTGAAAATCTGAAACTGTTACACCCATTAACGTATTTTGAACTTTGAATTTTAAAGTAGATGGTAATTTAGCCCATTGTTCCACCGATATTCCTGCATAATCAGATTCTTTATCTGCTGCTTTTTTTATCATTGATAAACAACGTTCTTTACCTAGCCTCATGTAATATTCCTGTTTTTCTTCTTCAGAAAGATTATCATCTAAATCATATTTAGGTTCTTCTGATTCTACTAGTTCGCACCATCTTACAGGAAAGTATTTCCCTTGATGTTCTATCTCTGCTTCTTGCACTGTTTCTGTTAGAGATTCTAAATCTTCTAACGTCCAATATTCTTTTGCTTCTTCTGTCATTTCTATTTCTCCTTTTTTATATCCTAGGAAGGATTTATTTATAATGGTTCTAGTCTGCCGTCTGGGTATCTTTTAAAAGTCCCTCTTGCAGTATTAACCACTTTGAATTCTGGTTCTGGGGCAGGTTCAGGAGTAGGCTCTTCTTTTGGAGCCTCTTCCTTAACTTCCTCAGACACTTCTTTTTTGTCTTTTTTAGCCATGTTTAATTACCTATCTATTCGTCGCCGAATGATGTTGCTGTTACATTCACAGCTGCACCTATTAAAGGTGTAACGTGAGATGCGAATCCCAACGTCTCTTCTGTAGTACCATCTGCATTCAAAGTCACAGTGTGTTCTGTTATTTGGCAGTTTGGAATACTTACAGTTTCTCCGCTTGATAATTGGACATATACTCTGTAACCAAATGTACATTTAGTTCCATTAGAGTGGTCCTTAGGTGCCATTAATCCGTTTGAAATTTTAACTGCACCAGATGAATCGTCTGCTAGACCATGTCTTGCACCGTGGCTGTGTGTTCCGTCAACAAACTCGTTTCCGTCTGCTACAGGTCCATTGAATACAACATCGTAAAGCATGCCGCTCTTTTTCCTTGTAAGGGTTACTGTGGTTTCCTTTTTAATTTCAGCCTTCAAAACGCTTCTTTGTCCCATATAGGTAATGTCTTCGTCAACAGTTCCTATAGACAAATCAACACCAACTAAATCTGCTAGTGCATAATCTGTTCCTGCACCGTCTGTTGTCATCTCATTTGCAAAATTAGCTGTACTTAAATCAGCTGTCATTTCAAGTTCGTTACTTCCGTCAAGTTTTACACCACGTATAGTACTCTCTGTAGTGAGCATAACCTTTACGTCTCTACCAAGATAATAAGCCATTAGAATGCTCCTGCATCTGCTACGCTAACTGCGCTTCCTATTATTGGGTCTAAGTAAGTCATGAATTCTAGTGTTTCTTCTGTGGTACCGTCAGCATTCAAAGTAACTGAGTGTCCTTGTATGCAACAGTTTGGTGCCATAAAATATTCACCAGAGTTTAATTTAATATATACACGATATCCAAAGTCTGCTACTCCGGGGTCTTCTAGACCTGTGTGGAATGAACCAGTTCCTTTGATTCCGTATCGTCCTGAGTTTGTTCCGTCACCATTAAAGGTTTTGTCCCATCTCATATCACTCTTTTTCATTGTAAGTGTGATAGTTGTTTCTTTCTTTATTTCTGCCTTAAGGACACTTCTTTGTCCCATATAGGTTATATCTTCGTCTATAGTGCCTATGCTGAGGTCAACACCAACTAAATCTGAAATCTCGTTGGAATAATTACGGGTGGTACCAGTAACAGTTCCAAAAACTGAACCTGCTCTTCCTCCTCCAATAACTAAATCAGCTGCGTCTTCAGGTCCTGCTCCAGTGGCGAAGGTTTGTAAACCTCCATCTGAAACATCTAGTTGCAGACCAAAGCCTGTGTCCTCTGTGGTTAGGGCGACTACAACATCTCTTCCTAGGTAATATGCCATATTTTGTCTCCGTTTTTACGTCTCGCGATGACGTATACTATACCTTTAGTAGCTCCTAGTATATAAAGCTTTCGCTGAAATTAGCTATAATTGTATTATTTTGGGTCATAACCTGCTCCTAATGATTTAACGTCGAAAATACTGATATAAGGTGCAGCCCATATAGACGTATATTCAGCGCCTTGTCTAGCAAACTTAAATCGGTTTTTAGCAAGGATACCTCTAACAACCTTAGGTACTCCTTTTGAGGATTTTTTAAGATTCTTTAACATTCCATCTATTGCTGCATTGTAAGCATTACCTGCTTGTACTAAATTAACTTCAGGTCTAAGTGATGTTGCTGTTTGTATTTCTTTGTGAGTTGCTCTATTTGTTGCATTTATTCTAGCTACTGGAGTGTTTGCTCCTGCATGTGTAGCTGTTAAAAAACTTCCCATCTTGTCAGTTATAGCTCTTTGAGCTGCAAAACCGCTTGATAATGTTTTACCAAACAAAACTGTCATATCATAACCTCTGTGTACATTAGCTCTTATGTCTTCGTAATATGTAAATCTATCTTTTCCTTGTTGTTTAAATCTAAAAGGACCTATAGATGCAAATGTAAAATCATCAATAGGCATAGTTTCAAAGGCACCGGGGCCAGTATACATTAAATCTGGGTTACCTAAATGTTGTTGTGTCATCTGTTTAGAACCCGACCACAAGTGTCCACTAGTGTCAAAAGCACCTTTATTGGCATTGATTAGTCCTTGAAACATCATACCCGGTACATTACCTTGATTTTTAAAAGCTCTTGCCATTTTAATTTTATCAGCTGCTGATGCTCTTTTTGTAGTACCATCTAAACCTGCTTTTTTCCTAACGTATCTTATATGTGCATTCCATTGTGGTAATCTATTTTTAAAATATGCTAAACCTGCTTTTGCTTTCTGGTCGTCTTTAAGTTTTTTATTTATATCTTTTTCATCTATTTTTTTAAGCATTTGTCGGAGTTGTCTTCTACCTGAACCATATTGTCCATGTCCTTCCTCTCCTAAAGCTGAAGCAGTTATGTTTAACCTTTTAACGATTGTTTTATCTCCTACTTTCTCTTTTACTTTAACATCAATACTTTTTGCGTGTCCTATTGTTTTTCCTCCAGCGGGTGTAGCGTGAGTTTCCCCCATACTTGCTGGTACTTTACCACCGGGTGTTCCAGTTAGTTTCCTGTAGTTTCCTCCTAACTGTGCATTCATAGCCCTACCCATTTCAAGATTCATACCTTTACTTCTGGTTGCTAACATATTTCTCATATTTACAAACTTATCTACATTCCTATCTAAAAAATTAGAACTACTACCTTTGAAGTTTTGTAAACTCCTTTGCCTTGTTGAAAAAATGTGGTTACCTTGAACATAAGCAGTTTTCATTTTTCCATTCTCTTTCCACATTCCGGGTCTCTTTCCTTGAGCCCTATAATCTTTAGAATATTGTTTTATTATAGAAAAACCTGTAGCACTACTAGCTTTACCTGAACTAGGTATAATTGGGTAATAACCTGCTGCTACTGCGTAAAGGTTGATTGGTTTGTATTTTTTCCTAGAGGGTGTTGATTTAGCCATCCTTAAGCCCTAAAGTTACTAAATGTTAATAAGAAATCAGCAGAAGCACCATACCATTGTAGTTCTTCCATAAATCCTATGTTTCTCCATGTTTCTAAATGTCTTTCATGAACATCTAATTGTTCTTCTTGATAAGTGTCCCAATTAATATCCATAACAGCATTAGCTAAATTCAACATAAGCCAGTTTAGTAATCTTCTTTGTTTATATACTTCACTACCTATGGTTATTTCAGTTTCTCTCTCTAGTATAATGTGTACAGTATACGCAACACCGTATATCTCACCTGTACCACTCGCCCCGCCAAAGGTTTGTCCTTGTCCCATAAGTTGCTCTTCAAACCCAGACGCTACTTGTTGTACTACAACGGCTGGAAATTTTAAGTCTTCTGTTTCTGGAAACTCTCCATAAACAAATACATCTCCTGTTACTGCTGTATTTATCGTATCACTTACACCCATCATCAGGGCTCTTTCTATTACATTTAAAAAATCTTTAGCCATGTGCTCTTCTCCTGCTTGTTCTATCTCCTCTTACTCTAACTGCTGATATTTGCATATATTCATCTCTATAGTCTTTAATAGTCTCTAGGCTCCATTCAGCACTCTTATATATATTAATATCTTTAAGCTCTATAGCGCTAGAGCTTGATGTAGCAATTACTAGGGAGCTTAAAT
>Ga0114933_10002312_pt1 | contig 19990 bp, 21 predicted proteins | sample 4SBtaG_FD_89691 | JGI IMG/M metagenome (GOLD analysis project Ga0114933, IMG submission 89691) | Deep subsurface microbial communities from Kolumbo volcano to uncover new lineages of life (NeLLi) - 4SBTROV12_W25 metaG | ecosystem: Environmental > Aquatic > Marine > Volcanic | place: Kolumbo... | reverse complement strand
TATAACTGTTGATGCATTTATAGATGACTTTGACCCTCAATCTTATATTGAAAAAGCGCTTATTGCCAAGATGGCAGAATGCATCGTAAGACTAATGCGTATCCAGAAAACTGAAAATGCCATATTTGATCTGGCTAGTAGTGAATCGGAACATATTAATGAAATTGTTAATAGTTTAGACAATGGCAATATTGATCCTAAATTAGTGAAAACTTTACGTGCAGCTTATCTCAATAATTTACTCTTGGATGCCAACACTATTAATAACAAAACCTATATTATTAATGAAATCACTTCTCTAAATTTAAGTGCCATTTCTAATTGGAGGCATGTTGAGCAGCATATGCCTATGACTAAAAATTATATTATTGACAAATGCACTGAAAAAAACTAAACATATGCGAATATATTAACAAGAATGACAATTCACACAACTTAACAGTGCGCTTTATAAGTGCTGGAGATCCTTTGTATAATGATGAGCCGCTGTCAAATAAGGAAATTACAAAAGACATCGATAAAATAAAGTCAGCCGCTCTACAACGATATCTTAAGCAGCTAACCGTAGCACTAGATAGTGAATTAAACGTTCAGATTATGGATAAGAATCTAGAAACAAGATTTCAGCAGGTTAAAGATGCTGCCATCCCCGATCCTCAAATGCTAACATTAATCCAGCGCTATCGAACTTCAAATGAACGACAGTTTTCCAAATCACTTGCGGAGTTGATTGCACTACAAGATAGGCGAAAAAAATCTAACTAGTATTTTTGATTAATATCACGCCCGGTTCTTTAATAGGATCTCCAGTAAAAACAATACCGCACCCCTCTAGTACGGTCTCAATAGACTCCAAAACTTTAGTATTGCCAGTAGGGATGCCATTTTGTGGCTCGTATCTTCTCAATGTTTTGAGACTAATACTGCATTTATCAGCTAGCTCTTGCCCACTCCAACCAAGCAGAGCTCTTGCAGCACGAATTTGTCTTCCAGATATCATAAAAAGAGTCTAAAATGTCTTTTTTAGAGACAATAATTAAATTACATTAAAATGTTAACAATCGAAAATTTCTTTTATTCTTTAGAGGGTGCTTATGCGCCCAATACAATTAGATCTTATAGATCAGATTATATGCATTATGCCAACTGGTGTCATAAATATCAATACGATCCTTTTAATATTAATGAAGATAAATTTGCAGACTACATTCTACAGATGGGTGAAAGCCTAACTATTGCAACTATTCAAAGGCGAGTGGCCAGCCTTAGTAGTATATTTATTCTCACTAAAAGCACCAATCCTATAAAAGAGCCTGTGGCTATTCTAACCATCAAAAAACTTAGAAGAAAATTTGGAAAGCCCCAAAAACAAGCGATACCTCTAACTTATGATATTTTGATCAAACTTAAAAAGGTTTGTTCTGACGATATAGTCGGTCTCAGAAATAGGCTACTTTAGCAACTAGGCTACGAATCCATGCGTCGACGTTCTGAAATATGTCAATTTAAATTTGAAGACCTGCAGCATCATGGCAATCATAAACATGCACTGTTACTTCGACATTCTAAAACTGACCAATACAATCAAGGGAAAATAATTCCAATATCTAATGAGCTGTATGAAATGATCTTAAACTGGTCGCTGGCAATAGATCAAGATAGTGGCTATATCCTTAGAAGCTTCAAACGAAATCTATCTACCAACTCCTCTCTTACACCTGCATCAATTAATCATATTTTAAAGAGTCTTCAAAAGCAAGCTGCTCTGAATCAGATTGGTGAATTATCTGGTCACTCATTTAGAGTTGGCGCTGCACTTGACCTGTTGGACAAAAATATCCCGTTAGAGAAAATTATGCTTAGAGGTGGCTGGAAATCAGAAACAAGTGCAATGAGATATCTTCAAAGCTGGAATGATAGCAACTGGCTGATAATTAATTAACCATAGAAAGCTAACTTAGCGCTAGCCATTCAAAAGAAAGCTCAAATCATCTTGAGCTAACTATCTCATCTGACCCAGGAGGGGGGGACGGAAATAGGTTAATTTCTCTTTTTGACACCCTTACCGTATCTGCATCAACATCAAGATTATTTAGTTTTTTTGTTACCCAGATGAGTGCTTTAGGCTTTGATATGATAGCCACAATAGTATAAAAAATAATCTGTATATCCAAAAAAATTGACTGATTTTCAATATAGACTAATCCTAATCTACTTTTCCATGGCCTAATTAATTGATTGTATGATAGATCTGGATCCTCCCTCCCTTCAAGAATTTCACTCTCATCAGAAAATACAATAGATGAAAAGTCAGTAATACCGGGTCTAACTACTAACAAACCTTTTTCAATATCTGTATATAGATCAGTATCAGATGCAACGTTAGGTCTTGGACCAACCAAACTCATATCGCCAATCAACACATTCCATAATTGCGTAAACTCATCAAGTTTATATCTTCTGATTTTGTGGCCAATAGGTGTAATTCTAACATCATCAACCGACGTAGAGTCTACTCCACTTTTATCAGCATTAACAGACATTGACCTTAGCTTTAGCATTTTAAACATTGATCCGTTTTTACCGACTCTTGGTGCCACATAAAAGGGAGAGCGCTTATCTTGGCGATAAACCAAATACATAAAAACCAACAGAACTGGAGATAACACTATTAAGCCCAACAGAGAAATGAGAATATCAAACAGCCTTTTCATGACCCAAGTATTTCTTTAACTCTATCAACTATTGCAACACTATCCATTTGATACCTAGATCTTAAATATTGTTGACTGCCTACAATTGATGAATACATATTATCCAAACCAATTCTCAAGAATTTCTTGGGCATCACTCCAAAATCCATACAAACCTCAGAGACTGCAGACCCTAAGCCACCATCTTTATTATGCTCTTCAATTGTCACCATTCCACCAGTATTTTTAGCAGCATCAAGAATTGCATCCGTATCAATTGGCTTAACGGAATGCATGCCAAGCACTCTTGCATTAATACCCAATTTTCCTAATTCTACAGCGGCAATATTCACATCATCCAAAATACCGCCTATTGCAATTAGTGTTATATCACTACCCTCTTTGTATCTCCTAGATCCACCAATAACAAAATGACTTTCAACCATACTATCTTCTGCAGCAGTCTTATCCAATCTTAAATAACCCACACCACCTCCTTGTATCATTGCTGTAGTAGCTTCACCAGCTTCTTTAGCTGTACATGGAGCAACGACTGATATGTTAGGTAAAGCTCTTAGAATGGCCAAATCTTCTGTTGCATGATGAGACATTCCTAAAGAGCCGTAGCTAAATCCTCCACCTGAAGCAACCACAGTAATATTTGCATCATGGTAACACGCATCATTACGAATCTGCTCCAGACACCTTAAAGTTGGAAAGTTACCAATTGAATAAGTAACAACCTTCTTGCCTTCAAGCGATAAACCCGAAGCCAGACCGGTCATATTTTGCTCCGCAACCCCTACATTAAAATACTGACCAGGAAATCTTGATTCAAATTCTTCGAAAACACCATATCCCAAATCTCCCGTCAACAAAACTACATCTTTGTCTTTTTCTGCAAGACTTGTTAGTGCGGCTAAAAAAGCGTCACGCATCATTCTTCTCCAATTCAAGCATTGCAGTCTTGTATTCATCACCCTGTGGGCTTCGATAATGCCACAACACGTTATTCTCCATAAAAGAGACGTTCTTTCCTTTTGTGGTATTTGCAATTACACACAACGGCTTATTTTTAGACATGCCTATATTACTACAAGCATTGAAAATTTCCTCATGGTTATGGCCATCAACTTCCACAACCTCCCATCCAAATGATTTCCATTTATCAGGAAATGGCTCTAATGAAAGAGTCTCTTCTGTTGAATGTATGCTTTGCAGTCTATTCCTATCTATAATTACAACTAAATTATTCAGCTTATGGTGTGCTGCAAATAATATCGCCTCCCAATTAGACCCTTCATCGCACTCTCCATCACTCATTAACACAACAACCTTATGTTTGTTTTTATCAATTTTTGCAGCAAGTGCCATGCCAGTGGCAACAGGAAGGCCATGACCAAGAGATCCGGTTGAAAATTCTACTCCAGGTATCCCTTTGTGAGATACATGCCCAGATAAGTCGGAGCCATCCTGATAATGCGTCTTTAACTTATCTACCGATATAAAGCCACTTTCTGCAAGTGCTGCATAAACACCTGCACCAGCATGGCCTTTGCTAAGAATAAATCTATCTCTATCTGCCCACCTTGGCTCTTTTGCCTTAACCTGTAGAACAGAACCGTATAACACAGCAAGAATGTCGGCAATAGATAGAATGGAACCAATATGCGAACTCCCTCCTAAACTCGTCATGGTTACTGCATGTTTACGTATATTATTTGCCAACTGTTTTGATTTATTAATATCAATCATTATAAAAACTCCTTATACATTTACAGATATATTTAACCTCAACATCTGTTACTGTCATATTCAAAGGAAGCATCAAACTATTTCTCATAATTTTCTCAGTGATTGGTAAATACTGATCAAACCCCAAGTCTCTGAATTCATGTACCGCCTTACCACCCCATTGAATCAACGTTCCAATGCCATTATCTGAAAGAAAGCTCTTAAGTTTATCTCGACTTTCAGCCTCTATTTCATAATTTTGATATATATCAAAATGATTATTATTACTATTAGGTGCTGGCGGAAGATTAAGTTCATTAATATTTTTTAGCTCTTCATGATACAAGTCAGCAATACTCCTTCTACGATTAACTGTCTTGTCATAATCCTGAAAAAAGAAATTTAGTATAGCGGCCTGCAAGTTATCCAGCCTACTATTAAAACCCCAAACAGAAACGTTTCCATCCTCTCCACGACCGTGGTCACGCATTAATTTAACTGCATTGTAAATATCATCATCATTAGTTAGTATAATGCCGCCATCACCAAAACAACCAAGGGTTTTTGCGGGATAAAAACTAATACAACCGCCCAATCCAAAAGACCCAGCACACTGGTCTTTGTATTTAGCTCCCAATGCCTGGGCAGAGTCTTCATAAATCTGCAATCCATACTCATGGGCGATATCTAGGATTTTATCCATATCTGCAACACGACCATTCAATTGTGTAGGAATAATTGCTTTTGTACGTAAGGTAATTGCCTTTATTATTGACTTAGGGTCAATCAGATGATCCGCCCCTGCTTCCACTGGAACTGGCGTTGCACCGGTAAAGGCAATTGCAGATGCGGTTGCAACCATAGTATGGGAGCAAAAAATTACCTCATCTCCAGCCCCAACTCCACCAGCCTTTAGGAGTAACTGCATAGCATCGGTTGCATTTGCAACGCCAATTGCATGCTTTATACCAGTATATTGCTCAATTTTAGATTCGAAATTTGAAAGATCGTCTTGCATAATATACGCACCGCGTCGACCTATATCTGAAAAAATTTCTATTAATTTTTTTTCATGCTCTTTGAATAAAGATTGGTAATTAAAAAAAGGTATATTCATTATCTAAACTCTGTTAATTTTATATTTGAAAACAATGGATTCTTCACCCTTGTGAACCATGATTTTATGTGACAAACTAGCACCAGATTTATAATAAAATCTTTGTGCGCCAATTTGGTTTTGACCAGTAACTATCTTTAATACTTTAATTTTACTACTGTCTAGCTGATCCATTGCCTTAGAAAAAAGCAATTGACCTACTCCTCGACCTTGTACCGAACCATCTACACAGAAATTAAATATTTCAGAATTTGAAACAAAATCATGTTCTTTTGTATTACTTTTGAATGGGTACCTCAACACTTCGACAATTTTTTTTATAAAAACTTTTCCAAAAATTGAAACTGGAATTTTGTAAAAATTTTTATAGCTTTGTGTCCAAAAATATTGCTTAAAAAATAATTTCGTATGTAGAGAAACTGCAATAAACCCCACAACTCTAGAATCTTCAATCGCCAATAATAGAAATGAATATTTAGACTTTGAAAAAAAATCATAAAGACTGGATAAAAAATCAACCCCAAGAGTTGGCAAGAAACCCTCTGGTATTTCTTTAGAATGAATTTCTGCACATTCTAAGAAGAATTTATGATTTGATTTTAGTGATTTTCCATTTATAATTTTCATGATTTACACAATGGTTTTTTTAAGTTTATTAATAAAACTCATACTTAAATCATGTGATAACGGCAGAGATATAATGTGTTTGCTCGACTGCTCAGCATTCGGACAAGATCCCATCTGATATCCAACACTAGTTAGCTGATCATCAACATACGGATGTACTGGACTAGAGTACCAGCTAGCAATTTCAACTTTATTCTCATAGGCTAGACTGGAAGTTTTCTCCTTATTCGACACCCATAACGGATAACGAACATAAATCGGCTTTGATTCAGGCAAAATCTTTATTTTTTTTACACCAGTTAACTCGACTAAATTTTGCTCATATACCGAAACTACTTTTTGACTTTTTTCTTCGAAAAGACTTAATCTATTTAGCTTTTTTATTATCTTGTACTTAAGAATTCTTGAAATTTTATAATCAAACTCCTTTGACCTCTGGTTAATTTCACAAGAGGAGTGATTTCCCTTAATAATTCCATATTTTGAAAAAAAATGATATAGGCGCTTTACAGTCCAATAAGTCCTCGGACTATATAAAATGAAAAAAGCAATTCTTTGAATAAACAGTTGAAACTCGGCAGAAAGAGGTGGATTAGACAATGAGTTATACTGTAACTTTAGACGATCTAACATTTGTTGGTTTTTTACTTGCGCAGCACCGCCTAATCCCAATGAAATAGGCTTTCCCCATTCAAATGAATAAAAACTTGCATCTGAAAAACTTCCAACCTTTTTACCTTTATATTCTGAATTATACGAATGACAACAATCCTCAATTACTATTAAATTGTATTTTTTAGAAATTTCTACAATTTTCTCCACATCTGCAACGATACCAAACGTATGCTGAATCACTACAGCTTTTACATTTTTTGTATTTTTCAACTTAAGATCCAAGTCATTTGGAGACATTGTAACCCCCTCTTCAACAACATCTATATAGAGTGGCTTAGCTTTTGAAGCAAAAACACCCTCGGGAACCGCACTACACGTATAAGCTTGTATCGCAACAAAGTCATTTATTCCAACACCAGCAGATTTCAATATCTCTGAAAGTGCAACTCTGCCTCTAAAGTAAAACCTGTCTTCTTCTGTTATCATAGTTTATAAATCGATTTATTTGGCATATTTCGCTGAATAATTATAGTTCATATAAATCCTTAATTACCTTTTTGTTGACTTTATTTACATCTAATTCATCTACACATATTTTAAAGGAATTTTCTCCAAAACTCTTCATATCCTTTTTACTCTTAGAAAGCTTCAGCAGACTTTTTGAGAGGCTAATCGGATCCTTAATTGGGGCTAGATAACCATTATATCCATCAATGACTAATTCTCTACACCCTACAGAATCCGAAACCACAAGTGGCTTTTTAAATGACATCGCTTCGATCAAAGATCTGGGAACGCCTTCTCTATAATAGGTTGGCAAACATGAAATATTTGTTAAATAATTATATTCATTTATATCTCTTGTAAAGCCTACCCACTTCACATTAGATGGTAAATTGTCAAAATCTTCTTTAGTCATTGTGTAAGGCGACCCCTCTTGAATTTCGCCAATTAATAAAATTAAAATATCTTTATTAACTTCTTGAATAATTCTGCCAGCTTCTATTAGCTCAATAATTCCTTTTAATTGATTCATTCTTGAAACCAATGAAATTACTATAGTCTCACTTGTTATTTTAAATTTTTCTTTAATTCTATTAATTTTCTGTTGATTTATTTCATTCGAGCTGTATAAATCCATATTTACACCGATACTTTTAATAAATACGCATTTACTCCTTTTAATAACACCTCTTCTTATCATTTCATATTGATCATCTTTATTTATAAACCAAACTTTAGTGGCAAATAAAAAAGCAATTTTATTTAAGAAAAAATAAAAACTTCTAATTAATTTTGTTTTTATCTTGTTGTTATAGCCATATAGAAAGCCAAAACCCTCCACTAAAGAAACTAGTTTCGCTCTTTTTCCGGTCATTAAATTGGCAATAGACCCATAAAAATTAGGCTTTATGGTGAACGTATGAATGATGTTATATTTAGAGTTAGCCATGAGCTTTACCAATGAAAACAAATACTTTATATCATGAATTGGGGACATAAATCGAGACATCTTAATATCATGAATTACTATCCCAGCATCAGACAATTCAGCCGTAAAATCATCACTTTCGCATGCTACATGCACTTCGTAGTTTAATTTTTGCATTTCTTTTATCAAGTCAATTCTAAATGTATAGATTGACCTTGCCGTTGGACCTAAAAAAAGTATTTTTTTATTCATTTTTTGACCTGGGATTGTTTAATTAAATGATGCGAATTTGCAGAATGCATAATTCCGATGAAAATATAAAATAAGATATAACTACTAATAGGCACTAAAACTCCAATACCTAATAACAATAAAATTAAAATACTAGAGATTGCTTTGGATGTTTTTATAACTTTTACCAAAATAACTATAAAAACAGCGCTAAAGAGAATTCCGTATTGAGATCCAATAGTCAAATATAAACTTTCTGCAGTTGTTTTATAGCCGAACTCATTAAACAATATATTTGAAAACCACCCGTGTCCTGAGCCGATAAATAGATAATTATCAATATTATCTATGAATATCTCGTGCATCCGAAATCTGACTCCCGTTTCAAAATTAATTATATTATCCACTCTCAGAACATCAGAATAATTACGAAAAATAAAGTAACCAAATATCAACAATACGGAAAACAAAAATAAGGCTTTAAGATGTTTATACATTCTATTTAATCTCACTCTATCAGTTTTAAACAAAACATATACAAGAGAGGCGGCTATAAAAGTTCTAGACAATGAAAACATAAGTGCGATATAAATAACAAGAAGAGTGCCTTTCTTCCATTTGTTATCAATAATATCCGTTTCAAGAAATAAAACAATTCCAACAAAAAGCATTAATGCGAAATCAGTTGGATTTCCCCAAGTAAGCCTATCAAGAAACTCCTCATCTAAGATTCTGCCTATACTTGGGTGATCAGCCAAAGAAATATATTCAAAATATCTTGCTATTTTGGTGAAAAATAACATATCTATACCGAGTAGGCTAGCTAAGTTAGCAATTATGGTTGCAAAACTAATTAAAACTATTGATATAAGATAAACCTTTATACTATATGTTAAATTTTTTTTTCTGATGTGAATAAAGATATGTATGAGAAATACATATAGTATAGATCGCAATGTATGTAAAAAACTTGCACTGTCGTAGTTAATTACATACAATATTAACTCGAAAAAAATAAACAACGCCAAATACAGATCGATTTTTTTCAGTTTAATCGATGTCACATGGAGTGCATACAACATGAAAGATAACCCTAGAGTTATTAAAACACCTGTATTCCCTAGTGGCGACTGATAAATTGGAAATGTGAATATGAAAAATAATATTATACGATACACAATCAAAAATGCTCTAACAATTTATTATAGTTGCTTTCTGGAAATCCGTACTTATGCTGCAAACCTTGTTCATAGTAATACGTTGGCACACCATTAACACTAAGCTCTTCATAAGATGTGGACGGCCCACAGACGGCCAAATCAATATCATCAATGACTTCATTTATTTTTCTGTCGGAAACAGAAATCCCTTTAAAAACATCAGTATATAAAGACGCCTTCTCACTTGGGTGTAGTTTAACCACAACATTTACTTTTTTACCCTCTAACAAATCTAACACGTCTTCTATCATCTTATGATTAAAAACCAGAGAGGCATCATACGAATATCCTGAATAACTAATTGTAAAAATATACACATTAGAAAGATTCGCGCTCTTTATTAAAGTATTTTTTTCTTGAGGAACCCTCTCAATGTATGATATTTTTTTATTCCAGTTAGATTTATTAGTTTTGTATAGGTCAAACGATTTTCTTGTAGTAAAGACTCCCTCCATTGAAGTAATACATGTAATTACTAGAGGTTCGGTAATCTCACCATGCTGTGTTACTATTGTTTTTATGTTATTTTGATTTGCTATTTTTGCCCATAAATACCTATGTGGAGATGAGTCTGTTGATTGAATTAACGTTGTTACATTTTTATTTAATAAGAAAAATTTTTCAATTGACTCTTTATAATATTCTAAAAATGGAGAGTAAAAATATACCAATAAACTTCTCATTGCAAAATTAGACTTGCAGAAATTTTGAAATACAATATTCGTTTTTAACAGGATTTTATATTTTCTAACATTTTGCCGATAATTTTTAAAAAATCCAAATAGATTCAAGGGTAACAACCCTTCATAAGATTCTTGCCTTTTATCTGCAAATCTAGATTTACAGATCTTTTGACAATACTGATTGGTATTGTAAAGTATTTGGGGATCGGTTTTATTTAGAATTCTTCTTCTCAATCTAAATAAAAAAAATGGTAGAAATATAAAATACTTCAAGTAGCCAAATCTTCCATACATAGATATTTTTTGATATAGCAACAATAATTTTATTTGAGCATTAAGGTCAGGACGAGAACAAATAAACACACCAAGACCATTTAGCCTAGCAATACCATAAATGTTTTCTAATACTTTGTACATATTGGGGTGAATTAATACAAAGTTATTATCATTAGACGCAATCAAAAACCTCATCATTCTTGCTATTTCAATCACTTGGAAACCAAATATAAATCTTGTAGCGTCAATAATATCATTATCATACCCAAAAATTTTCTTGTATAAGAATTCGAACTCAGTAGTGTCTTGATTTAATGAGTTTTTAGTATCCACATCTAAAAAGCATGTCAGATCATTGGCATCTATTAAATTTTTGTATCTTAAGCTGTAAGTGACAAATCCATCAGTGCAATATACATCATTATCATCAACCTTTAGCTCATGCATTTTTCTAAGTATGTGCTTGTTCGAGAATACACCTAATACTATTAAGTTAGATTTCATTTTTTAATGGCCAAAGGTTAGCTTTCTATAATCCCACATCATATAAAAAGCGTATAAATAAAATGATATGGTAGATGAAACTGCAAAAACAATCACTCCATGAACTTGTTGCACGAGCCATGATGCATACATAATATTAATCAACAATGGAAGTATCATTATTGGTACCAATCTTTTTTGCATCATAACAACGTTGTAGAATGAGCTTAATATAAACGCAACAGCAAGCCCAGGAAGGCCTGCTAATAAAATAATAGCTGGCCAAATGGACTCTACATATTCATCAAAAAATATTGGAATAAAGTGGTAAATTATAAGTGATACAATTAAAGAGAGGATTAAAGCCATCGTTATCGCGATTTTGATTTGATTCTTTAACATATTGCTAACAACAACGACATCTTTAGTCTTGCCATATGCGTATAGTAATTTTGGATAAAACTGCGTTCCTAGAACTGTAATAAATAACAAACCAACCGTAAACAAAGTATTTGAAAAATGATAAATAGCAAGTTGTTCTATGCCAAGATAATACTGCACCAAAACTCTATCTATACTAGTAAATAATAAATACAAAAACCCAATATAATAAATTGGAAACCCTTTGTTGAAAAGTTCAGAAAAAATCTTTTTATTAACTTTAACAACTTGTATATTTAAATATTTCATAAAATATAGTGATGCAAACAGCAATGAAACACTAAATCCTATTACTAACCCAACTTTCTCAAATAAATACATCAGATAGATTGACAATACTAGCATTAGAATCCCTGTTAATGCCTGATGGTAACTTGATTTGTTAAATTTTTGCTCTGCTCTAAGAACAGACTGAACAAACTGATAAAAAATTAATCCGGTAAAAACTAGTAGTGTCAATGCGTAATAAGATCCTTTGTCATTTTGAGTGGCCATAATAATAAACAATAAAGCAATTAATACGGTTACTATTATTATTGTTTTCAATCCTGCTAATTTGTACAATTTGGCCTTATTATTTTTTCCCTCTCCTAATGCTATCGACACTTCCCTTCCCATTCCATTCAATATTCCAAAATGTAAATTTGTCATATATGTTGCAATAAGAATGATTAACGCCCAATTTCCATATTGTGAAATTGTTAATAATTTTGATGCACTTAAATCTATAAACAACTTTGATCCATTTAATATTATTGAAGAAGATAATAATAAAATAAATTCATTTAAGTTTGATTGTTTTAATTTATTTTTTTTAAACAACGACAATGTCTAATATCTATTAAAGTTAGTAAAAAGTGATTGTAGTATAGTTAAATTGGCTGATACTTTATTCCCGAAACGAGGCTTGTCAGATCTTTTGTTAATTACGATCGGGATTTGTTTAATTTTCATTTTACTTTTTGCTGAAAAAATTGACAATTCAGTTCCAATTGAATTGAACGAATCAAAATATCCAAGTTTTTTATATACATTGATATGATATGCTTTCATTCCACACAAAGGATCTACAATCCCCCACTTTGCTTTTGCAATTTTAGAGAATATATATTCGCTAATTCTTTGGAATTTATCCCTTATGCCGATTACCACATCTGAGCCACTTTTTATTAAGAATATATATTTCTCTATTAAATCTGAACTGTGCTGACCATCCGCATCAAATGTAATAATTATTTCACAGCCTAATTCGTTTGCTTTAAAAAAGCCACTATTAAGAGCGCCATCGTACCCTTTGTTATTCTTGTGATTTATCACTATAGCTCCAGCCTTACAAGCTTTTTTCCCTGTATCGTCTGTTGAAGCATCATTAACAACAATAACCACTCCATACTCTTTAACTGATTGAACTACATCAGAAATTGTAACCTCCTCATTAAATGCAGGAATGACAATAGCTACTTGATGTTTGTCCATTTTATACAGTCTCCAGATTTAACACTCTTCTCTAATTTCTTACCAATAATTTTTTTTAATTCATAAGGTGGGAGCGCATCTTTAGGACAAGGCCTAAGAAACTCTAAGTCATTCTCACATATTACATTGCCTGCTAATAAGTCTTTATTGGCACGAATAGATCTCCTTTGAAGGATAACAGTTTCTTTTTCATTGTCCTCTACTTTCTTAACTTCCACCCCTAGTGACCTCTCTAATTCCCTAGACCGATCAACCATATCCCTCCATGCATTAAAATCCATTGAAAATTTATGATCTGGACCTTCTCTAGTTGTGTCATCTGTAAAGTGTTTTTCTATCACACGTGCGCCCAATGTTATTGCGCCCAATACTGTCGCATGTCCTGGCGTATGATCAGACAATCCTAAAATAGTATCGGGATATCTCCTACTATATTCTTTGAGTACATTTAGATTAATATATTTAAAATTCTCTAAAGATGCCGTATAGTTTGTATTGCATTGCATCAACACTATATCGTCAGTTTGATTCCGCAATGTAGACATGGCCATATCCACCTCATTCAAAGTTGAAGCACCTGTTGCCAACAAGACTGGCTTATTCTTAGAAGCAATATACTCAACAATACCCAACCAAGTAATATCTCCAGAACCAATTTTGTAGGCACTTATAAATTCATCAACTTCATCTACTAGTTCGTAAGAATATGGTGAAGTAAGAAAAGTAATTCCTGCTTTATTACAAGTTTCTTTCAATATCGGCGTCCAATCTTGATTGATTGATGCATCTTGATACACATCAAATACATTCTTCTTCCATTTTTCTTGGTGTGATTTCTGTCCGCCAAGTGACTTAAAGCCTTTATCACTTACAATCGTGTTGGCAGAAAAGTGTTGAAATTTAGCAGCATCTGCACCCGCTTCTGCACAAAGATAAATTAACTCTTTGGCGCGCTCTATATCGCCATCATGATTTGCGGCCACATCTGCAATAAAATAAGTGGGATGATCTTTGTCTATAATTTTTTTTTCTATTTGAATCTCTTTCATTTTATTTCTCTAGTTTAATAAATCAGTACTCTTGTCATATTGACTTTTCATTAATTTTAATGCATCCACAACACTAGGAAAATCACACACTAAAGCTGAACTGATTTTCCTGACATCTAAAGCCATGTTTTTCGGCCTATCCGCCTTAAAATTCATACCCTTGACACTAACTCTATTTATATTTTCATCAGAAAGCTGAAATATTTCAGCCATTTTCCTACCAAAATCATACTTCGAGATACTACTGCTACTTGCGCAATGATACAATCCAAAGACGGGTTTATTGATTATTCTTTCAATAATCAATGACAAATCATCGACATGTAGCGGGGAAAAATACACATCATGGAATAAATTTAACGGAGTGTTGTCAATCAAGCCTCTAAGCAACCATTCGGCAAATGAAACACCGCCTTTTTGCGTCCAGCCAATGATATTAACCCTCAGAACTAGACCATTATTCATTGATAATACTGGCCACTCTCCTGTGAGCTTGGTCTTTGCATATACATTAAGTGGATTTACCGAATCATTCTCATTGTAAAGACCTTGTTTTTCTCCATTAAATACCGAATCAGTTGAAATATAGATTAATCTACCATTATTAGAATGTAAATAATTTGCTATCACTTCAGTTGTTTTAACATGAAGTTTTATCGCCAACTCAACATTACTCTCACAATTATCAACATTAACGATTGCAGCACAATGTATTACTAAATTTGGTTTACTTCTTTCTAACCAGTCATTAAGCAACATAACATCTGTCAAATCAAAGCAATCCCAATCAATATTTTGACCTTCCACCCCCCTACTTCTTGAGGTTGCGAATATCTTATGTGACTTAGACATGTGAGATACAAGTGCTGTGCCCAGCATTCCACTTGCCCCTGTAATCCCTATTCTCATTAGTTTAATCTTTTAAATCCACCGTGACAGACAGGGCCATCCAATAAAGAGTCTATTGGCAAGTCGCCATTTTCACAATAAGATATTGTCTTAAATATTGGATTCAATATTTCAAAATAATTATCCACTTCTATCTGTGTATGCTCTGTACAAACATAGATTACATTTGAGGCAAGAATACCATTTTTAAGCATTTCTTGAGTGATGTAAGTTTTGTACTTCAGCCAATCATCAGATTGAATATAAAAACCAATCATAGCTGGCAAACCATTAACCTTTATTGATAATTGATATTTATTTCCTAAATCTTTCCACTTCTGACCAATGCTCTTTCCTATACTTGTTATCAACTCCCAAGACTTAGTTTTTCCCATTACATCTAAAGTTTTAAGTGCGGCCGTAGGTCCAATCCTTTCAGTCCAAAAAGTAGAGCTAATAAAAGTGCTTTGCGCTACATCCATTACCTCTCTTGTTCCAATTACCGCAGTAATAGCATATCCATTACCTAAGGCTTTACCAAAAATAGCCATATCTGGCTCAACGCCATATACCTTATGAAGCCCGCCATTACTCTGCCTAAATCCAGAAGTGCATTCATCAAATATTAGAATAATATTATTGTCGTCTGCTATCTTTCTTACCTTGGTCAAGAATTCATCTTGAGGCTCGTCATTACGAGAGACTTCCATTTTTATAACGCCAATATCATGATTTTCTATAATAGCCTCTAATTCATTTATACGATTATAGTTAAACGGAATTACACTACCTTTCAAATTCTTAGGGACACCCTTAGGCTCTAGACCCGGTAATAAATGACCTGCAAGATTATTGTCGTCACCCAAATTTGCAGATAAATACCAATCATGCCAACCATGATATCCGCAGATGGCAACTGCATCTTTTCCAGATGCCGCCCTTGCTACTCTGATTGCTATTGCATTGGCTTCGCCTCCAGTTCTGGCCAATCTTGCCATATCAGCCCACGGGTGAAGTTCTATCAATTTCTCTGCCAAATATACTTCTTCAGGGCAATTAAAGGTAGACATATTCCCATTCTTAACAATATTCAATACAACTTCATCAACTTCGTCATTTCCATAGCCTAATATATTAGTACCAATACCCATAATTGACATATCGGTATACTCTCTACCATCTAAATCCCAAACCTTACAACCTTTGGCTTTTTTAAAATAGGCTGGCCACTGGCCTGGCAAAAACATCTCGCTTCGTTTTGACAAGAGCATATTACCCCCTGGAATAATCCGCTTAGCCCTTGTCCATAATTTTTGCCCATTTCCCATACTTGCCCCTTCATTTCGATTTAAATGTTGATTTTCTGAAAATATTTCTGGCTTACTTTCCCTTAGTCGCACAACCTCCTTCCAAGAAAAGTCTATTGCCGGATGAAAGAAATCAAAAATATTTTGCACGACATTGAAGTCTTCAGGCTCATCAACCGTCCATCTTTCCGCGGACAAATCTTTGCTATTTTTTAGATAAAACTTTTTATACACTTCAGAATTTATAATATAAGGTGTGACATGCTCCTTATGAAAAATCTCTTGTGCCTTTTTTTGCGCTTCTTCTAATGCTTTAATTGAAATAACTTCAACATCCAATCCATCAGGATAAGTGGGTGGCTCTCGATTGCTGGCATAATCTGAATTAGTGTCAATAAACCCATTAATCACCTTATCAACAAGTGTACTATCTATCAAAGGACAATCCCCTGTTATTCTTACAATAACATCTGCTTCAAATAATTTTGCAGCATAGAAGTATCTATCCAAAACATTATTTTCATCTCCAGAGAATACTTTATAACCCAAATTTTTAACATGTTCAATCAATGGAATGTTGTTTTCATTATCTGAAGTAGCAAGCACCACCTGGTTGATATTTTTAGATTTAGATAGTCGATTAAATAAAAGTTCTATCATTGGAACGTCATTAATCTTCATCATTACCTTATTAGGCAGGCGAGTAGACCCCATTCTGGCTTGAACAATCGCTACAATTTTCATACTATACTTTCCATAAACTTGGGTTTAATAAATTTACATCATTAATGGGATAAGCGCTTGCATCTTTCTGGATATGTGTTGCCTGGATGATTTCATTCAACTGATCTTCGCTATTAACACCTACCAATACCTTATCTATTTCTTTAATATTCAATGCAAAATTAAGTGAATACTCTAACAAAGAGAGTCGAGCTCCTTTAACAATTTCTTGATACTCATTAAATTGACCTTTCCAGGTTTCGAAGTAACTTGGAAGGTTGCTAAAGTCTAATAACACACCTTGTAAAAATACACTTCTACTATGCACTTCCACATCTTTGTTTTTTAATGCTTTCAACTGTCCACCTTCAATTAGGCGCACATCAAATACATTGAATGGCAATTGAACCAAATCAAAATCAAAATTCTCTAATAAAAAATCAACCTGTTCTGGCGTGTAAGTAGAAAAACCGATTTTGTTAACAAACCCCTGCTCCTTTAATTGGTTTAGTCTGTTAAATAAAGCATCGAACTGTTTGCTTTTTATATCATCAATATTGTGGATCAAAAGACCTTCTACTCGTGCCAAACCTAGCTTCTCTAAAGACTTATGAAAGTCACTTATAACACTATCAACACCGAACTTAATAGGACTGGTTTTAGTAATAATTTGGTAATTATCAACACCAACTTTTCCTAGAGATTGCTCACTATTCCCATACCCTAAGGCTGTATCTAATGTATCAATTCCAATATTTTCAGCCAAATCTAAAATATTACGCGCTTCATTTATTGTTACCTGTCCATTGTGATTCAGAACGCCATAATCTAAGCCAAACTGGGCCGTCCCTAAGGCGATCTTCATTGTTTAGATATTTCCAATTTTATTTTTATTTAATTCGATCCAATTTTGAAGTTCGGGAATCTCCATCCACTCTTTATTATTATCAGAGGTATACATAAAATCTTCAGGCACTCTGACGCCATCACCTATACGAGCTTCATCTTTAGACCAGTCATTTATTGAAGGTAGAATTTTAAAATGTCCTGGGTACTCATATGTGTAAAGCGCATCTTCAATACCAATCATTTGCTCATGTAATTTCTCACCTGGCCTGATACCAACCTCCTCTTGCTTAGTATTTTCATCAACTGATAAAGCGACATCAATAACTTTCATAGACGGTATTTTCTTTACATAAATTTCACCACCTTTCATATCGTCAAAAGCATGCCAAACTAATTCAACACCCTCTTCTAAAGAGATCATAAAGCGAGTCATGCGATTATCTGTAATTGGGAATGACTGCTTATCCTTAATTGATAAAAAAAAAGGAATGACAGAGCCACGAGACCCCATTACATTCCCATATCTTACCACTGAAAAGCTTGTATTGTGGCTGCCAGTATATGAGTTTCCAGATACAAACAACCTATCAGAAGTCAATTTTGTAGCTCCGTACAAATTAGAAGGTGCACTTGCCTTGTCAGTAGAAAGGGCAACAATACGTTTAACACCTTTATCAATACAAGCATCAATCAAATTCATTGCGCCCATTACATTAGTCTTTACACATTCAAACGGATCGTATTCCGCAGTTGGGACAATTTTGGTAGCCGCAGCATGAACAACATAATCAATACCATCTAATACGCGATACAATCGATCTTTATCGCGAACATCTCCAATCATAAAGCGAACACGAGGATCGTCTTTGAACAATTTCGCCATCTCCCACTGCTTCATTTCATCGCGTGAAAAAATAACTATTTTTTTTGGATTGTATTTTTCAAGTGTCATTGGAATAAATGCGTGTCCAAATGAACCTGTACCTCCAGTTATCAAAATTGATGAATTTTTTAACATAAAAACCTCCTGTTTATTTTAATAATGTTTTAATAATCGACTCAAGACTAGAGTAGCTCGATGAAAGACTTAATTCTTTCTTGGCTTTGTTATCACTCGCAATTAGCGTTGAAGGGTCGCCATCTCTTCTATCTTCTTCCAAAACCTTAAAATCTTTACCAGTTATATCTTTAACTTGTTGAATCACCTCTTTAACGCTAAATCCGTTGCCATTTCCAAGGTTAAATTCTGCACTAGACGATTCATTTTTATTTAAGTAATCCAATCCCTTTAAGTGTGCATTAGCAAGGTCATTTACATGAATATAATCTCTTACGCAAGTTCCATCATTTGTATCATAGTCATTGCCAAAAATGCTAACTGATTCTCTTTGCCCATTTGCCGCTTGCATAATAATTGGTAATAAGTGAGTTTCTGGATCATGCCTTTCACTGAGCTCTCCTTCTGGATCATGACCTGCGGCATTAAAATATCTAAAAGATACATATTTCAACCCGTAAGCCGACTCAAAATCTTTAAGAATCTCTTCAACCATTAGCTTAGACTTGCCATAAGGATTGATAGGATTTTTAGGATGGTTTTCATCGATTGGAATATATTCAGGATTGCCAAAAATTGCAGCTGTGGAGCTAAATATAAATCTCATGCAATCATTATCAATCATTGCTTTAAGCAAGCTGAGTGTGCCGGAGACATTGTTATTGTAATATTTATAAGGGTCAGTCATTGACTCACCTACCAAAGAATAGGCACTAAAATGCATGACTGCGTCTGGCTTGTGTTTTTTGAAAAGTTTATCTAACTTAGCCGTATCAAGAATATCACAAAGTTCAAATTCTCCATACAAAACCGCATCCTGATGACCCGTAGAGAGATTGTCCAATGTAATTACATCATGACCGGCCTGATGAGCAATTTTGACCATATGAGAGCCAATATAACCAGCACCTCCGATAATGAATATTTTCATAGCGCCCCCTTGTCTATACTCTTTGCTTCTTTCTTTAAGCTCTCAATTTCTTGTTTTAGTGCATCGTATTCTTGAGTTTTTATTCTTATAAAGTCCAAAGTAAGCTTTGCCTTTTCTTCTACTCCCTTTGGCGTTAGTAGGTACGAGTATTGGATTTT
>Ga0114933_10002311_pt1 | contig 19991 bp, 18 predicted proteins | sample 4SBtaG_FD_89691 | JGI IMG/M metagenome (GOLD analysis project Ga0114933, IMG submission 89691) | Deep subsurface microbial communities from Kolumbo volcano to uncover new lineages of life (NeLLi) - 4SBTROV12_W25 metaG | ecosystem: Environmental > Aquatic > Marine > Volcanic | place: Kolumbo... | reverse complement strand
TGAAACAATGATTGTTATGATAGCAACGGTCGTTAACATAATTGTCGCTGATGCAGCACCAAGTGGGATATTATTTGCTTTACCAAAGTAAGCTTGAATCATATTAGATAACATTCGTCCATCCGTCCCACCAAGTAAAGCTGGCGTTACATAATCTCCAACTGTTGGAATAAAGATAATTAATATTGCACCAATCACTCCCGGTAATGAAAGAGGAAAAGTAATCTTCCAGAATACTTCAAATCGAGACAGCCCGAGATCTCTTCCTGCTTCAATTAGAGAAAAATCAATTTTTTCCAAAGAAACATATAAAGGCAATAATGCAAATGCTGCCCATGCATGAGTCAGGGTGATCACAACAGCAGTTTCAGAATACATTAAAAACGTAAGTGGCTCGCTTAGCAGCCCAGCATTAATCAGTGAAGAGTTTATAACTCCTTTCGTCCCAAGAATAATTTTCCAGGAAAAAACTCTTAATAGATAAGAAGTCCAGAAAGGTAAAGTTAGCAACACAAGCCACAACATTTTGTTTTTTTTGACATAAAAAGCGATGTAATAACAAACTGGGTATGCCGTAATAAGGGTAATTAAGGTTACTAGAAATGATATTTTTACTGACTTAATTAGAAGCGTGACTAATAAATTTTTCTGAAAAAAATCAATATATCTCTGAAATGTAAAAGAAAAATCAATCTCCATCATATTTACTTGAGTAAAAAAACTAAAACTCAACATAAGCATCATTGGAACGAGCATTGCCACAGCAACTAAAATTAATGCTGGCGAAAGAAGAGAATAGGCCTGCGTAGCCTCACTTTTTGCATATAATTTTCGCCACGACTGTAACATAAGAAAATTCTAAGTTATAAAAATAACAGATGCAATTTAAATTTCTTTTTTACTTTTATCTGTAAAATTAGAATACCAGAGGTAAATTCTTAGATACCATAGTCTTAAAAAGCCAAATGGAATTTTTGGAGAGAGGCCTTGATATACTGTTGAAATATTTGTTTCACCACTATTCGACTCATAAATCATTTCAGCTAATTTTTTCCCACAATAAACAGTCGTATTATTACCATTGGCTTGATAGCCATATGAAAAGAAGACTGACTTGTCATCCTCAAGACTTCCAAATGCAGGAACAAGATCTCTGGTCATAACAACTGTACCTCTCCAATAATGTTCAATATCGATATCGTTCCAATTTGGAAATACACCGCGAAATTGATTGGTCATATATTTTCTCATTTTTAAAGCACTTTTTTCATCCCCAAACGTATCGCCTCTAGTTCCAAATAACATTCTATTGGAAGGCATTCTTCTATAATAATATAATATCTCTCTTGAATTACAGATTGGATTAAGAGTTTTATAATTTTGTAATTTAAATTCGTCCTCACTCATCTCTCTTGTAACAATAATATTTGATAATACTGGAACCATTCTATTTGCAAAACTTGGATGAAGAGACTCATCTGTATAACCGTTTGTTGCAACTACAACCTTATCACACGTAAGAGAACCTTCTTCAGTAATAAGTTTATGTTGACCATTTCTTTCCCATTTCTTTACTCTTGAGTGAGCGTGAAGTTTAGCACCCACATTAACAGCGGCGTGTGCAAATCCATCCAAAAATGCCATTGGATTCATTGCAAATCCAGCCTCTGTGAATACCGCACCAAATTGTTCTGTTGATTGATGTCCAGTTTCATGAAACTCTTCTTTTGGAATCCATCGAGTATTAATCCCAAAATAATTTTTTAAATCGTTGCCCCACTCCTTTAACTCTTCACTACTATCAGGATGGTGCGCAACATCAAGATTTCCTGTCCCAACCTTCTCACACTCAATGTTATTATCTGCAATTAATGATGCTAAAAGATCTACTCCCTCAATTTGAGAGGCGAAAAATTTTTTTGTTTCATCCATTCCATATTTTTTTATTAATTGACTAATTGATAACTTTGTTGCTGGAAGACAGCAAAAACCAGCGTTTCTTCCACTACTAGCGAAACCAAAATGGCCAGCTTCAAGAAGCCTTACATCTCCTCCATAATTTTTTGCAATGTGGTAAGCTGTGCTGATACCTGTGAACCCTCCACCAATGACACAAACATCACATGAATGATCACCAACTAGCTTAGGAAAAAGACTTTGATCAAAATGACTTACTTCTTCCCAATAGCTTTTAATGGGAGTATTAAAATCATAGATTGCTTTATTATATAGTTGTTTCATAGGAATAAATTAAGAATATCATAGACACAAATTGTTGAAATACCAATTAATCATATATCTCTTCGAGGAAATTCTATTTTTTTAAATGGCCAAGTTTTTTCTAACCATGCTTTAAAGGTATTGCCTAATTCTATTTCTAAACCACTACTAAGAAGATCTTGCCTTATCCAATAGTATGCTTGCACTTCAAAATCAGGATTATCTGATGGATAAATGTAGCAACACCCTATTACTTCTTCTCTATTTTTTGGAGAGAGAACCGTGTATGCAAATGAATGTCTAAGAGAAAATTCTACTTCATGCCAGCCCAAATCAGCAAGATTTTCATTTAGTGTCATCTTTTTAGGCCAGTCACTATCATCCATAAGTTTATATAAATGATCTTCACTTTTCATGACTGCTTCATAGTCACTGTTTAAATGTTTTACTGATAACGGATTTAATATGAAATTTTTAGTTACTAATTCTTTTGGAACTTCAAAATCGTCTTTAACTATTGGACGGCTATACATTATTAACCAAAATTATGACGATTGCATATTGGTAAAATACCAGTTGTAAAAGTACGTAACCGCTGACTCATTTTGCGATAAAACACCTGGTGAAAATGATTGAGACAATAAACCTTTCTGATTATTTTCGATTATCGTTGTATCTTCCTGAGTTGTAACATCCCAAATATATGTAACATCATCAGGATTATAATCTTTGCCCTCTTCGGCATCTTCATTTACGAGCCAAATCAATTCTACTTCTGACTTTAGAATTGAATCAGGTTTGAAAACAAACATAATACCAAAGTCATTTGTAAAGTAGCAGCAGCTAAAAGGGTTAAAGCTCACTTGAGATAAACCCCCATCAAATTCTTTGAATTTGCCCATTAATTTTGAAGCAGGTTTTCCATTTTTGGTTTGAGATAAATGACCGTTACCAATTGGTGTTCTATCGAAGTATCGATTTAGGCCTTTTCTCAAGCCTTCATCAGTTTCTAAATAAGTTTCCGAGGGAGTGCCTTGTTTTTTACATGATTCAATCCATGGTCTAATTTTTTTTAGATATTCATCAGTATCTTTTTCAGGTGCAGTACCCAATCCTGCTCCCATCGTATATACCCAATCTTTTTCATGAACTGAACTAAACTCAGGGTGAGCATTGCTGCAATGATAACATTCTTGAAAATTTTCTAAAACTAATTTGAAGTTAGCATCTGTTGGATATTTTTTCCGAGCAGCAATTTTAGACTTTCCAGTGCCATGAAAATTAACTAATTCTTTTAATGGTGACATAAATTCATCAAAGTCCATTGGATCATCAAGTGAGAGATTTATGAAAATTAATCCTTCGTATATTTTGATATGACAATTCTTAAGTCCATAATCTTCCATTTTAAAATCATCTGGCATATGTCGCGCAGCTTTTAATTCACCTTCTGCTGAAAAACTCCAAGCATGATAAGGGCAAACTAAAAGTTTTTTTGAACCCTCTTCATCAAGGCAGATTCTTGAGCCTCGGTGTGTGCATACATTATAAAAAGCTCTGATTTCATTATCTCTGCCACGAATAACTATTATTGATTCCTTTTCTGCTTCGAATACAAAATAATCTCCTGGATTTGGAATACGGCTAGTATGATCTACCATTAGCCATTGCTTAAAGTAGATTTGCTTCATCTCCTCTGAAAAGATACTTTCATCAGTATAAAAATCCTGAGGAAGTGTTTTGCCTTCTTGATAGCTTTGTTTGTATTGATTAAAGGAGCTCATTAATTTGAAGTTGATGACCAAAGACCTTCTTTTCTTATATCATCAGTTGCCAGCTCAATACCTTTTCTTAAAATTGACACAAGTTCATCAATTTGTTCTTTAGTAATAATTAAAGATGGCGACATTACGCATGTACTAAATAGAGGTCTTACAATTAATCCTAGTTGTTGGCAGTGCTCATTAATTCGTGAGCCAATTTCATATGACAGATTTAAAGGATCCTTTTTGTCTTTATTTCCTACACACTCTACTGCAGCCATTAATCCCTCACCCCTTACCTCACCTACAATTGGAAGGTCTGTTAACTCCCTCAATTTATTCTGAAAGTATGGGCCTACCTCTTTCACATGGTCTAACAAATTTGTTTTTTCCATATAATCAAGAGTTGCAGTAGCTGCTGCCATACTGACTGGATGACCTGAATCTGTAAATCCATTTGAAAAAATTACTTTTTCTTTATTGTCTAGTTGTGACATTAGTTTTTCTGAAATAACAACTGCACCACAAGGTACGTACCCGGACGTAATGCCCTTTGCTAGAAGAATAATATCAGGAGTGAAATCAAAATAATTTTCTGATGCAAATATATGCCCTAATCTTCCAAAGCCTGTAACAATCTCATCAGAAATATAAAGAACATCATATTTCTTACAGATCGCATGCGTCTTTTTTTGATATCCTTTAGGCGGAACAATAACACCACCTGATGCTAAAATTGGTTCTGCTATAAAGGCAGCTACTTTATCTGGACCTATTTCCAATATTTTATTTTCTAATTCTTGAACTTTTAAATTACAGAATTCTTCATCAGTTAAATCATCAGGTTTACGAAAAGGGTTAGGTGACGAAATATGGTGAACAAGATTAGATGCAAAATCAAAATTATTTTTATCTCTTTCTTTGCCAGAACAAGATGCGCCTAAAAAAGTGCTTCCATGGTAAGCATCATGTCTTGAAATAATCTGCTTCTTCTCTCTTCGCCCACATACATTATTGTAGAACATTACAAAGCGTAAAGCTGAGTCAACTGCAGATGATCCTCCGGAAGTAAAAAAAACTCTTTTTAAATCGCCAGGTGCATATTTAACAAGTCTAGAGGCATAATCATGAGCGATTTCGGTCGACTCTGTAAATGGACTTGCGTAAGGCATTTTCGTAATTTGTTCATACACAGCGTCAGCAATTTCTTTAACGCCATGACCAACATTTACATTCCACATTCCCCCTGGCCCATCGATAAGTTTTTTGCCAGTTTTATCATAAAGATAAATTCCATTTGACTTATCTATAAAGGTGCGGTCGTCCTCACCTCGATATTCTAAATATTGCCATGGATGCAATATTCTATCGTCTAATGTGTTGAGTAAATCTTTAGGTGTAGTCTGTGATGTTGATTTTGGCATGAATCATTATAACCTAAATTGAATGACTGTTCAATAATTGAATTGGCTTATAAATATTGATTTTTGGCTATTCATAAAGGTCTGCGGGGACCTTATTTCTTCTTTCGGGGTTATAAAATTGCCTTTTCACAACTTTACATTTTGCCCAAATCTTACGATATTCAATTTCTTCTGGATGATAGATTTCTGCAAATATATTATCTTTGATTTTAATTCCGTACGGACGTCTTAAAGAAGCAAGAGCTATATTTCTCTTCATTGTAGGACTCCACATAGCTGCTGTCACAATTCCAATATCTTCTTTTTTTTCGTTATAAATTACAGACCCATGAGCTGGCTTATCTCCATCAATGTCGAGGCCCACAAGACATCTTTCTGTTGTACTGTTTTCTTTTTCTAACTTAAGTGCTTTTTTACCAATGAAGTAATTCTTCTTTTTAAAATGAACTAGCCATCCCATACCAATTTCATAAGGAGATCTCATTCTAACTGGCCTCAATGCATCTTCAGCTGCCATGAAATCTGTATTTGTTTGAATAAAGCCTGCTTCAATTCTAGTCATTTCTAAAGCATGCATTCCGAATGGTCTAATTTTAAGTTGCTTACCGGCTTCAAAAATACTATCCCAGGCGGACTCAGCATTTTCAGGGTCAGTCCATATTTCATATCCCAAATCTCCAGTAAACCCAGTTCTGGAAATTAAAACTTCATACCCATTAATTGTGAATTGTTTCATTTCAAATGGTGCTAGTGTTTCTAAATCATTTGCTCCATAGTTTTTAAGAGTTGAACATGAAGTTGGGCCCTGCAAAGAAAGAGCAGCTATTGTATCTGTTACATCTTTAATCTCTACATTAAAACCAATAGCAGAGTCATTTAACCAGTTGTAAATTTTTACAGCACAACAAAGCATAAATTTGTTCGATGAGTATTTGAATATTGTTCCATCATCAATAACTTTTCCGTCTTCATTGCACCAAATAATATATGCAACTGTATTGTCTTTCATTTCTGATAGATCTCTTGTTACTAGATAATCAACAAAGTGATGCGCATCGTCACCAGTAATTTCATATTTGCCCATTGGGGTTAAGTCCATAACAGAAGTACCATTTCGAGCCGCAGTGTATTCAAGCTCTATAGTTGAATATTCTGTAGGAACAGTAAATCCATTCCATGCATACCATTTATTTGTTCGTGAAGCTAAACTCGTTCTTGAGTGAAATGGGGTTTTCTTTAATGCTGAGAATCTTAAATCATTATTCATTTATAAATCTCCCAAAACAACCTTTGCAGCATTTTTTCCTGAAATACCGTGCATTCCTCCACCAGGATGTGCTCCTGCACCACATAAATATAAGCCATCCAAATGTGTCTTATACTGAGCAGCACCTGGTATAGGTCTCAACATAAATAGTTGGTCAATTTGAATCTCACCATGATGCCAGTGTCCTCCAGAAACATGGTAATTTTGCTCTATATCATCAGGTGTAATAAATGTTTTATTTTCTATGCAGCTTTCAATATTTGATGAGTACTTTGAAATAATTTTGACAATTGAATTTACATAATCATTTTTAATATTTTCCCACCCACCATTTACTTTATAAGGTGCATATTGAACTTGAATATCTAAAGATGAATTATTATTACTATCTTTCTTCAAACAGATTTCAAGAACGGGTTCAGAAGATAATTTATCAAATTTACTTGGATTAAAGTTTTCCTCAATATAATCAATGGATGGGGAAATTACCATTCGGCTATTTAAATCTGTATCATCACAATCATTAAACTCTGGCATTTTATTCAATTGAAGCGAAAGTTTTGCGACACGTCCTTTTGAGCGATGATGATTTATTTTTCTTTTAACATCAGTATCAAGATTTTGAGCACCTAATAAACATAGATATGTAGATCTAGGATCAGCATTCGAAACAACTGTTTTAGCGAAAAATTTCTCTCCATTATTCAGTTCTACACCAACCGCCATATCATCTTCAATTAAGCATTGTTTTACAACTGCTGATGTTTTTATCTCAACATTGTTTTTACTACATTTATCTAGGAGAGCAGAAATGAATGTTTCAGATCCACCATCCATTTCATAGATGCCACCGAATAACGAGTTTCCGTGAACTGCCATTCTATATAATAAATTTATCAATGAGCCGGGAGATCTTGGACCTAAGTTTGAGCCTAAAACAGAATCGTGAGCAATAAGTCCTTGTAGTAAAGTACTTTCAAAATTATCTTCCAATTCATCAGCTATATTTAAACCAATCATTCGCGCAAATTCATTAAATCTTTTCTTGCCCAACATTCTTACATTTAAGCCAAGCTTGAAAAGTTTTGCATAATCAGAAAAACTATTATTCATAATCCGTGGTGGGGAATCCAACATAAATTTACCAAGAGCTTTTGAGAATTGAGACATCTTGTCATGAAACTCAAGATATCGATCAGCATCCTGCGTTGAGAATTTTGCAATTGTAGCATGATCCAAATGTTGATTTCCTATCAGTCGAATATGTTTTCCTGACTCTGAAAGAGCAATAGTACTCTTAGAATTATATTTTAGATTTAATCCTCCAATGGATTGGCTAACACTATTAGGGATAGAAGGAACATAATTTATAATCTCGTGATTAACCATGCCCCCACAATTTTCACGAGCTTCACAAACTAAAACTTTTTTATTTTTTTTAGCAAGTATATTTGCACACACAAGTCCGTTATGACCTCCACCAATTATAATGGCATCATATTTTTTTTCAGACATTAGTAATAATTTCCTTTTTGAGGCATTTTCATATCCAGGAGAACTTCTCTAGCAGCATTTGCTCCAGGCGCCCCCATCACACCTCCGCCAGGATGGGTGGATGAACTACAAATATACATATTTTTAAGTGGAGTCCGATATTGCGCGTAACCAGGAACAGGTCGATTAAACATAAGCTGATCCATTGTTAGTTCACCTTGGAAAATATTTCCTTCAGTCAAGCCAACCTCACTATCTAAGTCCATAGGAGTCCTAACCTCGTAGTGATTAATTAAATCTTTAAAGTTTGGAGAAAACTCAGAAATACAATCAACGATATGACGGCCGAACTCTTGCTTTCTTTCTTCATTCCAGCCACCATTAGCTAGATTAAATGGAACATATTGAATGAATACAGACATATAATGTTTGCCCGGAGCGGCCATTGTCGGATCACTTTTTGATGGTATGCACATGTCAACGTAAGGATTTCTTGACCATTGACCTCTTTTCCAGTCATCGTATGCTCCTTCCATTTCTTCAATTGTCTCAGTAAAGTGCATATCTCCACCACCACCTGGATCTCCTTCTGGAATACTTGGAAAGTCTGGCAATCCATCAAGTGCAATATTCAATTTTCCAGAAGAACCTCTTATTTTGAAGTTTTTAATTCTTTCAACAAATTCTCCTGGAAGAGATTTCTCTTCAGTAATTTTTAGAAAAGTTCGTTTTGCATCTAAATTAGAAACAATTTTTTTTGCATAATATTCATCACCATTTTTAGTAGCAACGCCAATTGCTCGTCCATTTTTAACAATCACATTTGTAACTTCACTACTTGGCTTAACTTCTCCACCATGATCATTTAAACATCCCATCATTGCTTTTGTGATAGATCCCATTCCACCTCGTGAATAGCCCCATGAACCTACTGATCCATCAACTTCACCCATATAATGATGAAGAAGAACATATGCAGAGCCTGGGGAGCAGGGTCCCAATGCTGTTCCAATAATTGCACTACCAGCTAAATGTGCTTTTGTAATATCACTTTCAAAATATTCATCGAGGTAATCTCGAATACTCATCGTATAAAATCTGATCGTGTCGTAAATTTCTTTTTCCCCTAAACCACCTAGTTCATCTTTCGCTGCAAAATGCTTAGCAAATTCTAATGCTCCAAAAAGATCTTTTGGTTTAAATGAAGTAAGATCAGGAGGCGTCATCTTTAGTAATGGTTTGATTATTTTACATTGTCTAAGAACATCTCTGCTGTATCGTTCGTATGCTTCTGCATCTTTATGAGAGTGACGTCTAATAGAGTTAATCGTCATATCATGATCGTGATAATGAGCATAATAATCACCATTCCTCATCATTGTCGCACTACCTTCGTAAGGAATTATTTGTAATCCATATTTATAGAGCTCAAGGTCTCTCATGATTTCTGGCCTTAATAAGCTACACACATAAGAGCAATTTGAATATTTCCATCCTGGGAATAATTCTCGGCTGACTGCAGCTCCGCCAATCCATTCATTTTTCTCTAAAACAAGAACATCAAGGCCAGCTTTTGCCATGTAACTAGCGGCAGTTAGGCCGTTATGACCTGCTCCAACAACAATAATATCATGTGTATTTTTTGGCATAAAACTTACAAAAATTTATAGTTATGATAACAATATTGAATGATTATTCAATACAAAACTATCTTTAGTGAAGATCTTTGTATAGTCTCTATTGTGTCATGGTAACAGCAAGCTCAAAACAATTGGCTTCATCAATTGAAAAAAATAAAGAAATCTCGATAAATCATCAAAAACTTATTGATGCAACGATTGAGACAATCGCTAAAAGAGGGCTTGCAGACACAACCATATCACATGTTGCAAAACAAGCTAAAGTGTCACAGGGCTATGCTAATTTCAGATTTAAATCAAAAGAAAATTTATTACTAAGCTCTCTCCAATTTTTATCTGATGAATATAAAAAATCTTGGCAAAAAATATTTGAAGATGAACACTTAGATCCTGTTGATAGGCTGCTTAAAATTTGTGAGAATGATTTCAGTAAAAAAATTGCAAATCGAAACAAAATATCTGTGTGGATTGCATTCTATAGTGAAGTCAAATTTAGACCTTCTTATCTATCGGTTTGTCAGAAACAAGACGAAATATATCTTCAACAAATGGAGAAATTAATTGATGAAATAAATACTAAAGCAAACCAAAAATCATTAAGTGCAATTGAGATTAGTGAGTCATATCATTCAATGGTGGATGGATTATGGCAAAGAATTTTATTTGATCCAAAAATATACACGAATGAATTTTGTAAAAGCTTAATAATTAAATATTTCAAAAGTATCTATCAAAATGAAAAAAAATTTCAATGACCTCTACAATTCAATCTTTTTTGGGAAACCAATATAGAACCTATCTTGTTTTATTTTTATGTGCCTTAATTATTGGAATAAAACTTGGAACCCTGATTCCATTACTTTCATTAATTCTCGAGTCACGAGGATATTCAAATACTGAGATCGGTTTAAATGTAGTTGCACAACCCTTAGCTGTTATTTTATTTGTAAGAATTACTCCGATCATTATACATAAAATTGGCTTGGCACGTTCAATCGTAATAGCTCAAATATTTACAATTCTTTTATACTTTACGTTTCCTATTTTTGAGAGTTTAACAGCTTGGTTTATTATTCGATTTTTAATTGGGTTTGCTGGAGCATTAGCATGGAATGCGTTTGACACATGGATGTTGTCTATGGCCGATGATAGTAATAGAGGTAAAATTGTAACTATTTATAATACTGTTTTTGTAATTGGTTTTGCTATTGGGCCAATGGTTATATCACTTACAGGAATTGAAGGCTGGCTTCCTTTTGTGGTTATTGCTGCACTTTCTTTCTTGGCAATTATTCCACTAATTACGATTAAAATTGATGATCCTAAGTTACCTGAAAAAAAATCTTTGCCAGTTTTTGCAGCTATAATTGCAGCGCCTACAATCTTTGGAGCTGCTATTCTATGTGGATTAGATGATGTAATGTTTGTCTCATTCTTCCCTATCTTCATGATAAAAAGTAATTTTTCTCAAGATCTAGCTCTACAATTTGTCACAATTACTCTAGTCGGTGGTGTTATTTGTCAGCCAATAGTTGGGGTTTTATTGGATAAAGTAAATAAACGACTTCTCATGAATATTGCTGTTTTAATTACATTTATATGCCCAATCATATTCGCACTCTTCATTAATAATTTTTATATTATGGCAATCAGTTGTTTTATGTGGGGAGGAGCAGCAAGTGGTATTTTTGCTATTTCACTAACAATGTTAGGCGAGAGATACAGTGCTTCACAAGTTGCTGGGGCTACAGCAATACTTGTTATGGTATTTGAGGTTGGTTCATTAACAGGTCCACTTATCGGTGGAAGAGTAATGGATATAGTGGGTCCAATGGGATTTATCTATACGATCACCTCATTTACTTTTATTTTTTTAGTCATTTCCATTTATCGAACATTTAGGAGGTAACAGATGTCAGAAAATATCAAGCGAGCAAATAAAAATGATGCAAATATTATTGGAGAAGTTTTTAATCTTTACAGAGTTTTTTATAAACAGGAATCAAATGTAGAGATAGCTCAAAAGTATATTGCTGAGAGAATTACAAATAATGAATCTGTGATTTTTTTTGCTGAAGATAATGGTAGATGTATTGGGTTTACCCAATTATACCCAACTTTCGACTCAGTAAACGTAAGACAAAAAATTGTCCTTTATGATTTATTTGTAAGAGAAGAATATAGAAGAAAAGGTTTTGCTAAATTATTGATGAATTCCGCTAAACAATATGCATCCGAAAATAATTTTGGCTCAATAGAACTTTCAACAGCAAAAACAAATACACCAGGTCAGTCACTTTATGAGTCTCTTGGCTATATCAGAGATAATGAATATTACACTTATGATTTAGAAATATGAGCGTGAGTTTGATCTAAAGATTTTTTTAGTTTATCAACTAGCTCATCAATATGATTATTATTGAAAATCAAAGGAGGACAGAAAATCATTCCATCTCTTACTGCCCTCATAACTAATCCATTTTCAATACAGTAATCTCTACAAATACCTCCAACAACACCTGTTTCCTCAAACATTTCTCGCTTGTCTTTGTCTTTTACTAATTCAACAGCTCCTATAAAACTTTTCATTCTTACTTCACCAACAAGTGGATGATCTGCAATTTCATTCATACGCTCTTTTAGATAAACTGAAGTTTTACGTGAATTTTCTATAAGATTTTCTTCTCTAATTATCTTTATATTTTCAATGGCAACTGCACAGGCAACTGGATGTCCAGAATATGTATACCCATGATAAAATTCACCTCCCTCATCAACCAGTGTCTCGGTAACTCTATCACCCACCATGATACCTGAAAGAGGTATGTAGCCTGAACTTATTCCTTTAGCCATTGTGATTATGTCTGGCTTGATATTATATGTATCACTACCAAACCATTCACCAGTTCTTCCAAAGCCACAAATAACTTCATCAACAACTAATAGAATATCGTACTGCTTGCATATTTCTTGAACTCGAGGCCAATATGAATCAGGAGGAATAATTACTCCTCCAGCACCTTGAATTGGTTCACCAATAAAGGCCGCGATGTTTTCAGCACCTATTTCATTAATTTTTTCTTCAATTTTATTGGCAGTATATGCTCCAAACTCTTCTGGTGACATGTCACCGCCGTACTTATACCAATAAGGAGGCATAACATGTTCAAAACCCGGCATCATTCCACCTTGAGCATGCATTGCAGTCATCCCACCTAAACTAACACCTGTCATCGTACTACCGTGATAAGCATATTCTCTGCTAATAAAAGTTTTCTTGTTGGGCTTACCTTTTAAGTCCCAATATCTTCGTACCATGCGGACAACGGTATCATTTGCTTCAGAACCACTTGATGAAAAAAATGCATGATTAAGATCATTAGGAGCAATTTCAGCCAGCTGTTGTGCAAGTTCAATTGAAGGTGCGGTAGCTGATTTGAAAAATGAATTATAATAAGGAAGTTCTTGCATCTGTTTATAAGCAACATCTGCTAAGTTTTTTCTTCCATAACCAACATTCACACACCATAAACCCGACATAGCATCAAGAAACTGTTTATCATCAGTATTTGTTAGATGAGCACCATCAGCTTTAACAATTACATTTGTTCCCTCTTTTGCTAATGATTTATAATCAGTAAAAGGGTGAAGGTGATGAGCAGTATCAATATCCTGCCATTGCTTTGTAGTTCTATTTAAGTATGCCATATTATTTAAATGCCTGGATTCCTGTTAAATTTCGTCCCATAATTAATGTATGAACATCATGAGTTCCTTCATAAGTCTTAACTGTTTCAAGATTAATCATGTGTCTCATGACATGATATTCATCTGAAATACCATTACCACCTAAAATATCTCTAGCGGCGCGAGCAATATCTAGACTCTTTGAAACATTATTTCTCTTAATAAGACTTACCATATTTGCATCAGATTCATAATTGTCCATAAGTCTTCCAACTCTTAATGCTGCTTGAAAGCCCAAAGCAATTTCGGTTTGCATATCAACCAGCTTTGATTGAACTAACTGAGTGGCTGCGATAGGTTTGCCAAACATAATTCGATCAAGTGCATACTGTCTTGCTGACTCAAAACAAAATTCTGCAGCACCTAGTGATCCCCAAGAAATGCCATAACGAGCAGAATTTAAACATGCAAATGGAGCAGATAGCCCTGATGCATTTGGAAGAATCTGATCATCACCACAGAAAACATCTTCCATTACTATTTGCCCTGTAGTTGAAGCTCGAAGTGATAGCTTTCCCTCTATTTTTGGAGTACTCAAGCCTTTACTATTCCTCTCCACAATAAAGCCTCTAATTATATTCTCATCATCTTTTGCCCATACAATCATAATATCTGCCACTGGTGAATTGCTGATCCAAGTTTTAGTTCCAGACAATTGATAACCATTTGCTACTTTTTTTGCTCTCGTTTTCATCGCGTTTGGATCACTACCAGCATCTGGCTCGGTAAGTCCAAAGCTGCCTATTAATTCTCCTATAGCTAATTTGGGTAAATATTTTTCTTTTTGATCTTCAGTACCAAATTGAAAGATTGGGAACATTACTAAACTTGTTTGAACAGACATCAAAGATCGGTATGCGCTATCAACTCTCTCGATTTCTCGTGCTATCAAACCATAGCTAACATAGTTAGCGCCTGCACAACCATAGCCTTTGAGATAAGATCCTAGTAAACCTTGTTCACCCATTTCATAGAGAATTTCTCTTGAAAAGTGTTCATTCCGATTGTCATGAACGATTCTTGGTAGAAGCTTATCTTCACAAAAAGCTCTAACTGAAGATTGAGTTATTTGCTCATCAGAAGAAAGTTGCTCATTCAAAGCTAACACATCTTGCCAAGAGCTTTGGGCGCTCACTTTACTATTTTTATTTTCGATATTGATGACCATACATAAAGTAATATATGCTAAATATTTGTAAGGTAAATAATATTTAAATAATTATGTATAGGCAAAATAAACCATTAGTCGCTATTTTTGCAGACGTATTTACTCGTGATGATGTAAAAAGAACATACCATGCTACTGGTGCAAATTATGTGAATGCATTGATAAATAGTACTGATTGTACGCCTGTTATTCTCCCTGCAACTGCAGAAACTGAAAATTATAAAGTAATTCTTAATCGATTTGATGGTGTACTGCTTACAGGAAATCTATCAAATGTTTATCCTGAGTTTTATAACAAGGATAAAGTTGTTGAGCCATTAGATCTTAACAGAGACAAAACTGTATTACCTTTGATCGAACATATTTTTTATAAAAAAATTCCGTTGCTTGGAATCTGTAGAGGTTTTCAAGAAGTCAATGTTGCTCTTGGGGGATCATTACATGCAGACATTCATGACGTACCAGGAAGAATGGATCATCGTGCACCTAAATCTGAGGATCCTGATATTCAGTTTGGAAAACAGCATGAAGTTTATCTAACTGAAGATGGAAAACTTCATAAATTAGCCGGAAGAGAGTCCATTGAAGTTAACTCATTGCATACCCAAGGAATTGATAAATTAGCAGACCCACTTGAAATTGAAGGAATTGCTAAAGATGAGACTGTCGAAGCAATTAGTTTGAAAGATTATAAAGGTTATTTTTATGGAGTTCAGTGGCATCCTGAAACTTCTTCTACAACAGATGATTTTTCAAAAAAACTATTTGGTTCTTTTAATGATGCTGTTCAAACCTTTAGTATTGAAAAATAAAAAATTAAATTTTAGCAGCGTAATTTATAGCTGTAATTAAACTTGTTTCATTAGCAATAAATTTATTAGCAATATCATATCCTGTTCCATGATCTGGACTGGTTCTCACAAAAGACAGACCAAGCGTGTAATTAATTGTTTTTTCAAAATCAATTGTCTTGACTGGTATTAAGGCTTGGTCATGATACATGCAGAGAAAAGCATCAAAGAATTTTAGATTTTTTTGTTGAAAAGCTGAGTCTGGAGATAAGGGACCTGATATTGATATCCCAGATTTTTTAATTTTTTTTATGACCGGTAATATAATGTTTTGTTCTTCATTACCTAAAAGACCTCCATCTCCTGAATGCGGATTAAGGCCTGTAACAGCAATTTTTGGCTTTTTAATATTAAAATTTTTTTTCAATGAATGATTTAAAAGTTTAACTGCATCAAATAATGGTTTTTGTTTTATATATTTATGTACATTTTTTAATGGAACATGAGTTGTAAAAGGAACAACTCTGAGTTTCTTATTTAATAACATCATTCCAAATTGTTTTTTCTTATCCGATTTTGCTAAGTACTCTGTATGACCTGAAAAGTTCTTTTTAAATTTAGATAATACTTCTTTAGATATAGGACTTGTGACAATTCCTGAAACTTCTTTTTTTTTGGCAAGTTTAACTGCAAGATCTATTGAGTTAAAAATATTTTCTGAATTTTTATGATTTGGCTTGCCTAATTTAGTGTCTTTATCGATCTTGATTGGTAGAACAGGTAAAAATTTTTTAAAAACCTCATGAGCTTCTTCTGGTCTAGATATAGTTTTAATTTTTACTTTTGTTTTAAACTTATTTGCAACTTTTTTAATATAATCAGGATCATGTATTACAAAAAAAGTATTTGCAGTTTTTTTCCAAGACTTAATAATGATCTCGGTTGAAACACCAGAGGGATCGCCCATTGTAACAGCAACTAATTTTTTATTAGATTTCATTAAAAAATACCCAGAAATTTTTTACTAAAATTATTTTCACATTCATTTAATTGAGAATCGTATCGATCAGCCCTCATCTTTACTTTGCGAGCAACTTCGATTAACCATTCTTTACTTTTGTAAGTTCCTTTTTTATATCCACCATGTCCTTCATGATAAGCTAAGTACTGATTATAGGTATCATTTTTGCTAATCTTATTAATTGAAGTTGTTTTATTTATATACCATCCAGTAAAATCAACTGCATCAGCAAAATTAACTCTTGAAGCTAATGGCTTATTATTTTCTTTTTTATACCAATCCCAAGTACCATCAATTGCTTGAGTATATCCAAATGCGCTAGATTTACGCTTCCATGGAATAACACCAAAGAGTTTTTCTCGTTCAGGCTTTACTCTATTTTGAAAAGAAGATTCTTGTCTTAAGATTGACATCTGTACGTGAATTGGAGCCCCCCATTTTTCTTCTGATTTATTAGCTAAACGGTACCATGATGATTTTTCGCTAAATATTTTACAAATATTATCCTGATTATCTGGCGGCTTGCTAGCACAGCTCGTAAGCATCGACAATAAAGCAACAAAAATGAATATAGTCCTCATATATTAATACGTTTACATTCAAGATATACAATAATACTCTCCTCCGACCTAAATGAAACAAATAAATCAAACAAGTTTTATCAGCTGGATATTTCTTCTCTCATTAGCAACTATTTGGGGAGTCAATTTTTTATTTATCAAACTAGCAGTTGAAGAAATCGGCCCTATTACAAATGTTTTTTTAAGACTTCTGATGGCATCAATAATTTTATATGTAGTTATGAAACTACAAAAACAAAAATTAGTACTTAAACCAAAACTAATTCTCTTTTATTTTATTCTTGGAGCTTTTGGACTAGCTATACCTTTTTCATTAATTTCTTCAGCAGAAATATATATAAATGCCGGTTTAGCTGGAGTGTTAATGTCTCCAATGCCTTTACTTACATTAGCATTGAGTGCAATTATTTTAAAAAATGAAATTATCAATTTTAAAAAAGTACTTAGCTTTATTATTGCATTTTGTGGATTATTAATACTTTTTGGTTTTGATACTCTCACGCAGATAGGAAAAGGGAATTCAATTGAAATAATAAGTCAGCTTATTGTTTTATTAGCTGCTGCTTGTTATGGTTTGAACGCTGTATTAACTAAACTCGTTCCTGAAATAAATTTTATTTCTCTTGCAACTGGAGTAACAATTGCAAGCGTTATATGGATACTGCCATTTGCTTTATTTCTTGAACCGTTTTGGCTTAATGATTTTAATTCCAAAGCTATTTTAGCAGTATCAGTGCAAGGAGTATTTGCAACAGCAATTGCAAATCTTTTATTTTTTAAAATTATTGAAACAACTGGACCTGTTTTTTTGTCCTTAATAAATTTTATGATTCCATTAATAGCTTACTTTTCTGGAGCAATTTTCTTAAATGAAGCAATTGAAATAAATGTACTGATTTCACTAGGCCTTATTTTGTTTGCTCTTTATTTAAATCAAACTTCAAATGCTAATAAGTAATTGCTCCATTGTTGTCACTAGCGTATTGTTTAAAAAATGCTTGAAATAAAAAACCTTAGTAAGAAATTTGGCGGTATCCATGCCGTTGATAATGTATCACTCGAAATTGAACAAGGCTCAATTACTGGGTTAATTGGACCAAACGGAGCGGGTAAAACAACTTTATTTAATGTGATCTGTGGGAGTATTGAGCCTTCAAGTGGATCGATATTTTTTAAAAATAAAGATATTACAGGACAACCGTCACATCAACTATTCTATGAAGGCATACTAAGAACATTTCAAATTGCACATGAATTTTCAAAACTGACTGTACTTGAAAATCTAATGGTTGTTCCTGGATTTCAATCTGGTGAAAAATTAATGAACGCTTGGATAAATCGAAAAAAAATAAAAGATGAAGAGAAAAAAATAAAAGATAAGGCAACTGAAGTTATTGAATTTTTAAACCTATCACATCTTACCTATGAATTGGCTGGCAACTTATCTGGAGGTCAAAAAAAATTACTAGAACTTGGAAGAACAATGATGGTCGATGCTAATATTGTTTTACTTGATGAAGTTGGAGCAGGAGTCAATAGAACTCTTTTAAATGAAATTGCAGAAGTTATTTTAAAACTTAATAAAGAAAAAGGTTATACGTTCTGTATGATTGAACACGACATAGAATTTATCAGCAAACTTTGCAGCAAAGTTATTGTAATGTCAGAGGGTAAAATTCTTACTGAGGGTAAAATTGAAGATATAAAGAAAAATGAAGAAGTGATCTCAGCTTATTTAGGAAGAAGTGGAGCAGTATGAGCGATTTCTTTTATTGTGAAAATTTAGTTGGTGGATATGGTGGTGAAAATATTCTTAATGATTGTAGTGTTTCTGTGAATAAAGGAGAGATATCTGTAATTGTTGGTCCAAATGGTGCTGGTAAATCTACAGCGATGAAGGCAATGCTAGGCATGTTAAAACTTAACCAAGGCAAAGTATTCCTTGATGGAAAAGATATTTCTAATTTTTCACCTCAAGATCGAGTTGCCTCTGGAATATCATTTGTCCCGCAGACAATGAATATATTTAATGAATTAACAGTTAGAGAAAATTTAGAAATGGGTGCTTATCTGAGAGAAGATGATCTAGATGAAACGTTTGAAGAAATGTATTCATTATTTCCAATTCTTTGTGAAAAAAAAGAACAGATGGCCGGTGAATTATCTGGAGGTCAAAGACAGCAAGTAGCAGTTGGAAGAGCATTAATGACAAAACCAAATGTTTTAATGCTTGATGAACCAACGGCTGGGGTTTCACCAGTAGTTATGGATGAACTTTTTGATAAAATTATTGATATTAAAAAAACAGGAGTGGCAATAATAATTGTTGAGCAAAATGCAAAGCAGGCACTAAATATTGCAGATTTTGGATATGTCCTTGTTGCTGGAAAAAATAAATTTACAGGAAAAGGCTCTGAGCTACTGAACGATGCGGAAGTTAGAAAGGCTTTTTTAGGCGGATAAGTATGGAAAATTACGATTTAATTAATGCTCTAATACTTTTAGCAAACTTTGTAATTGTCCCAGCTTTATCTTATGGTTCGCAACTAGCACTTGCGGCTCTAGGTATTACTCTTGTCTATGCAGTTCTAAGATTTTCAAATTTCGCTCATGGCGATCTGATGGCATTCGGCACTATGATAGCGATACTCATAACATGGCTGTTTCAGTCATGGGGATTAACAGCAGGTGTACTTCCTACTGCACTAATAGCGCTCCCTTTTGCTATGGCGCTAACTGCTGCTTTTTGTCTGATAACTGACAAGGTTGTCTATAAATTTTATCGAGAACAAAAAAGTCAACCAGTTGTATTTATGATCGTATCGGTTGGAGTTATGTTCATCATGAATGCAATAGTAAGATTTATAATAGGTCC
>Ga0114933_10002307_pt1 | contig 20015 bp, 8 predicted proteins | sample 4SBtaG_FD_89691 | JGI IMG/M metagenome (GOLD analysis project Ga0114933, IMG submission 89691) | Deep subsurface microbial communities from Kolumbo volcano to uncover new lineages of life (NeLLi) - 4SBTROV12_W25 metaG | ecosystem: Environmental > Aquatic > Marine > Volcanic | place: Kolumbo... | reverse complement strand
TCTTCGAAGATCCTCCAACACGTAAGAGAATGGTTTACGCACCGTTCTTGAGGATTACAATCATGCTCTGCTTGGTTGGCACGTTAGCGTTCGGGATAGGGCCACTAGCTGACCATTTGATGGGGCTTGTGAGTAATGCTGCTATTGCTTTCTTCGCTTGAAGGAAAGTTTCTGTTTGTTGAGCACAGGGTCCCCTCTAAATACATGTCAATTCTCTCTTGAATTATGTGAACCATGTTGACATTCACTGCGTTACCAAGTTGCTTGTATGATTGTTGATCTGAATCACTGAGAACAAACGGTTCCCCATGGATACCATCGACATCAAAGTCCTGAATTCGTGCACATTCCTTTGGCGAAATATGTCGCTTCAACCAACCCACAACTGGAATTTGTGCCATTGCGACTAGTGCTGGGAAATAATCACCACGTTTTACTCTAATTCCAGATGGACGAAATTGGAAGATATTCTCCCAATTTGTTCGACTCGTTGGCCCTGCTTGCCATTCATATTTCGTTCTACTAACTGGAATGAATGGTTTACCTTCTTCATCGGCATCTAATACCCTCCACTTCTCCAGCCAAGTATCAATGAAATCTTGGTTATTGCTGTATAATAGTCTATTTTTTCTAATAAAATTCTGTTTCCAAAGTGGTAAATTAATTGCTTTTATCAACTGTTCTTTTGTCATTTCACAATCTACTTGTTTAACCCATCCGTAATTAGCCCATGTATTCCCTATTTGGATTAGTTCCGATACACCATACTGCCCAAGGTCTCCTGGAAGTTCCTCATTACCTTGGAAGCAATCCGCCCATATTGGATGGCCTGGTAATTTTGTTTCTATATTGACATTTTTGAGGAAATCTTCCCACATGTCAAGCCAGTATATCTCGTCATCAGTCATGTTATATTTTGCATCGACATTGTCATCTAATACCGTACGTATATCTAAATCAAAGTGTCGCTCTTTAGGGAATGTATAACCAATATCCCGAACTAAATCGTTTCGGATACATACAATGTAAACTCGTTTACGAATTTGGCAAGTACCATAATTATGAGGGGAGATAACCTTCCACCAGTACTTGTATCCTATTTCTTGAATCCTTGACTCAATTACTTGCATAGTGTTACCATTATCGTGAGCAACTAGATTAGGGACATTTTCTAGAAACAATACTGCGGGTTTGTGCTTATCTGCTAATTTGCATATGTCATGAAACAGAGTTCCTCTTGTTTGATCTTCAAATCCCTCCTGTGCACCTGATTTACTGAATGGTTGGCAAGGAAATCCTGCACAGATAATATCCATTGGCGGGATATCATCTATCACCTTACGAATATCTGAATGAACAGAGATACCACCTGGTTGCCCCCAATTCATCTCATACACTTTAGCCGCGCTCGCATCAATATCTGTAGCGAAAACGCATTTATGCCCTAATCTATGCAACGCGGCGTGAAAGCCGCCAATGCCACAGAACAGGTCAACAAAACGCATTGGAAACAACTTTTAGTCGGCGGTTATTAAGCTGAGCGGTAGGGAGTCATAATGGAACTGAAAGTGATTGTTGAAAGATTAGTCGAAGCACTAATCAAAGTTGATGCGGAAACTACCACAATACACGAAAGTAGGAGTGGGAGTGGAGCATACCTTCCTTGTGTAGGCACCATATGGGAAGATGATTTCACAAGAGAAGCGATAATTGAATGGAATGATAATCACCCAAACGATTTCTTAGAATTCTCAAAAGATTGGCTCGAGGTAAAATATCCTAAGAAAAGAGGAAAGTGTGACCTATGCATACGCTCAACGGACCATAATGTAAACATTGGCGAACCTGCTTTTGAATGGGCCATTGAAATGAAGTATGTACGCTTTGTTGGTGACAATGGAAAGAATAACGATTATGGCGTCACAAAAGTAGCCTCCCCCTACAGAAAAGACAGAAGTAGCGTTCTTGATGCTGAAAGATTGGGTGAATTTGATTTGGCAAAACGTAAGGCTATTGTGATGTATGGTTTTGAATTTGATTCAGCCTCATATGATCATGCTGTAAATTGGTGTGAAAAAAATAGTGTCGGGGATGATAAAACAAAAAACTTGGACAAAGCAAAAAACATGAAAGGAGTCCTACACAAAGAAGATTCTGAGACACATCACATGTCAATGCTAGATATCGTTCCACTTTTCGAAGCAGCAGTAGGGGTGCGCGATATCAAACTAGGTAAATTAGAACACAAGGGTTTTGATGGATTATCGCGCCACCCCCTATATCGTAAGGGTAGGATACTTGCTTGGGAAGTATTGTGAGATTATTTTTCCTGAAGGAAAGTTAATCAGAGATAGGGAGCCTGCAAAAAAAGGGTGGTTTCGTGACATTTGGTTCTAGTGAATACCTACAACTTGCCATACGTATACCAATAAATCGTGAAACACAGGGAATGTCCCTCACTTCACGTTTTCATCAAACTCCAAAATGGTACCAATTCATTCCAAGATGTCTTCTCGCCAGGCCATGGTTGAAAGGACTTTTACCTGACGAAAACGAATACAATCTGGCCAGGAAGGCCCTCATTGTCTCTGATGAAGGGGGGGTCGGGAAAACCAAGGCAGGTGCTATCTCAATCAACCATGCACACACTCAACAGCCTCAAAAACCAATATTGTTACTTGTGCCAAAACGATTGATAATTGGATGGCGCACAGAATTGTTAAGAATAAATAACAATCTTTCTCATCTGATTTATGCATCTGAAAGCAGTGCAAACCATCTAAAAAACCTCACACCTGGTAAAATTTATATCGTTTCAAAGGATTCTTTTTCTAAAAACGCAGAAGGGATTTTCACTTCATGGAATGAAAATGACCTCTACGATAAAGATATTTTTTCGTTGGTTGTTATCGATGAAGCACATAAAGGGAAAGCAGAAGGGAAACCATCATCTGACCAGGAACCTGAATCCAATATTGCAGGGACCCGGATGTACCGAGCGATTTCTAAATTGTGTAAAGAATATTCAGAAAAAAGTCTTGCTATTACCGCATCTCCCCTTTCAATGAAACTGAATGATATACGTCATATTGGTACATTGATTGGAGTTGATGACACTTACCTCCAAAATATCCCAAGTAATTTGAACGACGAGGAGGAAACGAATTTCCTCGAACGGTGGGCAGAATACATTAAGGAATTTGACAAAATATCGGCTGGTTTGTATGAACAAAACCTCACAGATGATTCGATTAACGATTTGCATGAATTTTTTGCAGATGTAGAAAATGATTTGGTTGATCTTCTTCCGCACAGCGACGAAATCCGAGAAATATTTAGTCACGAAATTTTGGATGGTTGGAGGAATTACGATACTCGTATAGGATGGTTGAATGAACTCAATCCAATCGCCCCATTTCTTTCAATCATAAAGCGTCAAGATCTCGGAGAATCAGCAAATCAGGTATTTCGAGAGCGAAACACATGGACAGAGTTTGTACAATTACATCCTAAACATAATGAACGGATTGAAGAACAAGAAAACCAACAATCGATAGGTACAGAAATGCGCATGATGCATGAATGGCCAACGAACAAAAATTCTGAAGGAATATTCGGTTCGTATTCTCAAGATACAGACTTTCATGAACAAAACGGGGACGGGACTTTCCTAGAACCTCGTCTCCAAACCATCATGGAAAAAATACTTCCCAGAGACCCAGTCATCTCAGGCGCCTCAGAAGGAAGGAAAGGTGCTCTGATTTTTTGTGGATACAAGCGTACGGTTAGAACTTTACAAAAACTTCTCGATAAATATATTCTCGAAATCAATGGTCAACAAATTAAGATTAGAGCCCATGAAATTACAGGGGAACATCCCGACGCAATGACGCTTCTGAATTCATTAGGTGATCCAGAATCTCAAGCCGAAAATGAATACAATATTGTCATAGGTACCAGTGCAATACAAGAAGGAATCAGCATGAATTGGGCATCAACCGTGATTCATTGGGATTTACCGCCAAATCCACAGACTCTTGAGCAGAGAACTTGGCGACTTGATCGTCATCGTACTGAAAAAGACTCATATATGTTTAACGTCGTCTATTTAGTCACCAATTCAGCAAGTGATTCAACACTTGTTACAAGAATTCGTAAACGGGCTGAATTATCAGACACCATCTTGGGTCACACCCACAAGCCAAATTTTTGGCCTATCCCTTTCGATGAAAACAGCACATCCAGTAACAACGTGATTCGTGTGTACGAAGGTGAGCAGAACCAATTTTTTTATGAAGAAGCTTTACAACTTGCTGAGGCATGGAATTTACAAGCTGATGTTGAGAGTAGGGAATACTTTATTCGTACACAACAACAAAAAATTCTTTTCCATCAATTGTTTAATTTATACGGCCTGCCTCTCCTTGAAGAATCTCTTTTTGAACACGGATGTCTTGAATTTGATGAGTGGGGTAATGACTCGATAAAATCGATGCAAAATCTGATGCATCTTGCTGATGGTTCAGATTTAGGAACCTTGCAAAAATGTTATCCTTCACCCGTCGGTGCACGGAAGAATTTTCTAAGAATCGATGGATTCCAACATCTTCAGCACCATGAGGGAGGAAGGCGTTTTGCGGTATCTTTGAATCCCGAAGGAACTCTCTTAATGCGCATCATGAGACGATTTAGTTCTTCGAAATCGTATGTAGTCGGACCGACAGACGAGTCGGGATTGATTGTGTTCTCCATCGAGCGGGAAAAAAAGTTGGAAGAGTTCCGTTACGATTTTGTTTCTCTCCTCTCAAATTGTTTTTCTGACTCCTCTCGATTGTTTGTCATTAAAATTGATTCATCTGATGGTGCTAATGCAGAACCACTTGTTTACAGCGAATCAAATATATCTCTTCTCATGAATATGCTTTCTGCTGATGATATTTCAAATACGGTTCAAAATGATAATGATTCATTAGTGACTCAAGTATGTTCACAGTTCATCACTTCGGTTGTTGAAAAATTTAAATCAGAAATGGATTTGGTTGAATCTCAATTAGATGATGCTGAAGAAAAGATTAGGGATTTCGATATTATGGACAGTATAGGGGAGCGCATTCTTCAGAATCTAAAAAGAAGGTCATCTAATTTAGACAAAAGAATCAAACAACTCGAGGAAACTTCTCAACTCATCCAGTCAAATCGCGAAGGTTATTTCCCGGTTATTCGCTATATCCAAGGAGGAATCTAAATGCCTATTAATCCAATAACCAAGAGAGAGCAAGTCTACCCTGACATAAATGATATTCCAAATTTTGAATCATTCAATCTCAACCAAAATGAAGAAGATTATAATCAATCCATGACTGATATGCATCACTCGTTCTTATTTGCGGTGATAAATACGAAAAGAGAAATTGAAATCAAATCTACGAATGCGAAGAAGTTGGCGAGAGATGAACTAGAAGAAAAATTAGCCGGCGTTTCGTCGAGTAAGCCGAGTTTAGCGATATGGCTTTCAGAATTGGTTCAAAATGCGATTGATGCAAAATGGAATAATAGAATTGGTGCTACAGATGTTTCAATTGATTTTTCAGAAACAAGAATAAAATTTACCCATAACGGGCGCCCCCCACAACATCAAGGACTTGGAAAAAATGAATTAGAGCTAATGATTAATAGTGGTTCAACAAAACGAAGTGATTTGAAAACTGAAGGCCGTTTTGGTATTGGTTTCAAGTATTGGACTTACTATTTTGATAACGTTTCACTATCTGCTGATGGATGGAATGTTCAATGGGATAAAAAAATGAATTTAAAACCCCCTGAACCGAATGAATTTACTGATGGGATGGAGTTAGTCTTTACATTGCCGGACGAAGATTGTAGTGCTCTACTCAGCGAGTACATTGCTTCATTGGAAACACTATTTTCAGAAGGGGTTGAGCGCCTAATCAATGGGGTTTCAGTACAAACAAATCCAATTGTTTTAAAAATTTCAGTAAATGATGAAGAAAAATTTCGACTGAATCACAAAGTTGACAAAGGCAACTTCTCAACATCTGATCATCAGTCCATTGAATACTTCCGCATTACGAACGATGTAAGCGATAATCTCGGTTTCCTTATCGATTGTTATGTACCAGAATCTCTTATTGGTTGCGATATTAAACAATATTTCGATAATCTTGAACCAGACGACTCCTTAAGTGGTTTCCAACAGTCACAGATAGGCCTAATAAATAGTTTAAATTCAGAATTTGAGGACACTAGAAAACCTTCAAATGTAGAGATTCTCAAACAAGAGAGAGAGGATGAGAGTACCACATGGGATTCACCAACCAATATTAAAAACACAGCAATTCGACAAATCAAACATCTCGACACATTGTGTCTATTTGATGTGAGTGAAGAGCAAACACCCCACCACATGATGTATTCACTGTTTTCAATTGAAAAACAACAGCATTTTAATCTTGAAAATAAGAAAACTAAATTAGAAAATCGTGTCTGTTTTGTTGGGACATACAAAGTGAATGAAGAACGAACTCGTTTAGAAGTATCTGAGCGGAACAACGCCATCACTCATGCACAGTTATATTCATTCAATCTCCTCTTGCACCTTTTTTCAGAAGAGGCATTTCGGCGTGAATTTAGCATCTCAAATGAGATTTATCTCCAAATTCTTCAAAGTTTTGATATCCCTGACAGTGAATTTGATTCACTCATAAACAGTAGCATAATTTCTCGTGATGAATTTTCTCAGTTCAAGGTTTGGCCTGTAATTAGCAGAGTTGAAGGAACTGTAGTTCAGGCATTTATTCCTTCGTCCGAGTCTTTACCAATGCGTCCAGAGTTAATTCAAATGATTAATCATAAAAATCCAGATATTCGGAATTGGGCACGTTCCATAATTGAACCAAACGAAATTTGTTTTATTAGTCCTGAACAAAAGGGGGAATTTTCAGAATGGATCACTTTTAACCCGTGGCCGACACTCTCTTCAAATGATGAACCTAAATATCCAGCGATATTGGAATCGAATGTACCTGACAATAGAATAATCGAACAAATAATTCCTCTTTTATCGGAATCAGGCTGGCCTTCTTGGATGCCAATCCCACTCAAGAGCGGAGAAAATGAAAAATGGTATTCATCGCATGAATTACGCGACGCAGTGATTATGAATTCCGACCGGGACATTGAAGGTGAGTGGCGAGATGCCTTCTCAAAATCAATATTTGAAAAGGCAAAAGATGTCGGAATGAGCTTTTATGCACTTTGCCAAGGTTTTGAAGGCTTGGCCCAAATCGAGAACAATACAATACACGGTATTTCAATAGAGCCACCTCGCATGGAGCGATTATTTGAATTAAGTATAAACAAACTTGTTGAGAATAATAACATAGATGATATTTCAAGTCTCCTTCAAAAACATGGTCAGAATCATAAATACTGGCCATTTTTTGTCAGGTCAACAAATGATGATTTGTTAATGGTTCGTAAACCGTCAAAGGGCTGGGAAAGTACATTCTTTTGCATGAACGATTGTTTCGACGATAGAGAGAAATCGATTTGGTCATATTCACGTGGCCAAAGAACAAAATTTACACCTATTCTAGTTGACAGACAGAATGATGATATATACACGAAATTACATATTCGTAATTTAACGGACCCGACGGTGCATTATTCCCACTTAATCAGTGAGATGAAAGCAGGTCAAGCATATATAGATGGAATTGATAACCTCATCAGAGAGCATCAATTAGATTCTGAAACGCATGTTCCTTTTTCTAAAAACAATTACCATTTCATTACAGGAACACGCAGTAATTCGCTCGGCAACAAAGCAAAGTTAAACATTGGTGTTTACAATTATTACCCAAACACTTCTTCGGAAACAAAAATCGAATTAGAAAAAATGTTGCCTCCAATGCCCAATGTATTACATGCATTACCTATGCCAAAACCATTGCGTGAGCGAATAGAAATGCCTCGCTTCCGAGGAAAGCGTCAAAATCCATTTTCGCAAATGTATTCAACAAATTTACTAAGTTCAAATTTTGGTTTTGCAAGACATATCTTTAATTTGATTGAAGATCATGGAGACAAAAATAATGATCAAGTAGAATCACTTCGAACAATTCCTACTATTGAAATTAATTTATTCGATGGAGAATCGGGCCATAGGACTAATGAAGAAAACCAAACCGATTGGCACGAATGCCTTTCTAATTATAATGAGAGTTCGAAGAACTATGCCTTTGTTTTCCGATTGATGTCTCCCGCCCTTGCTTCAGTAGAATGTTTGAACATCGCCAGTAATACTAGGAATACATCATTATTCGAACAAACATTTATCTTTTCGGCTTTTGAAGGTACCTACCCCCACCGTGTTTCCCCTTTACACGCACCAGGCACGAATTCACAAAATTTTCAAACTTGGTACTGCTATATAACGAGAGATTCTGATGGCCAAAAACGTCAGCAATTACAAATCGAGCGCGCAAGAATCGATACAATGAATCAGGCAAAGGGAATTCTTAACCAAGGTGTATACTTGTTTGACCAACACTTTGCAGACTATAAAAAAAGGGTCGGCTTCAGCAGTAAAGACGAAACTCAAATTTTGGGTCAATCGCTCTGGTGTGGTAACGAAAAGGGAGGAGTTCAAGGTCAACACTTGATGACTCTTTGGAGTACCAAGAATGATGCTGATATATCCGGGAAAATTCTCAAAATGCTACTCCACTATGCTGATGAGCATCATTTTTTCCCCTTTTCCATCCACACCCTTGGATACCAAGAGAATCTTCGCAGGGATGGTCAATTATATAGCGAAATTAGAAACTATATCACCACAGATTTGGAAAAAGAATTTTTAGATTTTGAGGATTATGACGAATCAGTTGAGCATATGGTATCAAAATGGGTGTTTAATCCAACTTCTTCTTCTATTGATTCTACGATGGGGGACTTAGTTCGATTTGGAGAACGTTACAAAAACCCAAAATTCTCCAGGGTAGTCGAAGCAGTTTGGAAAAGAATGAATACGGAAAATCCGGATTCCGAAGCACCATGTTTGGTTCGATTACAGAATTGGATTAGGATTCATATTGTGGATTGGAAAGATATTGTCAGCGACGATTTCTATGCTGCAATTGAAAAATCACAGGAACTCTCTGAAAACGAAACACTTCTATCTAAAATTCGAGAGGCTCAAAATTATGACGAAGCCCTAAACCACCTGCTAAGAAAATACCAACGTTGCCGAAAGTATCACCCTCCTGCTAATTGGACGGTATTCTCTTTAATAGAAAGAGGTATGTTGCGGGAAAACAATATTGTGATGACTAAAGATGTTTCAATATTTGCAACACGTCAAGGTTCCGACGAAGATGTCCCGGCTAGTGGTTTTGCTCTTAAGGGAAATAAAAAATATTGGTATGCCCTTTCAAATGACGAATTTAGGGCACTGACACAAAAGCCCCAGTCAAAGATTCAAGAAAAGTATATTGATAATCTGATTTATGAACACTGGTATCAAACGTTAAACCGTTATTATGATGCTGGCGAAACAGATGTGCCGCATGGAACGACTGAAAAAGATTCACCCGATGAAAGAGATTCATTTTTACAAGACAGGATTCATTGGCTTATGCTTTCAAAACATCAACTAAATTCTTTTGATGGTCGCAATGAGTACTACAGTAAGTTACCAGATATTCAATTTGATTATAGCGGCACAGATTTTGAATTAATGAATGATGACAACTCTCCACTCTATGAAGGATTAATTCTTGGACCGTGTGGTTGGCATGTGGAGTTTTCAGACAATATTCTTACATTCAGAACTTCGGAACCAAGAAGCAAACAATTGTTAGAACATAAATTTATGATTCTCAAGGACCTTTTACAACATGTTTATGATCATTTAGGTGTGCCATGGAACCCCCGAAAAATAACCAACAAAGATTTTGTCACAACCTTTGAAGTCGAATATTCTACGAAATGTAAAGTTGACCCTCTAGTTAATTTTGATCAATGGTACGATGAATATTCTGATGACCTTGTTGAACCAAATCAAGAATTTATTCGCCATTTGAAAAATGGGGATTGGTGCACAATAAAAGATGCTCGTTCTCTTCTGCGAACACTCTGTGGAGATGCAATGAATTGGATTGCAAAAGAGTATTACGAATCTTCAGATGTGAAACCAGAATTAGAACGGATGTATGGAAATGGCATGACATGCACGCTTCTTGATTACCGGACTCCCTCGCTGAGTGAAGAAACTAATGTTTCAATGACTTTAGTGCGACTTCACAGCGGCATCTCATCGAATCCAGTTGGTGTCCTTGGGGATAACACGAGCCGCAGCGATGTTGTTGAAAATAAATTCATGCACCTTGGCAATTCACTGTTGGTAAGTGCAAATGCTCATCATGCAGGCGCTCGAAACAACGGTTGGAGATTGGTGGCACCTAGTGATTCTGCTGAACCGAACTTCCTTTCTTATCTCGAGAGCAACTGGGAAGAATTGTTTGGGGGTGATTCGAACGATTTAGAAATCATTCAGATAAAAGGCGTTGTGAAACAATACCATGATAACATCGAACACGACATCTACGGCGATATCGTATTACATAAACTTCATATCCTTTACATCTTATCATTCCTAAAGGCAACTGAATCAACGGATGTGGAATAATGTTAGTAATAGAACAACCAGAACTATTGCTCGCTTTGAAAACTCTCTATGAGTTTGAGTCACCAAGAGTCGCTGGCTCACACGGAGGTAATCCGGGCTTCAAACCCTGGTCAATCGAAGAAGTTGTTAGGGACACTCATCTTGACGATGATACAGTTGAACAACTCATCGAAATACTGAAAGAAAAAAAGCAAATTCTCAGTATTCCGGCTTACGATGAATATCCAAAACGATTCTTGACCCGAACCGCTGAAATGGTTCGTACCTTAGGGACTATGCATGAATATGTTAATCGAAAAACCGAAGAAGACTCTGAAGAAAAGCAACATCTTCAGATTATCGAGGCCACGAAATGGGTCCCTGCTCTTCTTGACCGGCCCAATCGCGAAGTTACGATTGATGAACTGATTATCAATTTGAAAGAAAATATCGAAGATATTCGATTGGCGACAATTCGAACCCTTCCAGTAAGTAAGATTCTCGCTCTCACCAAATTGGCTCTAACAGCTATCGCTCGCCACACCCTTTCTTCGCATGATATCGACTCTTTCAGACTAACACGATTTCAAGACCGCGCAATTCGGCGAGCGCTTCTTGCATCGTTTTCCCAAGATTCAACCGAATCTGCTATGATTGTTTGTGCGGGCACTGGTAGTGGTAAAACAATCGCTTTCACTGTTCCAGTTCTTGTAGATTCAGTTCTCGATACCATCGAATCAAATCCGTTTTCAGGTGCACGCTGGTCTCAATTAATGATTTATCCGCGGAATGAACTTGCATTTGACCAATTCAGTACTTTACGTTCATATTGTGGAGAATTAAATCATCTTCTAAGTGAATCTTCTGATTTCTCACGTGTTCAAATCACCATTGCTCTGGACGCAGATGGGATGATAAAGCAAGAATTCGAACAAATACCTTACCCAAAAAGAAGACCAATCGGCCAATGGGACCAAAATTGGGAAAGACCAAAAAAACCGAATGTCGTTTCAGCATCTTCATCTCGATACGGCGGTGTACATCCAAATAACCGTAATGAAGCGTACCGCCCTGCTAACATCATCATTGCAGGGAGTGAATCATTTCGTCGACGACTGATGATTCCTGAAGTTAGTAGGGCAGTAAAAAATTCACTTCAGCGTGTAGTTTTTGATGAAATCCATCTTGCTGAAGGGCTGAATGGAGGGCATCTCAGAGGTATTTTTAATCGGATGAAACTGATTGCTGGAGACAAGAAACTTTTGTTTATTGGTGCCTCTGCTACCATCGCAGCACCTGAAAATCATGTTGAAGCGGTATGGGGCACCCCCCCTGAATATGTGGAATTGATAGAACCCTCAAGTAGCGAATCGCAAGGGGCACCTGGAGGAATTGCAAACCATGTTCTTGTCCGTCCAAGATCGGGGGTTACCAAAGGTGGTCCGATTTACAATTCGACAACCCTTGTCGGTCACCAATCAAAAGAACAAACATGGTTTACTGATAGGCAAAACGCTGCAGAAAATCCTGAAGAACTTGAGAAGATGATTTGTTTCGCAGACAGCCGAGATTTTGTTGCACGGTGGCAAATGATTCTCAATGAAAATGAAGGTAATGCTCATTTCCAGAGTATTCGACCTCAACAAATTGAAGGTTCAGGAAAAGGAGGCGCGATTCGTTTACCTTACGCTTATTGGTTCGATAGACCCTTGGCTCAACAACTCGGTGATACCAGTATATGTGATGCATGTCATAAGGGTGAAAAAGTTCCGAATAATATCCCTTTACTCAAGTCACATGTCTTCAAATTCTTGACCAAAGTTGGTGGTAATTCAGAGCCTGAAAAATTCGTAATGGAAGCATTGAGGGAGATGGATGAGAACTTGTCGGTTAATTCGCTTGATGAATGTCCACATTTGCAAGCAGGAACATGTTGGCGTTTTGCTCCAGGATTTGGAGAGACGCCATTGCTAGGAAAAGAACCGTCACAACTTCTCGAACATCTCGTTGAACGGCCTGGAGATGTAACAGGTAAAGTATTCAAGAAAACTCTACGTTCAAGGCGTCATACTGCAGATTCAAGAGGTGATGGAGATGATGGAATGAGTAGTAAGGCGTTCACTGCTGATGGCCTTTACATCCATCAATCAGGTGAAGCGTACCCTGCAGACGGGCCGAACGGCTCTCCCGGCCGAGAGATTCCTCATGACACAATTGTAGCGACGCCAACGCTGGAAGTTGGTGTTGATATGAAAAAAGTGAGCAATATCATGACACATAGGGCGATGAGAAACATATCATCTTACCGTCAAAAAGCCGGACGTGCAGGTCGTGAAAAGAACTCCGTTACAAATACAGTAACTGTTCTTTCTCGCCGACCTGGTGACTATCAATTGTACCGTAACGAGCAAAAGTTAATTCTTGACTCACTCAAAGAACCAGTCCCTGTTGCTAATAAAAACCGAATGGTTATGAAAGCCCAATCATACATGGCAGTAATGGACTGGTTGTCAGTCCAAGATTGTAATATCGAAGAAATTCAATCCTCTTCACATTCATGGCAAGACCAACTTGCTCTTGCTTTACAACTGATTCAGACGCGCAGAGATGACATCTACGATTGGCTCAATAGTGGCTTTAGAAGGGGGACTGAAAATGTACTTTCCGCTGGTGATATTCACAAAGCGATTGATGTATTTGAGAGCCATGTTAAATTGTTGGTAGAAGGCACCTATGAACCAGAAGATGGAACAGAAAACCGTTTGATTATGGAAGAATTTAATCTTGCTATTTCAGATCGCGAAAATCAATATACGCGCATTACCAAACCCAAAGAAAAAGAAGACGGTATGGAAACTTTACTGGTGGAACTTATTGAGTCAATTCAGGAATGTACTGCATTATTATCTCCTGAACTGATTGATTTACTTACACGCATTCAATATTCAATTGTAGATGATCGTCTTTCTAATACGGCAGATATTATTCATATGCGTGAAAAATTGAGTGATCTAGAGTTAGATAGGAGGGGGAAAAGGAAAATTAGAAAACTCGCAGAAATCCTCAGTGCAATCGAGGAATTCTTCGAAGATGAAGATGAGTACATTCCAAATAAAGAACAAAGATTAGCAATTGATCTATATAAATTGAATAATCGAACTGCAAGATACTATTTTTCATGGATGCTGAGTGAATGCCCAGTATTCCTTGAAGATGCTCCGTATTGTTTCATTGAACGTGTATTTGATAATCCTCATGACCGCCCCATTCCAGTCAGTATTGGGGGTGATCGTAAACTTAAGCAAACAATGAGTCAATTCATGCGCGATTTGCTGCCAGGGAGTTGGAATCTACGGCTCACGAAATCAGGTACTGGTCATGCACTCAAATCACCAATTGGCGGACATGGTTCTGAACTAGATGCTCAATCTGGGTTTCGCATGGTAAATATTTTATTTAGAAATAATGACGGTATTCCCAGCGATGGTATTGAGGGATATTCACTTCGTGTAGAACGTCCGGGTGCTGAAACCTTTGATTCTTCATCCGTTCCTGCAGTCATACGAATGAACCACAATGAAACCAATATCCCAATTCTTCGGCCTAAATTCGTTGAACTTCACCCTGAATTTGGAGTTTCATCGGATGGGGGTGTAGGATTGAAGAATACTCCTTCCAAAGTCTGGTACAGTGCAACCAGTGGACTTGTAGCAAAAATGGACCGACCCAAGATGAATTCTGATGTGATGGGCATGATTCCCGAAACTTGGCCATGCCGATGGGCTTCAAGCCGTATGGTCGAACCTCAGTCAGTTCTCGCCTTTTCTCCATCCGCTCGTAAATCACCTCTGGGCCATGCAGGACAGCACAATGTTTCTTCTCATCCACTTTTAGCTCGGCTATTTAGTGAAATATCATATTCTGAATCAACTGAAATTAAGGATGTAGTTCTAGGAATTCATCGAACCAGAGGTGTTTCCCTGCGGTACCGCCTTGATGGCTCACAGCATGCTGTCTTTGGACACCGATTCATGACTCATGGAATTAAGCACACTCTTTCACCAACTTTAGTTGAAAAAATAGAAACTGATTCCTCAAATTGGAAAGATAAAACATTCAATGTTGATTTTTGGAAAGTTGTCGAGCATCATTTTGAACGTACCAAATTCACTTCTGAGGAAGAACGATTCCCATTACAGGACCTTCTTCGAATACTCACATTAAATCTCCACAATAGTAATCCAAGCGAACTTCCTACTACCTTTGGACAAGTTATTGAAATACTACAAAACACCAATATTTCCCAAGAATTGTTTGAAGAATACATGTTGAGTATTCGCAAAAATGTCCGCGAACATGTTCGAACATCTCTTGAACCATTGGTTTTCCACAAATATAATGTTCAATACAGTCAAATTTACGAAGAACAAGAATTCATATTGAGCCTGGTTGAATGGCAAAAATACACCATACTCAACACTCTTGGGCGTTTATTAGTCCAATCAGGGGCTATCTATACAGGAGTTGAGGAAGAGAAACTCGCATTCAGTATTGACATACAAGAACTTTCAATCACCTTGTATGATGATGATGCAGAAGGAAACGGTTCATGTGAATTGATACATCGCTATTATTTAATTTCCGAAGCAACCAAATCTGCCAATGGGGAGATGAGAGCCCCTCCACTCCCAACAACCGATTTCATTTGTAATTTCGAACGTCAATTCTTAACCTGCCAAGAACACATTGAGCAACGTTTAGCATTCCAAACACTTGATGGTGAATTTCATTTCCCTCGAACGCTTCGTTCCTATCAGGAACAAGCACTTTCAATTAAAAACCGTTATTCCGCACTTTGGAACAAACTCAACATAAAATCGATTGGGCGAGCAAGTCTCTTGTTTGCTATTGCACCGGCACTCAAAAATAACTTGTTAGAAGATTTCCCAGACCTTTCAGTTGATGAATTAGAGCAAGCGCTTCACGCATGTTCGAGTGGTTGTTTTGTTTGCAGCGGCGCATCCCGGACATCTGCGTTTCCCATCTCTGTTTCAGGCCGCTACACCTCAAGAGGTGTCTTGGATGAACTGGTCAATTTCGGAGAGGAATGTGAAGGTTACCTTAACGGTAAAGACAGGCATCAGTATGGCGTTGTTGCTCAAGGGAGAACTGAAATTTATCCTCATTGGCATTCAGATAATGAACAAGAATATTCGATTCCTTTCACGGTACTTCCACGCCAAATTGGGATATTTATCAGGCGGAATCATTCAGAGGAATCATTGAATCCAATAAGATTAATTCGTCTTGTTGATCACTTGGAGGCTTTGCTATGAGTAATTTTAATTATGGTCACTCAAATCTATTTTGGGAATTACTCATTCAAGCAATTGAGGATGAATCACTTGAACATACTCGAAGACGGATTGTTTTGATATCCCCGTGGATACGCGACATCCCAATATCTTCTTCCAATCTTTCAGCAGAAGATTTCCGGAATTTACTAGGGGTCGAATCAAGTTTCAGAATAATGACTTTGACGGATGTACTCTTTGCAATGAAACAACTCGGTTTTGATATTGATATTGTCACCCTTGATTCCGAAGATAAGCGTCTTCCAAAAAATTCACGCTCATGGTTGAAGAAGGAATCCGAATTTGTAAAATCACTGCAGCAAAAGGATATCAACGTGTGGAAGAAAATAGGGCTTCATGCTAAAATGTATATTTTCCCGCATGGTGCCCTTGCTGGCTCAACAAACCTCACGAACCAAGGTATGTTTGGCAATTCAGAAAACATGACGATGAAAGGAATTCACGAGAGTGCAGATTATGAAGCATATGTGATTAATGCAGGAGCAATTCTTGAAGGAAGTCAAACATATTTTGCTAACCGAAGAGAACGACCAAATCGATTGGAATTACCCTCTGAAGAAACACCTGCCCCTAGAGAGGATAAAGTCCTTGAAGAGGTTGAAACATCTCATCCAAAAGAAGTTGATGATCATGAACATTATCTCCATTCACCAGGCATTGCACTTGGTAACTTCAAAAACACAGGATCACATTACCTGGAGCCTCATGAAGTCATGTACCTGAATTCACACATCCAAAGTTTTGAGCAAGAATTAAGGCGTCTTATCATTTATTTTTATCGTACAGAAGCAAACAGAATGAGCGCATGGATGCAGAAAAAGAAAGAAGGAATTATTGATTCCAAACCCCGCTCAATTTGGCCCCGCTTACTCACAATTGATGCAGATGGAGGCAGTTTGTATGAAAAGGCAGAAAAGCAAATTTTTGAATATAAGGTACCACCGTATGAAGCAGAAGATTTCCATGACAACAAGTTACCTGACCGTGAAAATCTTGATGCCCACACTATCTTGACATATGGCACTACCATCGGAGATTTGCGCACCTGTATCATCGGCAATACCACTAATCAATTTCATGACTTTGAAAACACATATTTACTCGATAAATCACTTTCATGTTTTACCAATTCTTTAATCGGGCAAAAGATGAGTGATGAAGATATCCGCTTTTTCTGGAAAAGGTTATTTGGTGATGATGAAGCATTTTCACATATCGCCTTTGCCCGGAATGAATTGTTCCATAGCAAGCCATTGGCTCGTAGCAGAGCGATGAAATGCCAAGCAGGATTACAAATATTCGAGAAAAGGTTGATGAAAAAGTTTTCAGAATTTTTAGAACGCTGAGAGGTTGGAAAATGGAAGTATGTAGGTTTTGTGACAGTTTTGTATTGGGTGGTGAATGCACCAATCTTAATTGCAAACATTCTCGTGAATTACGTACTAAAAAGGAAAAAGTTGTCAAGCAAGCAGCCTTATCGACACCAAATTCTAGCCGTGGTTCACGAAAAAAGTCAGTTAAGGCTCCTTATCTGAAACATCTCCAATTGGATGGAAGAATTTCAGTCCCCCCTGAAATACATTTACAATTCAAAGATTCGCTGCCTAAATTCATGGGTTACAAAACAGATAAAAAAGCAGAAAATAACTCACGTCAAAATACTCTTCGAACTCTGTTTGAAGCAGATTATGTGATTTCACCCAATGCATTAAATCAATCAGCAATTGGAGAATTTGGTCCACCTTCATCAGAAAAAAGAAAAAAGAAGTTGTTATCATGGTTTGACGGCAGAATTGCCAAAAGCCAATCTAATAATCTTCAAAATTCAAGACAGAAATTAATTGAAGATCGAGAATTTGTATCCGAACAATTTTGAACAATTGAAAATCTTAATTTTCAAGAATGTCATCAATTTCATTTCTTAATTGCTCGAGCAATTCCCTTTTTTTACTTGAACTCATTTCCGAACCGAGTTGAGATACATTATTTTTGAATTGTTTGATTGCATTGTCTAATTCTGAAGTCTCAGGGCCAGAAGGAATGTCTGGTTCATTTCCATCTTCCTCTATACTGCTTGGTGGATTTACTATCATATGGGGTAATGTCGATTGAATTGGCTCAGGTTTCCAGATTTCTGAAATTGTCAGAATTGCTGTATGATTACCTTGATTGTTTCCAGCAGTAATTTCAATTTTAATTTCAACATCTGATTCTTTCTCTGGTGAGCCCGATACCGTTCCCGTTGTTGAATCGAGATGCAAACCTTTAGGAAGTTTACCTTTGGTAACTGAATAATTTGTGGTGACGTCGCCCCCAACGTGGCGAACTAGAAGATTATGCGAGGTTCCCAAAACCAATTTAACACTCCCATAATCAAAATCTGGATCTTTAAGATGCGATGGCTGTTCCTTTGGTATGGGATTGGCTCTACTTCGCATATCTTTGACTAGTTTTTGGAGGATTTGGAATAATTGTTGCTTACCAATTGTATCTTCAAGACCCTCCCGATTTGATTTATCCATAATGACTCCATTGTTTGATGTCATATCAAATCGTGCTGCTGCAACGATTTGGGTGTTGTTAAACCAAGCCCCAGAACTTTGTTTATTTTGCATATAATCCAATTGTAACCAATCATTTCCTTCTTCACCATAAGGGAATACACGTACCCCATCTTTGTAAAGTCTAAATCCCGCAAAATTATTGTTATAATCATCTTTTTTGAAAATTCCAAGATTTGTTGTTGGCCATAATTTTTTGTATTGTGCTGATTTATTAAAGTGATAAATCCAAACCTTTATTGAACTGATTTGACATTTCTTTCCATCGAGTAAATCACTCGTTGGGAAATTAATTTGGACTTGCTCTCCAAAAGATTCACAAAATGCGTTATTATTTGTAAATTTACCCTGAATAGATTGACCGCGAGGATCTATTGAAACTTCATATTTATACAACGCTTGGTTTATAATTTCGTGAATTTCATAATCCTCCCATTTTTCAAATTTGCGTGGAAGTTGTAAAATAATTTTAAAATCTTCTTGCGGCTCAAAAGGGTTGAGGAGAGTTTGAGTGTTACGCTGAATTTTTTGGATATCATCAGTTCTACCCATGGTTTCATTGAATTTCTCTACGAGAATATATGTTCCTGTTTTGCCTTCCGGAAACATATTTTTGAAAGCAGGAGGATCAATAAGAATGGGAGACATTACTTCCTCTATAGGTGTTTCAGGATCGTACTTTGAAAAATCGATTATCAGTACGCATATTGGATTATTTTTTGCACGGGTAGCAAGAGTTACTTTTTTTCCTATTTTCCAAGCGCCAAAGCGGCCGAGACCTTTTCCCCCTTGCTTTGAACGACCTTTCTTTGAAAATGGATCTTGAATATTAACTGACACTCCCAACTTAGACCATTTTGTTTGAATATCCTTTTTGGTCATCCCATGCCCATTATCGTTGATTACTAATCTATTACTTTCGATGTTTGAGCCCATCGCTTCTTTCATATTGATTAGAACCTCAGTAGCATCTGCGTCATAGGAATTTTTGATGAGTTCTGCAACTGCAAGAGCAGGATGGCTAATTTGATCTGCGATCCTTTTAATCATATTCCATGTAGCCCGAAAATTGAAATTGTCATCCTCTTCATCTTCAGGTCCTGAAGTCATAATCTTCTGTATCCTATTAATGTAAATGAATGTTGTCCCATTTGACAAAATTAAAATTCTATCTAGAGACTAAACACTGGATAATCTTTGAAATAGGTAAACAACGCATTGATTCAAGTAGTACGAATCAGGGGGTACGGGGTGCTCAGGGCTTCAGTGAGTCGTTCATTTTTGTTAGGTAAACAGAAGTAGACCCCCTCTATCCGTATACAAAGGAGAGAGAAAGGATGGAGAAAATCAATTTGAAGGAGAAACTATCCAAATTTTCAGACCACTGGTCGC
>Ga0114933_10002306_pt1 | contig 20018 bp, 19 predicted proteins | sample 4SBtaG_FD_89691 | JGI IMG/M metagenome (GOLD analysis project Ga0114933, IMG submission 89691) | Deep subsurface microbial communities from Kolumbo volcano to uncover new lineages of life (NeLLi) - 4SBTROV12_W25 metaG | ecosystem: Environmental > Aquatic > Marine > Volcanic | place: Kolumbo... | reverse complement strand
CTTCCTTTAATTGATCTTTGAGGAGCTCATATGCTCTCGAGCTCCTCAAAGGTCTGCAGGCCTCTGTGGAACCACTGCTCTCTGAAGGGAACAGAGGAAATATCGTCCAGGTCGAGTCCCTCGGTCATTTCATGAGGGTAGAGTTTTAGGGAGCCTGTTTCTTCTTCGTGTTCACTGTGTTGTCCCTCCATGAAAATGTTGACTTTGAAATTATCTTCCGCATCAACTGTGAACGCATTAAATAGAAGTGTATCTGGTTCCTTTGCAAAATCTGTCACAGTCAGATCTAAAATCGGTGTATCGTCCTCTTGGACGTGCACGGCGAGACCCTGTGAAGATTCAGAGAATTCTATATCGATGTCATTCATGTAATGAGGAAGATGCCAACGCTCTATGGCATGTGTCCGAGATTCTGGAGTCGTGACTCCAACCATAAATGGATAAAAGGCCGCATTTGGAATTGGCCGGTTCGGCTCAACTCTTGGGGGAACGATCACGGAAAGCACTATCTCATTGTAAGATCCCACTTCAGTCTCAGTAAACTGAAATGCGGTTATTGCTAGGATGCTTCTCTGATGTTGAACTTCCAATGATTGGAGATGCTTTGGAAGAAGCTTCGTGGCGTCATTCGTGGGCATCTCAAAAAATCCAGCCACTGCGTTATAAAAAGCGTATTTAGTTAACTGCATTGTTATCGTTTCCTTGAAAGATAAAAATAGTACTATGTTACTATAAGCTATTAAGCAACTCCAAATGGCCAAGGTTATAATATCAGACTTTCAAAATGTGAGTGTCAATAATGTCTCTCAATGGAAAGAGTCGGGTGCCTGAAAATGACTTATAGGGAAGGAGCAAAGATGTTAAAATCGTTGACATGTCATTGGTAGAGGAAACGGTCTTTGCCCAGAAAGAAATTTCGGTAGATGGCCATGCCCCGGCAGAGGATGTTTTTGTTCCTCTCTTAACTACTATTGCCAGGGATCACATTGAAGCAGTCATTCTCTACGGATCACGACTACTTGGAGCAAATCCAGGGCGACACAGTGCTTATGATTTGGTTTTGATAGTTGATGGGTATAAGGATTTCTATGAGGCCTTATACTCAGCTAATATGATTCATAGGTTGCCAATGGTGATGGCTATTATGAGTTATGTCCTGCCGCCTAACGTCATACGATTAGCTCCAGAGGGAGTAGACGGGCCAATCGCTAAGTGCTTGGTGTTGAATAGACCTGATTTTGAAAGGTCCTTAGCTATTGATCAGGCAAAGGACCACTTCATGATTTCAAGAATGATGCAGAAAGTCAAAGTGATCTACAGTAAAAGTGAAGCAGTTGGGCAATGGGTCCAGCACAATTTAGGCATAGCAAGATATGGTGTTCTTACTTGGGCGACTCTTTGGATTGACCAGCCCTTCGACGCAGCATCCTTGGCACGTGAAATGCTGAGGATTTGTTACCGTAGTGAAAATCGTCCTGAATCAGATGGTCGTTCGGATACCATTTTCCTGTCACAAGAAAAGGAATTAGTTGAGTATTATGCCAATGTGTTGACTGAGGCTGAAGTTAAAGGGGATATGGTTCGTGACGGGAATGGTTATAGAACCGTGAGTCCAGTTTCTATGAGGAGTAGGTTGGGACGTATAGTGTATTTTAAAGTATCCAAGCTAAGGGTAACACTTTCTTGGCTTAAGCATGTAGTCACTTTTGAAGGATGGCTACCTTATATTGTCAGGAAGGTGGAGAGAAGAACTGGGAGTGAGATTAATCTCACTTTAATCGAGAAGGTGTTGCCGATTCCGTGCTTGGTTCCAAGGGTTCTTTATGTATTTTGGAATAGGCCCAAGACAGAAACTGAAGCAAATCAGGATTTTCGAATGGGTCCTGACCAAAGGGAGAATTGACTAAGGATGCAAACGTTACAGTTAGTCTTAGCATTTTCGGCGATTTCTATCTTATTTTGGGTGGTGAGTGGCAAGCACAAATCCATCGATAATTTAGAAAGTAAAAATCGTGGTAAATTTGTCTTGGGAAGTTTTTTGAGAGACTGGTTCTATTGGTTTATTGATCCATTTAGGAAGTTTGCAATACTAATCGGATTGGGACCTCTGTTCTTTAATCTTCTTGGAGTCCTTTTCGGGATTTTAAGTGGTTTAGCTTTTGCCACGGGGCATCTTGCGTTGGGCGGTTGGAGTATCTTACTTGGAGGAATAGCAGATGTCTTGGATGGAAGGATCGCCCGCACCTTAGGAATAGCTGATCAGAGGGGTGCTTTTTTAGATTCAACATTAGATAGATTCGCAGAGGTCGCAGTTTTTTGTGGCTTGGTCTATTTATTTAAAGATTCTCAGATGGGTTTGTTATTTGCCACAGCTGGGTTAGGCGGGTCGCTGCTAGTGAGCTATACGAGGGCCAGGGGCGAGAGCTTGGGGGTGACCTGTAAGTTAGGCTTAATGCAACGTGCAGAACGGTTGCTTCTGATAGGTTTTGGTGGGATCCTTGATCCTTCGGTTTCAGCGCATTGGGCTGTTTCCAATCTGGATTTTGGCTTGCTACTGATACCCGTGCTCGGTTTGTTAAGTCTGGGGACAATAGGAACTTCTGTGTTCCGTACTGTATGGATCGCTAAGAAACTTAAGAGATGATTTTGGTGATATTTACGATTCGCAATTTACCTGTTAGAAAAGTTAAATCCTGATTAACTTAAGTTGGAAGAGGGGCCATAGCTCAGTTGGGAGAGCACTGCCTTTGCAAGGCAGGGGTCGCCGGTTCGAGCCCGGCTGGCTCCATTGATTGATTGATTCTGCATCCATCCCGTTCGTCCAGCATCGAAAACAGGATTCGAAAGGGATTCCAAACTCGTGCTACTGGCGATATCCCGCCTGAAAGTACACAATATATGGATATCGTGGGCCTAAACATGGAGACTAGAACAGTGGATACTCACGCAGATATAGATAGAAGGCAATGGCTAGTGCAGGGTGGTTCTGCGTTTCTGGGTTTAACTTTATTGGGATGTGAGTCAGAGGATGTTCCCTTTTTGATAGGTGACCAGGGCGAGCTGATTCCCTGGACCGACTCTCCCGACACAGGCGCGATGAGCCAGGTCAATTTATTGGATTGGGAGAATCTTGATTCTTGGATTACTCCGACGTCTGACTTGTTTAGAGTTGGTCACTATAATCGTCCAGTGATCCAGGAAAGTGAATGGAATTTAGTGGTGGATGGCTTAGTGAAGAATCCACTCTTACTAACTTTGGACGAGCTGAGATCCAGGCCCAAGATGGAGCAGGTGTTCACTTTGGAATGTGCGGGGAATCGAGGCTTTTCTAGCTTTATAGGTGCGGTACACAACGCTAAATGGATAGGAACTTCATTAGCTTCTGTTTTAGAAGAGGCAGGCGTTATGGACGATGGGATCGAAGTTGTCTTTTGGGGGAGTGATTCTGGACAAGAAGAGATCCGTGGAAATAGTGTGACTCAAAATTTTGCTCGGAGTATGTCGATCGAAGATGCAATGGATCCTAATGTTATGCTGTGTTATGAAGTCAACGACCAACCGCTACCGAACGAGCATGGATTTCCATTGAGGTTGATTGCTCCTGGTTGGTACGGAGTTGCCAACGTCAAATGGCTAAAAAAGATAGAACTCAGAGACTCACGCTTTATGGGGAAATTCATGGCCAGGGATTATGTGACCCTGAGAGAAGAGAAAGTCGGCGGAGAGTCAGTTTGGATGGAATCATCGGTTGGGAGGACAAGGATTAATTCTGTTCCAGCCAAAGTAACCTTTGCTGATGGAAAATATCGGGTGCATGGCGCTGCTTGGGGTTCCGTTGTTTCAAGTGTAGAGGTGAGTGTAGATGGGGGTGATTGGAGGCTCGCACAAATTTCTCGCCCTCAAGAAAGTGAATATTCGTGGGCATTCTGGCATATGGACTGGGACGGGGGATCACCTGGAGAGCATACCATAACCTCACGAGCTACTGACGTTGACGGTAGGGTGCAACCAGCTCCTTCAGATCCGTCCATCGCTTTGAAAAAAACCTATTGGGAAAGCAATGGGCAATTGACGCGGCGAATAGTGACGGGTGACCAATCATAAGGATTTGAAGAAAAGATTACTTGCTCTTCAAAAATTCTCACTGTCTGTGATTCGCTCGGTATAGGCAGACTTCAGCATAGCGAAAGAAGTGTATGTCACTATTACTACCACTAGCCAACGCATGAGATCCAGAGGCATCTCTTTTATTACCAAAGCACCAAGCAGTACTCCTGGGATGCCTCCGAGAGCCAGTCCCAGTGCCGGTCTAAGACTGTAGGCATTCGAGTGCATGAACCGGATGGAAGCAGTAGGCATGAGGAATGCGCAGGAACCCATCATAATTGGGAACGAAACAACTGGATTCATTCCAAGCATGCTCACCATGATCATTGTTGGAGCATACATACCGACTCCTAGTGTCATGAGTGCACCCATCACGAAAGTTCCAGCCATTCCGACATACAATTTGGATCCCATAAGTTTTAGGGAGTTGCCAGTTAAATTTGAAACAAGTTCAACACCTAGGAGTTGCATCACAAAAGTTATAGCAGCCACACCAAGTGCGAGTCCGAGTCCGATTTGGATGTAATTGCGGGGCCATCTTGTAATTGATCTTGCTCCAAGCCAGGCTCCAGCTACTGCCATGGCTATCAAAGCAATTAAAGTGAGCATGTCTACCTGAATAATTGTCATAAAGACAAATGCTTGGACGATGACCGGTAAGGAGTGTCCGACGTGCATGGTTCCAGGGATGTGTTCGTCAGGAACCAATTTTTGAATTTTGAACCAAGAAGTTGTTGGCGCAAAGGAACCGATCCCAAGAGAGTCAAAAAAATTCGTTATAAACCCGATAGTCAGTTCCAAGATAGAAGGTTTCTTAGAACTGGGAACCTGGGCGGCCATGTTTCTGGCCCAAGCCCTCAGATAAACTAGTGAAAAGGCGCCCAAAAGAATAAAAAGGATGGGTTTTGAAAAATTCTCTAGTAAACTATTCATTAGGAATAAATCTCACTTTGTTCGGGGGAGTTACAGCAAAACTTTGCGAAAAGTTGTCCATATTCTATGTGTCACACCTTCTGGCGCACTTGCATATATGCATTTTAGTGCGTTTTGTTATATAAGGTTATGAAAACAAAATTATGTTGAATCACTGTTAAAATTACAATCATCCAATCCTGGAAATCAAAATGAATATTACTCGTCGGGAAATGATTCAGATAGGGGCGGGAGCCAGTGCTGGACTTATGTTGGGTTGTACTGTTGCCCAAGAGATAGACCAAGGACTAATTACCAAGGAGATCCCTTCAACAGGAGAGAGTATTCCAGTTATAGGGTTGGGAGGAAGGAATTATAGGCTGGGTGAGGGTTGGGCGGATAATACGGATGGCTACAAAGCCACACTGGGAACTTTCTATGAGTTAGGAGGACGAGTCATAGATACATCTCCCAATTATGGAGATTCCGAAATTATCATGGGAAACCTGCTCCAAGAGTTGGGTGTCAGAGACGGGCTGTTTCTGGCAACGAAGGTTGATCGACAAGAAAGAGATGAAGGCATCGAAAGAATGCAAGGATCCCTACAAAGGATGCATACGGATTCTTTTGAATTGATGCAGGTGCATAATCTGAGGGGTTGGGAGACACAGATTCCGACCCTCCGTGAATGGAAAGAGGAAGGGAAGATAAAGTACATAGGTATCACCACTTCAAGCGACCGCCAGTATGAACAGATGGAACAGATCATGCTGCAAGAAACATTGGATTTTATACAAATTGACTATGCCATAGATAATCGTACAGCTGAGGAAAAACTCCTTCCTTTAGCCAGAGATATGGGTGTAGGTGTATTAATCAACATGCCTTTTGGTAGGGGGCGTTTATTTGCTAGAGTTGGGGACAGAGAATTACCAGAATGGTCAGCAGAGTTTGGCTGTAAAAGTTGGGGGCAATTCTTTTTAAAATATGTAGTGTCTCATCCCGCAGTCACAGCAGTCATACCTGGTACGACCAGCGAAAGAAATGCTGTGGATAATATAGAAGCAGGCAAGGGACTCTTGCCCACGTCACAGATTCGAAGCCGTATGGAAGAGTTCATTGACGCTTTGCCGCCCGTGGAAAGGTCCTCTCGAAGTTGAGCATAGTAGGACGGGGGCAAGGGGTGGTGTAAACCCGGAAAGTTATAGGAGTAAGCCACTATATCATAAGCGTCTGTGGAATGAGATCAGCTGAAAGATAGAACAAAGGAGGATGTACAGAGTGAATCAGAGTTCAGAGCCAGGATTTGCTAGAGTTCTTAGTGTTAGAGATGGCCTGGCAGTAACCGTGGGAATGGTGATAGGAGCAGGAATTCTCAGGGCCCCAGGAGAAATAGCTGGTCTTTTAGGCGACCCTTGGTTTATTCTGGCAGTGTGGATTTTAGGAGGTATTGTAGCTGGTTTGAGCACTTTGCTATTGGCTGAAATGTCAGCCGCTCTTCCACAGGCTGGAGGCAAGTATGTTTATGCCAGAGAGGCTTGGGGCCCCGTGATGGGGTTTGTGTCCGGTTGGTCGGAATTACTTGTGGGAAGGGGCTTTTCAGGAGCTGCAAAGGCTGTAGTTATAGCGGAATACATTAGGATACTGACGGGTGGGAAGGGGTCGATTCCAGTAATAGCTGGTGCAGTGGTTTTGGCTTTTTTCTTCGTGCACACTCAAGGTATAAAAGCTAGTACGGTGTTTCAAAATGTTACTACCGTGATCAAGATATTCGTTGTGTTGATCATAGCTGGTGCGGGGATTTGGGCTGGAGATTTACTGAGCATAGGGGCGAGGGGAAGTAACGGTGTCGATGTACTAAACCAGGGTTGGGTGTCTAGTTTTTCGGCGGCCTACTTGGCTGTAGCTTTTGCCTATTATGGTTGGGAAGACGTGTCCAAAATGGCCGAAGAGATAAAGGATCCCGGAAAGGCACTTCCGAGCATTCTTCTAAAGGGTGTTTTAGCAGTGGCTGTTTTGTATCTGCTGATAAACTTGTCGTACCTAGCGGTTCTTACACCTTCTGAGATGGCAGGTTCGGAGCTCGTAGCTCAGGATGCGATAACAGGGGTGTTTGGCTCTGCTGCTGGCACTGTGGTCGTAGTGGCCAGTCTACTAATTCTAATCAGTAGTCTTAACGTGAATTTTTTAGGGTTGCCCAGGGTCGCATATGGCCTGGCAAGTCATGGATTGGCACCGAGGGCATTCTCTAAAGTAGACGATAAGGGAACGCCAAGGAATGCTTTGTATTTTATTGCTTTGTGGATAGGGTTGCTCGCTATCAGTGGCAGTTTCTCCCAGATAATTGGATTAATGATGATGATAGCGATACCAGTGGATATGATGGTTTTGCTGGGTTTCTTCCGCCTTAGGTCCAAACGTCCAGATCTCCATCGACCTTTTCGTGTTTTTGGCTATCCATGGATTCCATTGATTACTATCCTACTTTATTTAGCAATTTTAGTGATTCTAGTAACCACTCAGACAAGAACAGCGATGTATGGATCCCTAGTGGTTGGAGGTCTGATAATAGCTGGGTTGATCAATAAAAGGCGTCATAAAATCTAGGTTCACGAGTTACTAGCGATAGAATCCGCCGGATTGTATACCTTGGAACAGTCTAAAATGTTCAGTGAGGATTCTGTTTGTAGCTTGCTGGTCCGGTTCCGTCGACCAGACGCCCTTTTCTGAAGTTCCTCCGAGGATGATACCGTCTTGCCGGGGTAACATATGAACGAAACCCTCCGAGTTAGTCCCCGGCAGACTTCCAATAGTGGCGTAATTAACTTCTGCCTGTGGGATTAGAGCGATGAGTTGTCCCTTTAGCGGTGAGATCTCTACATCATTGAACAGGTGATGGGAACCAAGTCCCGTACAATTGATAATTAATTCCTGACCTAGAGACATCAAATCCTTAATGCTATCAAAAGCTTTTATCACAAGTTCTCCATTGAAAGCTAGAAAATCTTGTACTAATGCCTCGAGATAGATAGACGGTTCAATTCGTAGTGTTTTTCTTCTGACCATGTAGTTGCAGGGATAGAAGTGATCTTCAGGGCCAGCGACCACTTGCTCTGCCCGTAGATGCGAGGGTAAAAGTGGTGGACGGGTATTTATGGACCGAGAGAGGGTGTCGGGGTGTTCGTCTAAAAATCTCCATTGGTCAATCCAGGATACGCCATACTTTGGGCCTACTAGTAGTTGTAGCTGTCGGTATGCGATATGAGCTGCACGACGGAACTGAGAATCCCAGGACTCTGTGCGTTGGTCATTATCAATCAGCCCAGATGTAGGGGTCCAGCTAGCGAGTGATTTATTGGAGGTTGTATTTGGAGGAACATCTTTTGCATAGATGGTTACCTTAAAACCGTGTTTCTGGAGTTGCCTTGCGGTGGTCAAACCTACTACCCCACTCCCGATAACAGCAACGTTACGACTGGGATGGTCCAATGCAAGTTCAGTAGCTAATAGTCCCGTCCCCCAGGACAGGGACATACCAGAACCGCCATGCCCGTAGTTGTGTATAATAGTCTTATAATCATGTTTTTCAGCTTTCAGTACGAACCCACTAGGTCGATAAGGTCTCAGTCCAACGGTGGTCCGAATAATACGTTCCCTGAAAATGTCTACGGGCCATAGGATTGTGCCGAAAAACTGTGCAGATCTCGCGGTTTCCCGAGCCGACATTTGTTCGATGGATCTGGATATTCCACATCCAGGGATGCTCAGCCCCACAACTCCTAAGCCGGCCTTCTTGATTAAGGTTCGCCTGTTCATAAAATCGCCTTTGCAGGGAATAACGTTCTAGCCTGCGGGCTAACAGTAACATTGTAGTCTTCAGATGACCAATGCATTTGATTTCAGTTATTTTCGATGATTTGGACTTAATTCCAGACGGCCATACGAATTCAGGATCTGTTGTAACTCCCGGTGCGGGATGGCTTCAGATCGGTTACCGTCTCTTCCTTCCATTGTTTCTGCCGCAATCATGGCGTTGATGATCGCTTCTTCAGTAGCTTCAACGGTGGCTTGAAAAATAACGCTTAAATTGGAATTATTTAACATTTCTAGGGAGCTTACAGGGCGATTGCCTGCTGTGTTGCGATTGCTTGTTGAAAAAGCTATAAAAATATCACCAGATCCGTTACTTGCGGTTCCTCCAGTTCGAGCGACGCCAAGTGAAGCTCTTCTTGCGACCCTTTTCAATTGATGAGGGAGAAGTGGAGCATCGGTTGCTACGACGATGATAATTGATCCACGATCCTGATATTGGGATTCCTGGTCGACATCGGTGGTTATGTGCTTGCCAACGGGAACACCTGCTATTGTGAGTTGGTTCTTACTCCCGTAGTTAGCTTGGACTAGAACTCCTACAGTGTAGCTTGCTCCTGTACTCACGACACGCGAGGATGTGCCGATTCCGCATTTGAATCCCAAACACCTCATTCCAGTGCCGCCTCCGACATTGCCTTCTTCGACGTGTCCGTCTACAGACTGGTCTAGTGCAGAAAATAGATGTTCCTTAGTAACGTGAAAACCGTTTATATCATTGAGAGTGCCATCATACGTTTCTGCTACGACTGGTAGAGACCATGGTTGAAAAGCATTGCCGTGCTTAGTCTGCCATTCAATGATTGCATCTCTGACTACACCCACGCTGTGAGTGTTTGTGATTGCCAGTGGCCCCTCCATAAAACCAGATTCTTCGACCCAAGTGGTTCCCGTCATTTCTCCATTTCCGTTTAGCGCAAACCATCCTGCGAAGACGGGGTCAGATGGGTTGGAGCCTCGTGGAAAAATGGTGGTGATGCCCGTGCGTACTGGGCCTTTTCCAATTATTAGTGGACCTTCTCCAGAAATCAGAGTAGTGTGTCCCACCAAAACGTCATCAACATCTGTAATAGCGTTATTGGTTCCAGTCATGCCTTCGAACGGGATTCCCAGGTCTCTGGCCCGTGCCCCATTTTGTCCAGCGACAATGGACGGGATTGTAAATGTCCATAACAAGATCAAGGTAGTTGTTCCAAGCAGTATCCCTATTTTGTGATTCTTCATGGCAGATCCCTAGTGAATATGAGGGTTTGGAGTACTTGTCGTTCTCAGTGACACTTGTACTGCAGAAGGAAAATTAGGTCAAGGAACGAGAGGTTTGGGTTCAGGTGGAATGGTGCAGTGAAAATCGGGTTGACGCCCTATGTAATTAGACATCTTAGTAGGCTATATTTATGCCACTTGAATTCATCTTTAACATTGCACTTAAGTCGAATATTTAAAATGCGATATTTATCAGTGATGATACTGATTTTCTCACTGGGCTGCGGAGACACTTCAACTGACATAACTGCAGTAGCGGCACCGCCTTCCAACAACACTGTTCGATCTGTAAAGAGTGACCCTTCCTATAACACAGATGTTTGGGAGATTTTCGTTAGAACCGGCTGTTCGGCCTCTTCATGCCATGGGAATGGAGCAGGGGGTCTAAGCCTTTCTACCTCTTCCGGATCCTACTCTATGTTAGTAAATGTCCCCTCGGACGGCACCGGTGAAATTTTGGTCATACCTTCAAATGCAACAGGTAGTTATCTCACAAAAAAACTTGATGGGAGCCAGGGGGCTGGCTCAAGAATGCCCCTTGGAGGTGCGGCACTAGATGAGACCGATATGAAAAATATTGAGAATTGGATCAATCAGGGAGCTAAAAATAATTAAAACAACAAATTGGTCTGCAGATAAAAAGATTCATTTCCTGATTTGGATTGGTTGCTGGTGTCTGCCTGTGGGTAACGGTGGTGTGGATGCACAGGAACCGGTACCACCGCCAGAAATATTTTATTCCACTCAGTCGGCTAATTTACCGACTGCCAAGATGCTTGAGCGCGGCCAAGGTATACTAGAAATCTCACATCGATTTTTGCCACCTATTTCAGACGGAGCAGGAGTTCTGTGGGGTTTAGACGGTCCTGCGTATAATCGATTAGGATTGGGTTTTGCAGTTGATGACAATATCCTCCTGGGAGTATTGAGAAGTAGCCTGGAAGACAACTTAGAGGTCAATGCCAAAATTGGTTTGGGCCAAAAAGACGGGGAAAGGCCGTGGATGGCAGCTGCGGTGTTGGGCAGCTCTTGGGATTTTGATAATCACTCTCGGGGAGCTGCTACAGTTGCGCATGCATACCTTCAGCTTCCATTCAACACCTTGCTTACTGATAGAATAGCAATAGGTGTTGTACCTTCTTTGTTCGGGGGATTCTCGCAGGAGGGATCCGCGGAGATGGACTTTGCGGTTGGATTCAATGGGCAATTTTATATGAATAGAAGGATCAATCTGATCGCTGAATGGATAGCAACCCAGTCTCGAACCATCGCTCCAAGGGATGTTGGGTCTCTCGGTATCGAGTTTAGAACAAGAGGCCATTTCTTCAAGATCTTGTTAAGCAATCAAGTTAGGATGAATCCAAGTCAATATTTGATGGGTTCTCCTTTTGGTCTGCATCCGAACGAATGGCGACTAGGATTCAATGTGGTTCGAATCTTAGATTTTTGAGGTTAGGGAATGATTTGGATTGGTGCGCCTCAAAGAATGGTGTCGTTCATGTCTTTAACCATCAACGAGACTCTCTTGGCACCGCCTTCGGTTTGCTGCTGACCTACTTCGCAGAATCCGAAAGATTCATGAAACTTAGTCGAAATCGGATTTGGAGGTCGTATATTGACTTCGCAAGCCATGGGGCACCCCCGCTCTTTTGCTAGCCCTTCAAAATCAGTATATAGGGCCCTGCCTAGCCCTCCTCTGTGAAACTGCTCATCTACAACGATTCGATCCACGTATATGAATTTGGTGTATCTCTCCTGAAACCAAAGAAAATTGGGACTTTGATAGCTAGCTGTTTCTGACATTCCCAAAAGGAAAGCTTTTACACTTCCTTCCAGTAGAATTGCACGGAAGTAAAGGGATGCTTCTAGCTGTTGATGGAAAAACTCTTGATCGACCTCATTCACATGGGGGATTGCGGCTTGGTTGAGTAGTAAGATCTCACGAAGGTATGCTGGCCTGACTGTGATGATTTGCATGGATTTTGGGTCGATAGTGTTCACTGTTCCTGACTTAGTTAGCGTACAGTATGTGCAGTAGCCAGTAGGCAGAGTAATTCATACATCATGCTTGCTCCTACAAGGGCTGTCATCCCGTTGGTATCCCAGGGAGGAGAGACTTCAACAACGTCTGCGCCCACTAGGTTCAGGCCATTAAATCCACGGATCATGGACAGTGCCTCTCGTGTCGTAAAGCCACCAACCTCTGGAGTCCCTGTTCCAGGAGCAAAAGCTGGATCGATACTGTCAATGTCGAAGGAGAGATAGGTCCTCGTTGATCCTATGATTTCTCTGGTTTTCTGGATCACGGCTGGAATACCCATCTCCACTACATCTTCCATGAAGACCACATGCATACCGACTGATTTTGAATAATCCCATCCCACACTAGCATTTTGTGCTCCCCGAATTCCAATTTGGATTGTTTTCATTGGATCGATGAGGCCTTCTTCCACAGCCCTACGAAATGGCGCTCCGTGACTGTAATCAGTGCCCAGAAAATCATCCCAGGTGTCCGTATGAGCATCGATGTGAATCAGGGACAATGGTTCATCTTTTCCAAGAGATCTCAAGATTGGTAATGTGACCGAATGGTCTCCTCCAGCCGCTAAAATAGGTACGCCTGATGAGGTAAAGAGATTTATGAAATCCTCAATGTCCTTATGAGCTTTTTCTACTTCGTAAACATTGGTGAAAGGGACATCTCCACCGTCTCCAATTCGACATTGCTGGTAAGGGTCTGTTCGAGTCACAGGATGAATCGAGCGCATCATACTGGAGCTGTTTCGTATCTCTCGTGGTCCGTGTCTTGCTCCTGGTCTATTTGTTACAGCTCCATCATATGGAATTCCAACCATGGCGATATCACAGTCAGAAGGGGACTTAATTTGAGGGGCTCTCATAAAGGTAGCTAGGTCCATATATCTCGGAGATGACATTGGATCATGCTGATGTTGTGATGATTTTTTCAACGGATTATCCAAGCAGTTGTGTATGTGATCGGAGGGGTGAGTGACACCAAAGCTGATGTTGCATAAGCGTATTGGCAAGGGAATTGAAGGTTGTATCACACCTGATAGGATCTGAACAAATTTCTTTCAGTCTCTATCGTCGAAGGAAGTGAGTTGATAGAATGTTGTCCATGAATGCAATTATACTAGTAGTAATCGGCGTAGTTTTCGTATCTCTCGGCTATGTGTTTTACTCCAAATTTATCGCTGAGAAAATTTATCGATTAGATCCTAATTATGAGACACCAGCGTATACCAAGCGTGACAACGTCGATTACGTCCCTACTGACAGGGTCGTTCTCTGGGGGCACCACTTCACCACGGTTGCAGGAGCAGCTCCAATAATTGGTCCAGCTATAGCACTGATATGGGGATGGCTACCAGCCTTCATTTGGGTTGTCGTGGGAACCATGTTTTTCGCGGGTGTGCATGATTTTGGCGCCCTCTGGGCGAGTGTCCGAAATGAAGGGAAGTCCATCGGTGCATTGACTGGAGAAGTGGTCAGTATTCGTGCTCGGAATCTCTTTATGATAGTTATATTCCTGTTGTTGCTCATGGTAAACGCCGTTTTTGCTGTGTCAATTTCCAATGCTCTTGTGGCTACACCCAGTAGTGTCATTCCAACCTGGAGTGCAATAGCGGTTGCGTTGGTAATTGGAGTCTTGATATATCGGATGGGTGTGCCGATCCTATGGCCGACAATTGTCGGAACTGCCATTCTCTATGCGGTCATTTGGGTAGGAGATCAGGTTCCTGTTGAATTGCCAGGAACTTTTATGGGGCTTTCAGCAGGTCCTCAATGGATTTTGATCCTCTTTGGCTATGCTGCAGTGGCATCATTGTTACCAGTGTGGCTTTTGCTACAACCTCGTGATTATATCAATGGTATTCAACTATTCATTGGGCTTGGATTACTCTATGCTGCAGTTCTCTTTGCGAGTCCGGAGATCACAGCCCCTGCATATAATATGGAAGCAAAGGTCATCGGGGCTCCACCCTTGGTCCCTTTACTATTTGTGACTATCGCCTGTGGGGCCATATCTGGTTTTCATGGGTTGGTCGCTTCGGGCACGACTTCGAAGCAACTGGATAAGGAACCTGATGCTAGATTTGTAGGATATCTCGGGTCATTGGGCGAGGGATTGTTGGCCATAGCAACAATAGTTGTGGTTAGTGCTGGGCTGGGATCTTCGGAACAATGGCGATCCGTCTACTCCGAATTCGGTGTTCATGGCATTGACACGTTCACAAGAGGTGGTGCCAACATCGTAGCGAGTGGGCTTGGATTGCCAGTTGAGTTTGCTGCTACATTACTGACTGTAATGGCTGTGCTATTTGCAGGAACAACTATGGATTCAGGAGTCAGGATCCAGAGAATGATTATACAGGAGTGGGGTACTATTTATAAGTTGCGATTCATGCAAAATCACTATTTAGCCACGCTGCTAGCAGTAGGATCTTGTTTGGTATTGGCGTTTGGGGCAGGTGGTTCGGATGGACAGGGAGGCATGCTAATCTGGCCCTTGTTTGGTACCACTAACCAATTGCTTGCTGGTATCACTTTGCTAGTCATCAGTATCATACTGGTAAAATTGAAGCGTCCCCATAAATACACACTGATACCTATGCTTTTCGTCACTACCATGTCTTTCTTGGCAGCACTCTATCAGCTGAGGGGTTTCTACGAGAGTGGACAGCATGTTCTTCTGGGCTTTGACCTAATCATTATCGTAATGGCTATACTGGTCATGTTAGAGGGGCTTTCAGCTTTCAATCGAGAGAAAACCGACACTGTTACTGTCTGAAGACCTTATGTCTGTCCTATTCAGACTATGAAGTTACGGCGCTCAAAGAAGTGGAAGACTCTTAAGCGATGGCTGTATTTAGCAGATGAGTTCTACAAGGCCCCTTACCGTGGTGCTATAGCCAGAGAAAAAAGGGACCAAGATGACCTTTTTATGCTCCTCGTATTTTCTGAATTAATGGGTGTGCCTAACCCAGCATCGTACTATACACTCGAATTGCAGCCTGTCCTGCTGGAACAATTTCACGATTGGCATACACGTATGGGCATGGAGAAATCTCCTCTTGATGACTTTAGGTGTTGCTAGCCGAATTGTGTGACCGGCGGATTCTGTTCGTTGGCGGGAAAGGCGGTGTTGGTAAAACTACCATAGCAAGCTCGCTGGCATTGTTGGTATCAAACACCGGTCGCAGAGTTCTGCTGGTATCTACGGATCCAGCTCATTCTCTTGGAGATATTTTCGACAAGCCAATTGGGGACAAAGAAATTCCACTACTTGAAAACCTCTGGGGGCTGGAAATCGACTCTGAACGAGAAGCCGATAGTCATATTTCTATCGTCAAACAGACAATGAAGACTCTGGTTGCTCCCAAAATGTACCGCGAAATTGATCGTCAGCTCGATTTGGCTCGTCACTCTCCAGGCACTGTTGAGGCAGCCGTCTTGGAACGGGTAGCGGATCTCATGTCCAAAGGAGATTCCAAGTATGATTTAGTAATCTTCGATACTGCTCCAACTGGCCACACTGTTCGGCTCTTGTCCTTACCTGAAATCATAACTGCCTGGACTGAAGGCATGCTAAATCATCAGGAGAAATCTAAAAATTTGGGCGTTTTACTGGATTCCTTGAAGAGCGATGAAGAGCCAATGGCTGACCATGGCATGATGGATTTTGTACAGCATGAAGGTAAGGATCGGCGCAATGAAGAGATAAGTCGGATTTTGCGAAGGAGAAACGATAAGTTCCATGAAGCACGAAAACTGTTAATTGATCCAGAAGCGACTGGCTTTTTGCTGGTTTTGAATCCAGAGAGACTACCAATCCTAGAAAGTAAGAAGGCCTGCGATGTGCTTCGTAAATTCCAAATCGAAATCTCTGGTATTGTTATCAATAGGTTGCTTCCTGATGAGCTAGAAGGGGATTTCTTTAAAGGTCGATTTGAACAGCAGTCACATTATCTGGATGAAATAAGTGAACAGTTTAAAGGTGTACGGAGTATCCAAGTAGGACTTCTGGAAAGAGATGTCCATGGAATCGAGATGTTAAAAAAATCAGCAAATATGTTGTCTAAAGCTATTTCTACCAGTGAAGTTCTATGATAGCCACTCTAAATCTTATAGTCAGGATGATAGATGGACTGAATGAACAGATAGGATCGGGGATCCGTTGGGCTACTCTAATCATGGTGTTTCTTGGTGCTTTTAATGCTTTGGCCCGGTACGCCACTCGGTATGTCGGGGTTTCTTTGAGTTCCAATGCTTATTTGGACTCACAGTGGTATTTATTCAGCCTTGTATTTCTTCTGGGGGCGGCTTACGGATTAAAGCATGATCATCATGTAAGGGTAGATATTTTTTATTCACGCATGGGTAGAGTGACTCAGGCATGGATAGATCTGATCGGCTCAGTGTTAATGCTAATACCCTTTACGGTGTTGATGTTTTGGGTCTCTTGGACTCCAGTGGCTATCAGTTGGCAGATCAGAGAAATATCTCCTGACCCTGGAGGGCTGCCACGTTATCCGATTAAGAGTGTCATTCTTATTTGCTTTCTTCTGCTTTTTCTTCAAGGACTCAGTCAAGTCGTAAAAAAAGTCCAATTCATCTGTCTGAAAAGCCAAGAAAAAACTCCTAAAAACACAATATAAATGGGAGATTTATGGGGACCTACGATGTTTTTTTCGGTTCTCGGCTTTATTTTTCTGGGCTACCCCGTGGCTTTTGTTTTGGCTGGGACAGCTTTGGGTTTTGCTTTTCTAGGTTCCGTGTTCGGGGATTTTGATCTAATCCTTTTGAGGGCCCTTCCTGATCGGACTTTTGGTGTGATGTCTAACTACACTCTACTGGCTGTACCTTACTTCATTTTTATGGGTACTCTGCTAGAGAAATCTAAATTGGCTGAAGATTTATTAGAGACTATCGGTGCTTTGTTTGGGAGTTTCAGGGGAGGGCTCGCCATTGGTGTGGTTGGGGTGGGCATGCTGTTCGCAGCAGCAACTGGGGTTGTAGGCGCTTCAGTCACGGCAATGGGTTTGATTTCTTTCCCCGTAATGCAACGCCACGGTTATAGGGAGGACATCTCTCTTGGAGTCATCTCGGCTGCAGGCACTTTAGGACAGATTATTCCTCCAAGCATTGTTCTCATTGTCCTGGGTGATCAGATGGGTGTTTCAGTGGGAGCATTATTTCGAGCTGCGGTGATCCCTGGTTTGGGCCTGGCCGCCTGCTACGTCACCTATATCATTGTAATGGCTCTGGCGAGACCGGGATCCATGCCTCCAATGAAAGAAGCTGGAAGTACAACCAATGGGATTGCTTTGGCGCGAAGAGTACTGCACTCTATGTTGCCCCCAATCATTTTAATCCTAGTGGTACTTGGAAGCATATTCATTGGTATCGCAACGCCGACAGAGGCTGGATCCTTGGGTGCAGTTGGAGCCATCTTGCTCTCCTCCTTAAATAGAAGGTTCTCAATGAGGATTCTACAGGAGGTTATGGAGGACACTGTTCGCCTTACTGTTATGGTCATCTTCCTGCTAATTGGTTCCACTGTATTCACATTAGTTCTGCGAGGGTTTGACGGTGATCTTTGGATTGCAGATATCCTGTCTAACCTACCAGGCGGAGCACTCGCCTTTCTTCTGCTTGTTAACCTCTTAGTGTTCTTTTTGGGATTCTTCATAGATTTTTTTGAGATAGCCTTTATCATAGTTCCATTGGTCATTCTTCCAGCTCAGATATTAGGGATTGATTTGGTCTGGTTGGCTATCATACTTGCGGTAAATATTCAAACATCATTTTTAACGCCACCCTTTGGTTTTTCTCTATTTTATTTAAGAGGGGTCACGCCGACTAGCGTGCCGACTTCTCAAATATATAAAGGAGCGATTCCCTTCATAGGAATGCAGTTGATCGTATTGTTTGGTCTTATCTTTTGGGTTGCCACATAGCAGGGGATTAACTTTGGTGAGCTAATAATTTAAGGGCCGATTTCACCTATTGAAAAATTGGTGATATAAGTATGAAACTCAAATTGTAAGGGCTCGGAATTGCAGTGCGATACAGACAGGATTGACCGAAATGATTTGTTGACTACCTTGGACGTCGTTATTTGATTGAAGGTATCTGGCGCCCGTAGCTCAGCTGGATAGAGCAACGGACTTCTAATCCGTAGGTCGCAGGTTCGAATCCTGCCGGGCGCATTTTGGGAGACAATGATCGGTTTTATCAGCGGAAAAACGATCTTCATGGGCGAATCTATCGCGTCGTCGTGGCAATCTTAAACTGCCATCCCTGGAAGGGGCTGATCTATGAATTACAGTTCAGCATAAGGTTCAAAAATTGACTGATTGAATTAGATTTACGTATTGAAGTTTAGTGTTTAGATTTCGATCCTGATACGAGATAATGGTGGACGTAGCTCAGTTGGTTAGAGCGCCGGATTGTGGTTCCGGAGGTCGCCGGTTCGAAGCCGGTCGTCCACCCTCTAAAATTTAGAAGATTTAGCTGTTGACACTTATACAAAGCCTGTATATCCTACATGGCTATTATAGGTAGTTTAAATGTAACTTCGCACCAGCTCGGCGGGTCCATGTTACCAACTAAATTGACCCGGTGGAGTTTTGTGCGACTGTGTTTTCTGTTTTTATAGATAACACTAGGCTTTTTGAAAACTGAGGTTTGAGGTAGTAAGTGGGCCCACGACAAAGGTGAGCACTACGTCTCACTTTTTATTCGCACTAAGTGCGAGTGGGTTTTTAAACGTAGATTCCGAATTGTCAATCTACAAAAGGTTGGCGTTCAAGAGAGCTGACAAGCTTATTCTGTATTTTTAACGGAGAGTTTGATCCTGGCTCAGGACGAACGCTGGCGGCGTGCTTAACACATGCAAGTCGAACGAGGAATAGTGGTGCTTGCACCGCTATAGCCGAGTGGCGGACGGGTGAGTAACACGTGACCAACCTGCCTTTGGGAGGGGGATAACCTGGGGAAACCCGGACTAATACCGCATATTGTCTGTTTGTTGCATGACTTACAGATAAAAGGGAGCCTATGCTTGCAAGCTCTCGCCCATAGAGGGGGTCGCGGCGTATCAGCTAGTTGGTGGGGTAACGGCCTACCAAGGCTACGACGCGTAGCGGGTTTGAGAGGACGACCCGTCACATTGGGACTGAGATACGGCCCAGACTCCTACGGGAGGCAGCAGTGGGGAATTTTGCGCAATGGCCGAAAGGCTGACGCAGCGACGCCGCGTGTGGGATGAAGCCTTTCGGGGTGTAAACCACTGTCAGGGGGGAAGAACTTCATCGATGTGAATAGCATCGGTGGTTGACGTTACCCTCAAAGGAAGCGCCGGCTAACTCCGTGCCAGCAGCCGCGGTAATACGGGGGGCGCAAGCGTTGTTCGGAATTACTGGGCGTAAAGGGCAGGTAGGTGGCTTGTTAAGTCGTCTGTGAAAATCCGGGGCTCAACCCCGCGAAATGCAGGCGAAACTGGCAGACTAGAGACCGGTAGAGGCTAGTGGAATTCCTGGTGTAGCGGTGGAATGCGTAGATATCAGGAAGAACACCGGTGGCGAAGGCGGCTAGCTGGGCCGGATCTGACACTGAACTGCGAAAGCGTGGGGAGCAAACAGGATTAGATACCCTGGTAGTCCACGCCGTAAACGATGGGCACTAGATGCCGGGCATAGAGACGTGTTCGGCGTCGTAGCTAACGCATTAAGTGCCCCGCCTGGGGAGTACGGTCGCAAGGCTGAAACTCAAAGGAATTGACGGGGGCCCGCACAAGCGGTGGAGCATGTGGTTTAATTCGAAGCAACGCGAAGAACCTT
>Ga0114933_10002305_pt1 | contig 20023 bp, 18 predicted proteins | sample 4SBtaG_FD_89691 | JGI IMG/M metagenome (GOLD analysis project Ga0114933, IMG submission 89691) | Deep subsurface microbial communities from Kolumbo volcano to uncover new lineages of life (NeLLi) - 4SBTROV12_W25 metaG | ecosystem: Environmental > Aquatic > Marine > Volcanic | place: Kolumbo... | reverse complement strand
TACACATGATTGACATTGATCGACATGGTTTTCTTCTTCATCAATATTTATTTCACATAGATTTATTTTACAATCGATTTCAACATTAATATGTCCGTCAGACTCAAAGCAAGCCACCGGCGCTTGTACAGCCCCCTGACCAACGAGTAACCCGACAATTAGGATACTGAAAAACCTATAGATTCTTGTTATTATTTTGTTCATCGGACGTTTAATTTAATGAACTCATTATATACAATAAAATGGAAAATGTTTCTTAAATCTAAAGTATTACATATGCAATAATCATGGCTACCTTTTTTTAGCATTCATATGTCTTTTAAAACTACAATACAGAAAATTCTGTGATGTATCAAATGGCGTTGTGTGGTCTTCTTTTACGCATCTAATTTTCTCAAATCCATTTTTGAGTACCTTAGTTAGACTTTCATCACGGTATTGTTTAATGTCAAGTCCACTACATTTTTCCGGTCCATTTTCTGAAAACGTACTAATTGTCAGATAACCGTTCACAGATTTTCTTGCAATGTTCAGATATTTTGAACTCTGGTCTGTAGTTGTCAAAAAATGAAAAGTTGCTCTATCGTGCCAAACATCAAAAGTTGTTTCGGGTTCAAAGTCGGTAATGTCGCTAATAACCCAATTTATTTTATTAGCTTTATTTGTTCTAAGGTGTCTAACATAGTTATGGCTGCTGCCATCGCTTCTTCTCCTTTATGTCCTTTGCTTCCCCCAAGTCTATCTAAAACCTGCTCGCGGTCGTTAGCTGTCAAAACACCAAAAATGACCGGAATATCTGCGTGAAGGGCTACTTTTCCAAGGCCTTGGGACACATTATTGCATACATACTCAAAATGTGCTGTCTCTCCCTTGACAACAATACCTAAACAAACCACTGCATGGTAGGCCTTGGAATGAACCAATTGAAATGCAATCTGGGGAATCTCGAAACAGCCGGGAACGTTAAAGCGGGAAAGTTGATTCTTATCGCCTCCAATTTCACAATATTTTCGGACGGCTCCATCAACCATTTTCTCTGTTAGATCTTGATAATATTGACTTACTACCAAAGCCACACTCAGATGTTTAAAACTCCCCATAAATATTTATGACTTTTCCTTTTGCAGGATTATATGACCGAGTTTATCTCGTTTGGTTTCTAAATAACGGCGGTTGTTTTCCTGGGGTTCTACTTCCAGAGGAATCCGTTCCACTATTTCTAAATCAAACCCTGACATACCTATAATTTTCCGGGGATTGTTAGTAAGTAATTTCATTTTTTTGACTCCCATGTCATTTAGAATTTGTGCTCCGGTGCCATATTCCCGAAGGTCAGGTTTGAAGCCGAGTTTTTCATTAGCCTCCACCGTATCCAATCCTAAATCCTGGTACTCATAGGCTTTGATTTTATGCTTCAGCCCAATCCCGCGACCTTCCTGTCGCAAATAAACCAGGACACCTGAATCAACATTTCCGATCATTCTTAATCCTGTCTGTAATTGTTCCCCACAGTCGCACCGCAGTGAACCCAATACATCTCCAGTTAGACATTCAGAGTGAACTCTGACCAAAGGAATAGATTTTGGTGTAATCTCGCCATGGACCAAGGCCAAATGGGATTCTCCAGTAATGACATGTTGATAATGATAAAGTTTGAATTTTCCGTACACGCTTGGTAATTCTGATTCAGCAGTGCGGGTCACCAGTGTTTCGTGGCTTATGCGATAGGCTATTAAGTCAGCTATGGTTGTAATTTTCAAGTTATGCTCGTGGGCTATTTCGAAAAGTCGTTTTCCCCGGGCCATTTCCCCATCATCATCGATTATTTCACACAGAACACCTGCAGGACTGTAGCCGGCAAGACCTGCAAGATCAACAGCCGCTTCCGTGTGTCCGGCCCTTTCCAGTACCCCTCCCGGACAGGCCACCAGTGGAAAAATATGACCCGGGCGAGCTAAATCGTTTGGTTTTGATTCAGGATTAATCAACGTCCGAATCGTCTCATAACGATCGAAAGCGGAAATACCCGTGGTGGTGTTTCGGATGGCATCTACGGACACAGTAAAACGGGTTTGGTGGAGAGAAGTATTGCGCGAAGACATTTCCTCCAGTTCCATTTCTTTGGCTCGTTTCCTGGTGATCGGTACACACATTAAACCTCGGCCATATTTCGTCATGAAGTTCACTATATCAGGGGTAATTGTATCAGCCGGAATAATAAAATCCCCCTCATTCTCACGATCTTCATCATCCATGACAATAACTATCTCACCCTTGCGGATGGCATTCAATACTTCAGGAATGGGTGTAAAAGAGAGGTCACTCATTCTAAATCATCCTTTCGCCAATTATCTAATGACTTCAGAACATACTTTCCAAGAATATCGAATTCAATATTGACTTCATTTCCTACGGATCGACTTCCGATGGTCGTTAGGGAAAGTGTATGTGGAATAACCGCGATAGTAAATTGAGCCTCCTGGCATTTGGCAATCGTAAAACTTATGCCATCAATTGTAATGGAGCCTCGCGGTACAATAAGGTTCGCATAGGAAGAAGGTATTTCGATTGATATTTCTACGCTCGTCCCAAGATCATCAACTGATACAATCGTAGCTTTACAATCTACATGACCCTGAACAAGGTGTCCGTCAAATCGGCTGTTTATCCCCATAGCTCTTTCTAAATTTACTTCCTCCCCAATATATCTTGAACCTAACGTTGTTTTTTCCAAGGTCTGAGGAACCAGGTTAAAGGACAACAGGTTGGTATCCCGGGATACAACAGTCAGACAAACACCATCGATTGCCAGACTATCATTTACTTTCATTTCCAAAGGTATTGAGCTAGCCTCTATGGTGAAGGTGATGGTCTCTTGTTGATGGTCAATGGCAGTAATTCGGCCTTTTTCTTCAATGATGCCACTAAACATGAGTTCTTCGATAAATATATTTTGTATCCCCTCCGGATTCCGACTGATGAAATAGTGAAAAATGGCTATTCTCAAGCATTAATGTATCGAAGGGAAGCCCCTTCTGAAATGTACTTGTAGCTTTATACAGAATTACCTCCTGACATAATTTTTGATTAACCAAGGATTGTATTAGTTTCCCACCACCTTCAACCAGAAGCGATGTTTGCTTGTGTTCCCCTAGAGATTTCAGAACTCCAAAGAGCGAAAACTCGTGTTCAGAAATTATTATCTGATGCACATGAGACCCCAGAGAATTATTTCTCTCAGTTGAAAAATAAAATACCTGCAGGTTCTCTTGATTGAAAATTTTCGCTTTCACGGGGATACGTCCATAACGGTCGAGCACAACCCGATTAGGGTTTCGCCCAATAACGTTTCTTACAGTCAACAATGGATCGTCCATGATGACCGTATTAGTACCAACCAAAACAGCATCAAATTCGGCTCTCAATTGGTGAACTTCGTCTCTTGAAACCCGGGAAGATATCCAGCGGGAGGTGCCGTCTGGTTGTGCATAATAATAATTTTCCGTAACAGCTAATTTACAGGTAACATAGGAAAGACCCGTCTGCTTCCAGTGACTATACCACTGAATTAATTCATCCGTTGCATGTTTTAAAATACCCACATCAACCTTAATTCCCATATCTGTTAGCAACTTGATACTTTTCCCCTTCATTTTTGGATCCGGATCAATAGATCCGATTACGACTCGTCTGATATTCTTCTCAATTATTTTATCGGTACACGGTGGAGTTTTACCCTGATGGTTACATGGTTCCAATGTTACATATAGAGTTGAGAAATTTGTGGAAACACTATCCAGAGCATTAACTTCCGCATGGGGTCCGCCGTAGTATTCATGACTCCCTTCACCAATAATTTTATTATCATTGACAACAACAGCACCTACAGGTGGGTTAGGAAAAACTTTACCCAAGCCAGAACGGGCTAATTTAATTGCCCGTTGCATGTATTTATTATCATCTGTTTTCATACTGCGGTCTATTTGGAGCAACGAGTATTTCTGGCCCGCCCTCCATTAGTTAACCTACATTAAAAATCTGTAAAGTTATAACGTACATATAGCGTACGCGATTGCTTTTGTCGACGGTAGGGTAAAGGCCTATTGAGCCATTGATCGCGAGTTCAAGTTTCATCGGTCTTACTCCTCTAATAACCCTTTTTTCTCGATGAACGATTGGAGGTTTTTACAGTCAATATTTGAGCATATACTTAACCTCTGTTGACCGAAGACTAATATTTACTCAAACAATCAAAAACTATTTTAATATGTTATACATCATAACTATGCCGTTTTATCTGTCCTTCCACCAAATATTCAACATCTTCCGCAATATTGGTGCAATGGTCTGCCGCTCGTTCCAGGTATCTGGAAATTGACAAAATTTGCAAACATGCGTCAATTCTTTTCGATTCTTTTTCAATCATTGATTGAATCAAAAGATACATTCCATTATGTAGATCATCTACTTGATCATCAGATTCACAAACTTTAGTAGCTTGCTTAGTGTCCATATTCACCAATGCATCCAGACTGTTTTTCAACATATCCTGTACAATACTTGCCATTAGTGGGACAGTATCCGGTATTTCTATTGGTGGCTGTGAGGATAAGTATTCTGCCCTTTCAGCAATATTCACAGCCAAGTCGCCAATGCGCTCCAGATCATTATTAATTTTCAGAACTGAGATAATATAGCGAAGATCTATAGCCACGGGTTGGTGTAAGGCAAGAATTTTTAAACACTCTTCTTCCAGTTCCACTTCCATCTCATCAATAACGGAATCTTCTTTAATAATTGTTTTCGCCCGGTGGGAATCTCGTTCTATAACTGACCTGATACTGTCCCGCAGACTTTCTTCGACCAATGTACCGATAATCATAATACTTTTCTTCAATTTTTCAATTTCTTTCTGTAGGTGCTGAGGCATATCTTTCTCCTTAAATTTTAACCAAATCGTCCTGTGATATAATCTTCCGTCTGTTGTTTCCCTGGCTTTGTAAATATCTTTTGCGTTTTGTCAAACTCTACTAAGCACCCTTCATAAAAAAACGCAGTGTAATTTGAAACGCGTGCTGCTTGTTGCATATTATGCGTAACAATAATAATGGTATATTGCTTTTGTAGTTCTCCAATTAGATTTTCAATTCTTGTGGTGGATTTGGGATCCAACGCTGATGCCGGTTCATCCATTAGCAAAATTTCAGGCTCTACTGCCAGTGCTCTGGCTATACATAATCTTTGTTGTTGTCCACCAGAAAGTGTGATAGCGTTTTTAGTCAACCGATCCTTTACCTCGTCCCAAAGGGCTGCTGCTTTTAAACTATTTTCAACGATTTTTTGTAGTTCAGTATGTTCTTTTATACCATGGATTTTTGGACCGTAGGCAACATTTTCAAATATTGATTTCGGAAATGGATTAGACTTCTGAAATACCATGCCGACTTTCTTCCGTAAATCCGCAAGATTGTTATTATTCTGATAAATATTTTCCTTATCAATCGTCACTTCGCCAGTGTGATGGGTGCCATCTATGATATCATTCATCCGGTTGAACATCCGCAAAAAAGTTGATTTCCCACAGCCTGATGGCCCGATAAGCGCAGTTACTCGTTTTTCCGGAATTGCTATGGAAATATCAAACAGCGCTTGTGATTTACCATAGTAAAAATCTACTGCTCGCATCTCCATTTTTACGTTTGTTTTTACCATTGAATTTTCTTCCTGAATTTATTTCGTAATATAATTGCTGATAAATTGAATAGTATAACCAGCAGTAACAAAACCAACGCTGTACCATATTGCATTGGTAAAACCTTTTCTGCTTCCGGGTGCTGCGTTGCAAGTACATAAAGATGATACGGTAAAGCCATAACCTGGTCAAATATGGAACGCGGTAATTTCGGTAGATAAAATGCTGCCACAGTTAACAGAATAGGTGCTGTTTCTCCAGCTGCTCTGCCAATTCCAAGAATCGAACCGGTGAACATACCCGGCAAGGCATATGGTAATACATTCCGTGCAATGGTCTGCCACTTGCTGGCACCCAGAGCTAAACTTCCTTCCCGCAAGGTTACCGGCACCGCACGCAACGCTTCTTCGCTTGAAACGATAATGGTGGGGAGGATCATAAAAGCCAGTGTTAGACTTCCGGAAAGAATGGACGCACCGAATCCAAAGAATAACACAAATAACCCTAAACCAAAAAGTCCGAACACAATGGATGGCACACCTGCAAGGGTACTGATTGCGAGGCGTATTATTCCCTTGAATCGCCCTTGTTTTGCATATTCGGTCAGATAGATAGCGCTTGCCATTCCCAAAGGAAATGCAAAAGAAATAGCTCCGGTTACCAGACAAATCGTCCCCACAATTGCCGGTAAAATTCCGCCTTCTGCTCCACTCCGACGAGGGAAACCGCTAATAAATTCCCAATTCAAGGTTGGAAAGCCCTTTATAAATATATCGAATAGAATATAGCCTACAAACACAACTACTGTATAAGTCGCTAACCGGATTAAACCCATTTGGAGATATTCTGTTACTTTTTTGCTTATCATCCCATCCGGTAACGATTTAAAACTTTTTGTGCTACATAATTAAGGCCAAAGGTAATTACAAGCAAAACTATCCCTACCCAGAACAATGCCTGATAATGATTGCTCCCAAAGGCCACTTCACCCATTTCTGCTGCGATAGTTGCTGTCATCGTTCTAACAGATTCAACTGGATTGAACGTGATCTGTGCGGCATTCCCCGTAACCATGAGGACAACCATTGTTTCGCCAATTACCCGGCCGATCCCAAGCATGACGGCCGCAATTATTCCCGGCAAAGCCGCTGGAACGACTACCCTGAAAATTGTCTGCAGACGGCTTGCTCCTAGCGCCAGGGAAGCTTCTTTAAAGGATTTTGGTACGCTTCGTATGGCATCTTCAGAAATAGAAATCACAGTTGGAATTGCCATTAGCGCCAATAGAATAGCTCCCAACAATGCAGTTAATCCAGTGTTTAGTTGAAAAACTTCTTTCAGGACAGGGCTTAATACTACTAATCCGAAAAAACCGATCACCACCGAGGGAATTCCCGCCATAATTTCTATAAACGGTTTTAAAAATGCCCGTTCCTTCTCAATTGCAATTTCCGCAATATACACAGCACCCAGCACGCCAAAAGGTATCATTAAACCAGTTGCCAGTATGGTCACTAGAACAGAACCGGTAATAAGAGGAATAATCCCGAATACTTCCCGTTTAAATGAAACCGGAATCCATTGATGTTCCAACAGCACTCTGATACCCGGATCGGATACGAAGGGAAACGCTTCCTTACCCAAAAACAGGAATATCAATAATACAATCAGTATGCTGGCTGAAGCAGCCCCAACCAACAGTATTTGAATAATTTTTTCTTGCCAGTTCTTCAAGTCAATTGATTGGAACGTAGCCCGTTTCCAAAACTATTTTTTGTCCTTCATTTGAAAGGACATAATTAACAAATTGCCCCACTACGCCGATTGGTTCTCCATTCGTATAAAAATGCAATGGGCGGGCGATGCCATATTCCCCTGATTGAACTGTTTTAATGGATGGCTCAATTGCCGGAGTGTCTCCGTCTTTTACCAATACGATCTTGATCCTGTCCTTGGCTTCGGTTCCATAGCCTAAACCCACATAACCAATAGCCCATTTATCCTGTGAAACCGATTGAATAATTGCGGCTGTGGAAGGCATCAGCATAGCCTTGCGGGTGTAATCTTTTTTATTCATCACCCGCTTTTGGAAAAAGACAAATGTTCCAGAGCTGGATTCTCTGGAAAGCACAATAATCTGTTGATTCGGGCCACCTACTTGTTTCCAATTAGTGTAGGCACCGGTATAAATCTTACCTATTTGTTCAATGGAAAGTGTTTCTACGGTATTTTCCGGGTTAACTACTATGGCAATTCCGTCTCTGGCCGTAACAATTTCTTTGGGATAAATTCTCTTTTCTTCTGCCAATGAGAGTTCTTTACTTTTTATTTTACGGCTCGCGATACAGATGTTGGAGGTACCATTTAGCAAAGCAGCTATTCCTGTGCCTGATCCGCCTCCCGTAACCGAAATATCAATTCCCGGATGCGCATTCATGAAAGCCTCGGCCCAGTTGCTGGCCAGATGCACCATAGTATCAGATCCTTTGATGGTAAGATAAGAATGCTCTTCTGTTTTTGTTTTTTTCCCACAACCAGACAATAACAAGCCTGTTATTGATCCTACTATGATTAATTTTCCAAATGTTTTCATTAATAACTCCTTTTTAAGATTATAAATATATTAACCAAATGTTAGATTCGTGTTAGCTCTTCAATTAAAATTTGAACTGGAAATTCATCCTGTATTCTATTTCGGACTTGCTTGAACCCGATTTTGAATACCGGACATTTGGTGCAATCATTAATCCCTTTTCTAGCAAGTAATTGACACCAGCGATAAAATACTGTTTTTCGTCTACCCGATCCAACCTGGTGAACAGATCTATTTTTTCTTTGACTCGATAATTTCCGTATATGGATAAGATTTGTTCGGCTCCATTATTATTCTTTAATTGATCCCATTCAGTTCCCAAACGGATTCTACTGTTTGCATAACCACCAAATACACTTACCACCGTATTTGGATCCACATTTGTTTGTTCATAGACAAACACGCTACCAATATTAAATCCTTTGGATTTATTGAGTTTTTTATCACCTAATACCAACTGTCCGGATATTTTTTTATATTTATCCGATTCAGGTTTCTTGTATCCGGAACCGTTTGTGATTAATAAACTGGTGTGAAACAAATTGAATGTTTTTGAATAACCAATACCCAAGTCCGCTGAACTGGCCCACTTGTTTAAATCCATGGGTGATTTTTCAATGAACCTGTAACCCCAAGTTTTTTCCTGAACATTGAACACATTCATTCCTTGGAGTCCAAACGTCAGTTTACCAAATGACGAATTCCAATCCACTTTAGTATTTTTCAAATAAACGACCAGTTGCTGGTTCGCTTCATTGTTTTTCGGCCGTCCAACATCCAACTGAAATTTAAAATGAACAGCTTTGGAAACTTCGGTTGTATAGGTGAAGTAGGATCGGTGGATTTCAAATTCGCTGTAATGATCAGCGTCAACAAAATAATCGAAGTAAGTTACACCACTAATTTTACCGGTGGAAGCCAGCGGGACCTCCACAATTATCAATCCCACAATTAGAATAGCATTTAATGCTTTCATCATTTCTCCTCATTTTTTCTTATTCATTAACAACGAATCAAATAGTTTCTGATTCGCTGCGAAAAAATAAAGGGATTTTTGTTAGCGGAATATTTGTATAAGGTTAGATTTTTGTTAGAATATCTATTTTCGAAGGGATGATAATAGAAAAAGTGCTCCCCTTCCCAACTTCACTATGAACTGAAACGTTTCCACTATGAATGCGAGCAATGTGTTTTACAATAGCAAGTCCCAGACCCGTTCCACCCAGTTTCTTACTTCGGGCTTTGTCCACACTATAGAATCGCTCAAATAATCGGTTCCAATGCTGAGGTGCAATCCCAATCCCGAAATCCTGAACCGAAAGTATAACTTCATCGTTTTTTCTCTGGACAGAGACAATTACCTGATTCCCGGAATCACTGTATTTAATAGCATTGTTCAGCAGGTTTACTACCGCCTGCTCTAATAAGGGAGCATTTATCGGTTCAGTAAGCTGTTCATCACAATCAATTAGGATAGCAATGTTTTTATCCGTAGAGGCTTTACCACAATCCTGGGCTGCACTTTCCAGTACAGTTCTTAATGGACATAATTCCAGATGTATATCGCCTAACCCTTCTTGTTGTTCAATTCGGGAGAGTTCCAGAAGGTCATCAATAATGGCATTCAACCGGTTGCTGTGATTTTCAAGAATATCCAAAAATTGCTGTTTTTTATTTGGATCGGATACATTACGTAAGGTTTCAGTAAATCCCATAATTGCCGTAATCGGTGTTTTAAGTTCATGAGAAACATTGGCAACAAATTCTTTACGGGTAATTTCCAATTTTCTTATTCTGGTGATATCATTCAATACAAACACAGCGCCGGTCTTATTACCCGATTCATTATACAGAATAGCTCCGCTAATGTTCAAATAATACGTATTTGTTGTGTTTGAAATAGTAAGTTCTTTTTCCAGAGTTTCTTTACCAGCTAATACATCCTCAATAAAAAACGTCAAATCTGAATTACGGATAATACTGCCAATTTGTTTGCCAATAGCTGATTCTCTTTTAAAATGAAATAGATTCGCAACTGCTTTATTCAGACTTATTATTTTTTCTTTTGTATCTACAGCCAAAACACCTTCCACCATGCTGGAAAGGATTGCTTCACGCTCATTTCTTTCTTGGATAATAGTTTGAATGCGGTCATTTAACTGTTTCGCCATCTGATTTAATGAACTCGTTAAACTATTCAGTTCTGTTGTATTTGAAATCGGAAGTTTTGAAGAAAAATTTCCTTTTGCGAATTGTTCGGCACTTTGTCCCATCACTTCCAGAGGATTGGCAATTCGTTTTGACAGAACAAAACTGATCCCACCTGCCAAAAGGGAAATCAGAATTCCAATCAAGAGAACCTTCCGATGGATTCCGGTAATATTTTCCTGTAGGGAAGAAATAGGCAGGGATATTCTAATGATTAGCAGTTGTTGAAAAGTAGTTGCTGGAATGGCCAGATACATCATTTCTTGTTCCAGAGTATGGCTAAATCGGATAAGCGTACCCATCCCTGTTTCACGAGCTTCAATGATTTCCGGGCGATCATTGTGATTATCCATTCTTTGGGAGTCCTCATGAGAATCTCCCAAAACTTTTCCTGATGCAGATATAATGGTAATCCTGGCACTAGTGTCCTTTCCTAAATCCTGACATACTTTTGTCAAATATCTGCTGTCATGTAAGGATTCATTCGAAATAATCCGACTAACCAAAACCGCACGGGCTTTGAGTTCATTGGTTTTTTCAATATAATAAAAATCTTCGACAGAACGAATTATCAACCAAATAAAAGTCAGAACAGCAAAAATTATTATTATTATGGAAGAAATAAACAATTGTGTGAATAGTCGTCTGTTAGCCATCAATTAATTATTCCTCTAAATTGAATCGATATCCTACGCCGCGAACAGTCTTAATATACCTATCCACCTTGCCCAGTTTCTTCCGCAACCCAACAATCTGAAAATCTACTGTACGATCGGTGACCGGATAGTTATCGCCTCGTACTTCATCTATAATCTGATTGCGTGTGAATACTAGGTTCGGATGACGAGCAAGAAGGTGAAGGATTTGAAATTCCGTAAAAGTGAATTCAATTAGTCTTTCTCCAATTTTTACTTCCCTTCTTCCAGGATGAATGGTTAGTTCCTGAATCGTGATCACCCCCTTTTCATCGGCAACTGGCTCGGAGTATCGACGCAGTAAGGCTTTTACTCTGGCAACGAGGACTAGCGGACTAAAGGGCTTAGTAATATAATCATCAGCCCCGATTTCCAAACCCTTAACAATATCGGATTCTTCTCCGCGTGCGGTCAACATTAAGATGGGGATTGATTTTGTATCGGAGTCCCCCTTCAGAATCCGGCAGACATCCAGTCCGTCAATACTAGGAAGCATAAGGTCTAATACAATCAGATCAGGATGGTGGATTCGGGGGGTTTTTAAGGCTTGTTCGCCATTAGATACGCAAGTAGTTTGAAATCCATTTATTTCCAAATTATATCTGACCAATTCCAGAATATCTTCTTCATCATCAACAATAAGAATGTGCTTTTGAAGCATTTTCTTCATAATTAACAATTTAAGGGTAAATTGTTAGAGTTTTATTAGCATTTCAAATCATTTTAATTTTCTAGAACACCTTTTCTCACTTTTAAGGTGTAGTAGTAATTCTACTGTAGCATTTCTGATAGCGTACCATTAGCGTACATATAGCGTACGCGATTGCTTTTGTCGACAGGTACGCAATGGCTTTTTAAGCCATTGGTTGAAGGATCATGAATTCGGGAGTAATCCTTGTTATTAGATATGGCAATATTGGTCTTTAACAAGCCAATTAAAACGTATCAGGGATCAGTTTTATATTTCCATAATTATTCACCTTCAGATCTTATTAAACATACTTACTTATTTTTTCTATAAGCTTTTCTCTGGTAATGGGCTTCGCTAAGTAATCATTACATCCGGCGGCAATACAATTGTCCCGATCTTTAGCAAAGGCATGTGCCGTTGTTGCAATGACCGTGGTCCTCAGCCAAGTCTTTGTCTTCCGCATCCAGCGGACCAGGTCTAACCCGTCCTCATTACCCACCAATGATAAATCCAACAAAATTAAATCTATTGGATTTTTCTTCAATTGCTCTTTCGCCTCATCCACCGATACAGCAAAATAAAGTTCGTACTGTCCTTTCAAGTAAAACTCAACAAGTTTCTGGGAATTGGGGTCGTCCTCTACTAATAAAACCAAGGGCTTTTCGAATGTCTGTTTGACTGGGGTATCTTTCTTCTCAATCTTCTTTTTTGGCTTTTGTACCGGCTGAAAGGTCAGTGTAAAGGTCGTCCCTACGTTTTTAGTACTTTCTACATCGATATATACCTGGTTCAAGTCCATATGGCGCTTGGCAATAGCCAGCCCCAGGCCAATTCCCTGATATGTCTTTGTATAACCTTCACTTTCCTGTGAAAAAGCATCATACAGTTTACTGAGGTATTCTTTAGTAATACCGACGCCTGTATCCTGGATTGAGAGTATATATTGATTGGAACTTTGTCTCAGGATAACGGTAATTCTCCCTTTATCCGTATACTTGATGGCATTATCAATGATATTACTGATGGCCTGTGACACGCCATTTTGATCGGCTGTTATAAAAGCTGCTTCAAGTTTGAATTTATATACTAATTTTAGCGATTTATTGTCAGCCAATGTTTGAAATTCAGGTGCTAAACTCCTAACCAGTTTTACTAGGTCAAGTTGTTCCATTTTCAATTTATAGGTACCGACCTCAATTTGGGAAATATCCAAAATCTCGTGGACTGTCTTCATTAAACGATCGCAGCTGTTCCTAATCGTGTCAAAGAAATCTTTTTCCTCCTCACCTATTAGGTCTCGTGTACTCGTGTCTAGTAAATCAGTAAAACCCAGGATTGCGTTTAAAGGAGTCCGGATCTCGTGGGACATGTTGGCCATGAATAGAGACTTTATCCTTTCTCCCTCTTGGGCTTTTTCTAAAGCATCCTCAAGCTCTTTTTGAGTTTGAATCCTTTCGGTAACATCATGCAATACGCCAAGCTTCGCAGGAGCGCCTTGCCAGTCCACTGTTGTAAGGCTTACTTCAAGATCCATTCTCTCACCATCTTTACGAAGGGACTTAAAAATATAACGATTTGGTGGTTCTTCTCCCCGTTCAATCATCGCTTCCCGTTCCTCAATAACCTTTAGACCTTCTTCAGCGACTAGCTTCTCGAAATCAAAATCTTTTCCACTGATTTCTTCCAGTTCGAAACCGGTGATTTCAGTAAAACGAGGATTGATAAAGACAAACCGATATCCTTGAAGCACATAAATGCCATCGTTGGATTGTTCGATTACACCACGGAATTTTTCCTCACTTTCTTGAAGCGCCCGTTCTGCCTGCTTACGCTCAGTTATGTCACGTGTGACAGCTAGTAAGGAAATAACCTCCCCTTTCATATCTCGTATAGGTACTGCATGAGACTCAAGTAATCTGGTTTTACCTTTTAAGCCTGTAATTTCAAACTCCATAATTCTAGATTCCCCGTGAAAAACCTTCGCATTAAACGCCATAAATGCTGATCTATATTCAGGGGATATCAATGGATAAACAGACTTTCCTTCCACCTGATCGGGAGTATCAGCCTCAACTAATTTTAAACCTGCCGGATTCATTCTTGATACAGTACCATTTTTATCAAGTAATTTGACACATTCCGGTTCAGATTCGAAAATAGTGCGAAATCTTTCTTCACTCTCCCGTAGCGACCGTTCAGCCTCCTTTTGCTCGGAGATATCCCGAGACACACCCATCACTCCAACACGGTTTTCTGCGGAATCAATCAGAATAGATGCAGACAGAAGACTTAGAAAAACTTCCCCGTTTTTTCTCCGGTTTAGAACTTCTTGAACATTATAACGATTTTTAACCGTCTTATTATGAATTTCCAGTCCCTCTTTTATGTTCGCATAGAGCAGGTTGACATGTCTACCCAATACCTCGCCCCGAGAATAACCGAAAGTATCCTCCGCTGCTTTATTGAATTCTGTTATTCTACGTCTATTATCTACGGCTATAATCATATCGAGGGAGCTGTTAATGATATTTTGTGTATATTTCTGGGAAGCCATTAGATTTTTTTCCACTCGCTTATACTCAGTAATATCGCGAATGATACCTTGATACCCTTCGATACTGCCATTCGCAGCCGTTCTGACTGTCGCAGATAGCAGGCAATCAATCATGGTCCCATCATTTTTACGTAACTTGACTTCAAACTCCTTTACCGATCCGCCCTTCTCAATCTCCTCCTGAAATATTTTTCGGTCCCCAGGATTTACATAGAAATCTTTAGTATTCAATTCTAATATCTCCTCCCATGTATACCCCAACAGATCAGCAGTAGCTGAGTTGACATCAACAAACTTACCATTAAGATTTGTGAAGTAAATTGCATCCATGGAGTTTTCAAAAAGGAACCTGTACTTTCTTTCGCTCTCCCGCAGCATCTCTATAAGCCGTTTTGCGTTCGAGATTTCCTTGTCAGTCGAATTATGTACCATGACCGAGACTCAACAATTCCGGTGATTTATAATGGTGTTCACCAGGTTCAACAACAGATCATAAAAGATAACAATATAACCCGTTGTGCATATACGCTAGCAACTATTTTGATAAGTTAAATTCGAGGGTATTATCATTGATTTGGGGGCGCTTATGAGAAATATTTTCACTCCTGATTTCAAAGCCCTTATGGTGACAAATATTCTCATCAAATCATACCCTACTTTCTTATTTGCACAACGGGTTAATAATATAGCTCTGTCCCTTATTCTAGGTGATCCCGTACTGGGTGAGCATTTCTTTTAACTGATTGGACTGATACGGCTTTGGCATATAGTCCGTGAATCCTTTCTTGAGCAACTCTTCATGCATCCCTCCGCCATAGTACGCGGTAATGGCAATTATTGGTAGGGCATTGTACCTCTCCCATTGTCGAAACTTTTCCATCAGGGCGAGTCCTGAAATACTGGAGCCAAGATTAATATCCAGTAACATGCAATCTACAGTGACACTACTTCTCATTACATTTAGGGCTTCTTCTGCCGAGGATATAGTAATTGCTGTAATCCCCATTTTACTTAGTATCGATATGAGATAAGCCGTTTGAAATGGATCATCTTCGACAACCAAGACTTTTGGTTGGTCACTGATGGATTGAGGCTTTCTTGTAATTGTCCCCCGCTTTATTTTTTCTATCTGATTTTTGAGTTCCGTCCATTGTCCAGTTGAAAGCTTCCTTGCTACACGCAGAAAGTCAGGCACAACAGTTGGTCTTTTGATGATTACTTTTTCAACATCGGGGTCAACCATTCCAGCTTTGGCAAAGAGAATGTCACTTGGATAATCCAGCACTGCCGCTATTCTCCTTAATAGCCATGGAGACGGTTTATGCACTCGATCGTTTTCGATGTTCGCGATGGATACGGCGGTTACGTTGACCTTGCGACCAAGTTCCCGCAAACCGATACTCTTTTTTTCTCTCAATTGATGTATCAATTGACCCAAAGTTTTTTGACTCATTTTAGATTACTCTTTAGGCTATTGTCAGCCGTTAATTAACACTTAACATAGTTAATTTATCATAAATTCTCTTTTTCTGTCAAGCTATAAATCAAATTTTGGAGAAAACCAGAATACACCTTCCGAAATGTATTAAGTAGCTTTAGATAAGAAAAGTTTGCAGTTTAACAACATTGTAATTTCGTACAATGTAAAGATCAGCTAATGATCTGGGAATATAAAAAAATTTATGTAAATGGTTATAATGGGATTATATATCTGTATGAACATCCATAAAAATGAAGGTTTTAGTAAAACTGTGCTGATTCCATCGGAAAATTATCAAGATTTACTATCGTTAAGTACTTGATAAAACCGTTTTTGTTTGGTTTACCATATGTGTGCCTTATCACTTTCTTAGAATACCGGAGTAAATTTTTATTGAGTATATTAAATTAACGGGTAATTTTTAGGTGAACGTACCCTCGCAAAGAGAACTAAATGTCAAATAAAGCTAATATTATGATTGTGGAAGATGATTCCAGAATGGTTCAACTTCTCAAGCTAACGATAGAGCGCTTGGGCTACCGTATAGTTGGACAGGCCTCTTCTGGAAAAGAGGCTATAGATTTGGCCATACAACTGCTCCCGGACTTGGTTATTATGGATATCAATTTGGAAGGGAATATCGATGGAATTGAAGCCACCCAAAGGATACGGGAAACATGTAATATTCCGGTTGTCTATCTCACAGCGCATGAGGATGAATTCCTTTTCCAGCGCGCTAAAGATACGGATCCATTTGGGTATTTAATAAAACCGTTTATTGATAAAGAGTTGCGGATTGTCATCGAAATTGCGCTTTATAAGGACCGGCAAGAGAAAAAATTAAAGTCCATTCAGGAGTATACACGGAATATTATTCAAAGTTCAATGGACATGATCGTAGCCGTGGATAATAACCGTAAGATTACTGAGTTTAATAAAATGGCCGAAGAGTCGTTTGGATACACACGGGAAGAGGTCTTAGGTAAACATATAAATCTTTTGTATGCTGACAAGGTTGAAGGATTGGCGATCCACAAAAAAACTATAAAGAATAAAAGATGTGTACAAGAAATACATAATCGACATAAATTCGGCGCTATTTTTCCAAGCCTTCTGGCTTCTTCTATTTTGCGTGATTCTCATGGGGATAAAATCGGTGTTATGGGAATTTCACGGGATATAACCCAACAAAAGAAAACGAAAAAAGCACTTGAGGCATCCCAAAAATACGCTAAAAATCTTATTGACAGCTCTATCGATATGATTATCGCTGTAGATAGTAACAGAATGATAACCGAGTTTAACCAAGCAGCTGAAAAAACCTTTGGCTATCGTCGGGAAAGTATTCTTGGTAAACCCATTGATATGCTATATGTAAACCCGCAAAAAGGAAACATTGCTCATAATGCAACTATTAAAGAAGGTAGTTTTATTCAAGAAGTCCTCAATAAGAGGAAAAATGGGGAAGTTTTTCCATGTATTCTGTCTGCCTCAGTACTCAAGAATGAACAAGGTGAACTGATGGGTGTTATGGGAGTGTCCCGCGATATAACTGATATAAAACGAGCTCAAGAGGAATTGGAAAATTCTGAAAAAAAATATCGCAACCTATCGGCTGAGTTATTCGAAGCAAACAGTCTAAAGAAATTATTATTGGATATTATTACCCATGATTTAAAAAATCCATTGGGCGTTATAAGCGGCATGGTCAGATTAATGAAGGAAGAATTCTCCCATAATGAAATGTTGGAATATATCGAAGACTGCAGCAATAAATCGTTAATGGTTATTGAAAACGCAACTACTTTATCAAAATTATCTATAGGTGAGGAGATTGAGAAAGAAGAACTGGATCTTGTGGAAATAATCAAAGATGTTTCTAATGAGTTCGTAATCCAGCTTAAAAACGCCGAGATGAATTTAGAACTGTTACTCCCTGATAAACTATTAGTACAGGCTAATTCCATTATTGCTGAAGTTTTCAAAAACTATATCAGTAATGCGATTAAATTTGCACGTAATGGAGGAAAGATTGTGGTGGAAGATAGAAAAGAAAAAGATTCTATTGTCATTTGTGTGAAGGATTTCGGCTCAACCATTCCTAAAGATAAGCGTCAGCTAATATTTAAACGAAGTGTTCAATTGGAACAAGAAGAAAAACGAGGCCGGGGACTTGGATTGGCAATTGTAAAACGAATTGCAAAAGCGCATAAAGGGGAAACTTGGGCTGAACCTAATGAGCTCACCGGAAATGTTTTTTGTATCAGAATCCCCAAAATACCCTTATAGGTGTCCAATAATAATACTTCAGGCCTGTTCGGACATTAGACCTGTTAATTTAAGATTAATTTTAGTGCCCCATAATGTGTTTGATCACTAAAAGTGTCAAAGTTACAGAAATGGTATCTCCGCCTGCTGCGATGCGGACAGGCATCATGTAGTGGTTGAAGTTAAATTACTTAATTGAACTCTTTCTTCTATATTACAATTATTGGTAATGTAATTTACTTAGTCATAATCCACAATTTCGCAAATAGGGGTTATCAAGGTCGGGATTGAAAATGGGAGGTTTTATTTTTAATTCAGTTAATATAGAGTGGTATCAATTAGTACAAAATAAAATAAATATGGAGAAAAATGATGCCCTCCATAAGTTAACCTACTTTAAAAATCTGTAAAATTATAGCGTACATATAGCGTACGCATGTTGCTTTCTCGAAGGTAAAGCAGTGGCCTTTTAAGCCATTGGTCGTAAGTTTTGTCCTGTCGACATTAAGGTTTAGAAAGTGTTTTTGATCGGTTAGATAAAAAAAATATATCATTTTACGAAATGTATCCAGATTTGTTAAAATTAATGATGTAAACTGTACTGTAGTGATATCAAGTTTTCGATAATCACATGCACGAACTTTTCATTAAGTAACGTCATGATAATCTGTAGTTCTAAATTCTGGATTTTGAAAGCAAGTTATCTATTAAATATTGAAAAGTGGTGCCATTTTTGTGCCATAATAGAGACCAATTGGGAGAAAATGAGCAATCTGTTATCTATTAAATCTGGCTTATTAAGTCTACGATTAATAAAAGAAAAACAACACATTAATATTAGGTTTTAAAACCCGAAACCGAACTCTCTTCACGAGAAATTATCGTCGGTAAATGAGCCGAAAGGCTCGATTTATTCATCTTTTGTATATAACAAAAAAGCCCCAAATAAATGGAGCTTTTATGAGTACCCGGAGCCGGACTTGAACCGGCACGGCTTATTCAGCCAACGGATTAAAATCAGCATTGAATTATCACAATAACAAGCTTAGAATTAGCAGCTAAAATGATCAGCAATCTGACCTGCTCCCCGAAAGTTAGACCGGAAATCATGCGAGTTTTCTCATTAAACTCACATAACCGGAAAGGGAAATATGGCGACAAAGCAGGTTCAAAGAAGAACAGATCGTCGCCATTTTGCATCAAGCAGACAATGGCATAACCACGGATGAACTGACCCGTAAACTGGGAATCAGTGAAGCCACATTTTACCGCTGGAAAAAGAAGTACAGTGGAATGGATATCTGCGAGGTTCGTAGGTTAAAGCAGTTGGAACAGGAAAACCGCCGGCTTAAATCCCTGGTAGCTGATCTCAGTCTTGATAAGGCCATGTTACAGGATGTTTTGCGAAAAAAGCCCTGAAACCTGTCCAGCTGCGTAAAACGGTTGATTACCTGGTAGATATGTTTTCAATCAGTATAAGACGGTCCTGTGAAGTCGCCTCAGCACCCAGGTCAACCTACCACTATCGCACACGGAAAGACAGGCAGGATAATTTGAGGATACGTCTTCGGGATCTGGCTTATTCCAGAGTCAGTTATGGTTATAGAAGATTACATATTCTTTTGCAAAGAGAAGGCTGGGCCGTAAACCATAAACGGGTTTACCGTCTTTATACTGAAGAAGGCCTGACAATCAAGCGTCGGAAACCCAGGCGCTATAAGTCAGCTATTCCCAGGAAAATCAGGGTTGAACCCACCGGGATGAATGATGTTTGGTCGATGGATTTCATGTCAGATGCTCTGGCGGATGGTCATCGCTTTAGGATATTTACCGCACTGGACG
>Ga0114933_10002303_pt1 | contig 20036 bp, 18 predicted proteins | sample 4SBtaG_FD_89691 | JGI IMG/M metagenome (GOLD analysis project Ga0114933, IMG submission 89691) | Deep subsurface microbial communities from Kolumbo volcano to uncover new lineages of life (NeLLi) - 4SBTROV12_W25 metaG | ecosystem: Environmental > Aquatic > Marine > Volcanic | place: Kolumbo... | reverse complement strand
GTCAGGGTGTAGAGCGGCTCCTGGGCAGAACTCAACGGAGCGCACAAGAGAAGAAGAGCTGCCATCACTGCTGAACGCATCGCACGCCTCCCGGTGGCCCACCAGCTCGGGCGCCGTCACGGCGCGACGAGACAGGCGGTCGCGGGAGCTACGGTATCCCCTCGTCGAGCGCGGGCGATGTCCACGGGGTGACCTCTCCGTGGCGTGCCGGGCTGGCACTGTGCACCCAACGCGTCGCGCGCCTCGGGCAAAGCCCTCGCCTGCCGTGTTCATCAGTTTCGGCGTCCGCCGTGTCTGGAACTGCATGACGGCTTCGAGCGGCGCCTCCGCTGCTCGACGGGCAGTCACCCCGCCTCCATTCGGTGGCGGCAGTGCCAGCGGCCAGGTCAGGCGAGCCACCAAGGTCAGCGAGCAATGCCAGGCTGACCTTGGTGACGCGGCCGTCTGCTAGAGAGAGGCTTCGTTCCAGATGACGAACTGGTTGTCGCCCATCTCCTTGGCCTTGGTCAGGCCCGTGGCTGCCCGGGCCTGGAACTCCTCCAGCTGGTCGAGGCCAGACTGGGGTGAGCAGCTGCCTCCCACGCTGACGGAGAAGCGACCCTCTGCCCGTTCCACCACGTTGTCCGTGAGCACGCGCTTGACGAAGGCACGCGCCCCATCCGTATCGCACCCCGGGAGCAAGACCATGAACCGTCCGGCCTCGCGGCGAGTGGACAGGTCGATGTCGCGGGAGGCGTTGAGGATCTCTCCGGCGACCGCGAGCTCGAGCCCCCGGCCTGCCCGTTCACCATCACGCTCGCAGATCTCTTCGAATCCTTCGATGTCGAAGAGCAGCAGCGTGTACGACCAACCGTACCGCCAGGACTTCTTGAACTCCTCCTCGAAACGCATCTGGAAGAAGTCATGATTGAGCAGACTCGTTGCGTCGTCCGTCAAGATTTCGACGAGGCTCTGCGAGTCCAAATGTATGCTAGCTGCCACTTTGCGATCTCCTATCGACCCGAGGCTCCGCTGAGAATCCATGGAGCACTTTGAGCTGTGGTTCAAGTTTACCGTAGCGGCACTTATCGTCGTCGCTGCGGGGTTGAGCTTGACCAAAAATGCAGAAAAACTGGCAGACGCCATGGGCTGGGGTCATGCGTTCGCCGGTTTCGTCATCCTCGGCTGGGCCACATCCCTGCCTGAGCTCACGATCTCCATCTCGGCTGTCACCGAGATAGGCTCCGCTGCCCTGTCCGTGGGCAACATCACCGGCAGCGTGATCTTCAACCTGGCCATCCTGGCCCTGCTCGAACTGATCGCCCTGCGCCACCGGGCCTCCGGCCTCGACGATGGCGGCATCGCTGCTCTGGGCATGTTCAACCTGGTGCTCATGGCCGGCATGCTCACGGTCATGTGGCGGCCCGATCTCGCCGTGGGCGCCCTCTCCCACAGCGTGGGCATCCTGCTCGTGGGCGGGTACCTGGCCACCACTGCTCACGCCTGGTTCAGCCAGAAAGGCGGGCCTGAGCTGAGGGCCAGCCCACGGTCCGGTCTGCCGTGGTCCATCATCTGGCGCTGCCTCGCTGCGGGGTCCGTGATCCTCGTCACAGGCATCTGGCTCAGCCACATCGGCGAGGAGATGGCTGCCACCTACGATCTGGCGGAAGGCGTGGTGGGCACCCTCTTCCTGGCCTGCGTGAGCTCCCTACCAGAACTGGTCACCGGCCTCGGTGCCGTGAAGCTCGGTCTGCTGACCATGGCCACCGCATCGATTTTGGGCAGCAATATCTTCAATCTGGGCATCCTCGGCGTGTGCGACCTGCTCTACCAGACAGGGGAGCGCGCGGGGGTGCCCATCGTCGTGGCCGCCGACGACTCTCAACTGACAGCCAATGTGCTCGCAGCCCTGCTCATGACTGTCCTGGCTCTGGGCGCAGTGAGTCTACGAACCCGCGCTCAAGTCCAGTTTGCACGAGTGGCCGTCGCTCTGGCCATGATCGGGATTTACAGCGTAGCCTTGATCTGAGCCCTCAACGAACCGGAGGCGCGTCGAGGCGCGCAGGGGCCAGCACCACACGATCGCCAAACACGACCGGCCGGGTCAGGCCTGCTCGGCAGCCTGCAACGCCTCGGTGGTCCACTCGAGGTTGCAGGCGGTTGTCTGCACATCGTCGAGATCGTCCAGGGCGGACAGCAGACGCACCAGCAGGGCGACCTTGTCGACGTCCTCCACGACCACCGTGGTCTTGGGCAGCGCAGCGATCTCACTCTTCTCCGGTCGGAAGCCTGCTGCCTCCAGGGCCTCTGCCACCGTGCCGAACGCTGTGGGCTCGGCGGTGATCTCGAAACCACCGTCGGCTGGGGTGCAGTCCTCTGCGTCCCCCTCCATGGCGGCCATCATGATCTCTTCTTCTTGCTCCGGCTCGCCGGACACAAAGAAGATCGCCTTGCGCTCGAAGGTCCAGGCCACCGAACCCGCCTCGCCCAGATTGCCCCCGTGCCGATCGAGGGCGATGCGGACATCGCCCACAGTGCGATTGCGGTTGTCCGTCAGGGTCTCGACCAAGATTGCCACACCCCCGGGGCCGTAGCCCTCGTAGGTGATCGCATCCATGGCAACGCCTTCACCGCCGCCGCTGCCCTTGAGGACCGCCCGCTCGATGGCGTCCTTGGACATGTTGTCGGCCTTGGCGCGATCGATCGCGTAGCGCAGGCTCAAGTTCATGGCGATGTCACCGCCGCCATTGCGGGCCGCCGTCATGATCAAGCGGGCATGCTTGCTGAAAGCATTCGAGCGCTTTGCATCCACCGCCTTCTTGCGGTGCATGATGTTCTTGAACTTGCTATGGCCTGCCATGACAGCTCTCCAACATCAGCAGCAGACGATCTTCTGAGGCGTCACCGCGGCTGGCAAGCATCTACGATCCGAGGGATCCATGCCACCGTTGCCATCTTCGCCCTCGCCGCCACGGCAGAGTACGGCGGGCTCCGCCGAGCTGCCACTCACTGGCCGAGCGCCAGGGCCGGTCGACACGGCGAGAATCTTGAGCCGCTGCAGAGGCCACCGAAGCAGCCCCTGCAGCGAGCCAACGCTGAGATCAGCGCTTGCTGAACTGGTACTTACGACGGGCCTTGCGCTGACCGTACTTCTTGCGCTCGACCATTCGGCCATCGCGCGTCAAGAAGCCACCGGCACGCAACGCTTCGTCTTGCTCGGGCTCCACCTTCAGCAGGGCTCGGGCGATGCCGAGCAGCAAGGCACCAGCCTGCCCGGTGGGACCACCGCCGTTGATGTTGGCAAAGATATCGTAGCGACTCTCGGCACCAGCAGCCTCGAGGGGAGCCATGATGGCCACCCGGTGGCTGAGCACCGGAAAGTACTCATCCCAAGGCCGACCGTTCACGATGATCACGCCCGTACCAGCGCGCAGGCGCACGCGAGCGACTGACGTCTTGCGACGACCGGTACCCCATGCGTATTCCTTGGCACCCAGAACGAGGGGTGCAGCCTTGGGGGCCGGTGCCACGACAGGGTCAGCGACGATGGTTTCGGGGGTCACGGTGACCTGTGCATCTTCGGTCATGGGTCAGGAGTCCTTGGGCTGGAACTCGGTCATGTCGACCGCGGTGGGTTGCTGGGCGGCATGGGAATGCTCGCTACCGGCGTAGATCTTCAGCTTCTTGAGCATCTGGCGACCCATGCGGGTCTTGGGCATCATGCGCCGCACAGCCAGTTCGAGAACGCGCGTGGGATGCTTCTCAAGCATGTCGCCCACAGACATCTCGCGCAGGCCACCGATGTATCCGGTGTGCCAGCGATGCATGCGGTCATCGCGCTTCGAGCCGCTCATGAACACCTTCTCGGCGTTCAGCACGATCACGAAGTCGCCTGTGTCCACATGGGCCGTGTAACGACCGTGATGCTTGCCTTGCAGCACCATGGCGATGCGTGCGGCCAAGCGCCCGAGGACAGCGCCGTCGGCATCGAACAGCTGCCAGGCAGCCTGCACCTCACCCGGCTTGGCGTGATAAGTCTTGTTCATGGATCAGTGATCAATCTGCAAACGGGCAGGTCGGCGAGTCGGGTCATGCCGCAGGGAGCAAGAAGGCCCCTGACCAGGCACTCTGGCCAACAATGGCCAAACATCCAGCCGGTGGGGTCCTGAGGAGGACCTTTCCCGACCAGATGTCGAATCGCCCAGGATAGCAAAGCGGGCTGATTGATCAACCAGCGAGGGCAATGCCTCTGGCTAGGGGACCATGAGCAACTCTGGCCGGTCGAGCCACAAGACCACCCTGGCCACGCCGATCAGCCCTGGCCGCTGCTCCGCCACCTCTAGCAACTGGGCGATTCGAGCCTCTACCGGCAGGTCTACCGCCGAGAACTCACTCTTCATGGCCGATCGCCCCCACTCGATCTCGACCCCGGACGCCGTGGTGAAGAGCACCCTCTGCTCGGCGGTCAGTTGCACGGAGATCAGGTCGATTTCCTGGGCAGCCAACTCGGCGCGCCAGGGCAGGACCTCCGCGGCAGCCGCGGCACACTCGGCGATGTCCTCAAGGGACAGGGCTCCCATCATGACCAGAGGCGCGGGATCGAGACGCACCTCGCCCTGCCCCATGATGGTCCCCCTGGGCCCTACCCAATCGCCGTTGAGGAGCACCATCACCGGGCGTCGCACCTCGAGGCGAACCTCCGCACGGCCCGGAAACTGGGGGTTCAGGTCCAGAACGACCGAGACCCAGGGAGAGAGTCGGTCGAGGCGGGCTCGCCAGGCAGAGAGCGCCCCCGGGTCTCGCAAGGACACGGGCCCAGGCAGGCCAGCGCTGAGATCTGCGGCAATGGCCCTGGCCGTCACCTCTCCCAGCCAGGGCGGGCGGCCCAGAACGGCGACCCGGTCCGGACGGACAGTGAAGCGGCTGCTCGAGCCGGCAGCCTCGTCGGCCACCCAGATGAGCATGCCCACGCCGACCGCGAAGACCGCGGTGAGCAGGGGCGCTGCCGTCCGTTTGACGAGCTGATCGATGGCGATGCGGTCCATGGCCAGAGAATAGGCAGGAATGACTCCAGACCCAGTGGGTAATCTCTTCGAGTCGCACCCACTATCTCGGGGACAACTCCAGCCGTGCCAGACCAACCCAGCCAGCCTAGCGATCCCCAGAGCCAGTCCGACGGCTCTTCGAAGTCCAGCCGACAGAAGGCGGGTCGCAAGAAGAGCACCTCTCGACGGCGGCGGACGCGGCGCAGCACTCCCAAGGAGGAAGCGGCCTCGGCGAGCACCCCGAAGGCCACCAAAGCCACGACCAAGAAGGCGGCTGGAGGGTCGACAAGGGGCAAGGGCCCCGGCGCCGCCAAGAAGAAGGCCGGTGCGGGCAAGAAGAAGCGGCAGAACAAGAAGGTTGCTGAGACCACAGCGCCTCAGCAGGAGAGCCGCCCCCGCAAGCCAGGGCCTGTGCACGGCAGCGGTGGGCTGTTGATCGGCGGCAGCTCTCGGAGCGGCAAGGGCAAGTCCAAGCCCAGGCGCAAGCCTCGCGACACACCCGCCCCACCCACAGGGCCCCGAGAGACGTTTCGTGGGCTGACCCTCAACGACTTCCAGATGCGCGCCCTCGGCCCCTTGCGAGAAGGTCGCCCCGTGCTGCTCGCCGCCCCCACCGGCGCCGGCAAGACGCTGGTAGCCGAGTTGGCCATCGACATGAGCCTGAAGGTCGGCAAACGCGCCATCTACACCGCGCCCATCAAGGCCCTCAGTAACCAGAAGTACCGCGACTTCAAGGACATCGACCCGGACATGGTCGGGCTGATGACCGGCGACGTCACCATCAACCCGGGCGCGTCCGTGTTGATCATGACCACCGAGATCTTTCGCAACACGATCCTGGAGAACCCCGAGAGCCTGTCCGACGTGGACACCGTCGTCTTCGACGAGATCCACTACATGGACGACCCGGAGCGAGGCACGGTCTGGGAAGAGAGCATCATCTTCGCTCCCCAGCACATTCGTTTCGTCTGTCTCTCAGCGACGATCAGCAACCTGAACCAATACGGCGATTGGATCAGCTCGGTCCGGGGCAAGACGGTCGAGGTCATCCGCCACACCGAGCGCCCTGTGCCCCTCGACCACTACCTGTTCTTCCCCGCGGGAGGGCTGCGACGCATCACCGGCAAGGTCAAGTTTCCGGCCGAGCACATCAAGGCCTACGCCAGACGAGGGCGCCCACCGCGAGTCGCCGACCGCAACGCCATCGTCGAGCGGCTGGTCAGGGACAAGAACCTGCCGGCCCTGTTCTTCTGCTTCTCCCGCCGAGACTGCGAGCGTCGCGCGCTGGAGACGTCTTCGAAGGTCGACCTGCTCGAGCACGACGAGGCCCGGACCATCGAGGGGCTCTTCGATGAGGTCTGCCAGACCTTTCTGATCGAGCCGGACGCAGAGGTCGAAGAGCTGCGCAGCCTGGTGCGGCGAGGCATCGCGTTCCACCACGCGGGCATGTTGCCTCTGCACAAAGAGCTCGTCGAGCGGCTGTTCACCTCGGGACTGTTGCGCCTGCTGTTCGCCACCGAGACGTTCTCGCTGGGCATCAACATGCCCGCCCGTGCCGTGGTCTTCGCCTCCCTGCGCAAGTTTGACGGCAAGGGCTTCGGCCCGCTCAAGGTGCGCGAGTATCAGCAGATGGCTGGACGGGCAGGCCGGCAAGGCATCGATGATCAGGGCGTGGTGGTCTCGATCGTGGACGACCATCGGGTGCAGCCCGGGGACATCGAGCACATGGTCAGCAACGATGTCGAACCGATCTTGTCCCGCTTCAACCTGTCCTACTCGAGCCTGATCAACCTGCATCGCACGCTGGGCGGTCGGTTGCATGAAGCCTGGGAGCGCTCGTTCAACAACTTCCAGTGGTCGTCCATGAGCAACCGCAAGCGGGAGAAGAACAGCGAGAAGCAGCGCGCTGCCATCGACCGACGCCTGGCCTTGCTCTCAGAACGGGGCTACATCACTCCTGACGGCGTCACGCCCAAAGGGCAGCTCGCGGCCAGCATCAACGGCTACGAGCTGCAGGTCGTCGAACTCTACGAGTCGGGCTTGCTCGAGTGGATGAGCGAGATCCAGATCGCCATCGTCTTCGCGGCCATCTGCTTCGAAGAGCGCAAGAACGACCTCTTCAAGCGCATGAAGCCCGGCATCATGGGCAGCGCGCGCAAGGATGTCGAGACCGTGGTGGGCCAGCTCATCAGCCATGAAAAGACGCTGCACATTCCGCCTACGATCAAGGCGCCCAACTTCAAGATCGGCATCGTGGTTCACGACTGGTGCAAGGGCGCCACCTTCGATGAGATGCGCGACCACACCAACTCGCCCAACGGCGATCTGGTCAGAGTGATGCGCCTGACCGTCCAGCTGCTGCGCCAGTTGCGCGGCTCCCTGCCTGCGGGCAGTCCGCTGATGCGCCCCATCGACCGGGCCCGAGATCTGCTGAACCGCAGCGAGGTGGACGCTGCCCGACAGCTCAGCCTTGGCTAGGAGTCGGCGCGAAAATGCCAACGCTAGCCCATGGCCACACGCCGCCCTCGGGTGGTGAAATAGGCGACATGACGACGACCAACGCAGCCTCAAAAGACGTTCGCACCGAATCCGACTCCCTGGGCGAAATCCAGGTTCGCAACGACCGCTACTGGGGTGCACAGACCCAGCGTTCGCTGCAGAATTTCGTGGTCGGCAGGCACCGCTTCACCCGGCCCATGATCCGCGCCCTGGGCCTGCTCAAGCACGGCGCGGCGCAGGTGAACGCCGAGTTGGGACTGCTGGCCGAAGACAAGGCAGCGCTCATCGCCAGAGCCGCGGCCGAAGTGGTCGCCGGCACCCTCGACGATCACTTCCCCCTGGTGGTCTATCAGACCGGCTCCGGCACCCAGACCAACATGAACACCAACGAGGTCATCTCGAACCGAGCCATCGAGATCGCCGGGGGCGTGCTGGGCAGCAAGGCCCCCATCCATCCCAATGATGACGTCAACAAGAGCCAGTCGAGCAACGATACGTTTCCCACGGCCATGTCCATCGCTGCGGCCGAGCAGACGGCCAAGCGTCTGCTGCCTGCTGTCGCCGCCCTGCGCTACGCGCTGAACGAGAAGGCCGTGGCCTTCGCCGAGGTGGTCAAGATCGGCCGCACCCACCTCATGGATGCCACCCCCCTGACCCTGGGCCAGGAGATCTCGGGCTGGGTCAGCCAGCTCGACCACTCCATCGAGCACATCAAGGCGGCCCTGCCACACGTGTACGAGCTGGCCATCGGCGGCACGGCGGTGGGCACAGGCCTCAACACACACCCCGAGTATGCTGAGCGAGTGGCGCAGGCCTTGGCGAAGGCCACGGGGCTGCCGTTCACCTCCGCGCCCAGCAAGTTCGAGGCCCTGGCAGCCCACGACGGCCTGGTGAACCTGTCGGCGACCTTGCGCGGTCTGGCCATGTCACTGATGAAGATCGCCAATGACGTGCGCTGGCTGGCCAGTGGCCCTCGCTGCGGGTTGGGCGAACTGTCCATCCCTGCCAACGAACCGGGCAGCTCGATCATGCCCGGCAAGGTCAACCCGACCCAGAGCGAATCCATGACCATGGTGGCCGTGCAGGTCTTCGGCAACGATGCCGCGGTGGCCTTCGCTGGCAGTCAGGGCAACTTCGAGCTGAACGTCTACAAGCCAGTGATGATCCACAACGTGCTCGACTCCCTTGAACTGCTCGCAGACTCGTGCGACTCGTTCAAGACCCGCTGCGTCGATGGCCTGCAACCGGACAAGGCTCGCATTGAAGAGCACCTGACCAACTCCCTGATGCTGGTCACCGCGCTCAACACACACATCGGCTACGACAAGGCAGGCAAGATCGCCAAGAAGGCCTGGGCCGAGGGCACCACCCTCAAGGCCTCTGCGCTGGCCTTGGGCTATCTCTCCGAGGAGCAGTTCGACGAGTGGGTCGACCCCTCGAAGATGTTGGGCCCTACTGGCTGATCAGCAGCGCCAGTGGAGCGGCCCGCCGCTGACTTCAGGACACGCGAGCCGCTCGCCGTCGCGCGGGCATGGTCACCAGCCACAGGCCGACACCCACTCCCAAGGCGGTGAGCAGCAGCGCGGGCTCGGGACGTTCGCCCAGCACGGCGATGCCCAGCCCGCCGGCAATCACCGGCTGCAACAGGACATAGGCGGCCGTGTTCGAGGCCGTCGTGCGCGCCAGCACGATGATGTTGCCCACGTACGCGAGCACCGTGGGAAAGACCAGCACACCGACCAGCGCCCACCAATGCTGGGGGCCCGCTGCGCTGGGGATCCAATCGACGTCGAGGGCGAACCAAGGGGCGGTGAGCAGTCCGAAGAAGAACACCCAGGCCAGGACCACCACCTGGGGCAAGCGCTTGAGCAACGGCTTGGCCAGCACCAGATAGAGGGCGTAGCTGATGCCGTTGAAGGTCATCAGCAGATCACCGGCGAAGGTCTCCTGGCCCACCGAGGCTCCCCGTTGCACGAACAGCCAGGCCACGCCGCTCACCGCGCAGGCGATGCCCACGGCCCGGCGTCGAGTGAGCCGCTCCTGCCCGGCGATGACCACGACAGCACAGGTCACCACGGGGATCAGACACATCAGCAGACCTGCGTTCACGGCGGTCGACCGGGACAAACCCTCAAGGAACATGAGCTGGTTGAGGGTGATGCCCAGCAGGCTCAGGCCGAACAAGGCGGGGAGATCAGACAGGGGCGGCAGCACCTTGCGACCGTGCCGCCGCCAGGCCAGCAGACCGATGGCACAGAAGCCCACCAGCAGACGCCAGACCAGCACGGCCCGAGGAGGGAAGGTCTCCATGGCGACCTTGCCCAGCATGGGAAACACGCCGAAGCAGAGTTGAACGGCGATCAGCAGCTGACGTGTAGGGGCGTCCAAGTGTCAGCGGGCCAGCAGCTCGACGAGCCGCGCGGACCAGGCTTCCATGGCCCGATCGATCAGAGCTCCGGCCAGCTCGTAGTCGCCCTGGCTCAGCCCGTAGGGGTCAGCGACGTCGTGCCCCTCCGCGCCGGGGACCGCGTCCTGAAACAGCGCCAGCTTGCGCTCGGTCATGTGCGGCCAGCGAGACGCGACCGTCCGTTTGTGCGCGGCGGATGCGCAGAGCACAAGGTCCGTGGAGTGCAGCAAGGGCAGGGCCAAAGGCTGGCTGCGGTGCCCAGAGAGGTCGACGCCCAGAGACTCCGCCACGGTCTGCATGGCTGCGGTGGCTTGCTGCCCCTCGGGTGCGGCGACGCCAGCAGACTGAACGTCCACGTTGAGGACGCCTGCCTGGGCCAGATGTTTCTGCAACAGCGCCTGCGCCAGCGGGGATCGGCAGATGTTCCCGGTGCAGACAGTGGTCACCACGTACAACTCCGTCATGAACGGGCCTCCTTCTCGGACAGCAACTCGGTGTAGACAGTCAGGGTGCGCTCGACCATGGCGGGCAGGGCGAAACGTTCGAGCAGGCGCATGTAGCCAGCCAGTCCTCGGGCCAGGCGGTCGGCGTCATTCTCCAGACCGCTCTGGATGGCGTCGGCGAGGGCGCCAGGGTTGCCCGGGGGCACCAACCAACCCGAGACCCCGTCGGCCACCACCTCGGGGATGGCCGAGACATGGCTGGCCACCACGGGCAGCTTCACCGCCATGGCCTCCAAGAAGACCAGGCCCAAGCCCTCCCAGAGGGATGGCAGCACGAAGAGGTCGGACGCTGCCAGGAGATCTGGCACGTCGTGGCGAATGCCCAGGAAGCGCGCCCGACAACCCAGGCCCAGCTGCTCGGTCAGGGCTTGCAGCCGAGCCTCTCCGTCGCCGAACGGGTCGCCCCCGACGACCAACAAGGTCACGGACTCGGGCAGCCGGCTCAGGGCATCCAGTAAGGTGGGATGGTCCTTCTGCGGCGCCAACCGGCCCACGCAGATGAGCACGGGAGCGTCTTCGGCCAGGCCCAGCTCGCTGCGCACTTCGGCGCGGCTCCGGGCGGGCAGCAGGGCTTCGGCATCGACGCCATAGTAGATGCGCGTGATCTTGCTCATGGGCACATGGCCGTGGCGAGACACGAAGCGGGCCACGTGATCAGAGAGGGCGATGACCCGGTGCACGCGGCGGGTGAGAAAACCATGCACCCAACCCACCGATCGCTTCAGCAAGGCCCGCTCGTCGTTGTGCTTGCTGGACACGATCACCGGCACGCCAGCCTGGGGCGCCACCCACGCACCGAGGGCGTCCGCCTTCAGCAGGTGCGTGTGGAGAACGTCGGGAGCGAGCGCTCGCAGCAGGGCGCGCAGGGCCGCCGCCGCTGACAGGGTCTGCCGGGCGCTCTGCATGGGCACGTGATGTACGTCCATGCCGCCCAGGCGGAACTCCTCCTCGAGCGACCCTTGGCCCTTGAACCAGACCACACCGACCTCGTGGCCTCTGGCCACCTGCGCCGCGCCCAGCCAGAGCAGATGCTTCTCCGCTCCGCCCACGTCGAGGGTCGTGATCAAGTGGATGATCTTCACAGCTGCTCCCCTCCCGTCCCCAGGATCTCGCGGTAGACGGCGAGGGTGCCGTCGATCATGTGGTCGATGGTAAAGGCCTCGGTCACCCGACGAGCGGCCGCGGCGGACAGTTCGCGACGCAGCTCCTCGTCGGACAGCAGACCGCTCAAGGCCTGGGCCAAGGCGGCGCTGTCGTCTCGCGGGACGATACAGCCACAATCTGGATGGCCAGGCCCGGGCAGCAAGACCTCCGGGCTGCCGTTCACTGCGCTCGAGACGCAGGGCAGACCCGCCGCCAAGGCTTCGAGAAGTGCGTAGCTGAGTCCTTCCCAGCGAGAGGGCAGGCAGAAGAGGTCCATGGCGTCGTGGCACGGGCTCACGTCGTCGCGCCAACCGGTGATGTGCACCCGATCCGCCAGACCCAACCGAGCAGCTTGTTGGCGCAGGGGCTGCTCCAACTCGCCGTGCCCCACCAGCAACACATGCACCTCGGCGGGAAGCTGGGCCAGGGCATCGACCAGCAGGTCATGGCCCTTGGCGTCGTTGAGCAGGCCCACCGTGCCCACCACCTGCGCGTCTGGCGGAATGCCGAACTCAGCCCGCACCTCTGCGCCACCTTGCGGGTCTTGAAACGGCGCGGGGTCGATGCCATTGGGCACCACTCGGCCCCGGTCCACGGTGCTCACCCCCAAAGACACCCCCTGCTCCCGCTCACCCTCTGACACATGAATCAGTCGGTCTGTGACCCGCCCCAGCAGGCGCTCGGTGGCCAGGATCAGACCGGGCGGACCGGGCGCCTCGCCGCCCTGCCCCTTGCCGCCATCGAAGGCCGCCGCGTAGGTGTGCGGCGTGTGCACCCGGGCGGCTCCGGAGAGCATGGCGCCCACGGCACGACCCAAAGCGCCGGCCTTGCTCGAATGGGTGTGGATCACATCGAAGCGTCGATCGAAGACCGTGCCCGCCAGGGCCAGGGCGTGACCCACATCGGTGAGGGGCTCGATCGGCCGGACCATGTCCAGCTGGTGGACAGCGATGCCAGCCGCCTCCATGGCTGCCAGGTCCTCGACCATGCGCGGCTCACGCAACGTGGACGCCACCACCTCCACGGTGTGGCCCCGGCGAGACAGACCGTGGGCCAGGTCGCGCAGGTGTCGGCGGGTGCCGCCGATGGTGCACTCCATGATCTGCAGGACGCGCACGTGGTCTCCGGCGGGTCGGCCCAAAGGCTCGAACGGTTCAGGGGGACATCAAGAGGGACAGCAGGGATCAGACAACCTCGCCGTAGCAGACCTCGCCACGTCGGGACTGGTACCCTGCCCCGCCGAGGCTAGCGCAGCCTCGCTTGCTTTCAAGGCGGCCCCTCCCGGCCGTCCCTGATTCCTCTCAATTGTGGGACTCACCGTGAAGCTGTTCGTCACCGGGGGAGCTGGCTTCCTGGGCCGCAAGATCTGTGTCGCCGCCCTGAACGAAGGACACGAAGTGGTCGCCATGAGCCGCCACCCGGAGCGGGTCCAGGGCCTGCCTGACGAGGTCACTCTGGTACCAGGCGAGCTCACAGATGAGCAGCAACTGAGCGACCTGCTGGCCTCGACCCGGCCCGACGCGGTGATCCATGCCGCCGCCGTGGTCACCGACGACGACCCCCAGCTGCGGCCTGTCAACGTGGGCGGCACCGAGGCGCTGATCGCCGCCCTCAAGGCCCACGGCAGGGCCCAGGGCCGCCCCCCCCGCCTCGTCCTGGTCTCCACCTTTTCTGTGGAGGACATCCCCCCGACGGCCTACAGCGAGAGCAAACGGGAGGCCGAGGACCTGGTCAGGGAGTCTGGCCTGGAGCACGTCATCCTGCGTCCGGCGCTGATCTACGGGCCCGGCGACGGCACCAACACCCCGGCCCTGGTGAGCCGCATGAGTTCGGGGGCCCACTGGATCCCCGCCGGGGGCGCCACCCGCATTCAGCCTGTCTTCGTCGAGGATGCTGCCGCTGCCGTAGTGGCCGCAGCCACCCTGCAGGATATCGGGGGACAGACCTACCGGCTGGCCGGGCCCGAGCCCGTGAGCGTGCGGGCCTACCGGGAGGCCGTGCGGGACGCCACGGGAGGCCGGGCCGTGGTCAGGGCCATCCCCCTGGGCTTGTTTGGCCTGGCCGCATGGTTTCTGGGGCTGGTGGGCAAGGCCGGAGCCCAGCAGGTGCTGCTCTTCCACCGGGCAGATCACGCCGTAGACATAGAGAGCAGCCGGCGAGATCTGGGTTTCAGCCCTCGTAGCCTCGCCGCGGGGCTCGCCGCGACGTTCCGCTGACCCACCGCCAGCAAACGGCCGTGCCGCCATGACCCCCGTGAGGTGCAGCGCTCTGGCACAGGCTGCCGGGCTCAGGCTGCCCAGGCCAGGCTGCCCAGGGTCAAGCTCCGCCGAGCGACACTCCCGGTACGCCGTCAGCCCCCATGGTCTGGACCGTCCTGATCACCCATTGGCCGATCAGGTCGGCTTCCAGGTTGATCGGGTCGCCCACGGCCAGGCGGCCCAGGCTCGTGATCTCGAGGGTGTGGGGCACCAAGGCCACCACCAGGCGGTCGGGGGCCCACTCGGCCACTGTCAGGCTCACCCCATGCAGGGTCACCGAGCCCTTGGGCAGGCAAGATTGGGCGAAAGAGGCCCCGCAGGCCACTCCCAGGCGCACCTCTCCGGGCAGGCGTTCCACCGCATCGATCAGGCCCGTCCCTTCGACATGACCTTGGACCAGATGCCCATCGACCCGGTCGCCAAAGCGCAGCGCCCGCTCGATGTTGCTCTCATCGCCGACCTTCAGCCCACCCAGGGTGGTCTTGTCGAGAGTCTCGGTGATCACATCAAAGGAGGCCTGGTCCCCATTCAGGGCTGCCACGGTCAGACAGACCCCATCGACAGCGATGCTGTCGCCCAGGGCTGTCAGGGGGCAAGGTCGGGCATCAGGCTGGGCGTCAGGGCCCTCTGCGCCTCTCAAACCAGCCAGGTCGAAGATCAGCCGCCGTCGGCCCTCCTGGTCGTGGACCTCTTGCAGGGGGCAGGTCGTTTCGATGATGCCGGTAAACATGGCCAGGCTGCGGGTTGGAGGGGAGGAGCGCTCAGGGAACCGGTCTTGACCTCAGGGTGCGCGAATCTACACTAGCTGGTTTCGCCCATGGGTTTAAGACCACGAATCTGGGAGCCGGCAGCTGCCGTCCCTCGACCGTGGTTCTGTTTCATGAACGTCCAAGTCCTGACCCTCTTCCCCCGGCTCTTCGAGGCTTTCCTCGATGAGAGCATCGTGGGCATCGCCCGGGCTCAGGGTGCGTTGTCTGTCGACCTGATCGACTACCGCAGCTATACGGACGACAAGCACAACACAGTGGACGACCGCCCCTACGGCGGCGGCCCCGGCATGGTCATCAAGCCCGAGCCTGTTTTTTCGGCGGTCGACGACGTCTTGTCCCGCCGCCCCGAGGGTGGCGCCAAGACCGCCATGGTCCTGTTCACGCCCACCGGCGAGACGTTCGACCACGGCAAGGCCAGCTGGCTCGCCGAGCAAGACGACGTGCTCATGCTCTGCGGTCGCTACGAAGGCTTCGACGAGCGCATTCACAAGGGCTACCCCTGGACCGAGCTGTCCCTGGGCCCGTACGTCTTGTCCGGCGGTGAGTTGCCCGCCATGGTGGCCATCGAAGCGGCCAGTCGATTGCTGCCCGGTGTCCTCGGACACTCCGAGTCTGCAGCGAACGATTCGTTCTTCGACGACTCCCTCGACCACCCGCACTACACACGACCTCCCCGTTTCCGCGGTCAGGATGTTCCTGACGTCCTGATGAGCGGCGACCACGCAGCAATTGATGCCTGGCGACGCGACCAGGCAGAGCACCGCACGGCCGCTTGGCGTGCGGCGCGACATCCGTAAGTTACGAAAGGCAGAACCGATGAGCACCCGACTCGACCACCTCGAAGCCGCTCACGCGAAGACCAACATCCCCCAGTTCAAAGTGGGCGATCACGTCTCCGTGGGCGTCCTCATTCGTGAGCCGCCCCCGCCGGGCGCCAAGAAGCAAGAGATGCGCACCCGCGTGCAGCACTTCATCGGTGACGTCATCGCCGTCGGTGGCAGGGGCCTGGGCCGGTCGTTCACCGTGCGTCGGGTCTCCCAGGGCGAGGGCGTCGAGCGCGTCTTCCCCTTCCACTCACCGCTGATCAAGGACATCGAGATCCTCCGTCGCGGCGACGTCCGCCGGGCCAAGCTCTACGATCTCCGTCACAAGAGCGGCAAGGCGGCACGCATCAAGGAGCGCACCATGCGCAAGGGCGAGGCGGCCGCACTGCGGGCCCAGTCCAATCCTGGCACTGCTGCCCCCAGCGCACCCACTACCGAAGACTCCTGACTTCAGGCCTCACTTCTCAATCCACTCCCCTCACTGAAGCTGGAGCGCCGTCGTGGCTCGCAGGCTGACCTGGATCGTTCTCGCACTCGCCCTTGCCATCTACGGCATCATGGCTCGTCCCCTCGTGCTCGGCCTCGACCTGAGGGGCGGCGTGACCATGCGCTACGAGCTCGACGCATCGGACACCGCAGACGCGGACTCTGATCTGAACGCCGATATCGACGCCACCGTCGAGACGCTGCGCACTCGGATCAACACCTACGGCATCAGAGAATCTGCGATCACCCGCCAGGGTGAACGTGAGATCGTGATCGAGCTGCCCGGTTCCTCCAAGGAGGAGTCGGACACGGTCAAGTCGGTGGTGTCCCGGGTGGGACGGCTCGAGTTTCGGATCATCATGCGCCGGGGCGGCGAAGACGATGATGTGCGCGACAACATCGTCATGGCCGATCAGGTCAAGCGCCTGGCTGCCTACCTGGAGGAAGACGGCAGGGCCACCACGACCCCTGGTGAGCTGACTCTTACTGGCCTGGACACGGCCGTCCCCGACGGCACGCTCTATCGGTGGTACGGCTACAGCGATGAGCAACTCGGGATCCGCCGGGGTGTCCACGAGCTGACCGACGAGGTCACCATCGAGGGCCTGTTGGTCACCGAGCCCCTGACCACCGACGATTTTCAGCTGGTCAAGATCGAGCGGGGCGAAGACCACAACTTCACCGGCGCGGACATCTCCAGCACGGGGCAGAGCCAGGACGAGCGTGGCGGAGCCGCCGTGCGCGTGGACATCCGCCCCGACCGGGCCGCCGCCTTCGGCGACTGGACCGAACCGAACATCGGGCGGCTCATGGGCACCCTGCTCGACGGGCGACTGGCCCAGGAGCCGGCCACGATCCAGAGTCGACTGAGCACCAGCTTTCGCATCAGCTCGGGCAAGCCCACGGGCTTCTCGACCTCTGAGATCAAAGAGTATCTGACGGTCATCAACTCGGGCAGCCTGCAGATGAAGCCCCGGCTGCTCTACGAGAACACCGTGGGGCCGAGCCTGGGCGAAGCCTCCATCTCGGCGGGCCTCAACGCGTCCGTCGCCGGTTTCCTGGCCATCATCCTGTTCATGGTGGCCTACTACCGCATCAACGGCGTGATCGCAGCCTTCTGCCTGTTGATCAACATGACCCTGCTCACCGGCCTGCTGATGTTCCTCGGTGCCACGCTCACCCTGCCAGGCATCGCCGGACTCATCCTGACCCTGGGCATGGCCGTCGACGCCAACATCCTCATCTTCGAGCGCATGCGCGAAGAGGCCGACCGGGCCAAGAGCGTGGGGCAGGCGATCAAGCTCGGCTACGAGAAGGCCTTCTCGACCATCCTCGACGCCAACATCACCACCTTCGTGACCGCCTGGATCCTCTACAAGGTGGGCACGGGGCCGGTGCGAGGCTTCAGCGTCATCCTGATGCTGGGCATCGTGACCTCGGTGTTCAGCGTTCTCGTGGTCGGACGCGTCATCTACGACAACCTCGTAGACCGCGGCTTCGCCAACATCACCATGGGCCGGCTGCTCAAGAAGGAGACGAGCATCGGCTTCATGGCCAAGGGGCGCGGCGCCCTGATGGTCTCTGCGGTTGTGGTGGTCATCAGCCTCGCGGCCTTCTTCATGGGCAGTCGCGACAAGTACGGGCTCGACTTCCTGGGGGGCTACAAGGCTCACGTGGCGCTCTCTGCTCCCGCGACCCAGGCCGAGGTGACCCAGTGGCTCTCTGACTCGTCGTTTGCTCGGGCGCAGATCGTGTCTGTCGATGACGGCGACGACGACCCTTCCACCAGCAACGAGTTCGTGATCAAGCTCAAGAGCCAGTCGACCGGCGAAGACGCGGGAGCAAAGGACCTCAAGAGCAGCTACGAGCTGCCCCTGCGGGCTGCCTTCGACAAGCGGATGCTTCCTGACTTCGTCAGCGACCTCTCCCTCACCGAGGACAGCGTGGCGGCCACGACGGCCATCGCGGCCAGGCTGTCCTTCGAAGGCGGTGCCATGCCGGTGAGTACGGACGCCGTGGCCGGGCACCTGGGCTTCCTGTCCGATGCCGTTGTGGAGGCAGCAGGGCCCCTCGCGGTGACCGTGTCCGGACAGTGGGCCCGTGTGGAGCTCGATGACCAGACAGTGATCCAGCGATTCCGTCTGGCACTGGCCAAGACCACGGACGTTCCGGCCGCGAGCGAGCCCTTCCTCGAGTCGACCATGATCGGCGCCCGGGTGGGCACAGAGCTGCGGGACTCGGCCATCCGGGCCATCCTGCTCTCGTTCATCGCCATCGTGCTCTACATCCGCGTGCGCTTCCGGGAGTACCGCTACGGCATCGCGGCCATCGTGGCCCTGGCCCATGACATCAGCATCACCCTGGGCATCGTGGCCGTCGTGCACTTCACCGGCATCGTCGACGTCGAGATCGACCTGGCCATGATCGCGGCGTTCTTGACGATCATCGGCTATTCGCTCAACGACACGATCGTCCTCTTCGATCGCATCCGCGAGAACCTGCCCCGGCTCAAGGGCAAGACGTTCGTGGAGGTGCTCGACATCTCCATCAACCAGACTCTGTCCCGCACCCTGCTCACATCCCTCACGACATTGCTCGCGCTGGTGCTGATCTTCTCCTTCAACTACGGGCGCCAGAACGTCCTGGAGGGCTTCAGCTTCGCCATGATCATCGGCGTGCTGGTGGGTACCTACTCGTCGATCTTCGTGGCCAGCCCGGTGCTGACCATGCTGGCTGGCAAGGATGGCCATGGCGCGGCTCCTGTGTCCAAGCAGGGCAAGAGCACATCCAAGGGTGGCCAACAGCAGAAGCAAGGGGTGCCCGCCTGACCCGCCTGCAACTTCTCGCTGCTGTTCTCCTGGCGGCCCTGGCAGCCCTGGCCAGCTTGCTCATGGATGTGTGGCCCGGGCTGTCCCAGCACACGGCTGGTCCCCGGGACGACGACATCCTCGTGCTGCGCTTCGGTGACCCAGAGGACACCTCGCTGCACGGGCTGATCGACGGCGTCGACTACCACGTGGTGAGGGCCGGCGAGTCGCTCATGTCCATCGCGGCTCAGCGACTGGGCGACCCGGCCCTGGCCCCTGCCCTGGCCGAGTTGAACGCCCTGTCAGACCCGGACCAGGTCGCCGTGGGCCAGGTGCTCTGGTTGCGGTGAAGGCTGGCCGATAGGGCAACGGTGGGGCCAGGGTGCTCTCGGTTGGGTTGGCTTGCCCCCTGGCCAACCTGGACCGGGTCGAGCTGGCCAGGCCTGTCAGAAGCCCGGCGCGGGATCCAGCTTCAGGCCCTCGGCGGTCACCCAGGAGCGCAGGCGGGGCAGGCGGTTCTCGGGGACCCGCAGCAGCAGGTTGATCAGCTCTTCGTCCGCGTCGCGCTCGATGACTTCGGCCAACTCGCCCACTCGGGCCAGGGTCCGCCCGCGATCGATGGGCAGGCTCAACCTGAAGAGGTGGCTGCTGCCCAAGAAATGCTCGGCCACCCGGGCTGCCAGCGTATCGAGGCCAGCGCCCGTCCGAGCAGACACGGGCACCGCATCAGAGAGGGTGTTGAGCAGGCTCTGCACCTCCATGGTGTCAGTCACCACGTCGACCTTGTTGAGCACGGTGATGATGGGCAAGCCACTGGCCCCGATCTGCTCGAGGGTCTCGAGGACAGCCTGCACACAGTCTTCGAGGTGAGGGTCGGCGGCATCCACCACGTGCAAGATCAGGTCGGCCTCGATGACCTCTTCGAGAGTGGCGTGAAACGAGGCCACCAGGTGGTGGGGCAGCTTGCGGACGAAGCCCACGGTGTCGGAGAGGATCACGTCGCCGCAGCCGTTGATGGGCCACTTGCGGGTACGCGTGTCGAGGGTGGCGAAGAGTCGATTCGCCGCCAAGACCTCGGCGCCAGTCACGGCATTGAACAGCGTGGACTTGCCGGTGTTGGTGTACCCCGCGAGAGCCACCTTGCGCGCGTGCTTGCGGCCTCGGGCGTTGGTCACCGTCCGCCGAGCGTAAACCTCCAGGCGGGACTCCAGGTCGCGGATGCGCCGGTTCACCAGACGCCGGTCCGTCTCCAGCTGCTTCTCACCTGGGCCCCGGGTGCCCACACCGCCGCCTTTGTAGCGGTCAAGGTGGCCCC
>Ga0114933_10002300_pt1 | contig 20049 bp, 15 predicted proteins | sample 4SBtaG_FD_89691 | JGI IMG/M metagenome (GOLD analysis project Ga0114933, IMG submission 89691) | Deep subsurface microbial communities from Kolumbo volcano to uncover new lineages of life (NeLLi) - 4SBTROV12_W25 metaG | ecosystem: Environmental > Aquatic > Marine > Volcanic | place: Kolumbo... | reverse complement strand
TTCATAAGAAACCAAGATTCCGTTCCAGGTATCCAACTGGGACATAGTGGTAGAAAGGCGAGAAGATTCCGACCATGGGAAGGTGGACATCCTTTGACCCCAGAAGGAGCCGCATTGGCAGGTGTCACTGACTGGGACAATTGGGAATTAATAGCTCCAAGTCCTATAGCTTCTAATAATACAGAACCTGTTCCCAGAAGCCTCTCTACAAAAGAAGTGCAGGAACTCGTAGCAATGTGGGGTCAGGCCGCAGCGAGAGCTCATGCCGCAGGATTCGATGTGCTGGAGATACATGCAGCACACGGTTATTTGATACACCAGTTTTTATCTCCGCAGGCAAATCAAAGAAATGACATGTACGGCGGATCCGAAGAAAATAGAATGAGATTTGCAGCAGAAATAGTAGAAGAAGTACGACGAAATTGGCCTGAAAGCAAACCTTTGTTCATGAGGTTATCGGTTGAAGACGACGCAGGATGGGATCCAGACAAAAGCGTAATTCTATCCAGATTGGTAAAAGCTAGAGGTGTCGACGTCATTGATTGTTCATCTGGCGGAATGAGAGGAAGTCCAGTCATAAGTGCGGGACCAGTGAGTTATGGATACCAGGTACCCTACGCAAAAAAAATTCGAAATGAAGCAGAAATAAAAAGTATGGCAGTAGGCCTGATAGTACATGCTGAGCAAGCAGAGAATATCTTGAAAAATGAAGAGGCAGACTTGATCGCCTTGGCAAGGGAACTTCTGCACAACCCTAACTGGGCGCTCGACGCGGCATTAAAGCTAGGAGCTGAAAATCCATACCAGGTAACCCCCCCAGCATACGATTACTGGCTTGAAAAGAGAGCTAGTTCAGTAACCTCGGTCACTCCATCCACATATTTTCCAGGATCTGACTTAAATTCGCTAAAGGGTTAAAACAATTTTAGCTGACTACAAACAAATAACGACCACATAGTGCTAGGATTCCATAGTCATAGACACATTGCTAGAAGTGAACCATTGTTGAGTAATAACCAATATTTGAAATAAAAGGATTCTTTTTAACATGCTTGAGAGATTTCATGTACCAGAAGATATTGCAGTCAGAGTAAATCAGGAGGATATGCGAGCTACCCTAGTTGATATATTCACCAAATTAGGAATGCCTGAAAATGATGCTGATCAGTCTGCAGATGTTCTCATGTATGCAGATATAAGGGGCGTAGAGTCTCATGGGGTCAGTAACATGATGAGATCGTATGTTGCTGGATTTCAAGAGGGCACCATCAATCCTAATCCCAAAACCAGAATAATCCGCGAAGCCGCAGCGGTATGCACTATTGATAGCGACCAGGGTCTAGGACTTGTAGTAGGACCTCAAGCTATGAATGAGGCCATTGAGAGAGCTGACAAATATGGAATCGGCTCAGTCTCGGTGACCAACGGACGACACTTTGGTGCCGCTGGCTACCACGCCGCTATGGCATTAGAAAAAGACATGATTGGCATCGCCATGACAACCGGAGGGGTGACTGTAGTCCCGACTCATGGGGCAGAGAGATTAGTTGGATTGAATCCTATTGCGATTGCTGCACCAACCAGAGATGAACCTCCATTTATTTTTGACGCTTCAATGAGCTCCGTTGCCGGAAATAAAATCACTTTGGCGAAACGACTAGGAGTACAAGCCATGCCAGGCTGGATTGCGCAGTCAGACGGAACACCCTTGATGGATGAGTCTGATATTCCGGATGACTATATGATCCTACCGCTCGGAGGAACCCGAGAGGTAGGGTCCCACAAGGGGTATAGTCTGGCGGTAATGATAGAAATACTCTCAGGAGTATTATCTGGAGGAGCCGCAGGACCTCATAGAAGAGCCGGAGCCTCCCACCATTTTGTGGCGTACAAGATTGACGCATTTACGGATGTAGATGGATTTAAAGACGATCTTGACCAGTACATGAAGTCGTTAACCGAATCTAAACCAGCCCCTGGCCATGACCGGGTCACATATGCTGGTCTCCCAGAACACGAAGAAGAAAAGGAACGGCTAGAAAATGGAATTCCCTATCACCCTGAAGTAATAGACTGGTTTCGTAGCATTAGTGCAGAGCTTGAGCTTCCTGCAAGGCTTTAAACCAATGAATGAGGAAAGCTGAGATGGCAAAAATAGGTGGAAAAGTCGGGCTAATGGGCCTAAGACCTCCCGGGAGTGACTGGGGAGTAACGAAAGAAATGGCAGCCCGTGCTGACCAGCTGGGATTTAGTAGTCTCACAATGGGGGAAGCCTGGGGCGAAGACGCCTTCACTTCCCTAGCCCAACTCGCAGCTGTAACAGAGAGAATATCCATAGGGACTAGTATAGTTCCAGTTTACGCAAGAACTCCTGCGAATCTTGCCATGACAGCTCTAAATATGGACATTATGTCTAAAGGTCGTTTCTTTCTGGGTCTCGGATCCAGCGGTAAGCTAGTCATAGAAGATTTCCACGGTGAGAAATTTGAAAAACCTCTTTCTCGTATGCGGGAATACATTAACTTTATTCGTATGGCCCTCAAAGGAGATCGGCTAGATCAGGATGGTGAATTTTTTTCCACCAAACGTTTTAGATTAAGGTTTACTCCATTTAGAGATAACTTACCTATATTCATAGCCTCTCTTACTCCGTTGAGTTTGCAAATGACCGGGGAAATCGCAGACGGTTGGCTGCCTATATATTACTCTCCTGGACGAATGGCCCCTTCTTACAATAAATTGAAGTCAGGAGCATCCATTACAGGAAGATCGATCTCAGACATCACGGTATCTCCTCAGGTTTCAATTTACATTACAGATGATAAGAAAGAGGCCTTCAACAGGGAACGCCCACACATCGCCTTTTATATAGGAGGAATGGGAACCTTTTACCATGAATATATGCACAGAATAGGCTTTGGCGAAGAATCAGACGCGATCAGAAAAAAATACTTAGACCGTGATCGGACGGGAGCCGCTGATCTTGTGACTGACGAGATGGTATCAGCGACTGCATTAATAGGTTCCGCCAGTGAATGTCTGGAGCAAATGCAGAGATATTACGATGATGGAGTGGACGAGATACGGCTCGTATTTAACGAACCAGACGCTGCCGGCTACCACAACATAATCGAATCAATTGGCAAATTCATCTGATTACAAATTTTGACAGGAGAGCACATGAATCTCACAATCAAAGAACTTATACGGGATTCTCATCAAATATCAAAAGATCACGGCTGGTGGGAGAACCCCGATAAAAGTGTTGGGGAACTACTAGCCTTAGTGCACAGCGAGATAAGTGAAGCACTCGAGGTATATCGGGACCTTGGAAAAGAAGGATTGTCAAAAAACTGGACCGAAGAAAATGGGAAACCGGAGGGTTTTACTGTTGAACTTGCAGACGCAATCATTCGTATCGCAGATATGTGTGGAGCCTACGGACTAGATTTGGAAGAGGCTTTGACCAAAAAAATGGAATACAACAAATCTCGACCTTACAGACATGGTGGGAAAAAGGCCTAGATTCTGAAATAACGAAGCTGCACAGACTACACTATATATACGTTCTGATGTTATGATCCCGCCCAACAAATGAGAGGAGCAAAAAAATGGCAAACAAAGTAATTGAGAAAATGCAGAAAGGTGAAAAAGCCTACGGGATAGGTCTGAGCTATTATGCGGACGAAATAATAGAACTTGCAGGGGTCATGGGGCTAGACTTCGTAAACTACGACGGTCAGCATGCACCGATTACTCCGGAAACAATTGACAGGTTTTGTCGCATGTGCGACGGCTGGGGCGTCACCCCTACAATGCGTGTCCCTGACCAAATACCGAGCAATATACTGAACTATATTGATAGGGGTATAAAGGCTATTACAGTACCCTTTGTAAACACCAAAGAAGAATTGGAAGCTGTCGTAGACTGCTGCTATTTTATGCCACGAGGTCACAGAAGCTATACCAGCAAACGAGTCCAGAGATTCGGGCTTTTGGATGACTTAAAGAAAATGATGGATGATACAAATGATGATCTTTTGGTAATGCCACAAATTGAAGACATAAAAGCATATAACAATCTGGATGAAATATTGCAGGTTGATGGAATCAACGTTTTTGCCGGGGGCCCCAATGACTTAGCGCAATCCATGGGATACCCGGGGGAGCCGGACCACCCAGACTGCATAAAAGTCACAGACGAGGGAACCGCAAAAATACATGCTGCCGGCAAATACCGCAATGAGGATGTTATGGTAACAATTGATGCCACAATAGCCTTAAGGGATGCGGTCAACGAAATGCTTAAAAGTGGAGATGGTATAAGAGGATATTAAACCGTTATATCCTCACAATATTCCCGCAGTTTCAAATGCTTCCCTGAGTTCCGACTCCTCGTCGGAATTCAGGGAACGAGTGGGTCTTCTAGGCACAGTCGTCTCATACCCAAGCATATTAAGACCTGACTTCAGCGCAGCGACCCCTTTATCCATACCAATAAAGTCCGCATGTGTTATTTTCGACTGGATATCTCTAGCTTCTGAGTAGTGACCTTCTTTGACCAAATAGATTATTCTCCGGCAAATATCAGGAGCCCAGTTTGCAAAGAACAGACATGCTCCGTGAGCCCCTATCATTGCGCCGGGCAGTAGTAGTGTGCCATTACAGGTCCACAATTGGGTAGACTCATGTATGAACGAAGGTACTCGACATTCCCACCTAAAATTCAGAGACATGATATAGGCATAAACATTGTCCATAGAAGTGACTGCCAACATCTCCTCTGGAGTAGCATTTACTGACATTGCCTGCTTTGGCTGATGAATAACAATAACTGGCAAAGGACTCATGGAAACAACTTGATCAAAATATTCCACTACACCTCTGTCGGATTTATCTCCGGGTATATCTGGAATCCGCACTCTAATCATGTCAGCACCTGCGCGGGCATATTCTTCGGCCTGCGATAGTGCGGCAGTAGGTGAAGGCGTATCAATACCTGCAATAACAAAACGATTCCCTTTATGAGCCTGTGAGACCACCTCCACACAGCGTATCTTTTCCTTGCCTGAAAGATGGAATTCTTCTCCCCCATAGGATCCCACCACAAATCCACTAAGGCCGGTCGCCATCCATTTTTCTATGTTCCCAGCAAGCAAATCGTAGTCTGGTTTATCCTTGCCAGTAAACGGAGTTGGAGTAGGTGCTACTACGGGTATAGAGCTCCTATCTGGTATTAAACTCATTCGGTCACTTCCTAATGCCTGATCAGAGTCAAAAAAGTCTGCCCTGGGGACTCATGCCGAGGAAATGCTGCCCGGCCGTATCGTAATGGGAAAATCTACCTTGAATTTGCTGCGATATAGTTCTTACGTCCTGAGATTTTCTCTGTATAGCGGTTTGCTCAAATATGGCGCTCGAGCCGGTCAATGAATATGCAATATCTGCAACCTTCACCGCTTCTCTTATAGCGTGCGTACTTGATAATCGTAGATTAATACGCTCTTCAACTGGAATTTCTCCCTCTGTCACCGCAAAGTGCCATGCCGATTCCGCACTGTCCGAAAGATAGGCCTTGGCAGATCGCCAAATAGCCTCTGCCTGGCCTATTTCGCGCTGAGTGAAAGGTTGCTCCATTAGAAGTTTCTGCTCCTGAGGTGTTTTTGCGCGAGACAACTCGATTACAGAATCTAATCCCGCTCTGGCGACACCCAGAGCAGTCGTAGCAAATCCGGAACAAAACAATAGGCTTTTAGGCATTATGTAAAGTGGCCCTTCCACCTCTGGAGGTCCACCATCTATAAAAGTTAATCTTTCAGGAACAAACAAATCATCAACAGAAAAGCTGAAACTGCCAGTACCCCTTAAACCATTGACCTGCCAAGTATCTTCCATCTCTACCCAGTCCGCTGGAACAATCATGTTCCTTACTTCGGACTGACCATTAGATCCTTTCCTCCCTTCAACTGGAGTCAAGGCGACACGCCAAGTGGCATGGCGGGAACCACTACTGAAGTTCCAACGACCATTCAAAACATAACCATCTTCCACTGGTACAGCTTTTGGATTCACAGGAGGGCCATTGGACAAAACTGCCCTTCGTTCAGCCCATATCTCTTCTGCCAAGCTATCGGGCATGAAGGCAGACAAAGTGGAAAGAACATTGTTCTGATTCAGGCACCAGGCGACACTGCCGTCCGCCTGGGCGATAATCGAAACAATTTTTAGAAATTCGAGATAATCAATTTCGTATCCACCCCTGGATTTAGGAATCAACAACCTGAATAATCCGGCATCAGCCATGGGGCCAGAAACCCTGTCTGTAAGCTGTCGCTCACGATTAATTGAGGATGCGTGCTGCTGTATTAGGGGTACGATACCCCTTGCAACAGATATAAAATGACTTTCCGTCACTGGCATTGTTGAACTTTTAACCATATCGTCGAAAATGGTAACTAGAGTTACAGCGACAGTCAAAAAGATAATGATATAAACCTAAATAAGTTCTATACATACGAAAAATCCCCAAAACTATTTGGAAGCGGAGAAGAGGATATGTCTAACATAGTTGAGATACTTAAATCACTGTCTGAGGCCCCAGGTATTTCAGGTCACGAACATGAAGTAAGAAATGTCATGAAAGATATTTTGACTCCTTATGTAGATACAGTCACCACAGACGGACTCGGATCTTTGATCGCCAATATTAAAAAAGATGATGACCTACCGAATGTCATGCTCTCAGCACATATGGATGAAGTTGGGTTGATGGTCCGATATATAACCACTGACGGTTTTATAAAATTTCAAACCATAGGGGGATGGTTAGATCAAGCAATAGTAGGACAGCGATGGGTTATTTCAACCTCCTCAGGAAAAGTAAATGGAATATCGGGAATTAAAACCCCACACGTCATGTCAGCGGAAGAAAAAAGTAGAGTTTTTAAAAAAGAGAACCTTTTTTTGGACGTAGGGGCCTTAGACAAGAAAGATGCCATGACCAGATTGGGTATCAGACCAGGGGACCCGATTTCACCGATAAGCAAATTTGAACGTCTCAACCAAGGTGATTTTCTTCTAGGTAAAGCCTGGGATGACAGAGCGGGCTTGGCTGTAATGAGCGGAGTTGTTGAAATCCTGAGCGAAGTCAACCTACCCTGCAATATCTATGCCGTGGCGACTGTACAGGAAGAGGTGGGGCTAAGAGGCGCTCATACTAGCAGTGAGATAGTCGCGCCAGACATCGGAATCAATTTAGAATCTGGAGTGGCTAGTGATTATCCCGGAATTTCAGAATTTGAGGCACAGGAAAGTCTGGGAAAAGGCCCGGCAATATTTCTACATGATTCTTCGATGCTACCAAATCAGAACCTTCGTGATTTGGTGGAAGAAACAGCATCTGACTTAGAAATGGACCTTCAATACAACGTGCTCAGCGGATATGGTCAAGATGGGGCAGAAATGCAGAGATCCAAAGGTGGGACTCCGTCAATTAACATCACCGTCCCAACTCGATATTTGCATAGCCATAATTCAATAATACATCTTGATGATGTTAATAAAGCTATTAAGTTAGTCAGCGAAGTCGTAAGGAAATTGGACTCTGAAACAGTTAGTAAGATTCGAACCTTTGGATAGTAAGAGTCCACGCTAAATTGACTAGGCGATTCCAGACAACTAACATTTATCTCTGGTGTCTAAGGCGTGACTGGCTAAATTGAATCTCGTTAATCCGCTCAAACGTTACCGGGATGATGAAATTACTGGCCTAAATAATGGATACATGCGCTTGTAGCTCAGTTGGATAGAGCGCAGCCCTGCGGAGGCTGAGGCCGTGGGTTCGAGTCCCACCAAGCGCACTTTTTTCAGGGCGATTAGCTCAGCTGGTTAGAGCACTTGCTTTACACGCAAGGGGTCGGGGGTTCGAGTCCCTCATCGCCCACCACCATTCTCGTGCCTAGAATCGGTTCTTTCCGATCTCTTCAAGAAACCCTAATAGCCTCTCAAGGTTCATCTTATTCAGCTTCATATCAACGTTAATTGATCTGACAATGGCTTCAATTTGAGTAGTTAGTCTCCCAAAAGTCATCAGGCTGCTTGTCAAACTTTCCATGTCCTAACTTATCGTCAAGCCACACCCATGATTTGTTCAACCATCGCCACCGAAAGTTCCTTATAAAGAAGCGAGGCACAGCGTATCTTCTTCTGGGGGGTTTGGTCCATGCGCACCTACGGACGCAGGTACTACAGGTAGTCCCGACACGGATTTGGAAGGTCATGCACTTCTTAGCATCTACCTTCCAGCTTAATACTCCCGAAGCATTACTCTCACCCAAAGCATCGAACCCGCGGTTGCCTGTTGTAATAGCTTCAGTACCGCACTTCGGTACACATTTCAAACATGCGTTACAGAATTCAGTTATACCCGAGTCCACTGCCCCTAATGCCTCAAGCGGAAGATCGGTGAATATTTTTGAGATACGGCAGCGTGATCCCACTTTAGGGTTGATTAACAGGCCATGTCTCCCTAGCTGACCGAGACCTGCATCGACGGCCAGAGGAATGCTTAAAGCCGTGTCATTGGCTGCGGGGATGGCATTGTACCCCAATCCCCGTATAAACTCGGTCAGCATCCACAGAGTAGGCGCCATTCGGGCATATGCCAGAGTACTTAGACCCTCAGTTAGCAGAGCCGGGGCATAATCCGTACCTTCCACATCCTTACCCCATTCGTGTAGTAACACAACGACGTTGTTCATCTCCTTAGGGATCACCCGTGTCCCATCTTCAAGGCAAATGGGATGGTCGTATTGCTCATAGCCGGGTTCATCTGAGAACTTTATTGGGTAATCCTTTTTCGTCTCCAAATCGAAGTAATGGGAGTACACCCATCGGCGGTCCAGTTCGGCAAAGCCAACTTGATCCGCCCCGAACAAATGAGCAGCCTTACGCACAATCTGAGATGCTTCTTTAGGGGAAGTGCTCGGTCGACCCATCGGCGAGGGCTCCACCTCGGATTGCCATGCAGTAGCTGGAGCGTCCGCCTGATTCTTTGAAAAGTCCATAAGAGATAGCAGAGAGTCTGCAGCAGCATCAAGGCTCCACGCAGTAGCCTCGAAACCGGGGCGCCCCTTTTCAGTAAGCTGTCGTTGCTTGACTTTTAGTTTATCCCGTTCAGCCTTGAGTTGAGCGTCCCACACCATCTGCGAGCCCATATGATCTTTCTGATTAAAACGAACATATGATTCTTTCACTTGGTACATTTCCGCAGCTGTGACGCGGGGTTTGGCATGCCGACGCAACTTGATGTTCATACTTCGGGACCTCCCACTGGTAACAGGTCGCAATATAGGAGATCAGGATAATCAATTAGCTGTTTCAAGTCCATCAGCCCAAAGCTGTAGTCACTTTATATAGACACTTTCACCTCAATGGCTCACTTTGGAGAATGGCACCGGACACATCTATGCAGCCACCACCATTTTTACACCTAAAATCGTTTTCCTCTGGTTTTTATTTCCAAAATTGAAATGCTTTAGAATGGTACCTAATATGAATCAGATTCCCGATCCTGGTAAAGGTCGAACCCGTACTTTACGATCCCTATTCCCAGCAGAAAATCTATTTTATGGCTGGTGGCTTGTTGGAGTAGCTGCCTTCCTACTGACATTGATGTCTCTTACGGTGTTTCAAGGTTTAGGAACAATTCTGGTCGCTCTCGAACGTCAATTCGGCTGGAGCCGCACTGCGCTGTCCGGCGCATTCTCCCTCGCAAGGGTGGAGGGAGCAATTCTAGGTCCCATTGAAGGTTTCTTGGTGGATCGTGTAGGTACTCAGAAAATGGTGCTGATAGGTTACATCCTTATGGGACTAGGCTTTTTATGGCTGGGGCAGGTGAAAACTCTCTGGGCATTCTATGCCTCATTTATGACTATCACGCTCGGCTCAGGTCTAGGGGGTTGGCTTGCCATCATAGCTATGGTGAATAACTGGTTCACACGGCAACGTTCATTTGCCATGGCTTCTGCGATGTCAGGCATCCACTTTGGAGGTTTACTTGTTCCCCTTTTAGCACTTGGAATAGAAACATTCGAATTCCACGGGGCTGCCACAATAATCGGAGTCTTTCTCTTAATAGTTGTAGGTCCGGCAGCAAAAGTGATAAGAAACCGACCAGAGGATATGGGCCTACAACCGGACGGTGACTCAGAAATTTTATCAGAGTCCGTCCTAACAGAAGTCGAAGAACCGGACTTTACCGCTGGGCAAGCGCTAAGAACTCCAGCTTTTTGGATACTGACGATTATGCAAGTAGCCTCTAGCGTTGCAATCGTAACTCTTGCATTGCACTTAGTGCCAAAACTAACTGACATGGGTATGACGTTGACTGGCGCAGGTACTGTGGTTCTTACCTATACCATAGTGGCTTTGCCCTCCCAGTTTCTTTCAGGTTATTTCGCAGACCGTCTCCCTAAAACTCTCATGATCGCCATATTTCTAGCGATCCAAGGAGTCGCCATAACAATAATTGCGTTTGCGGACTCTGTCCTCTCAGCATATATTTTTGCCTTATTGTATGGAATAGGATTCGGTGGTCGTAATCCATTAACCACAGCTATCCGTGGAGAATATTTCGGACGAAAGGCCTTCGCGACGATTATGGGAATATCCCAATTCCCAATGAATATAGGGATGATTGGGGCACCCCTATTTGCAGGCTATATGTTTGATACTACAAATTCTTATACAGTCCCATTCTCCGTGTTCGCTATCTTGACTTTTTTTGGAGCCTTCTTAATGTTATTTGTAAAAAAACCTCAGAAGTCAACAAAGTAAAAACGTCAAAATGTTTCAGCCAAACTATCTGAATGATAAACATCAGGCTTAATATATTTCTGTTGAATATTTCGTGGTGTCTGAGTAAACGGACACTTAATTATTGAAATATCTCTGTTTTGCAGGGTATATTTAGCAAAATAAATACGGGTTGGAAAATTAGTGAGGAAATCTGTGACAGCATCTGGTCAGACTGTTCAAGACATCAAAACGGACTATGACGCCATTGTGATTGGGGCAGGTATAGCTGGTCTATATCAACTTTATAAGTTGAGAGAGCTCGGATTAAATGTCAGAGTATTTGAAGCAGGTACTGGTGTTGGCGGAACTTGGTATTGGAACAGATACCCAGGAGCAAGATTTGATTCTGAGAGTTATTCGTATGCTTATTCTTTTTCTCAGGAACTTTTGGACGAATGGGATTGGTCCGAGCATTTTGCTTCACAACCGGAAATTCTTCGTTACCTGCAGCACGTTGCAAACAAATTTGATCTCCTAAAAGACATCCAGTTTTCAAGTGATGTTAAATCTGCCATTTATGATGAACATAGCCGAACCTGGGAAATCGCCTTAGAAAATGGCAGTAAGTATAGAACGAGGTTTCTAATAGCTGGTATAGGTCTACTTTCCCAACCCACAATGCCTAAAATTGAAGGCATCGCATCTTTTCAGGGCCCATCATTTCACACATCGAGATGGCCTCATGAACCGGTGGATTTTTCAAACAAAAAAGTGGCAGTAATCGGTACTGGCGCAAGTGGAATCCAGGCCATACAGGAAATTTGTAAAGACGTTGGACAACTCACCGTATTTCAAAGACGTCCGAACTGGTCTGCTCCCCTAAATAATGACAAAATTAATCCCGAAGAAATGGGCAAAATCAGATCCGGATACGATGATATGTTCGACCTGTGTAACCAAACACAGGCAGGCTTTCTACACACGGTCGACCCCAGAAGCACTTTCGAAGTCACAGAGAAAGAAAGATACGAATTTTGGGAACATTTATATGCCGGTAGAGGTTTCGGCATATGGATGGGTAATTTCAAAGATGTAGCCACAGACCCAAAAGCCAATAAATTAATGTCAGATTTTCTAGCTGATAAAATCAGATCACGAGTAAACGATCCAGATGTGGCAGAAAAATTGATCCCGAAAGACCATGGTTTTGGGACTAGGCGAGTCCCAATGGAAACCAAATACTTCGAAGCCTACAACCAGGACAACGTCGAGCTTGTTGATATAAACGAAAATCCTATAGAGCAGATCACTCCTAGTGGAATAGTTACCCAGGAAAAGGATTTTGAATTCGACTTCATAATATATGCGACTGGATTCAACGCAATATTGGGAAGTTATGACAGGATCAACATAGAAGGGACGAACGGACAGAAATTACGGGACCAGTGGAAACAGGAGTTATCCAGTTTCCTAGGAATCCAGATAAACAATTTCCCGAACCTATTTATGATACTTGGCCCTCATGCTTTACTAGGCAACAATCCCAGAAGTATCGAATACAACGTTGAATGGATCACGACATTGATCGATTTCATGAGGGAAAGAGGCCTTACTCGCGCAGAGGCAACCCCCGAGGCTGTCGACAGTTGGTACAACTATGTAGTGGAACAAGGCGAGGGGCTTCTGTCCAACCAGATTGATTCCTGGATGACTGGCGTAAATAGCAACCTGGAAGGTCGACAAAAAAGAATCCTCGCAAGATACAGTGGCAGCCAAGCTTCTTATCGTGAACGATGCGATGAGGTTGCCTCTAATTCCTACGCAGAATTGAATTTGCTCTGATACAAAATCTAATATCTGAAACGGATTGACCATCCTCTGTATTTGATAAACCTGAAACATTCGCAAATCCCATATAATCCAATTAATTTGGTTCAGGTGACATTAAATTTAAGGAAGACCTCTCATGCGATTTCAAAATAAAGTAGCCCTCGTTACTGCATCTGCCAGCGGGATCGGAAAAGCCACCGCTGAAATACTGGCAAGGGAGGGTGCTCACTTAGTAGCAGCCGATCTGAATCCGGACTCTTTATCGGATTTATCCAAAAGTATTAAAGCAGAAGGCGGCATTATTACCACTAACGAGGTCAATGTTCTTGAAGAAGAACCAGTTAAAAATTTAGTGGACTCGGTAATAGCAAACTTGGGGAAAATAGACATTCTTGTCAATGCGGTGGGAGGAAGTACGATTATTCAAAATAGTTCGGCCTCCGTTGATAACCTGGCATTTGATGATTGGAATAAAGTCCTCGATTTCAACCTAAGAGGAACTTTTCTATGTACTCATGAAGTTATCAAACATATGAAACGACAAGGAAACGGGAAAATAGTAAATATATCCTCTGATGCCGCTCATAGTCTTGGCGAACCTAGTAGTGCCTATGTAGCCGCCAAGGCAGGAATTATGGCTTTCACCAAAAAAGTTGCAAAGGAATCCGGGCCATACGGTGTCACTTGCAACGCCATAGCCCCAGGTATGACTTTGAGCGAGAGAATCCAGCCGAGATGGGAAGGCAGATCGGAAGAACAACGCCAAATTATAATCGACCAAATACCTTTGGGACGCTTGTCCAAACCTGAAGATCAGGCAAAAGTTATAGCTTTTCTAGCCTCTGAAGATGCAAACTACGTCACCGGTGTCACGATCGATACAAGCGGCGGGAAGCATTGAAATGCCAAAAAACATCTCTAGTGAAGGGGGACATCAACTGAATCCTCGAAGTTTCGATTTCACACTTCTCACAAGAGATCTTTCTGGAGTCGCAGTCAATGGCACATCATAAGTGATGACAACATATTGAATATTGAATATACGATCTTTGAAACCGGCTATGGATGGATGGCCATGGAAAAGACTCGACGAGGGCTGAGTAGGACTTCTCTGCCCACCGATTCATTCGAAAAATGTGCAGAACTAGCCGTCTCTTGGTCTGATTATTCTGTTCGCAATGATAATTCATTCACACATCTAAAGTGGAAAGTACTCCAATATTTTTGCGGGAATGCTGTCGATTTCAACGAGGTTGTTATAGACCTAGATTTAACGCCTCCTTTCTTTAAGAAAGCATTAGAGGAATGTAGGAAAGTCCCCTACGGCGAAACACGCACTTATGCCTGGCTCGCCGATAAATCTGGAAATGTAAAAGCAAGCAGAGCAGCCGGACAGGCAATGGCCCGCAACAAAACACCGATAATAATCCCATGCCACCGAGTAATAGGTAGTAACGGCCACCTTACAGGGTTTGGTAGTGAATCGGTCCAACTCGAACTGAAGTCAAAACTCTTACGAATGGAAAAAAACTTCGTCTAAAACATTAGGCTTTGTACTGAAACACCACCATATTCTCCTAGAGTACTCTTCAACTTTTCCTGGAGTTCTTCTGAAGCATCCACCTTTACTGGTTTCCAATCCATAACGACCAATGAACCTTGCGACTCTATTTCCAGACCAACTTCATCTGATCCGGATGATCCTAATAACAGACGCTTCACGTCATCCAGCAGCATCTTGTCCTGTTGAGGATGCTCAGTTTCCTTCATGAACAGAACCAACTTCTTTTTATGAGCCACTTCAGAAATGGGTTTTTCCCTGACTACACCGTTAATATGGGGTGACTGCCCGTTTCCATAGTGTTTTCCATTCCCATTCATTACAGTTCCATTCGTTTCAGGACTGACAGGTACTTCATGGGATGTCTGAGTCCGCTTCTCTTGTTCAATTTCATTAACATTTCCGGAATTTAAGACTTTATCCAAATCTACTTCACTACCTTCCTGAACACTAATTGTTATATCTCCATCACGCTCCCTGATTGTGCCGGTAACTGTGACTATTTTGCCCGGATCCCATATGTCAGGTGATTTTTTCAGGGCATCCTCCCAGACCACAGCCTCTAAACTACCATCCAGCAACTCTAAGGTAATGACTTTAAATGGCTTATTATCCCTAGTAAACCTATCAACAATGGTAGAAACCTGCCCGCCTATGGTTGATCTTCCCCTCTTTCCCTTACTTTCGAGCTGGCTCAGCATTATTTGCACATCGTCCTTCATCTTCGACATAACATTTGCCAAATGATCTGAGGATGAAAGACTCATTCCCATAAGTTCAACTTCCCACATCCTTTTCTCATGATCACTCGTAGATGAAATTGGAATATCAATTGCTGCCAGCGAGGCTCCCTCAGCTTCCCCCAGCATGTCAAACATGGTCGATTGACTAGAATCTCTAAGTGTTTTTTCTTGTTGTGCCAACGAATTAATTTTTTCGGCGACCTCTAAAAGACCCCCTCTATCACCAAATTCATCCAGGCAACCTGCCATAATGAGACACTCTATCGACTTGCGATTCAGTGATCCAATGTCTCCATTTTTACATAAATTTTCAAGGCTATCGAAATTCCCATGTTCCAATCTGGCTTCTATCAAAGGAGTTAAGGCTTCAGATCCAACGTTTTTAATGGCTGCGAGACCAAACCTGATTCCCACGACGCCATCAATCGTTTTCTCTATGGTAAATTCCTGAAAACTTGAATTAACACTGGGAGGGAATACAGGAATCCCCATCCGCCTACAATCAGCGACCGCAGAAATCAGCCTGTCCTTTTTCCCAATGTACGAATTCATAAAGGCCGCCATGTATTCAGCCGGGAAATTGGCCTTTAAGTACGCTGTCCAGTACGAAACCAAACCATAACTGACACTGTGGGCCTTGTTGAAAGCATATCCGGCAAAAGGTTCCACCAGCATAAAAACCGAGTCAGCCAATTCTTCTGTGTATCCTTGTTCCTGGGCTCCTTCAACAAACTTGTCCCGTTCTTCAGCCATTATTTCTGGCACTTTCTTACCCATCGCTTTTCTGACAATATCTGCCTCACCTAGGGTGTATCCCGCAAATTCTCTCGCGATATGAAGCACTTGATCTTGATAGACTATAACCCCATAGGTTTCTTCTAAAATATCTTTAAGCGCTGGATGTACATACGTCACTTCTCTTCTGCCATGTTTGGCATCAATAAAGGTAGAGATATGGTCCATAGGTCCCGGGCGATACAGGGCTATCATTGCGGCTACGTCATTAATTGAGTTCGGTTTCAACTCCTTTATGTATCTCACCATACCGGCGCTCTCAAGTTGGAAAACTCCTATTGTTTCCCCTCTCGACAAAAGATCAAAAGTATTTTGGTCGTCAAGCGGAATTTCCTGTAGCTTGATGTTTACTCCATGATTTTCTCCAACCATAACCAATGCGTTTGCCAAAACTGACAAATTCGTTAAACCTAAGAAATCCATTTTAAGCAAACCCAATGCCGCCACCGGGTCCATTGCATATTGGGTCATAACCGCCCCAGCCTCGTCTCCTCTGGAGGTGAATTCTAAAGGCACAACGGTATCTAGCGGCTCTTTAGATATGACAACACCAGCTGCATGTACACTTTTATGACGAGTCACACCTTCAAGTTGTTTAGCAGTTTCTATTAGCCGCTTTGTCTCTTGATGGGAGTCATATACACCTTTCAACTCTTCACTTTCCACCAAGGAAGTGTCGATATCTATATTCAGTTTTTCAGGAATCATTCTGGCCACTCGGTCGACGTTGTCTAATGTCATTCCCAGTGCCCTTCCGGCATCTCTCACAGACTGTCTAGCACCAAAAGTTCCAAAAGTGATTATGTGTGCTACGTGTTCTCGTCCATAGTGTGCAGAACAATAGTTGATAACCTCCTGTCTCCTATCGTCTTGAAAATCCATATCAATATCTGGCATTTCCTTTCTTTCCAAATTGAGAAATCTCTCGAATACTAGATTGAAAGGCATGGGATCCACATCAGTGACTCCGAGACAGTACAAAACAAGACTCGCCGCAGCGCTGCCTCTTACTGTGAAAAATATGTTGTTTTTCCTAACGAATTTGGCTATATCCCAGACCACAAGAAAATAGTCAGGAAATTGGGTTTGTCTAATTACTTCCAGTTCATAGTCGAGTCTTTGCTTATATTCCTCCGGTGCTCCAGGCAACAGGCGACTAAACCCTTCTAAGCAAATCTTCCTGAGGTATTCATCTGAAGATAACGAATCGGGCACAGGGAATTCAGGAAGACGGGCCTGAGTGAAATCCAGTTCCAAGTTGCACATTTCTGCAACCATATCGGTGTTGGAAACAGCGTCCGGAATTTCAGAAAACGCTGCGATCATTTGGTCATGAGACCTTAGATGATACGTGGCCTCCCCAAATTGCATTCTCTTCGGATCATCCATGTTTGTGTTCGTTTGGATGCAAAGTAGAACTTCATGATTATGAGCATGTTCTTCTAGGACATAGTGTGAGTCGTTGGTAGCTACCAAAGGAATATTTAACTTCTTATTGATACCAACCAATCCCTGGTTGATTTCAGGCAATTCCGGTACATTCCCATGCTGCATCACTTCAAGGAAATACGTATCAAATACATCCCGATACCAACTGGCTCGATCCATAGCCTCATCGAGTCTTCCTTCACTGATTAAGGACGGAACCTCCCCACTAGGACAACCAGAAAGTACAGCGAGTCCCCCACTATGTGCCTCCAACAATTCATGATCAACACGAGGCTTTTTATAATAGCCTTCCAAATGGGACAGAGTCACAAGCTTTACAAGGTTTTTATACCCCTCTCCGTCTTTTGCTAGCACAGTCAAATGATGGATCCGATCAGAAGGATTCCTATCATGCCTGCTTTTTGTTGTGACATACATTTCACAACCTATAATCGGCTTAACGCCCGAACCTTTAGCTGTTCTGTAGAAATCTATTGCGCCATACAATCCGCCATGGTCAGTGATAGCCAAACTTTTCATATCAAGTTCAGCTGCTCTCTGGACCAACGGATCAAGACGCGCAAGACCGTCTAACATACTGTATTCAGTGTGCACATGAAGATGACTTACCAAAGTTACCTGCCCGAATGGTAATTTCCACTTTTTACTAAGACTGCCCGGTCTGAAAAAGGGATAGTTTGATTATAGTGCTGCATGATGGCTATCGTGCAAGGTAGCCGAGCAGTAAATAATTTAGATTTTTTACAATCTTAATGGTTGAGTTAAGCGCAGGCTTAGCTTAATCACAAGAAAGTGACCTTGAGTTTAGATCGGAGTGTTATAAAAAAAGGGCCCTGTGCCAGGTGGCACAGGGCCCTTGAGTTTCGGGCTAACTAAAAAATTCTAAATTTAGTAGTCCATAGGAGGCATGGCAGGAGCCGCTGCCTCAGGTTGTGGTATATCACTAATCAAAGACTCTGTAGTGAGGACCATTGCTGCAACGCTAGAGGCATTTTCAATAGCAGCCCTGGTTACCTTCGCCGGGTCCATAATTCCAATTTCCAGAAGGTTACCGTACTCGCCAGTTTCGGCATCGTAACCATAGTCACCGTCACCTTTAAGGGTGCCGTCAAGAATAACTTCCCCTGATACTCCTGTATTCTCTGAAATCAACATCAGAGGCTTCACGAGAGCTGCCTTGAGGATATTTACCCCAGTTTGCTCATCACCATTCAGAGTCACTCCCTCGAGGGCCTGTCGGGCCCTGATCAATGCGAGTCCTCCACCCGGGACAATTCCTTCTTCCACGGCTGCTCTTGTCGCAGAGAGGGCATCTTCGACTCTATTCTTCTTTTCCTTAAGCTCAACCTCTGTGGCTGCTCCCACCTTGATGATTGCAACGCCTCCAGACAGTTTTGCTAGCCTTTCTTGAAGCTTTTCTCTATCGAAGTCGGAGGTTGTTTCCTCTATCTGCGCTCTGATCTGGTTGATCCTGCCAGAAATTTGGCTTTCATCGCCATGTCCTTCGACGAAGGTCGTCTCTTCTTTGCTTGAAACTACTCTGCGAGCTCTACCATGATCTTCAACCGTGACTGAGTCGAGTTTTCTTCCGACTTCTTCACTGATGACTATCCCACCGGTCAATATCGCCATGTCTTCCAACATCGCTTTCCGGCGGTCACCAAACCCTGGGGCTTTGACAGCCAAAACATTAAGTGTCCCTCGAAGCTTATTGACAACCAAAGTTGCAAGAGCCTCCCCTTCCACATCCTCAGCAATCACCACCACGTTCTTAGCTATCTGAAGTATTTTTTCTAGAGCTGGGAGCAAATCTGAAACAGCAGATACCTTCTTATCAGTAATAAGAATATACGGATCCTCAATCGAAGACTCCATTCTATCCTGGTCTGAGATGAAGTAAGGAGAGATATATCCCCGGTCTATCTGCATGCCTTCAACAAATTCTTGCTCGTAATCGAGCCCTTTGGATTCCTCTACAGTAATAACACCGTCTTTTCCGACCTTTTCCATAACATCAGCTATAAGATTGCCCATCTCTTCGTCATGTGCAGACAGAGAGGCAACTTGCCCAATCTGGACCCTGCCCTCAACAGAGGTGGACATATCTTGAACAGCTGACCGCAAGGTCTCAACTGACTTATCGATTCCTCGCTTTATTGCCATAGGATTCGCGCCAGCCGCTATATTCTTAAATCCTTCGTGGATGATTGCTTGTGCAAGGACAGTGGCTGTAGTGGTTCCATCACCGGCTACATCGTTCGTCTTGCTGGCAGCCTCTTTGAGAAGCTGTGCTCCCATATTCTCAAAAGGATCCTCGAGTTCTATTTCTTTGGCTATGGTTACGCCGTCACTGCAAACTTGAGGAGGTCCGAACTTCTTGTCCAGAACCACATTCCTGCCCCTTGGGCCAAGAGTGACGCCAACCGTGTCAGCCATTGTATCTATGCCGCGCTTCATCGCGGCCCTAGCCTCTTCACTGAAAGTAAGCTGTTTAGCCATTACTTCCTCCTAAAAATACCTTGTTTAAAGATCAAAAAAATGTTGGTTTTATTTCTTAAAAAGAATATCGTCCTCTCTCAAGACAAGATATTCGGTATCGCCTTCCTTGTATTCGGTGCCAGCATACTTTGAATAAACAACCGTGTCGCCGACTTCAAGTTCCATAGGAACCCTGTTGCCATCGTCAGTTAATCTACCCGGGCCTGCTGCCACTATAGTCCCTTCCTGGGGCTTCTCTTTGGCAGTGTCTGGAATATATATTCCCCCAGCACTAACCTGTTCTTCCCCTTCTGAGGGCTCAATCACTACACGATTACCCAGCGGCTTGAAAGCTACCTTCGTAGTCATGAATTAGAACCTCCTACTTCCTTGTTT
>Ga0114933_10002298_pt1 | contig 20057 bp, 13 predicted proteins | sample 4SBtaG_FD_89691 | JGI IMG/M metagenome (GOLD analysis project Ga0114933, IMG submission 89691) | Deep subsurface microbial communities from Kolumbo volcano to uncover new lineages of life (NeLLi) - 4SBTROV12_W25 metaG | ecosystem: Environmental > Aquatic > Marine > Volcanic | place: Kolumbo... | reverse complement strand
GACCGCCGCGGTTCGTGATGATCCGCTCGAGGTCTTCGCGCTCGATCATCGACTCGCGCAGGAGGAAGCGCCCGAGCCGAAACTCCTGCTCTTTCACCCGACCGAGCGCGAGCTGAACCTGGCCTTCCTTGATGCAGATCGAAACCGAGCGGCCTGACTGAGAGGGGCGCTTCTCGATCTCGAGCACGCCGGTCTGCCGTTGCTGTGTGATCAGCTGCAGGACGTCGCCGATCGGGACGTGCTGAATGCGGCCGCGGAGTGCGATCTCGCCGTCGCGGCCCGGGACCATGCCCGCGAGCTCTTCCATGCGCTCGAGCAGTTCGGCAGGCTCAAAGCGGGCCTCGAGGCGGTCCGTCAGCCAGTGCGCGTCGATTTCGCCGGCGGCGTCATGGATCAGGTCGGCGATACGCATGGCGATCGCCGCGCTCGCGTCGGCGAGCGCGAGCGGTGTGACCTCGGTCGGGATGTCGACCGGCACGAGCGGGGGCAGAGAGATGCGCTCTGAGCTGTCGATCGGAGCCGGTGGCGGCAGCAGTGTGTCGCTGGCCTTGGTCAGGACGTGCTCGGCGACCGTGAGGAGCGCTTCGGGAGAGAAGGGTTTGCTGATCGCGTCGAGAGCGCCCGTCTGCGCCACGAAGCCGTCCCCGATCTTGTCCGCCTTGGCGCTCATCAGCACGACGGGCACGTGCTCGAGGTTCGAGATCTGACGCATGGCCTGGACAAACTTGAGCCCGTTCATGTTGGGCATCACGAAGTCCACGAAGACGAGGTCGGGGACCTCTCGTTGAACCACCTCGAGGCCGTCACGACCGTCCGTCGCGACAGCGACCTCGAAGCCAGCCTGCGAGAGGGTCCGTCGCACGATGCGTCGGATCGTTGCGCTGTCGTCGACGACGAGTACTCGCGGCACGGTGCTTCCGTCAGCCGGTCGGCTGACGCCCCTTCAGCCCGATACGGGTTCGCAGGATCTCGGCCTCGGGCGAGACCCAGAAGCGGGCCAAACGGGAGACCTTCGGGTGGCGCAGGAGCTTCGCTCCGGAGAGCTCCGCGATGTCTCGCTCGCTCTTCTTCAGGACCTCGAGAGCGGCCATGAAGTCGTCAGCGACGACCAGGGCGATCCGGCTCGCGCTCGTCACCACGGCCTCGACGTAGTGCGCGAAGTCGATGGACTTGGCCTTCACATACGCCTGGGCTGACTCGTCTACCGTCTTGCGGTCCCGCCGTGGCAGGGCCTTGTAGAGGCGCTTGGAGACGTCGTCGAGCACGTCCTCGCTGGTCAGCCCGGCGCCGTAGCCCTCCGAGACGCGCCGTGAGATGGCTGCGAGCACGATCTCGAGCTCTCGCGGGGTGAGCCGGTCGACCGCGGCGAGCCCGACGGCCACGTTCGCCATCGCCCGCGCGATGGCAAACACGCGGTGGGACTCCCCCATCTCGGTGATCGCCTGGGGCACCAAGATCGACGGCGGATCGGAGAGCTCGACAGCAACGCCTCGGGCTCGTGAGCGGTGCACGTAGAGCAGAAAGTCCTCGATGGCGAAGACGCTCGCGACGCGGTCAGCGAGTTGGCGGATCGGTTCGGTCGAGCGGGAGGTGAGCTTCGAGCGGCTGGAGATGGAGTACGCGTCGAAGTCCGCCGGGTAGAGCTTGCCGATCGCAGGCACCATCAGGCGCATCAGCTCGGAGAGCTCGGCCGTGCGACGCACCGGGTAGAACGCCTCGATGGTCGCGGTGTTGAGCGAGCCCGGATGCGCGTGCATCGGCCGCGGCACGTAGCGGGAGACTTCTTCTCGCTCTCGGGGCGTCGCTTCGCCGAGGAGGACGAGCGGCATCAGCGCGCGCTGTGCCCCGGCTCGATCGTTGGTGGCGGCGCAGGTCTGGGCCAGCTCGCGCCAGATGTCGGCTCGCGTCGGATGCTCGTCCAAGACACGTCGGAGGAGGGTTGCGGCCTCTTCCGTGGCGCCCGAGAGGCGCAGGTTCATCGCGAGCAGTCGCCGCAGCTCGACATCGGTCGGCTGTTCCCGGACCGCGATCTCCAGCTCCTCCACGGCTCGGCTGGGCCGTGCGAGCTCTTCGGTCATGATCCGTGCGACTTCGATGCGCCCGCCGCGGCGTGCGAGGGGGTTGGGCTCGTTCTCGAGCCACGCCCGCAGGGCGTCCGCGTGCTCCCCCCAGTCCGCGTTTCCTTCGATCAGCGTCAGGTGCCGCTCCACGCCGATGCTGCCCGGGCCGGCGATCGCGATGGCGTGAAGCGCGGCGCGCCGGGCGGCCTCGCCGTCGCCCCGATCGGACTGCACGTGTGAGAATGAGATCCAAGCCTGGGTGCGGAGCTCGGGCGTCGGCGCGACCTCGACGAGCCTGCGCAGGGTCTGGGCGGCTTTGTCCAGGTCGCCGGTCCCCGCGGCGAGCTGGGAGAGCCGATGAAGCGCCTCCGGGTGGTTCTCGTCGAGCGAGAGCACGGCCTGGAGGCTCACGAGGGCGCGGGCGCCGTCGCCGAGCTGCGTGTCCCAGATCGAGGCGAGCTCGAGGTGCGCGTCCCGCAGAACATCTCGGTCGGGCGCCAGCGCCACCACGCGGCCCAGGAGCTCGGCCGCCTCTGGCCAGCGGCCCTGGCGGCCGTGCAGCTCCGCCAACGCGCGCAGCGTCGGCACATGGTTGGGCGACTCTCGAAGCACGCGCGAGAGCGACGTGACGCCGGCGGCGAGGTTGTCGAGGAGATCCGCTTGAAGGTGGGCCACCTCCATCCAGAGGGCCGCGACACGGTCACGCGAGCGAGCCGATCCCGCCGCCCGACTCAGGCGGTCGGCGGCTCGTGCGGCTTGCCCGGCGCTCAGCAGGAGCTCCGTCATGCCGGCCGCAGCCGCCGCGTCGTCCGGCCAGAGCTCGAGCGCTGAGGAGAAGTCCTTCAGCGCGGCCCGCCCGTCTCGGAGGTCGCGCTGCGCCACCTGACCGGCTCTGACCAGGAGCCGCGCGGCTCGACGCGGGTCTGGGGTGACCGCCGCCTCTCGACGCCCTGCCTCGACGAGCGCCTGCGGGTCTCGCTGCGCCAGGGCGACGCGCGCCAGCCCCTTCGCGGCGGCGACGTTCTCGGGATCGCTCGAGAGCGCGGCGCGGTATGCGTCGAGGGTGGAGGTGTCCCCCTGCACCTCGAGGGACTCTGCGAGCCGTGTCTGGTACGCCGACGCCACCTTCAGATCGCCCGCTTTGGCGACCAGGCGCTGGTCCACCCGGCTCAGGAGCTCGCGATCATCGACGAAGAGCGCGTGGGCCTCGAGCGCCTCGAGGGCGCCAGGATCGTCCGGCGAGAGGCCGAGGATGGCTTCGTTGACCTGCCGCGCCTCGCCTCCGTGCTCCGCCTTGGAAGCCACCCGCGCGAGCTCTCTGAGGACCGCCACACGGGCGCCTGGGTCCGTCAGCACGCGGGCGAGCGCGCCGTAGACCTTCGCCAACGCGTCGAAGCGCGCCAAGCGGCGATAGAGCGGCTCCAGCGAGAGCAGCGCCTCCAAGTGGCCCGGCGCCAGCGCGAGCGCTCGCTCGTAGCAGCCCACGGCTCGGCGCGGGTCGTCGAGGGTGTGGGCCCACAGCTCTCCGGCGCGGACCAGCCGCGCCACCCGTGTGCCGTCGTCCTGCGCGGCATTGGCTTCCTCATCGAGCTGGTCGACGAGGCGCCGCCATGCGCCCTGCTGGGAGCGCAGCCGGGAGAGAGCTTCCAGCGCGGCGGGGAAACCCGGGATCGCCACGAGCGCTGTCTCGTAAGCGGCGGCCGCGCGATCCGGCGCCTCTAGGTGCTCCTCGTGGACCTGTCCCAGGCGATATGCGGTGCGCGCTCTCGCCTCCGCATCGGCGCTGCCTTCGAGCTCGAGCTCGAGCACCTCGACGAGCGCCTGATGTTCACGTCGAGCGGTGAGCTTCCGCTGCAGCGCGGAGATGGACGGGCGGTGGCGGGGGTCCGCGTCCAAGGCCCGCTTGTAGCAATCGATCGCTCGCATCTCGTCGCCGATGCGCTCTTCCGAGAGCTGCCCCATCTTGTGGAGCAGCGCTGCGGCTCGCTCGCCTTGCGGCGCCAACGCGAGCTCTTGCTCGTAGAGCTCGAGCAGATCGTCCCAGCGTCCGGCCCGGTGGTAGATGCGCCCGAGCCCGGAGAGCGCCGGCTCGTAGCTCGGGTCGATGTCGAGGATGCGGCGATAGCGCGCCATCGCGCCGTCGTGGTCTCCGAGACGCTCGTCGAGGATCTCGGCTGCGCGGTGGATCAGGTCCACCACCTGCACGTCCTCGGTGCGGAGCTCCGCTTCCCGCTCCAGCGCCTCGACGAGGCGGCCGTGACGGCCCGAGCGCTCCGTGGCTCGCTGAACTGCGTGCAGCGCGCCGAGGTGTTCGGGCTCAATCTCCAGGATACGGCCGTACGTGTGAGCGGCCTGATCGTGCTCGCCGAGCGTGTCCTCGTAGATCGCCCCGACCTTGAAGAGGTGGGTCACGGCGGCCGCCGGCTCTTCGGCCTGCTCGATCGCGCGCTCATAGAGCTCGATCAGCGCCCTGTGTTTGTTCGCATCGGCGTAGAGCCGCGTCAGGGCCTTGAACGACGCCGCGTACCCGGGGTGGAGGCTGAGCGCCCGGGCGTGGTGTGCCATCGCCTCTTCGGGGGCCTGCTTGTATCGCTCGAGGACCTCGGCGACCCGGGCGTGGGCGGCGGCGCGTCGGCGGGGCTCGGGGGCTTCTTCCGCTTCGGCGAGGTGCATGCCGATCAGCGCGTCCCAAGCCTCTGCCGCCACGTAGAGCCGGCTGAGCGCCTGGAGCGTCGGGACGTGGGTGGGCACGCTGGCCAGGGCCCGCTCGAACGCCTCCCGCGCACGCTCGGGCCGGTTCAACCGCTCGTCGAGCAGGTTGCCGACCCGGTGCCAGAGGGCCAGCTGCTCCCGGGGGTCAGCGCTGACGATCGTGAGCTTGGCCAGGACCTCGACGAGGCGCTCCCACCGATCAGAGCGCTCGAGCAGGGCGGCGAGCTCCTCCAAGACCAACGGATCTTCCGGCGTCTCCCGGGCCGCGGCTTCGAGCGCCTCGATGGCCTCGTCCCGGTTTCCGAGGCGATCGGCGTGCAGCCGACCGATGCGATAGAGCGCCATCGCGCGCTGTTCGGCCGAGCCTGCCTGGTCGGCTCGGCGCTGAAGCACCCCGATCAGGTCTCTCCAGCGCCGCTGCGCATGACAGAGGCGCTCGAGGGCCTCGAGCGCTCCGCTGGCGAGCGGGTCGAGGCGAAGCGCGGTCTCGTAGAGCTCGAGCGCCGCCTCGGCTCGCTTGCCGCGGTGCTCGAGCAGGCGGGCGCGCTCGACGATGAGCGCCGCCCGGTGTCGATCGTCGCCTTGGAGCGCGTTGGCCGCGCGCTCGAGGGTGCGATCGAGCGCCTTCCAGCTCTGCTCATCCCGGTCGCGCTGTTCGATCGCCTTGAGGATCGACGCGTCGCCCCGGTCGAGTCCCGCGGCCGTCTGGTAGGCCTTGCGCGCTCCCTCTGTGTCCCCGAGGGCGTCTTCGAGGACCCGACCCTTGGCGTGCAGCAGCGCGGCCTTCCGCCGCGAGTCCGCCGTGACGCGCGCCTCGGCGTCGAAGTAGGGCAGGGCGCCCCGGTAGTTCTGAAGCACCAGGGCCGTCCGCCGGGCTCCCCGGAGCGCGGGGATGTGGTCCTTCTGCAGGGAGAGGGCGGCCTCGTAGTGCGTGAACGCGAGCTTGGCGTCCCGGAGCGGGCCCTCGTGCAGGCGACCCACCTCGTAAGAGAGGCGCGCCTTGCGCGTCGGGTCCTGACTCTCCGCGATCTCCTCGATCCAGGCGTCCGCCAGTGCTCGCGCGGCCTCGGCGAGCCCGCCGGGCGCGGGGCCCTTGTCGTGCTGACCCGTCTTGGCCTCGGGCTCCGGCGCGGCGACGCCTCGTGCCGTGGGGACGTGGGGCGCCGGCGGCGGCATCGACGGCGGCCGCCCCAGGCCGGGTGACGACTTGCGGGCTCCGGACTTGCGCGCCTTGGACTTGCGCTTGCGCGCCGGCGGCTTCGGGGGCGGCGCGGACGCCCGCCGGCTCGCCGGTCTCGGCGGCGGTGCGGCGCGCACGGCAGACGGCCCCGACTGGGTCGCGTTCTTTCGCTTTCGAGCCTTCTTGGGCGGCGGGGGCCGGCTCGCCCGGGGCGGCAGCGGGGGCGGAATCGAGGAGACGGGCCCGCTGGTGAGCGACTCCGGGGGGCCGGAGCTGTCGACCTCATCCTCCAGCTCGCCGAGGAGGCGGTCGAGGGTGTTGTCTTTGCGTGACCCTTCCTCCTGCAGATCGTCGATCTCGACCTCCATCGTCGAGTCGCCTCGCTCGCGCTTCCCATCGTTCGGCATCGAGGTGGCGAAGGTACGACAGTCCTCTCCGGAACCGTAGGGGGGGAACCCCGATTCGAACGGCGAAGGGCCTCGAGGAACGAGTCCTCGAGGCCCTCGGCTCGGCGCGCATCGCCCTCAGGCGGCTTGAAGCTCGAGGTGCGCCAGCTTCTTCTTGAGCTTCTTCTTGGCCCTCGCCTCCAGCTGTCGGGCTCGCTCGCGCGAGACCCCGAGCTGACGGCCCAGCGAGGCCAGCGACGCCTGATCGTCGGACATGTACCGCTGCTCCATGATGAAGCGCTCCCGATCGTCGAGACCGCCGAGCGCTTCGCCGAGGTGCACCTCGAGGAGCCGCTGCCGCTGCTCTCCCATCAGGCGCTTCTCCTGGTTGGCGCCCTGCTCCTCGAGGGAGTCCTGCATCGTGGCGCCGGAGTCGTCGAAGAGCGGCGTGCTCAGCGACACGTCCCGCGAGTCGAGGCGGTTGAGCATGCCCCGCATCTTCGCGGGTGTGGTGTTGAACCGCTCGGCCATCATTTCGATCCGTTCACGCGGATCATCTGTCAGCGTCGCCACCTTGGCGCGCTCGCGTCGCAGCCGGAAGAAGAGCTTGCTGCGCAAGGGCCCGCTGCCCGCGCCGACGATGGTCGTGGACTTGACGACCCGGTCGAGCACGTAGGCCCGAATCCAGTAGCCGGCGTACGTCACGAAACGCGTTCCGCGCTCGGGATCGAACTTGTTCACCGCCATCATCAACCCGAGGTTGCCCTCGGCGAGCAGGTCACCGAGCGGGATCCGGTAGCGCCGGTACTGGAGCGCGACTGCGACGACGAATCGCAGGTTCGCCTCCACCAGCTGATCGGCGGCGTCTTTGTCGCCGGCGCGAACCTTGACCGCAAGCTCGTGCTCCTCCTCGCGGCTCAACCGCGGGATCTGCCGAACACGCTTGATGTAGCGCTGCATGGGTCCATCGTCGGTACGCTTCGCCATGGGAATCTTCTTTCTCACCAGCCCGTGACCGTCCGTCGGCCTTGGGGTTCGTGGTCCAACCATCCTAGGCATCGCTCGAAGGCACTTCAGTGAAGAACTGTGAAGGACTTCCATAGAAACCAACGAACCCTTCGACCAACCCTTGCCAAGGATCCGCGGAGGCGCGGCCACAACGCGTCACGCCCCGCCTCGGGGTCGAGGAGGGGCGCGTCAGAAGGGAGCAGCGAGGCGAATGATCAGGCGCTGAAGCTCGATCCACAGCCGCAGGTCGCCTTCGCTTTCGGATTCAGGAACTTGAACCCTGCTCCGTGAAGGCCCTGCACGTAGTCGATCTCCGTACCCTCGAGGTACTGCAAGCTCATCATGTCGATGCAGAGCTTGATGCCTTCGGACTCGAACATGGAGTCCATGTCGTTGATGTCATCGTCGAAGAAAAGATCGTAGGTGAAACCGGAGCAACCGCCGCCGATGACGCGTACGCGGAGGCCCTGCTCACCGAGGCCCTCAGCCTCGCGGATTTCTTTAACCTTGTCGCCAGCTTGTGCAGTGAGGGAAATCATGACTCGTACCAACCTCTCGCGGGGGACTATAGGGCGCTGTCCTGCGTCCGGCTACCCAGAACCTTACGTATCGTCACCAGGCCCGACGGAGCCTCGAGTTCGACGCCCGGTTCTGCATGTATTCGCTTAACGACGGCATGCACCCAGGCTGAACCGTCTTCCGGATCCAGCACGCCCGAGCAGACCGTGCCGACTTCCTTGCCTTCATAGGTGAGGCCCGCCCCGGCCTCTGGCAGTGCGGGGCCTCTCAGTTGCACCAGGCGGCGCCGGAGCTGCCCCCGGTTCTCGAGCATGCAGACGACCTCCTGGCCGACATAGCAGCCCTTGGTGAACGACACGGCGGAGTGCGCCAGTCCCGCTTCCTGCGGGAAGGTCTTGGCGCCGAAGTCCACCCCCCACGCTGGATGTCCAGCTCTGAGCCGCGCCAGCTCCCAGCCGTCCGCGCTGACCGAGCCGCCGCCAAGCTCCTCGGCCCGCGCTACCACCGCGTCGAGATCCGCCTCGAGCAGGTCGATCCCGCCCCAGCCGACGCGGTCGGCGGAGAAGCCCTCGAGCGATCCGCGTTCGAGGAGTTCGGAGGCGCGTGGCCCCTGCGCCGAGATCACCGTGACGCAGCGCGACGCGAGATCGACATCCTCCATCACGATGTAGCGGTCGAGGTGGGCCGAGAGCTCCTCGAGTCGAGCCCGTGGCACGAGCAACTCGAGCGCGTCGCCCCTAACGAGGACATGTAGGTCCGAGAGGATTCGCCCGTTGCTGCTGAGACAGAGCGCGTAGACCGTGTCTCCGTCGCTGGCGCCGACCACGTCGTTGGTGACCTGACCGTTGAGCCAAACGCGAGCATCCTCACCGGTGACTCGAATCAGCCCGAGATCGAGCGCTCGCACGCCGACACTCGTCTGAATCCATCGGGCTTGTTCGATCGCGGAGGCCATTGTTGCCTCTTGGTTCCCGCTCCGTGTGAACGCAAGAGAACGATCGGGCTTTGATCGGGCACGGGAGGGTGTGAACCGGCGTTCTCGCCTCGCGGCGATCTGGGCCCCAAGTTACTCTGAGGGCGCTGGCGCAGACGTTGCTTCTATCTTCGGAACCCCACCCCCGGGAACGACCCACATGCCTCAACCCAAAACGCTCCACGTCGCGCTCCTGGCGCTCACCCTGTCCTTGCCCGCGTTCCTCACCGCTGGCGTCGCCTCTGCGCAGGACTTCGATTCCAGCGGTGAGCAGCAAATGCTGGCCCGCATCAACGCGATGCGCGCCGCCCAGAACCTGCCCGCGCTGACGCGCGACGAGGGACTGGACGCGGCTGCTCGAGCGCACACCGCCGACATGGCTACGCAGGAGGCGCTGACCCACGTGTCAGACACCAGCGGCACGCCGGCCGATCGGGTGCGGGCCGCCGGCGTCAGCGCCGCGACCGTGGCGGAGAACGTGGCCCTGCATCGGTCGACCAGCGAAGCGCACGACGCGCTCCTCGGCTCGGACGCGCACCGCGGGAACATGCTCTCGGCCGGCGCGACCCACATCGGTCTCGCCGCTCTGGCGACCGAGCGAGGCACCTACGTGACGCAGGTCTTCGCCAGCCTCGCGGCGCCGGAGGCGGCCGCGCCCGAGCCGGTCGCTCCCCCCGCGGTCGTGCCGCCCGCCGTCACGCAGCCCACGCTCCCTCCGCCGCCCGCCCCGTTGGCTGGGACCGACGTCGTCGTGCCCTCGGCTCCTCAGGCGCCCATCGCGCCGTCCGCCCCCCAGGCCCCGACGGTTCAGTCCAACGGGGACAGCTTCCGCATCCAGCCCGGGTCTCAGGGCACGGTCGTCGTCCAACGAAACGCTCAGGACCGAGTGCTCGCGTACTGGGTCTTGGGCTCGGGGCGCTGGTGGTACTACCCCTTCCCCCCGGGAGCCCGTCCCGGCCAGCAGCTGCAGCCCGACCTGAGCGTTCAAGGGCCGCCTCCCGGCTTCCGCGCCGGCCCCGGCGCCGCGCCCACGCTGCAGGGGCCCCCGCCTCAGGCCCGCCCGCTCCCGCCGCCCCCGGGCCGCCAGGGTGTCACGATCGCTCCCTTCCAGGGTCGGATCACGATCGCTCCCGGCACGACGTTCTACTCCGTGCCGCCGCCCCCGATGACCGGTGGGCGTCCGACCCGGGTGTGGCGTCGTCAGCATCGGCAGTGGCTTCGCGCCTACCGTCGGTGGCAGGGCCAGCAGCGCCGCGTGCGTCGCCGAGCGCTCTGACGTTCGAGCCAGCTCACGGGCTGTGGATCGCGCACCAGGTCTCGAGCCACGAGGTGACGTCCGAGCAGCCCACGTCGTTGACGGGGTCCCAGCCGAAGCTCGAACACGTGCGCTGCATGAACGCGTCGTCGGGCAGGAAACCGGGGGCGCTCGGGGCGCCCTCGCAGATGCTCAGGTCCGGCTCGACGACCGCATCGACACACCCATCGAAGTAGTTTTCGGCGGCGGCCATGCAGGTGATGTTGAGGTCGCCACAGGCGGCGGTCCGGTCGTGAGCGGTGCGAGCGCACTCCGCCAAGGTGGCCGTGGCGCCGTAGGCCGCCCCCTCGCGCGTGTTGGACACCTCGTTGTCCGCGGAGTCCAGCGTCGCGTCGACCAGCGCACCCGAGAAGCCACAGAAGCAGAGCCCGCCCAGCGCGAGGGCCATCGCCAGCCCCGCGACCAGGATCATCAGCTTGCGCTTGTTCTCCACGCGGTCCGACTCTGTCGCGCCGCGCCGACCGAGTCCAGCGTCATACGGGCTCGAGGCCGAGGGTGCCGCTCAGCACGGGCGTCCCGCCGATGAGCAGCGCGCCATCGGGTCGCAGCCCCCCGAGCACGCCCCGCACGCCGTTGCACGCCACGTTGCGGCCTCGCCAGACCAGGCGCTCCTCGACCCGTGGGACGATGGCCGTCGGCCCTCGTTCGATGAACCGGTCGGTCTCCTCTTCCACGCTCGCCAGCACGCTGGCGAAGACACGCTCACGATCGAGGGGGTGGCCGGCCACTTTGGAGAGCGACGTCGCGATCGGGTCGAGATCTCCGAAGTCATCTCGGTTCACGTCGATGCCGATCCCGATGACCACGCGGCTCAGCCGTGATCCGACGGAGACGCTCTCGACCAGAATGCCCGCGCACTTGTGGTCCCCGGCGCGAACGTCATTGGGCCACTTGATTCCCAACGCCTGTCCCGTGAAGGGCTCGGAGCCCAGGGCCACGCCCAGCCCGACCGCGAGGGTCAGCGGTGGCAGGGCGGCCGGCTCTAGCCCCGTCGAGAGCAAAACTATGGAAAAATAGAGATCCGTGCCCGCCGGTGAGCTCCACGCTCGCCCCCGGGAGCCGCGACCGGCACTTTGGTGGTCCGCGAGGATGACGTGTCCGTCCGGCACCCCCGCGGCGTCCCGCGCATCATCGTTGGTGGACCCGGTGCTCTCGCGAACGTCGAGCGACCGCCCGAACTTGCGTGTCTCGAGCAGCGTCGCGATCCGAGCGGCGTCGAGCGTCACGACCAGTCGAGCCCGAGATCGACCGAGCGAGAGGAGTGGGTGAGGCCGCCGATGCTGATCGCGTGTACACCGGCCTGCGCGATGACCGGGATCCGCTCGAGCGTCACGTTGCCCGAGACCTCGATGAACGCCCGGCCCGCGACGATCGCGACCGCGTCCGCCAGCGTTTGGTCGTCGAAGTTGTCCAGCATGACGATGTCCGCGCCGGCCTCGAGCGCCTCGTGCAGCTGATCGACGGTGTCGACCTCGCACTCGATCTTCGAGGTGTGGGGCGCGTGGCTGCGCGCCCGCTCGATCGCGGTGGTGACCGAGCCGCAGGCCGCGATGTGGTTGTCCTTGATGAGCACCGCGGCTCCGAGGTCCTCGCGGTGGTTGTGCCCGCCACCGCAGCGCACCGCATAGCGCTCGAGCGCCCGCAGACCCGGCGTCGTCTTGCGCGTGTCGGTGATGCGCATCGTCGCGTCTTCGGGCAGCGCGTCGACGAACCGGCGGGTCGCCGTCGCTACGCCGCTCATGCGCTGCATGAAGTTGAGCGCGACCCGCTCGCCCTTGAGGATCGGGTTCGCCCGGCCCTTGATCTCGGCGATCACATCGCCGGCTTCGGCGACCTCTCCGTCCAGCCGGCGTCGCTCGATCTGGATCTCTGGATCGACCAGCGCAAACGCCTTGGCGAAGACGTCGAGTCCCGCGATCACCAGGCGCTCCCGTGCGCGGAGCACCGGTGATCCGAGCACGTCTTGAGGAACGGTCGCGTCGGTGGTCAGGTCACCGCGGCTGAGATCCTCGGCGAGCGCACCGCGCACCACGGCGTCCAACACGACCAGGGGGATGGGGGGCAAGGCACGGCGGTCGGTCATCGCTAGATTCTCTTTCGGGAGGGAGGTCGAACGAACGGGGCTCAGCGGATCTGCCAGGACGCCTCGAGCACCGCCGCGAGCACGTTGCTGAGCGCGTGCAGAAGCATGGCGGCGCCGATGCCTCCCCGCCACGCCCGGACGAGCCCGAAGAGCAGGGCCGGAAAGAACACCGCCAGCTTCGCGGGGTTCAGGTCCGAGGCCAGGTGGATCACCGCGAAGAGGGCGGCCTGGAGGAGCCAGACCCTCGGATCGATTCTGATCCGCCAGCCCTCCCCGGTGAACCGGTCCGAGAGCCGCGTCTGCACATAGCCCCGAAAGAACGCCTCCTCGGGCAAGGCGACGACGATCAGCTGCGTGAGCACAAAGGCGCCGAGCTCGTCGGGGAACCGCAGCTCGAACGCCGCGGAGGGCGCGTACCACGCGTGAAACCCTAGAACGAAGGGCGGGAAGACCACTGCGGCGACGCCCAACGCCACGAGACTCTCTTTCGCTCCGCTCGGCGCGGCCGCTCGCAGCGCGCGGCCCAGATCGTAGATGCCCAGCGGGCCCGCAGGCCGCTCGTCGTTGGCGTCGGGCGGGGTGAGCAGTCCGGCGAGATCGATGCCGATACGGCGCATGCCTCCCGGCTCCCGTCGCGCGAGTCGAACGGCCGCCATCAGGAACACGCCGCCGACCAGCAGCTGCACATAGGCGCCGAGCCCCGGGAGCACGCGAGCCAGCTGGGTGATCCCGACCGTGAGCGCCGAGACCAGCGCAAACACCACCAGGGTCTCAGCCAGGGGCCGGTCTACATCACGCGTCACCGCCGCCGTTGATAGTGCCGCGTGCGATCCCTCGCAAGGCTCAACTTGACCCTCGCGTCACCCACGCTACACCTCGGCGCTTCCGGGGGGGGGGGAACGTGTGCGCAGAGGGAATGGTGCCGTGGTCTTGATTCTGGAGGGGACATGATCCCCGAAGACAAGGTCACGGAAGTTCGTGACCGTACGGACATCGTCGCGCTCATCAGTGAGCACGTCGAGCTCAAGCGCTCCGGAACCAGCCTCAAAGGTCTCTGCCCGTTTCACGGCGAGAAGACGCCGTCGTTCTACGTGCATCCCGATCGCAATTTCTTCCACTGCTTCGGCTGTCAGGTCTCGGGCGACGCCATCAGCTTCCTGATGCGCATCGACGGCCTGGCCTTTCCGGAGGCCGTTCGTGTGCTCGCCGAACGCGCCGGCGTGGAGATCGCGGACCTCGACAACGAGGACGCAAATGCCGCCCGACAGGCCCGGGCGCGCAAGGAGCGGCTGCTCTCGGTGATCGAGTCGGCTGCCGGTTTTTTCGTAAAGATGCTCGACGAGCATAGGTTCGGTCCGATGGCTTGGGCGGAGCTTTCGAAGCGAGGGATCGAGCGACCGTGGGTCGAGCAGTACCGGCTCGGCTACGCGCCCCATGGTTGGGACGAGCTTTCGACCTTCCTCTCGCGGCGCGGCGTGAGCCCGACAGACGCTGAGCAGGTGGGCTTGATCGTCCCGCGCAAGACCGGGCAGGGTCACTACGACCGCTTTCGGCATCGGCTGATGTTTCCGATCGCTGACACCCACGGGAAGATCGTCGCGTTCAGCGGTCGAGCGCTCGAGCCGACCGACGATGATCGGCTGCGAGAGCCTCCAGCGAAGTACGTGAACAGTCCGGAGACGGCGCTCTACCGCAAGGGCGACATCCTCTTTGGTCTGCACGAGGCGCGCGTGTCGCTGCGTCGTGAGGGCGTCGCGCTCATGTGCGAGGGCAACTTCGACGTCGTGGGGCTCGCCCAGCATGGCTTCGGTAACGTCGTCGCACCGCTCGGCACCGCGTTTACCCCGGCTCAAGCCAAACTGCTGAAGCGCTTCGCCGGCACGGCGATCCTGCTCTTCGACTCGGACAAGGCGGGAAAGAAGGCCGTGCGCGCCGCTCAGCCGCTGCTCGCCAAGGCCGGCATCGCTGGCAAGGTCGTCACGCTGCCTCCCGGCGATGACCCGGACAGCTTTCTTCGAGACCGCGGCGCCGAGGCCCTGCGGGCGCTCATCGCACAGGCACCTCCCGTCATCGACTGGTTGATCGAGGGTGCGGCTCAGGAGGCCGGCCGAGATCCGCGCGCTCGCGCCGAGGCCATCGAGGCGCTCGGGCCGGTGATCGCTTCGCTCGACAGCCCGGTCGAGGCGCGCCTCTACGTCGAGCGCGTGGCCTACGCGTTCGAGATTCGAGACCTCGGGGCCGTCCGTGATCAGCTCCGTCGTGGGGCCCGGGGAGCGCGGCCGAGGCGGCGTCGTGAAACCGCCCCGGAACCCGTGCCCGAGAAGCGGCCGCGGGGGCCCGAACTGCCGGCTCTAGAGGCACGACTCGTGGCGGTTTTTCTCGACCAACCGAGCTTGCACGGCGCCGAGTGTGCAGAAAAGGTCCACTCACTTTTGACGAGCGACGAACTTCGCGCCATCTTTTCGCTCACGGCGCGATGGGTGGGTGCTCGAGGCGTCGACGCAGCGGTTCTCCTGGAGGAAACCCCAGAAGGGTCGGGGCGTGACTGGCTCGAGCGACGATTGGCCGTCCAGGAGTTCGAGGACGAGACGAGTGCGACGCGATTCATCGAACGCGCGGTTCAGAAACTGGACCGTGATCGAGTGAGTCGAGAGACGAAGCGTTTGAGACGCGAATTTCTGGAAGCCAAGCGCGCGGGCGACGACGTGCGCGCTGAAGCTCTCATGCGTGAGATGAACGAATCATTCCGGAGTGCGCCGCACTCCGGGGCTGAGGCCAAGAGGTGAACATGGCGGAAAAGACGGGGCGAGGCGGCCGGGCTGTAGCAGGCGCACGTGCCAAGGCGACGGCGACGGCGAAGCGCAATGGCAAGAACCCCTCCACCAAGAGCAGCAAAAAGGAGAAGAACCGCAAGGAACTTTTCCAGCTCGTGGAGCGAGGCAAGGTCAAGGGCTTCCTGACCTACGACGAGATCAACGATGCGCTCGTCTCCGAGGTGAGTTCGGATCAGATCGACTCACTGATGGTGACCCTCGGCACCGAGGACATCGAGGTCGTCGACAACGCGTCGAACGCCAAGGTGAACAAGAAGAGCGGCGAGCGTCGAGGACGACGCAGCTCCTTGCCCCCGCCCACGGCAGAGGGCCTCTACACGAAGAGCAACGACCCCGTCCGCATGTACCTGCGGAAGATGGGATCCGTCTCGCTCCTCACGCGAGAGGGCGAAGTCGAGATTGCGCGACGGATTGAAAAGGGAGATGAGCGCATCTTCCGCGTCATCCTCGACAGTCGTGTCGGTGTGCACGAGATCGTGGAAATTGGCGAGGCGGTTCGTCGCGGCAAGCGGCGCCCCAAGGACATCGTCAAGAAGTACGACCTCGAGGTCATGTCCGAGGACGAGTACCGGGCCCACGTAGGTAAGCAGGTCGACAAGATCAAGCGCCACGAATCGGCCGGCCAGAAGCTCCGAGACGAGCTGGCCGGGCTGCGTAAGGCGGCTTCCAAGAAGGTGGTTCAGGCCAGCCTCGATCGTGTGGACGCGGACCGTCGCGCCGCGATCCGCGGGATCAACCTGAACAAGAAGACCATCGACAAGGTGGTCACCGCCATCAAGACCTACGTGCGACGCATCGAGCGCGCCGAGGCGACCATCGCCGAGTGCCGCCGCCGGGTCGGTGGCAAGGACGAGCGGGCGACCAAGAAGCTGCTCAAGGACATGCAGACGAACCCCGCCCTGGCGCGTCGCACGCAGCGTCGCCTGGGTCTCAACTTCGATCAGGTCCGCAGCATCATCGACACCATCGCCGAGTGTCATCGGCAGGTGAAGACGGTCGAGCAGGAGATGGAGCAGAGCGTCGCCGAGCTCCGCAAGACCTACAAGAAGCTCCACCTCGGCGAGCGGCAGTCCGAGCGGGCGAAGGCCGAGCTGGTCGAGGCGAACCTCCGCCTCGTGGTCTCGATCGCCAAAAAGTACACGAACCGTGGCCTCCAGTTCCTGGACCTGATTCAGGAGGGCAACATCGGCCTCATGAAGGCGGTCGACAAGTTCGAGTACCGTCGCGGCTACAAGTTCTCGACCTACGCCACCTGGTGGATCCGGCAGGCCATCACGCGCGCGATCGCCGACCAGGCGCGGACGATTCGTATCCCCGTGCACATGATCGAGACGATCAACAAGCTCATCCGCACCTCTCGCTACCTCGTGCAGGAGCTCGGCCGTGAGCCGACCCCTGAGGAGATCGCGGAGAAGATGGAGATGCCGCTCGACAAGGTCCGCAAGGTCCTGAAGATCGCCAAGGAGCCGATCTCCCTGGAGACGCCGATCGGAGAAGAGGAAGACTCACACCTGGGTGACTTCATCGAGGACAAGTCGGTCGTCAGCCCGGTCGAGGCGGTGATCAACAACAACCTCGAAGAGCAGACCCGTCGCGTGCTCAAGACGCTCACGCCGCGTGAGGAGAAGGTCCTCCGCATGCGCTTCGGGATCGGCGAGAAGAGCGACCACACGCTCGAAGAGGTGGGTCAGGACTTCGAGGTGACGCGTGAGCGCATCCGCCAGATCGAGGCGAAGGCGTTGCGCAAGCTGCGTCATCCGAGTCGCAGCAAGCAGCTGCGGTCGTTCATCGACAGCTAGTCTGTCGGTGGCCGAGCCCCCAGGGCCCATAGCTCAATTGGTTAGAGCCCCCGTCTCATAAACGGGTCGTTGTCGGTTCGAGTCCGTCTGGGCCCATGACCTCGGCCAGCAAGCTTCGACATGTCCTTGCGTGCAGGGGCAAGTCGGGGTAGTCCGGCGCGCGTGAAAGACAAGCTGAGGGCGCTCGTATCATTGGCTGAGATCGATGCTTCCGCGAGGCACATCGAAGAGCAGCTGGAGGGCATTCCCCTAGAGCTCGAAGAGCGCCGGCAGGCGGTCGGCGAGCTCGAGGCGCTCGTCGGGGGCCAGGGCGAGCAGATGCAGGCCGCCGAGGCGCTGCTGAAGGAGCAGGAGGGGGACCTCAAGCTGCGCAGCGACATGCTCTCGCGCTCACGGGCGAAGAGCGCGAAGGCGCGCAACATGCGCGAAGCGGAGGCGGCGGAGCGAGAGCTCGAGTCGATCCGACGCTCGATCAAGGACGGCGAAGTGGAGATGGAGCGTCTCCAGGGCGTCATCAACCGCACCCGGGACATCCTGGCCGAGCCGCTCGCGGAGCTCGAGGCGCAGAAGAAGGCCCTCGAGGAGGCTGAGCAGAGCACCGCTCCCCGGCTCGAGGAATTGCGCGCGGAGCGCGACAAGATCACCGTCGGTCGCGACCAGTACGTGACCCAGATCCCCAAGCCCATCTACCGGCGCTACGAGCGGATCCGGCCCAAGATTCACCCGGCTGTGGTCGAGGTGTCGCCGGAGTGCATCTGCACGGGGTGTCGGCTCCAGGTCTCGCTCCAGACCTACAACCTGATCATCCGCTGCGAGGACTTCTACGCCTGCCAGCAGTGCAACCGCTACCTCTACGTCAAAGACGAGATCATCTAGCGCTGCGGTCCGCTCGAATTTCAAAAGCCCAGCGCCTTGGCGGCGCTGGGCTTTCTTCGTTGTTCGCTGAGCTCGGGTTCAGACGTAGGTGAGCCACTCCGCTACCGGCGGCTCGACGCCACGAACCACCTGGAAGTACCGGTCCTGGATGCGCTTGGTGAGCTCGCCGCGCGCGCCTCGACCGATCTTCCGGCCGTCCACCTCGGCCACGGGCGTGACCTCGGCGGCGGTGCCGCACATGAAGACCTCATCGGCCACGTAGAGCTCATCTCTCGCGATGACGCGCTCACGCACCGTGATGCCCATGTTGCTCATCAGTCGCATGAGCGTGTCTCGCGTGATCCCGCCCAAGATGCTGCTGCCCTGTGGCGGCGTGCTCACTTCGCCATTGCGCACGACGAAGACGTTCTCGCCGCTCGCCTCAGCCACGTAGCCCTGCGAGTCCAGCAGGATCGCTTCGTGGAAGCCGTTCCGCAGCGCCTCGCGCTTCGCGAGGATCGAGTTGACGTAGTGACCGACGATCTTGCCCTTGGCCATCAGCATGTTGACGCCCGGCCGGGTGAACGAGCTGATGCAGGCCTTGATGCCCTTCTCGAGGCCCTCATCACCCAGGTACGCGCCCCACTTCCACACCACGATGGCCACGCGGGCGTCGTTCATGGCGCCCAGGCCCATGGCGCCGTCGCCCAGGAAGATCAGCGGGCGCAGGTAGCACGACTTGAGCCCGTTCACGCGCACGGTCTCGATGCAAGCCTCGACGATCTGTTCCTGCGTGAAGGCCACATCCATCGTCGCGATGTGCGCCGAATCGAAGAGTCGCCTCACGTGCTCTTCCAGCCGGAAGATGGCGCTTCTGCCGTCGTCCGTTTCGTAACATCGGATGCCCTCGAAGGCCCCGAGGCCGTAGTGGAGGGTGTGCGTGAGGATGTGTACGTTGGCGTCTTCCCACGCGACCAGCTCGCCATCCATCCAGATCTTCTCGACCTTGTCGACCATCCCAGGGACCTCCTGCGGGCTTTGTAGCACAACCCGAGGACATGCCAGGGGCGTGGGGCTCAGGGGGACAGCTCGGCCATTTCTGCTGCCGCTTCTGTGTGTCCTGGCTCGATCTCGAGCACTCGACGATAGCTCTTCGTCGCCTCTGCCGGCCGGCCCGCCGACCGAAGCAACCGGGCGCGAACCAGGTGGGCGACCAGCAGGCCCGGCGACTCCTTGCAGGCCCGCGCCACACTGAAGAGACAAGCCTCGAGCAGCTCTTCGTCCCCCGGGTGCGCGATGTGCCTCGCCCACGCGAGGTGGACTGCAAACTGGGCCTCCTCGGGGCAGAGCTCCACGGCCTCTTCAAAGGCCTCGACCGCCTGCGCCAACTTCGACTTCGCCAGCGCTCTCTGGCCTCGGCGAATGCGCCGCTCGGCCTTCAGCAGTCGCTCGACGCGCTCATCGAGGCCCCGGTCCGGCCGCGTCCGCAGGCCTGACCCCGTCTCGTCTCTCTGAGGCGGCTGGCTCGGGTCGCTCTCGTCGGGCTCGGGCGGCCGGGGGGTCACCTTGCGCAGCGGCTCCGGCACCGCGGGAGCCAAGTGCACGGAGACCGGCTCTGAGCTCGAGTCGGCCGCTGAGGCCGCCGCTGCGGCGAGGGCGTTCGCGGCGGAGGTCGGCTCCGGGCTGGGGAACTTCGCCACCGAGGTTCTCTCTTCGTCCCGGCCAGGCCCGCGCTCGGCGCGCATTCCAGGCTCGGGCGCGACGCCGAGTTCGTCGAGCGAGTCCAGCGCCGACGGCGGATCGGAGACCGCAGAGTCGAGCGAGAGCGACTCCGGCAACGGGGCGGAGCCCGTGGAGAAGGTCGCGATGGCCGAGGGCACCGACGGGAGCGAGCTCGCCGGCTTGGTGGGCGCCCGCAGCGGTTCGGACTCGAAGCGGACCGCGTCCAGGCACTCCATCGCGTGCACGAGGACCGCTGCGCGGCCCGGTGAGCTGCTGCCCTCCAAGATCTCCCCGAGTGTGCGCGTTCCGTCCGCCCTGCGAATCACGGACCGCAGTCCCCGGTCAGCGCTGAGCGGGAGAAAGCGCACGAGCCGCCGGGCCTGCGGAATCACGAAGAGGTCCCGGTCGCCCTCGAGCATGCTGACGATCTCCTCGGGCTCTCGGGTCGCCATGAGGCCGCGGAAGGTGATCTCGGCGAGCCCGAGCTCGAGGTCGATGAGGTCGCGTGGCGGCCGGCGGTTCGGCGTCAGCCTGAAGCTGCCGAGTTGCCAGGCGAAGAGTTCGTAGAGCTTGAGTCGCATCTGCTGAGCGAGCGCCTCCGAGAGCTCGAG
>Ga0114933_10002293_pt1 | contig 20067 bp, 11 predicted proteins | sample 4SBtaG_FD_89691 | JGI IMG/M metagenome (GOLD analysis project Ga0114933, IMG submission 89691) | Deep subsurface microbial communities from Kolumbo volcano to uncover new lineages of life (NeLLi) - 4SBTROV12_W25 metaG | ecosystem: Environmental > Aquatic > Marine > Volcanic | place: Kolumbo... | reverse complement strand
TTGCGTCTGGCATGGTTTTATCCACTCGCCGGTTTGAAAACGCGTGATCAACTCGGCGTCTGCATTTTGAATTGCCGTGGTCTTACCCAATGTCAAAGGCGCATAGGCGCGGTCACGCCCATAGTGGAAATAGTTTTTTCCATTGAGTCGATAATGTGACATGGGTTGCACGCCATCGACACCATCTCCTGTTGAACCTCCTAATTGTGTATGTGAACGCGTGTTGATGAAGATTTCATCGAAAGCGTCGTAGCGCATGATGGTGTTCATTTCACGTATGACAAAGTCGCGGGCGGCCGCTTGATTAAAGTCGATCATCTCCATGGAGTATGAGGGAAGTAGATCGATGACCAGAGTGCCGGTGGCTAACTCAAATTCGGATAATTTATTGCGTCTAAAGTAGTCAACGCTTGCTTCAATTGCCTGAAAGTCAGTGTGAAACATCGCGTCGTTTGGGATGCCTGCCACGCGCGTCTTTATGGCCCCCGGGTCATCGCCGTTCATTGCGTAATAGACGTTATTGCGGCCAAGGATGTTTCCAGCCTTGGTATAGATATGGACTTCCGGGACGGCTGGTAGTTTGATTGAATGTTTATTGGAATTGCGTTGCCTCAGAAAAAGATAACGAGTGTCTGCGGGAAGCTTGATATCACTTACAACAAGCTTATTACCTACGACGCGAAAGCTCGCGTCGTTTAATAGTCGCTGATGGGCATGCACGGATTCGGCAATTTTATTGAAACGACACATTTTGAATGTGCTGTCGGCATTTTGCAGGAGCACGAATGACGTCTCATCCATGGGCGGGATGGCAGAAACAACTAATTCAAGATCAGAGTTGTCATCTTCGAGACGTTCAGCAATCGCGTTTAGATTGGAAATGCCGCCAAATTCAATTCGATCAACGAGTGCCTCGTCCGCACGACCTGCATGCTTGAGAATCTCACGATAGTGAGCAAAGCAAACTGACTCGACATTGTAATTGAGTGCCGGTGAACCTCCGGGCAAGAACCCCCATAAATACTTACCGTTATTGTTAAATGTGGGGATTTCGTAATATTTCGTTAGTGCAGCTTCAAAGGGTCGATAGCTTGCGGTGAGTTTGATGCCATGTTCTTTGGCACTAGCAGTAAACCATTTGTCAAAATCGGTAGAGAGCCGAAGCTTCATTAGCATTACCAACCACTGATAGCTTTCCAGCCTGGATGATGCATACAGGATGTTTGACAGTTCATCACAATTAAAGATGGCATTTGCCTGCGCCTCGAATCGCTTCCAATCCTGAGGCTTGTAATTTGCAGGGTCATTGATGAGCGGAAAGACGCTTTGCCAAACAATGATGCGTGTCACGCCCTGCGCCTGTAAGCGTCGAAAGTAAGAATCAAACACGGGTTTTGAGACTTCATTGAATTGGCCGGTCGATCGATTAAAGTTCATGCGGATCAGGTCGTCGACCAGATCAGACACGTATGAGATTGGACGGTGTGGTGGTGCCGGTTGAAGCTGTAATGTTTGTGATTCAACGATGCGTTCCCCGTCGTGCAACTCGATAAGAAACTCAAGAATCTCATCACAGTTTCCAGGAGCCTTAAGTATGAATTCACCCGAGCGTGAAATGGAGATCGTGAGCGCGGTGTCTATTTGCTTGCCGTCATGCAATACCTTTACATGGATGGAAATGTCATCGGGGATATTTTTGGTGCAAATATTCCACTGACGCACACCGCCTGGGACGTAGCTAAATGGTACGGGCGTATTGCCCGGTGAGAGAATGCTTGCCCTGGCGGGAGAGGGAAACGAAAGCAGCATCAGACAGACGATTCCAATTGCCTGATACAAATGCATCAACTGTCGCATGTGTCTTAGACCTTTCCAATGAAGTGGTTTATCACCATCTTATTGGAAGTTAACCCTAACAGCACCAATGCCGGAAAACGACGCCGTGATGGAATCTCCGGAATCGACACGAATCAATTCCGTTGCAGAGCCAGGAATTACGATGTCCCCCTCGGTGAGGTGCGTTCCATTGGCGTGGAGATGGGAGATTAACCAGTTTAGACTTCTTAGTGGCCCGCCCATAATGTCCGAGGCGCAGCCGGCCGCAATTTGGTTGTTGTGATTGAGTACTCGGATTTGTTCGCTGTCCCAATCTACATCTCTGGCGTCTATGTGATTTGTACCGACGATTACGCTGGCATGTAGACCATTAGAGGCGATGAGTTCCTGAATCGTTGGTGTACCATTCCAGAACTTGTAGTGATGGATCTCAATGCCAGGTGCTACGTGATCAATAGCGTCAATTAGCTCATTATCTGATTGCGGCGGAGTGGAGATGGTCTTACCGATGGTCACGACGAATTCCGGTTCGATGGCAGGTTGATGGAATTCGTCTATCGCAAGATCACACGATCCATACATGACAAATGGATTCATGACTCGTCCGTAAATCGGTTCGTCTAAACCGAACTGACTTTGAATTGCACTGCTAGTGCATCCAACCTTATAGCCGGCAATAGATTCGCCGCGTGCAATTCGCTGCTGGATTACATCTGCCTGAATTCTGTATGCCTGCTCCATCGAGAGCGTGTCGACTGCAGGAAATGCAGCATCGTCATAACAACGGTCAAAGATGGAGAGAAATGTGTTTACAAAGTTTTGCATATGACTGACAGGAAGGTGTTAAAAGATTGGCCCGGATGCAACCTCGGTGCGGCGACGACGCCTTTGCCTGTTTCATGATCGTAGACGCCACCACTTCTGAATAGGTCGTCTAGTTATCAAGAGTGATTCGTTTGATCTGGCCGTGCTCACCTGCAACGACCAACTCGTCAAGTGTCGGATGGCATGCGATGCAGAACGCCCAACCGTCAATCGCTTCGTGTGATGAAAGCACTTGTACGTTTAGTGTGTCTACGAGATAAACGCGACCATCTTTGCAACTGGCGGCGAGTCGATTGGAATCAACCCAATCGATATCCAGTGGTGCCGTGTTCAGGCGAATGAATCGTACCAGCCTACCAATGGTAGGTTGCCAGATGCGGATGGTGCGGTCGTCGCTTGCAGAGGCCACCGTCGGCAGTCCACTGGATCCGGGTGCAGTCGCGACGGCATGAACCGGGTGAGTGTGATTACTTGAAGTGCGTTGTAATTCTCCGGTATTTGAATCCCACACCCGAATGCTTTGATCCAAACTGCCGGATATCAATGTGCTCTTGTTCTCAATCAGGCACATACTGGTCACGCCTCGCGAATGGCCTTCAATCAGTTGCTTCGATTCCCCATTTTGTATATCTAAGATTTGGATGTCGTGGTCCAGGCTGGCTGTAATGACGGTTTGATTGTCACGCCAGGTGACTGACATGATTTGATCCATGTGGGCCGTCATCGTCATGGTCTTGCTGAGTGATGGCCAACTGAATATTTCAATCGTGCCGGAGTCAGACGGTATGCCTCCACCAACCGCCAAAAGAGATTGATCTGGTGAGAACTGAATGCATGTGGGATGGGGGGCTTTCAGATCGATTCTCTTTATTCGTTTGAGACGAGGCCATTCATAGACATCCAATCCGTCATTGGAGCAGGACAAAATATGTTTTCCATCAGCCGTAAAGATGATATCGGTGACATGAGAAGTGTTAGCGGCAACTAACAGGGGGCTGTACATGATTAATGCGTTAAGCGTGATCGTATACTTGAGCATTACGATGTAATTCATGTTCTTCACACCTAGCTGATCAATTCGCTGATGACGTTTGCGGTGTCGTGTGAAACACGTACGGGACGGCCGTCATTGGTATGCAATTCGTGGGCCGGATTAATCCCCAATAGAGAATAGATTGTCGCCGCAAGATCAGCGGGAGTCACCGCGTTATCTGCGGGGTATTCAGCAAGCGTGTCGCTACTGCCATGCACATACCCTCGCTTAATGCCGCCACCGGCAAGGGCCACGCTAAAGACGTTTGGCCAGTGGTCGCGACCGCCATTTACGTTGATCTTTGGGGTGCGACCAAATTCTCCCATTGCAATAACAAGCGTCGAATCGAGCATGTGTCGCTCATCAAGATCAGTTACAAGTGCTGAGAATGCCCGGTCAAATGCCAATGCTTTCGCATTTTTGTCGCCGGGGAATCTCTCCTTGAGCTGAACAATATTCTGATGCGTGTCCCAGCCAGAGTTGTTTACCGTGACGAAGGGTACACCGTGTTCTACGAGACGTCTGGCAAGCAAGCAGCTTTGCCCAATCGCATCGCCCATGCCATATCGTTGGCGGGTTTCGGCAGATTCAGCAGATAATTCAAACGCGGCCTTGGCATCTTTCGAGGCGATTAAGTTAAATGCCCGTTCAAGCTCACTGTTTTTGGATGCGGTTGATGCAGCATCCAGTTCTCTTTCAAACTGGTCAAAAGCATTTAGCATCTGTTTCCGACGACCAAGACGTGTCAGATCTAATCCATGATAGAAATCGAGGTCTCTTACTTTGAATTCGGGCCTGCGGGGATCTCCACCAACACCAAATGGCTTTGTTCTGGTCGGTAAATAGCCGTTTCCACTTACGCCGCCGACGAAATTTGGAACAGCGACGTGCTGTGGCAAGACTCCTTCAGGTGCACGGACAGCAGCCAGCGTCGAACCGAACGCCGGATACTCAAGCACCGGTGTTGGTTTGTATCCGGTCATCATATAGTGCGTCCCGAAATTGTGTTCCCCAAGTGGAGAAGTGACAGAACGTACTATAGAAATGCGATCCATAATTGCGGCGGTTGCCGGAAGGGTTTCGCAAAGCGGCACTCCGGGTAGCGTCGTTGCGATGGAAGACAGTGGCCCTCGTACTTCTTCAGGTGCATCAGGCTTGGGGTCAAAAGTTTCGATGTGACTGGGGCCACCAGCGAGCCATACTAGGATACATGATTTCGCTCGCCCTGCTGCAAACTGCTTGCTGTTTGCCTGAGCAGCCATTAGCGCGGATGGGCCCACGCCAAATGCGGTCAGGCCGCCAATTCTGACAAAGTCGCGTCGCGACATCGCGTTACGCTTAAAAGTTTGATTCATGACGTAGCCTCAAGGGTTAGTCTTGCCTTTTAATGCTTGGTTCCGAATTCCTTGGAAGAGAGTAAACTCCATACAAAGTCTTCTAAAAAGTGTTTGGTATCGACTTCCGTTTCTAAATCGTCAGTCAGCTTAGTCCAATATGCAAGTTCAACATCTGTCATGGATCGGGAAAGGCCGACTTGATAGAAACTTTCTATGATTTCCAATACTGGCTTGCCTGCATGAATGTATTGGGTCAAGCGACTGTTTGTTGCGGAAATCCTGTCGTTGATCATGGCGCCGTTGAATTGATGTAGCTTCTGGCTAAGGCCATCAATCGCGTTAGTAGTAGACTCGCAGGAGTCACTGCGGTCACATCGTCCCAGGACTTGTAAGGTTCTGGACGGAATTGCCGGATCAAGCAAACTAATGGCACGTGTCCCGATAGGTTGCTCGCCATATTGCTCGTGGATGCCAGTTACGTCAGCAATCGCATCAGCCAGCACCTCTGCATCCAGCGGCACTTTGATGGCGTGGGAGTAGTACTGGTCATCGAACTTGTTAGTTTCAATCGCATCAGCACTCCTGGCATACGCGGCGCTTGCGGTAATGCGTGTGATGGTGTGCTTAATGCTAAACCCCGAATCGACAAAATCTCTCGCGAGTAATTCGAGAAGTGCCGGATGGGTGGCCGGATTGGTTGAACGAAAGTCATCGACGGGCTCAACGAGGCCTTTACCCATTAGCTGCTTCCAAATCCGATTTACGATAGCTTTGGAAAAGTACGGGTTGTCAGGATGTGTTAGCCATTGCGCGAACTCTAAACGAGCATTGGTATTCGAGCCGGTAATGAACTGTGCTCCGGGTACCTTTGGCTTTGCGGGTTCCAGATATTTGGGGTGTATGACGCGACCAGTCGGTTTCGCTTGCACAATGACACCCTGCTGCACTTTTGCAAAGATAGCAGCAAGGCCATGATAGTCGTCTTGTGTCCAATGATCTAATGGATGATTGTGACAATTCGCACACCGTAATCGGCTGCCCATGAAAATCTCACTTGCCAACTCTGCCTGATCCCTTGCGTTTCGAGTTGTCCGCCAGAAATTTGCCGGCCCATTTGTATGTGCATCACCTTCGGCGACTAACAGTGCACGTGAGATTTGGTCGTAACCAATGCCATTGCGCAGTTGTTCTGAGATCCACTGGTTATAAACAGCGGCACCCTCTTCATCATGTTGTTGTGTTCTCAGACGAAATAGCTTTGCCAGATTAAACGTCCAGTATTCGATAAATCCGTCGGTTGTCAGCAGCGATTGGATTAGCGACGCTCGCTTGTCGGTAGCGTCGTCAGCGATGAATCGAGAAAGTGTTTCCTCAGTTGGCAGGCGACCCGTCAGATCCAGTGTCGCTCGTCTCAAGTACAACTCATCACTTATTTGTGGAGAGGAAGGTAGTCGTAATTGCCTGAGTCTCGACTGTATTTGCTCATCGATAAAGTTATGGCTTATGGATTTAGACCGGCGGGGTCGTGAGTCAGTTAATGGGACAATGACTTCGATCGGACGGACTTCGGTTAAATATCGGGCGATCACTACGTGCCGCCCTCGTCGTTTGGTCGTAATCGCGGCCAATTGATTGTCTATATTTACTCCGGTATCGTCTTCGGCGATTAGTACGGTTGAGGAAGTGACGTCGCGTTTACTTCCGTCAGAGTATGTTGCCGTGACCTTTACCTCTATCGAGTCACCAGGAGCTTTGGCGTGGTAAACCGTTGGTGTAACTGCAATATCAATGAATTGGCGTGAGCGAGTCTTAGATGCGCCATTCCTGACCCACTCGGTGATCATTGTGACCGCGTCACTATCAATATCAAATCGGTTGCCTCCGCCATGTGCAACTTGTTCGGTGGATTTTAGCAAAAGGAGGCTTTCCTCCGGTACCGCCAAGTTTATGCGTCGTCCGCGAAGATGTCTCACTACGGAATCGTAGTCTGATTCAGGGTCACTACCAAAGAGAGATAGTCTAAAATTACCACGCCCTACAGCTGCTCCATGACATGCTCCTGCATTGCATCCAAATCGAGTAAACAATGGCACAATGTCATTGTGGAACTCGATTTGGTTTACAGCGGTGGCACTTGAAGAGCATAACAATAGGAATATGGTTGCAAGCAGGCCTGCTCGGGTTTTGTGGATCAGGTTTGGCATTGTGGACTTCAGGCAAACAGATGAATGGCCAGACTTTTCAGTCATACTATCAAATCTAACATCCGAATGGCCAAACCTTCTATTTTCACGAACGTCGACGGTGCAATACAGCAATCACATACGCTAGCTACCATCTTTTTTTACATAGAAGATAAAGTCGTTGCTAAATAAGCCAAGCGGGTTTTGCACTTGCAAGAGGTGAATACCGTCATCTGGCAGTGCGTCGATCTCTATACTTGCAATGCTGTTTTCGAGTTTTACCGTGCCGGCCACTAAGCGGCCATCAACAAATACACGTGCATCTTCACCGAAGTGTCGACCGGATACTCGCATCGTTTTCTTATCGTTACTCAAGGTTGGGAAGACTTGTTTACCACGTTGTTTTTCAATAGGGCCAACCGTCCAAATGGCGGGTTGCGGATGATTCAAATCGACACTGCTTCCCATGTGAGCGGTAAACGTGCCGATAAAGTCGCCACTTTGCGCCAATTCCGTCAATTGATCACGTGTGTAGCTCTGCCGTTTGTTGTGTTCCGAATTATAGGTTGCTTGATCTGCAGCTGGATCAAAGGTCAACGAAAGCGATGTGGACTTCTTGCCGCTTAGCAGGACCCCATTGACCTGCAGCAACACGGCTTCTTCGCGTCCGGCGAGTTCAAGTGCATCGAGTAATTCCGTCGTTGACGGCTGGTCTACGGTATCGGCACTGAGAGTTACTTGACGGCCAAATGCACCAGCAAATCCAGTGCTGCCTTCCACTACCATTTCCCACACAGGATCAAATCGCGGGCGACCGCCCCATGAAAACTGCCAGATGCTGCGTTCCGGTGCACCCTGCTCTGCGACTCGCCTATAGAAGTCGAAGTCGATAATGTTTAAGCGTCCCTGTGGCAGGATCAGCCAACGGTCATATGCTCCTCGCCATGTTGGCGCGTCCATACCTGTACCCGGTGTGTTGGTGCTAACCAGGAATGGCATCCTGTGGCAATTACCGCAGACGTTCGGTCGCGGCTTACCATCCAAGTCGCCCTTTACATGGAATAATTCAAATCCTGCGAGTGCACGAGATGACACTTCGTTGGTGTAAGAGCGACGCTGTGCCGGTGGATACGAAACACTCAGCAGGAATTGTGCCATCGCATCACGGTCAGCGGCATTCAGTTCACCGGCCAGGCCTTCATCGTTCTCGGCAGTGTGGCCAACCAGCATCATCGTGTTGGCCAGGCCGCCGTCGATTAAATGACGAGTACTTGTTTCAGGTTTGTTGACGTCACTGTTTGGTTCATCGCTGCCGTGAATGTTGGCGCTGTTGTTGCCTCCATACGGGTCCCCGGGAATACCGTCCCAGTGATATGGCTCTGTATCACGTAAGCCGCGAATCGGCATGGTTGATCGGGGCATGATTTGATTGCCACCAGTCACAACCGGAGTATTGAGTACCCAAAGTAATTGATCTGTATGACCGTCCGGATGACAACTTGCACAAGAAAATGTGCCAGTTGTAGATGCGGCAGCAGTATTAAATGCGATACGACCTTGTTTCACGACAGGATCTGTCGGATCCTCAAGAATCACAGAAGACGTTACGCTGAGATTCGTCGGATCAGAGACATCCACAAGAGATACGGTATTTGCTACGGCATTCAATACCCATGCATGGCTGGCTGCTCCATTCTCTCCAGATACCAGCGCGATTCCACGTGGCACAGCATCAACATCTACTCTTCCAAGAATCTCACCGGAAGTAGCATTAACGGTGAAGACTTTATCCGAACCGGCGGCTGTTGCCACAATCGTACTGTCGTCGTCGCTCACTTGAATAGCAAACGGAGTAGCAAGTGCCATCTCCTTCTCGGGTTGCTTGGGCGGCAAGGGCTCGAGGTTAATAAAGTGTGGTGAGTCGGCTTTGTCGTCGTTGAATCGGACCGCTGTAATCTGATTGAGGAATGCTCTGTTTTCCAGTTCTTTTAGCCCGTGCTTCTTTGTGCCGGAACGGCCATTGGCGTCGTTGCGAGCATCAGCTTGCGCTACGTATACCGTTCCTCTTGAATCAACAGTTAAGCCATACAAGAGGGTGCCAACCGTGTCGACGGCTTCGACCAATTCGTCTGTCTTTGTGTCATATATGTAGAGATCGCGATCAGGCACTTGCGGATGCTTAATGATATCGACTACGTGACCCAGTGAGAGCACGTTATTCACTCGGATGGAATGCTGGTATGCGTCAAATGTTTTTAGGTCACCATCGAGAGGTTGACCACCGCCGGATAGTTGAGTTTTGTTATTGGATTCAAACGGCAGAACATACAGTTTTCCATTACGTACGGTAATTGCCCGCGGATCCTGAGCGGTAATTGTTAGCATCTTATTCACTTTTCGTGAGGCAACATCAATGACCGCAATCTTGTTTTCGGAAGACAATGCGATGTAGGCCTTAGCGTTGCCGGCGAATGCAATACCGACAGGCTCGTCAAATCGAGTTTGTTTTGTATTTGGTGTAATTCGCTGGATTGTCGCGATTACATGTAAGTACGTATTGCTCTTGCGATCTGTGTCTATCAAGCTTACCGAATCGGTAATGTGATTTGATACCCACACTTCGAGGCCATCGGGTCTGACGGCAAGGCTGACTGGATCAATTCCAACTGGTACGCGAGCAACGACTCGTGAGGACTTGGCATCGATGACATCGACGGTATCGGCAGGTGTGTTTACCACAAATACGTGATCATTTTTTACCGCAATTGGACGGGCATGAGGGCTCATGAACGCGCTATGCTGCACCTTGGAATTTGGAACGTCATTGGCAACCGCTTTGACGTGATTCGCCTTTATAAATGACTGCCGGACATTTGAATTAGAGTCGCTGGTTGACTCTGGTAACGGCATTGCAAACCAAGCTATAGCGAGCATGAATAAGGGTGCGACGAGAATGAAAGAACGATGTTTTAGAAGTTGCGTCATATCTTTCAGCCAATCTATAGATAAAAAACAGTAGATTCGTGTTCGATCAACAACCGAGTGAATGATTCGTGGGGATCCATAGCCTCCATACGAATATTCCGCAGTCCGACACCGGAATTGGACATTATTTTCGCCGGAATGCCTAAACGCACAGACATATACATAAGAATGAAACCCACAGACTGTTTGCAGGTTTTGCAGAATCAGCTCGATGGGCACAGAAAACTAACTGTGTTTACCCGATGAGAGTTTCTTATCGCTGGGATTCTAGAAACCAGCAAGCTGCGGATCTGCTTCCTGGCCTAGTGTTTGACTCGGATTGAGAATGACCTCTTCATTTTCAGTGAGCCCGGACTCGATCACGAATACTTCGCCATTAGCATCACCCAGCTTCAAGTGTCGTCGTTGTGATCCATTGGTGGACTGCACCCAACAAAAATAACCCTTGTCGTCACGTTCTACGGCGGACACAGGAATCGTCAGGACATTTTTATGATGATCAAGAACGATTTCCACTTCCGCCGTCATACCCGGTTGCAGTCCTTCCGGCGATGGTAACGTGATAATCGTGTCATAGCGCACCATGTTTCCATTCCAAACATGTGCGGGTTCAGCTACCACTGCAACCGACTTAATAGTGCCATCCATCGTCTTGTTGTTAATTTTGATGCGTACACCCATGCCCGTGGCAACACGATCGATCACAGATTCATGTATCCCAACTTTCACCTGAATTTGAGTGAGATCGGGCATTAATAACATCACCTGTTCCTTGGTAACCACACTGCCTTCGGTAATATCAGGTGTGTTTTTCCAGCTTCGGGAATTCGGATAAATAACGAGACCATCGCGAGGTGCTTTGACGATACAAAATTTGAATTCATCCTTCGCTTGCTGAATACGTATGTCATCCATGCGAAGCACTTCAAGATCCTTTTTCATCATTGCAGTGGAGACGTCTACTTCGCCATTGAGATCAGCCAATCGTGTTTCTCGTCTTACACCTTCATATGACTTGATGTCGAGTTCCTTGAGCATGACTTCATTTTCGTTGCGGGTTACCCTAAACGCCAAGTCCTCGACTTTGATGACGCTAGAGTAGCCTCGCTTGAAGCGACGTTGCTCAAATGCCAGTTCATCCCAGCTTGAGTTTAGCCGGGTTTTCAATCTCGCGAGCTCTTTCTTTTTCTCATAAAGGCCAACAATATAATCTCCTTCAAGGAATTCCTTTACCGCTAATTCAGCGATTTTCGCCCGCACCGTTGTACCAACGGAAGCATCGTGCGAGAGATGCATATACTTCGTTCGCGATCGAATGAATTCCTCGATGTCTTTATTCTCGAGTCGCAATAATTCATCACCTTCCTTCACGATCGAGCCGCTTTCAATGACCCAGTTAATGGTGCTTGACCCGCGAACAAGATTTTTGATTTCGGTGTTGTTTGCGCTTTCAAGGCTGCCCTGTTCCGTAATGGTCACTCGGACATCCTGTCTGCCGATGGAGTGAATCGGAGAATCGGCAATCAGTTGCTGCGCCTCTGGCAAATGAATTGCGGGACTCGTGACGACTTGCTCGCCTGGACTCACTCCGTTTTCGATCACAACGAAGTCATCGTTGCTGTCCCCGACTTCCAAGCTGCGTTGTTCATAGCCATCGTTGGTTTTCACCCAGCAGTACAGGCCGCTGTTGGAATCCACGATCGCATTGACGGGGATGTACAGGACATCCTGATAGCTTGCGAGTTCCACCTCTACTTCTGCGGACATTCCGGGCTTCAGCCCTTCTATTTCTGGAAACTTGATTACAGCGTCATACTTTACAACGTGTCCATTCCACCAACCGCCGGGGTTTGCGACCGGCGCAATTGTGTCTATCGTGCTTTCAATTTGCTGAGTTGGGAGCGTGACACTAACTGGATGACCAGCTTTAACACGTTCTACGATTGACTGATGAATTCCAACGGTGATTTGCATTGTTGACAGGTCTGGCATGAGTAATAGTGTCTGATCCTTTCGGACACTCGCCCCCTCGGTGACATCCGGGGTTTCTTTCCAGCCGGCAGATGATGGGTAAATGACCAAGCCATCTCGGTCAGCCTTGATTACACAGCTTCCTAACTCCTCAGCGGCGACGTCGCGACGGAATTCATCCAACTCCAGTCCGGCTTGTCTACCAAGTAATCGACGACCGGTCGCCGTCAGGGATCCGTTCATTCGAACCAGTTGCATTTCTTTTGTGATTCGCTCAAAGACATCGAGATTGGTTTTGGCGACATCCAGATCTAATTGCGATTGTTGGACGGTCAACTCTTCCGCTTGCAAGGCTAATTCGGAAATAGAGCCACGCTTAAAGAGTCCTTGCTTGTTCTTGTACTGTTTCTGGGCGGTTACAAGATTCGACTGAGCTACCCTCAGCTCCTTCATGAGATTGGAGTTTTGTAACTTGTACGGTCCTTCTTCGTATTCATCAAATGTGATTTGTGCTTTTGCCGCTTCGGCTTTGGTATCTGCGAGGATAGCTGTCGCTTGCCCCACGTTTGTCTTTTGCAGGCTCAAGGTTTCTTCGATAACACGTGTATCGAGCCGTACGAGTTCATCCCCTTTTTTGACGATAGTGCCACTTGGGATCACCCAGTTCACAGTGTTGTAACCACGCACCTTACATTTGATTTCCTTGTTGTTGGAACTTTCAAGAGTACCGGTCTCCTTAATGAAAACGACCAGATCGCCGCGGCGAGCAGAGAATGTAACTAATTCACTTTCTGTGTCACCTGCGGTTGTATTAATTAAAGAGATGCCGCCGGCCCCAAGCCCGCCGATAACCAATACCGCTATCAACAGACGCGTCCAAATTGAGAAACGCTTTTCAGGTTCAGATTGTTGTGGGATTGATGCCATTGTTTTAATTGACTGACCCTAAATCCATGTCGTTGGCAAAATGCTGCAATGACTTAATTACCATTCGCAGTTATTACTAATTAATCGGCGAAATCACTCCACTAGCACAAGAGCATTTCCTTCGAAGGCCGTGTGATGATTGAGAGCTCGCTATTTGTTTGCAATACAGTACAGATGCTTGTCGCTGCGAAGGAATAATGCACCCCTTGCCACTGCAGGTGAGGCAAGGAACAATCCCTCAAGTTGATTTGTAGCTTCTACTACATACTCGCGTCCCGCACGCACAATCATCGCTTTGCCGTCCTGATTTACAAAGTAAATATGATTTCCTACTTGAATCGGTGAACAGCGGAATCGTCCACCAAGTCGCTCACGCCAGATGACTTCCCCTGTTGTAGCATCAAGGCACTGTGCCGTTCCTCCGTCGTCTACAACGTAGATTTCATTCTTATAAAGAAGCGGCGATGGCACATGACCGATTCCATTGGGATTCTCCCATGCGATGTCGGATTCCTTTACCTCACCATGGGCGTCTGCCTTAATGGCATAGATGCAAAAATGATCCTGTGCTACTGAACCAATTACGTAAAACAGGCCGTGACCAAACGAAGGCCGCCCGACCTGAGAGAACCCGATGTAGTTGTGCCACCAGATTTCTTTGCCCGTGTCGAAGTCGTATGCCGCCACATGTTCAGCGCCTGATGCGATGACTTGTGTGGAGCCGTTTACATCGACGACTAACGCCGTGGAGTATGCCATTCTGTATAAGCCGCCCTTGTCCTTGATTCGCTCAAGGTGTTGACGGGGTGACTTCCAAAGCGTCTTGCCTGTCATCTTGTCCAAGGCCGTTACGTACTGCTCATCTGTACCATCGCAAATAAGAATTAGTTTGTCCTTATGCAACACAGGGGAGCTGGCAGCACCTTGTGGCAATTCAAAGGGCATATCCGTCCGTTTCCAAATCACATTGCCTTTTAAGTCCAGGCAAACAGTGCCCCGTGGACCGAAGTGTACATAGGCTCGCTCGCCATCGAGCACCGGTGTGGGAGACGCGTAGCCGTTTTGAACATGCTTCGGTCCAACGCTTGTAGTGGTTAAAACCTCGATATCGAAAAGAAGCTTTCCGGACTCTTGGTCTATGCACAATGCATGAAGCGATTTACCGCCGTCATGAGAGCTTGTGAGCCAAACTTGGCCATTGGCGATTACCGGTGATGACCAACCTTCACCTGAAATCGGAGATTTCCACATGATGGAGTCGTTCTCGCTCCAATTCATTGGAACGTTTTTATCATCGGAGTGTCCCTGACCATCTGGACCTCGGAATTGCGGCCACTGGCCATGAGCAACGGATGCTGTGAATGACAGAATGAGTATGATGCCGGCAACTGCGTGACGCATATAAAAGGTACCTCATTATTTGAGTGTCTTGAGATTCTCTGGCTACAACTATTACACACGCTTAACACGCTTCATGCCAGCGAATCATTCATCATCGCTGCGTTCCAGCTTGCCACGCATTGGTCAATCCGGCCTCGGGCAGTCTCTTTGTGCGATGCGTCTGGGAAACGTCGGCGCGACCGCGGTAACTATCGCTTTACCGGCAGTATTAGTCGTGACGATTGCTTTGGCGAATGATACACACGTTCGTGCGATACAAGTGTCTCAGCGCTAAAAGGCCCTTTGCCTGTATTGGTGTTTCGGTCAAACAGTGGGAAATGCGCACCGCAAATGTCAATTCGCAATTCATGGCCCTTTCGAATCGTGGCAGCAACAGGGCCTAAGTCTACTTCGATCTCATAAACCTTGTTGGGTTCAAGCGGCTCGAGGTCCAATTCAGAGTTTCGGAATTGCCCCCGCATTACGCCCACGACGAGGTTCTGAGCGAAGCCGTCGGGATGAACGTCAATGAGCTTTACGACCCAGTCGGCATCTGGAGTATCGGCCGACACAAATAACCTCGCTTTTGCATTTCCAGCAAAAGCAAGTTTTTCATCTAGCGGGCCGGAGGTGAACACTAACACATCATCACGATCGGAGATGGCTGTTTGATCAACGGGGCCAAATGTAACTTGATGAATCGCGCGATTGTCATCAAAGACGTTTGCAGGCGTTGGGTCAGAAGGGTCACTAACAAACTCGTCCGCGGGTTGTTCACTACGCGGGGCACTCCGGCTGAGCCGGCCGTCTCCATTCCTCGTGTTTGCGTGTCCACTTGAGTGAAGATAAAAACTTGTTTCTTTAACTCCATTAGGCGGCCACGAATTGGCGTCATACCACTGGTTGTCGCCCATGGAAAAGTATCTGACAGGCGAAAACGCCTTGAGTTTTGCCTTGGATGTGTCCTTGAGGTAACGATCCAGCCAGTCGATGTTGGCCGCATTGCGATCCCACACGGCAGTCTCTCCAAAGTCGTGATCGCCAACCTTAGAACGGCCGATGGTGCCGTGATCCCACGGCCCCAATATGAGTTGCTGTTTTTTTCGAACGGATTGGCTACCCGCGCGTTCCTGCATCAACTTAAAGTTGTCAACCGATTCACGTGAGAAGAAGTCGTAGTAGCCGACCACATGTTGAATCGCGAGATCCAATTCGCCAACTTCATCTGACAATTCAAGACGGTGCCAGTAACCGTCGGGTTTGGGGTGAGTCAGCATGTTTTCGAACCATGGGATTGGCCATCCGACTTGATCGTCAACTTCGCTCAACGGCAATCGCATGAATACACTATGCCAATCGGTTGGCTGCATGGCGTCTTCCGGTTGGGACATTCTGGCTGCCCAACTGGTCAACATGGAAATCCGAACGGATCCACCTTGATAGAGATTTCTGTAAAAATCTGTCCAGGTTGCCGTAGGACAGATTGCAACAAGTCCGTCAGGTTTTTCGGCAGCTGCTTGCCACTGTGTTGCACCAAAATATGATGCACCCCACATTCCGATCTTACCGTTACACCAGTCCTGGCGATTTATCCATTCAATCGTGTCATACCCATCTTGCCCTTCGTTGTTGTAAGGAATAAACACCCCCTCGGATTCCAGTCGGCCACGGCAGTCTTGAATGACGGCTGCATAGCCCGCTTCGACGAATTGCTCCGCAACCGGTGCGACTCGTGATTTGTCATAAGGTGTGCGAACAAGTATGACCGGACCCGTAGTCCAATTGTCCGACCGGTAGACGTCCGTTGAGAGTGATACTCCGTCCCGCATTTGGACCATGAAGTTTGCCGGTGTTACTTCTGCTTCGGCAAACGCTGGAAATAACAGTAAGGCTAAGTAAACGAATAATGACGGTGCATTCATAAATCGTGACATCGTAGATATACTCCAGTGGCTACGGGAAGAACTCCAATTATAGACGGTTCATTGGTATCCATGCACACACCTCGCCGATTAACTCGTGTCCACCTGCTGGACAATCATGCGATGGAATTCGTTAGGATGAGAGTTCGCCAGTTGGACGATGACTGAGGCAACAAAGGAATAGTCTTATGAGTGATCGAGTAGTTTATTTAAACGGCGCGTTTGTAGCTGAACGTGATGCAAATGTATCCATTTTTGATTCAGCTCTCATGTTTGGCGATATGGCCTTTGAGATGACAAGAACGTTTAATCATCAGCCGTTTAAGCTTCGTGAACATCTGGATCGACTTTACAACTCACTCAGGTTATTGGAAACCGATTGCGGTTTTTCAATCGACGACATGGAGCAATTAACGCTTGATGTCCTGGCAAGAAACACACCTACGGAACCGGAGGATGTCGACTGGCAGATTATGCATGATATTTCCCGCGGGCCGCTCTCGGTATACGGATCAGTCTTTCCGGAAGGCATCCAGTCAACGGTTGTAATTAATTGCTGGCCGATGATTACACACACCGGTGGATTTGCGGAAAAGTATGAGACAGGCGTGGAGTTGATGATTCCGGCTCAGCAGACGATCCCAGCACACATTGTCGATCTAAAGGCAAAAGTACGCAGTCGAGTGCATTACCGTCTGGCAGAGTTTCAAGGTAACCGGAGTGGTAATAGGTGGCCGATCATGCTGGACACGGATGGGTTTCTTGCAGAGGGGCCAGGCTGGAACATCTTTCTCGTGAAAGACGGAATTCTGTATACGCCGGAAGGGCGCAATATCTTACTCGGCGTTAGTCGCGCGACAGTAATTGAGTTGGCAAATGAACTTGGGATTGAAGTTCGTGAAGTGAATCTCGGTCGCTACGAAGCGCTCATGGCTGATGAGATGTTTACCACTTCTACTCCGTACTGCATGGTTCACGTCAGATCTTTTGAAGGCCAACTCGTAGGAGACGGTAATGCAGGGCCGGTTTACACCCGGATCATTGAAGCCTGGAAGGAACACGTCGGCGTAGACTTTGTGGCCCAGGCACACACGTATGCCCAGCGGTTAGCTGAATGGAAACAACAACAGTAGGGTTCGGTTATTTTGTATTCTGATCAATCAAGCGACCGGTGCTCCAAGCCAAATATCGTCTTTAGAGTACGAATCTTCTTTCGATTGCTGTTTGCAATTCGGCGGCACGACTTCAGAGCTGCCGGAACCTTTATGAGGATGCATTTCCCAAATGATAAAGGTCTCAAGCGAGTACTGAAGTTTATCGTGTGGGCACTTAAGCAAATGTGCTGCACGATCCCTCAGGCGATGCAGCGAACCCAATTTGCAAAACGTGTATCGAAAACCCCAGTGTGGTTAAAAGACGGCAACCCGCTTGCAAATCATCCGTGGGATGAGAATCCGTCGGCGGATTTGCCTGCAGAGTCCGACTGTGTACTTATCGGTTGCGGGCTGGCCGGTTGCGCTTTCGCATATCACTGGGCGAAGAGTAGTGGCACGGACAAGCATCTGGTTGCGGTGGATATGGGTGACGCTGCATCGGGGTCAGCTGGCCGAAACGAAGGCCTTGTCGTAATGGGGCGATATTATCACATGGTCGTCCAGACGGTACTGCCCTATCTGAAGTCCATTAACGAGCAGATTGGCGGTCATTCTGATGACGATCTTCAAGCGTTGGCCAAACAGTTTGCTGCGAAATACTCGGCATCATGTTATCGCAACGGCGACATGATCGAACGAACGATCCGGGATGAAGGATTTGACTGTGACTATGCACGAGAAGGTTGGGTTCAAGCGCGAGATGCCTACCAACAGGATTCACTGTTGGAATCCGTTGAAATGGGCATGAAATCTGGTTTTAACGACTGGACGAATATTAGTCCGGACAAAGTACGCGAGGTGTCCGGAATGAGCGTCCGGCATAATGCCGGATTCTCTGTTGCCGCCGCCTCGTTTCATCCCGCGAAGTGGTGCTGGTCCTTGTTGCAAACTGCCTTGGAGTCACCGTCCGTATCTCATTTTTCTCAAACCAAGGTGCTTGCAGTCTCTGGTGAGAAATCAGGCTATTTGGTCAAAACCAATCGTGGAAGTATTAAATGCCGTGCTGTTGTGCTTTGTACCGAGTCGTACACACCGCTACTGATGCCCGAGTTTCATGACTTGATGCGACCAACGCAAACGCAGGCCGCTAGTGGTCCGGGCGGTCCATCAGAAATGAAGCCGCACGTGGGAATTTCCGGAACGCGCGCGTTTTTCGGAAGACATGGCGAAGAAACCCTGATCGGCTCTGACGCCACGCGAGTACCGGATAAGCAAGCTGGCAAAATTCAGCCATCGCGGTTCCTAACGCATTACTTATTTACAGAACTAAATGAAGTCTTTGCGCCGGCGGATTATACGATCACCAACGAGTGGTCAGGGACAGTGACTTACACGCCGGACGAATTTCCAGTTGTGGGTTCGATTGATGGCGGCAATAAATTCATTATTGGTGGGATGGCAGGCTCCGGAACCGCAGTGTCATTTAATGGAGCGAGGTGCATTGCGAATAGAATCCTTGGTAAGGCTGATTACCAGGATGATTATCCGGAAGCGTACTTCAGCCCGAGACGACTGCTGGACCCATCAGGCCACCAGTGGCCGGAAATAGACCGATAAGAGTCGTGTCGATAATTTGGCACCTTAGAGGCCGCAAACATCCTTGATTTGGTCTATCCGTTTGGCACCAACGACGACAGATGTAATTCCCGGCTGTGACAATAACCACTCGATGGCATACCGAGCCGGGGATACACCTCTCGCGCTAGCCTCTGCAATAAACACGTCAAGTCTGGTGTGCATTTCGTCATCGGGAATATCCAGCCATTGCGATTCAGCGGCTCGGCTGTCCGCGGGCAACTTTGATCCGCGTTGGTATTTTCCTGTGAGCAGACCACCTTGGAGTGGCTGGTATGGCGTGACGGCAATCTGTTCGGATTCGCAAAGGGCAGCGCTGGCAGTTAATTCATCGCGTTTTAGCCAGCTTAGTGGCGGTTGGCTAATAACCGGACGGGGCCAGCCTTGGCTATCACAAATTGAAAGCATCTTCTCGATTTCAGGCGCAGGATAATTTGAGAATCCCCAGTGACGTGTTTTCCCGGATTCGATCAGCTTGACCATTGCTGAGATGGAATCTTCCAATGGTGTGTCAGGATCTGGCCTGTGTAATTCATAAAAATCGACAAAGTCTGTTTGCAGTCTCCTTAGACTCTCATCGATCTGGTTGTTTATATGTGCTGGCGATAGTCCCTTACCTTCATATACGTCATTTCCAACGGCATTTCCCACCTTTGTTGTAATTACAGCATTATCCCGGCGACCGATTAACGCTTTGCCAAGAATTGACTCGCCGACGCCGCCGGGTGATCCAAGAAAGCGATCATATCCTTCGTACATGTCTGCTGTGTCGATGAAGTTAATTCCCTGATCCAATGTCCAGTGAATCATGTTTATTGCATCGTGTTCGTTTACAGGATTTCCAAACGTCATGGTTCCTAGGCAAATGCTGGAAACGTGGATGTCCGTATTGGGAATTTCTATGAGCATTTGAGACGCTAAATGTTGAGGCTTATATAA
>Ga0114933_10002290_pt1 | contig 20085 bp, 13 predicted proteins | sample 4SBtaG_FD_89691 | JGI IMG/M metagenome (GOLD analysis project Ga0114933, IMG submission 89691) | Deep subsurface microbial communities from Kolumbo volcano to uncover new lineages of life (NeLLi) - 4SBTROV12_W25 metaG | ecosystem: Environmental > Aquatic > Marine > Volcanic | place: Kolumbo... | reverse complement strand
GGTCGAGCGCCTCAAACAGGAGGCGATGGCGGCGGCCAACATCGACCACGAGAGCATCGTCGACGTCGTGAACTTCGACCGCACCAAGGAGGGCGCCGTCTTCATCGTGATGGAGCTGCTCAAAGGTGAGGCGCTGAGCGACGCGGTCGGCCGCGGCCCCATCGAGCTTCACCGGGCGCTGCCGATCACGTTTCAGATCTGCCGCGGGCTGCACGCCGCGCATGAGCACGGGATCGTGCACCGAGACCTGAAACCGGAAAACGTCTTTCTCACCGAGAAGGGCGGCCGCACGCTCGCGAAGATCCTCGACTTCGGGATCTCCAAGGTCAAGAAGGCCGAGGCGGAGCAGGTCCGGATGACCAAGACCGGGCAACTGGTCGGTACGCCGCTCTACATGTCGCCCGAGCAGGCCCGTGGGGAGACCGACATCGACCGGCGCGTGGATGTCTACGCGATGGGCGTGATGCTCTTCGAGATGATCACGGGCGCGCCGCCCTTCGATGGGCGCAACTACTTCGAGCTGCTCTGGAAACACGGGAACGAGGAGCCGCCGTCGATGGCGGAGACCAACCCGAACGTCTACTTCCCGAAGGCCATCGATGAGGTCGTGACGCGAGCGCTCGCAAAAGAGCGGGACGAGCGATACCAGACGATGGAGGAGCTCGAGCAAGCCCTGCTGGCCGCGGCGCCCGACGTGCCGGAGTTTCCGGCGGCGCTCTCGCTGCCGCCCGAGCGCCGCTCGAATCCAGCGCCCCTGGCCAAACGGGAGGCCATGGGGCGGGCGCCGACCGAGGCGGTCCCGTCGGTCGACGAGGCCGTCAACGGGCCCCGGCCGCAGCGCACCACCGAGCCCGTGATGCCTCCGGCGACCAGCCGCTGGCCGCTGCTCGCGGTCGCGGCGGGAGGTCTACTGGTCGTGGGCGCCATCGCCTATGCGCTCGGCGCAACCGAGACAGAACCAGACATCGCGCCGGTCGCCGTGGAGCCACCTCCCGAGGTGCCCGAGGCGATCCCGGATCTGCCGGAGCCGGTACCCGACGAAGAGCCGCCGCCGGGCATCGAGCCGCCGCCACGGGTGAGCCTTCACCTGACCTCGAGCCCGCCCGCAGCGCACGTGAGTCTGGGCGACCGAGACCTCGGGCAGACGCCCGCGGTCGCCGCGTTCGACGTCTCGGACGAGCCGATGACGCTCACTTATGAGCTCGATGGATACCTCAGCCAGACGATCACGATCGTGCCGGTCGATGGCTTGCAGGTTCCTGAGGTACGCTTGCGGCGTCGACGCAGGGCTCCACCGACCGGGGGAACGGGAGGGGGTACCCTGCCCATAAAGACCGGCATGTGATGACTCGTGCGTCCCTTACTTTCTTTTTTGCAACGATCGCCGCTCTCCTCGTCATCGCGCCAGCGTCGACGGTGGATGCTCAGGAAGAGGAAGCTCGGCTCCTCTTCGAGCGCGGCAACCAACACCTCGCCGGCGGCATGCGCGCCCGCGGAGCCCGGCGAACCCGTGAGCTTCAGCAAGCGCTGGACGCCTATCTAGGCGTGCTCCGCCTCGGGGCGCGGACCCGCAACGTCGTGTTCAACCTCGCGCTGACCCTTCAGGAGCTCGGGCGAGAAGCGGAGGCGTTCAACTACTACAGTCAATACCTGCGGGAGTTCGACCTCGGTGACGCCGACCGGGCGGCCGGCCAGGAGCGAATGGAGACCCTGCGCACCCGTGTCGCCGTGGCCACCGTGACGAGCACGCCCCCGGGAGCAGAGGTGCGGGTCGACCGGCGCGATCTCCCGGTTCGGGGCACGACGCCGCTCGAGTTGGCCCTGAGCCCGGGCGACCACACGTTGTTCTTCTCCTTGAACGGATTCGAGGACGGCAGCTCCGAGAGCACCTTCACGGTCGGCCAAGCGCAGGCGGTCGGGGTGGAGCTCGTCGGGCGGCCGGTGTCGGTGCAGTTCATCGCTCCGAGCGGCGGTCGGCTGACGCTCGACGGCAACGAGATCAGCGCCGGACACGCCGTGCCCGTCCCGCCGGGCAACCACGTGGTGCGGCTCGAACTGCCAAACGTGGCCCCCCTCGAGCGACGCTTCGAGTTGCAGCCGGGCTCCGATCCGATGACGATCAGCCTGGCGGGTGGCAGCGGCACAGCCAACGCGAGGGTCGCGCTCTCGCTCAACGTCGAGGGCCAGGCCTACCTCGACGGCCTGCCCATGGGGCGCGGTCAACGCATCGCCTTCCCGGCCCTCCCCGGTGAGCACGTCCTGCGCGTCGAGGCCGATGGGCACAACACGCTCGAGCACAACTTCAGCCTGAGCCTCGAGCAGAGTCTCGCGCTCGAGATCAGCATGGGCGAGCAGAACAGCTCGGGCGGCTTGAACGCGGGTCGGTGGATCTCCTTCAGCGCCGCGGTCGTCGCGCTCGCCTCGGCCTCGATCACGACGGGCGCGGCGTTCGACCTGAGCGACCAGTACAACGACCGGCTCATGAACCTCAACGACGGCAGGCAGGAGCAGGCCCTGCTCAGCCTCGCCGACGATGTGGAGAGCATGGCGCTCATCGCCGACGTGCTCTGGGGCGTCACCGCGCTCGCGGGCGGCGTCACGATCCTCCTCTTCGCCATCTCACCGGGCGAGAACGTCGACTCGACCGTGCAAGTCACCCTGGCGCCGACGCCCGGCGGCGGAGCCTTGACCGCGCGAGGGAGCTTCTGATGCGGCGCCTAAGGTCACGCTCGACGTTTGCGCTCTTGGGGCTCGCCGGCGCGCTCTTCGCCGGAGGCTGCACGATCATCCTGGAGCCCGATCGAGACGCCATCGTGCCCGGCATGGACGGCGGCTCCGACGGCGGCAGGGATGCTGCCTTCGACGGAAGCGACGGTGGTGACGCTGGCGACGCGGGCTTCGACGGAGGTTTGGACGGCGGCTGCAGGCCAGATCCGGGCGGGCAGCTCGAGGTGAGCTGCAACGACGGCCTCGACAACGACTGTGACACGCTCGTCGACTGTGACGACGCGGACTGCGCGGCGGACGGGTTCTGCTGTGACATCAGCTCCGGCTCGGCGTGGGCCGATCTCACCTCCGACTACATGTTCTGGAACGCCTTTGGCTCGGCGAGCCCGACGGCGACGACGGTCGACTTCGGGACGGGCACCGGCCAGCTCGTTCACCGGACGTGCGCCCCGGTCGCCTTCGGCATGCGACTGCTCACCGAGTTCAGCCGCGAGATCGCGGGCTCGGACACCGACTACGCCTCGATCGTCTTGGCGCCCGTCGACACCCCGCCGGCCGCGATGCCGCTGCTCGCAGACCTGACCTTGCGCGTCACCCACACGGGCGTCGCGACGCTCGAGCGAGCGGGGACGATCATCGGCAGCAGCACGACGCCGCTCGCGGTCGGCTCGCACGCCGCCCGCGTCGATCTCCAGCCTTCGGTGGACGAAGCCGGTCGCCCCGTCCTCCTGGTGAGCGCCAGCGTCGGCGGACAGACGCTGGCGGACCGGGAGACGCTGATGCCGCTCTCGGACCTGATCGGCTCGCCGGCCGGCTGCGTGCCCGATGGGCTCTTCCTTGCGGTCGAAGGGCGCGGCTCCGGTGTGCTCGTGAGCGACGCGGTGCAGGCGACGACCTTGAACTGCCCCAACCCAACCCAGTTCATCTCCGACCTGGCGGGGCCCCTCGGTGAAGACCCGATCCTGGCCTCCGGGGACTGGCGCCTCGGGGGCGCCGGGGAGCCGGCACTGCACGCGACGACCACCAGTGGGCGGACCGAGCGTGTCGATCTGCTCGTCGACGCCTCCGAGCCGGAACGCAGCGACGAGATCCTGCGGTTCGTGGACTTCTCCATCGGAGGCGCGGCGCGGATCGCGGGCGGTTGGTTCCAGCGGTCGATCACCGGGAACCCAGAGATCCTCGGGCCGGCGCCTTCGAGCCGTGAGCCGGCGCTCTCGACCGGTGCGGAATTCTCCCCAGGCCTGGTCGCCTACGCGCGCCAAGCCGGCTCCGCCGAGGTCTTCGAAATTGCGCTGGCGAACCTCGACCTCGTGCTCACGGCGGCGCCCGGCGCGTCCACCACGCTCTTGGACTCCACCGGCGCCGCGGGGTGCACGTCTTTGCGAGACCCCTCGCTCGTGACGCTCGCCGGTCGCGAGAACCTGCTGCTCTTCTTCACCTGCGAGACGACCGGCCGCAGCCCGCGCATCGGCGTCGCGACCCTGCGCGACAACACCGTCACCGGCTACGACGTCGAGGAGGTGCTCATCGACCTCTTCCCGGCCAGCGCCGTCGGCAACTTCGGACGGCAGGGGGTGCTCTCTCCCGAGGTCATCGTGACCGGCGAGGAGGGCGGGACATACGCGCTGCGCATCTGGTTCCTGGCACGGGACGCGGGCGGCAGAGTCACGGTCGGTTTCGCGTTCGGGGAGGCAGAGGTCGGCGCACTTCCGCGCGTCAGCCTCTATCCGGGCAACCCGATCCTCGGGCCCGAGGACGCCGTGCTCGGAGGAACGTGCCCCCTCGGCTGCACCATCGACTCGCTCGCGGTGACGCCAACGGAGGGCGACAGCCCCCTCTGGTCACCGCCCCTGGCCCCCTCGTACCTCTTCCTCGTGGAGCGGAGTCGCTTCCGTGCAGACGGGGTGGATCACGAGCTGGTCCCCATCCGGCAGCCCCGACCGGCCGGAGGCTGAGAGCGGCATGGCCCGATTGATGCACCGTTCCTGCCTCGCAATGCGCATGGCACGTCTCGGCACGGTCCTCGGTCTCTTCTTGCTGGTCCTCCCGGCCTGTGACTCCGCGGCCCTGGGTCCGGACGTCACCTCCGACGCCAGCCCGCCGCCGATGAATCAGGACGGCGGAGCGGCGGCGGACGGCGGCGCCTTCGACCGAAGCGAGACCCCCTCCGAGCCGGGCATTTGCTACGACGGCGTGGACAACGACGACGACGGCGCGATGGATTGCTCCGACACGGGCTGCGTCGCCGACGACGTGTGCTGCGTCGGCAGTGCGAACTGCTGCAGCGCGTCCGCCTCGGTGGACTTCATGATTCCGGAAGCATGCGTCGACGCGACCTTCGATGAGTGTGGACTCGAGGCGCGGCTGACGCCGTTTGGCGCCGTCGCGCCGAATTTCGAGGGGGGCAACCTCGTTCCGCAGGGCGGCACGACCTACGGAGGAGTGGCCCTGGGGCCGTCGTTGGATCCGCGGGCCGCGAACGTCATGCTGGACGCCACGATCCACGTGCCAGCCGCTCGATGCACGGACTGCATCGACGCCGCCGGGGTCGCGTTCTTCGAGTCCATCCCTGCGGCCGGAGAGCGCGGCGTCGTCAGGCTCGGGGTGCTGGCCAACGGATCTCGGGATGAGGTCCAGGTCATCGTCGCCGATCGCGTCGTGGCACAGGAGCCGCTGAGCGCGAGCGCCCTCACGATCCGGGTCACGCTCCTCGTGGATGGCACGGCTACGATCAGTGGCATCGGCGACGCGCCGTTTGCGCTGGAAGACATCGAGCTGCCCGTTTCCCTCTCGCCCGTGGTCTTCGGCCGCACCGACAACCGCGCCGGGGAGGCCGCCGTCGGCGTGACGAGCGCTCGCGTGACGCTCAATCCTTGTGACGTGCCGAGCGCGATCGTGCGACGGATCGATCCCGTGCTGCCGGCGAGCTCCACGACGTGGGTGCCGTCGACGCCGCTCGGCCGCGTGGCCATGATCAACGTCGGCACGGACACGCGTCGACTTCGGGGGGTCTTCGCCCACGCCGGTGACCTGCTCGGCGGCGGCATCAACGGCTCGGGTGAGCTCGTCGGCGAAGCCGGCCCGCCCGATCCCGTGATGACCCCGCCCGCCGGTTTCGAGTCCCTGCACGACCCGTGGCTCTTCCGAAACGGGGACCGCGTGCAGCTCTACTTCGCCGCGGAACGCCCGGATGGCACGAGGCAGATCCTGCGCGCGAGCGGTGGACCCGGCCTCGACCTGACCTTCGGGGACGGCGTGGAGATCGGACTGCCCGCCGAGGTGCGCTCAGCCGACGGGCCGACCGTCTGGCCATCGCAGACCGAGACCGGCTTCTGGCACATGGTCGCGCGCGTGGATACGGGGATCGGGATCGGCGAGCTGGCCCTCCTGCGCTCGGCCGACGAGGGATTCCAGTTCGAGTGGGCCAACGGAAGCCTCGAATCGTCCATCGTGCGGTCGCCCGACGGCAACGACGCCTTCGCCATCCACCGCGACGAGGTGGCAAGCCCTGCCCTCGTCGAGATCAACGGGACGTGGCGGCTCTACTACTCGGCCCGCCGAGGTGGCCGATGGTCGATCGGGCTGCTGGTCTCGAGCCGCGGGCTCGCCTGGCGCGACCTGGGCCCGGTGCTCGAGGGCGATGGAGTCGGATTCGACGCCCTCGGCGTCCTTCACCCCGCCCCCGTCGTGATGCCTTCCGGTAACCTTCGGCTCTACTACGTCGGAACCACCGGTTCGCAGAACGTGCTCGGTCTCTCTGGACCTGCTGGCACACTAGGTGAATGATTGCCCTTGGGGTGGTCTCGACTGTGCCAACGTGTGATCGAAGGTCGTGTCTCAGGCGCATGATCGTGCGGATCTGCCCGATCCTGCTGATCCTCTTGCCCGCCTGTAGTGACGGAGCCAGCACCGCTGGCGCCGACGCGGGCAACCGAGGCGCGACCGCGGACGCGGGGGCGTTCTCCGACGCGGGCGGCGGCGCTGGGGGTGCCGACGGCGGCCCGGCCGCCTTCTCCGACGCGGGAGCCTTCGACGCTGGGGGCATGAGCCCCGACGCTGAGGACTTTAGCGCCGGCGGCTGCTTCAACGGCCTCGACGACGACGCAAACGAGCTCACGGACTGCGCCGACGTGGTGTGCGGCGCTACCGCGTATTGCTGCGTCGGCAGCTCTTCCGCAGCCTGCTGTTCCGGATCGGGCGTCACGCTCGCGGCGGACTTCGCCAGCTGCGGCGGGGCCGACCCGCGCACCTGTTCGACCGAGACCCTCGATTGGTTTGGCACGCCGCGACCCACGATCGAGGCGGAGCGATTCCTCCCGAACGGCGACAACCTCGATGACAGCGGGATCGTGCTCGGTGAGCCGGTCGACCCCACGCGGGAGCGCGTGACGCTCAGCGGCGTCATCGCCGCGCCGCTCGACGGCTGCACCGACTGCCTGGACGTCGTGACCCTGGGCCTCGCCGACCGGCCGAGCACGGACGACGTGCGTGTCGTCGCGGATGTGGCCCTCATGGTCCGCGCCTCCCGCCGGGACTACGCGCTCATCGTGGCCGGAGAGGCGGTCTGGTCGGCTCCGCTCGTCGACGACGCTCCGCACGGCTACCAGCTCGAAGTGACGCCAGACGGCGCCGCCGTCTTGAGCGTCGACGGCGTGGTCGCAGCCCGCTCGAACGTCACGCTGCGCGCCAACCGCACCCCGTTGCTCTTTGGCCGTACCCACAACCGCGATGGGCTCACCGCCAACGCACGCGTCGCGGAGGTGAGCGTGCGCTCCTTCGGCTGTGACATCCCGGCCGCGATCGACCGGGACCCGACCGCCGCGATTCCGTTCGGGGGAGTGCCTTGGGGGGGCGCGCTCGCCAGTGACCCGTCCGCCATCTTAGACGGCGACGAGCGACTCGTGGCGTTTGCTCTCGAGCGTGACATCCACCTCGCTCGCCGCAGCGCGGACGGCACCTGGAGCCTCGCGGGCAGTGGCATCGTGGACATGCCCGCGCTCGTCGCGGCGACCGGAGAGAGCCTGAGCGCCCCGGAGCTCATCCGGGAAGAGGACCGCTTCGTTCTCTACGTGACGCGCGAGACCGACGCCTCGACGAGCATCCTGCGAGCGGACGGTGAGCCGGGGCACGCCGAGCGCTTCGGCCCGCTGACGACGCTCGAGCTTCCCGCCGACGCCGAGACCGCCCAAGCGCCGAGCGTCATCGACATGGGCGCGGCCCGTTTCATGGCGATTCGCACTTCGTTCGGCGGTGCGAGCGCGATCGCCCTGCTTCAGGCGACCGACACGAGCGGCGCCAGCTTCGCTTGGGTCAACGGCAGCCGGGCGCGATCGATCGTCGTCACGCCGGATCCGGACTTCGAGCGCTTCGATCACGACGAGGTCTCCGATCCCGACCTCCTGGTCGACGCCTTCGGCTTGGTCCGCCTCTACTACGCGGGTCGTCGGGGGACGCGGTGGTCGATCGGCATGCGGGTCTCGGGTGATCGCGCCACGTGGCGTGAACCGTCGGCCAGCGCGTTGCTCACCGGCTCGGGCGAGGGACACGACAGCCTCTGGACACGCCATCCGAGCGTGCTGAACACGCCGGCGGGCACGGAGCTCTTCTACACCGCCTCTGATGGCGTCACGATGGACATCGGACGCGCCGTGGGGAGTTCCCGATGAGACGCCCTCGAGACGCAAAGCAGCGCGGTCCCGGCCTGGTTGAGGCGCTGTTGCTGGGGCTCTTCCTCTTGCCCGCGTGCGCCGGCAGAGAAGCCGCGACGGACGCAGGAGACCCGTCGCCCGGCGCGGACGCCGGCACCGGAATCGTGCTCGACGGGGGCCCCACCGCCGCGAACGACGCCGGCTTCAGCGACGGCGGCGGGGGTGGCGCCGACGGGGGCAGCATGCCGCCGAGCACGGGTGAATACGACGACCGGTCCGGGCTCAATGGAGCGGCCGCCCGCATGGGCTGCTTCGATGGGCTGGACAACGACGGCGACGGCGCCTCCGACTGCTCGGACACGAGCTGCCAATTGAACGTGCCCAGCTGCTGCGTCGGCCAGAGCAGCGAAACGTGTTGTGACCCCGGAGTGACGCAGAGCCTGGGGCTCGACACCTGCGACGGGCCGCTCGCGGACTGCGTCGACGCGGCCGCGTTCGCGACCTTTGGCTCACCGGTCCCGACCGTGCGCGAGGGCGCGCTGGTCCCGGGCGGCCAGATGTCGGACAGCGGGGCGCTCTTCCTCACGGAGCTCGACCCTCGCCGCGGCAGCCTCCGGCTTCGAGCGACCATCGCCTCATCGCTGAGCGCACCCGACGCAGGGCTCGTCGAGATGGTCGGTGTGGGTTTCGTCGACGCCAGCGTGGACCCGGCCTCGGTGTCTCGGGTGGTGCCGCTCGCGGGCGTCGTCGTGAGCCGGAACCGCCAAGAGATCCTGCTCATGGTCGCGGGCGAAGTGGCGCAGCGTTGGTCACTCGGGGTCGAGACCGCCATCACCTACGTGCTCGAGCTCGATCCGCTGGGGCGCGTGCGCCTCTCCACCGAGCCGAGCATCGCGAACGCCGACATCCCGCTCGCGGTCAGCGCTCCGGTGCGCGGCGTCGTCTACGGGCGCACCGCGAACCCGACCGAGCTCACCGCGCCGGCTCGCGTGCTCGACGTGCAGATCACGCCGAGCGTGTGCGACATGCCGGCGGCGCTCTCGAGGACAGCCGACACCGTCGTGCCCGCGCCGCTGGAGACGCCCGGCTGGGCCGATCGCCACGTCGCGATCTCAGAGCCCGACATCCTCCGCTACTTCGATCCGCCCGGCACCGAAGTCGTGGCCATGGCACTCAACGTCGACGGCGAGATCCACCTCGCGCGGCCCGGCCTCGGTGGGTTCACACTCGAGAGCCGGATCGGTGAACCGGTCCTGCCGGCGCCGACCGAAGATTGGGCGCTCGACGGCGTCAGTGACCCTGCCCTCGCATTCGACGGAAGCGAGCTCCACCTCTACTTCACCGGCTGGCGAGACGGCCTGGGCACGATCGCGCACGGCATCTGGGACCCGGTCTCGGAGCGCTTCATCTTGCAAGGGCCCGTACCGGGATTGCAGGCGACCGAGACGACCGGATACTCGGCGGCGACCCCCTTCGACATCGACGGCGTGGCTCACATGGCGCTGCGGGTGGACGACGGCGAATCCCATCGACTGAGTGTCTACCGCATGGAAGAGCCCGCCCTGACCATCGCCACCGTGCGTCAGACCAGCTCCTCCGACGTCTTCGCCTTCGACCGTGACGAAGTCGACGCCCCGACGGTCCTCTACCGCGACGGGGTCTACCGGATGTACTTCGCTGGGCGTCGAGGCACCCGATGGAGCATCGGCCTGCTCGTCTCCGACGACGGCCTCGCGTGGCGTCAGACGAGCGAGAACGCCGTCCTGACGGCCAGCGGAAGCGGCTACGACGCCCTCGGAGTGCGAAGCCCGAGCGTGGACGTCTCCGGCGGCCTCGTGCACCTCTACCACACCGGCGATGACGGCGAGCGCCTCCGCATCGGCGCCGCGCGCGCCTATTAGGCGAAGCAAACAAACTGGTCAACAAGTCAACAAGTCAACACTACGTCCCCTGGCATGGGGACGTAGTGTTGACTTGTTGACTTGTGGGAGGATTCTGGAGGCTTGGGCTCGAGCAATTGACTTGGGTTCGAGCCCATAGGACCGTTCGCCAGACTGGATGAGTGAGCCGGAATCGACGCCTCTGAACCTGCCTCCGTGGTGGCCTCGTGCTGCCGGTGCGGGGCTGGTGGTCGTGGCGCTCGCGATGCGACTCTTTGCGCCCGATGGGCCGATGGCGCTGGTCTCCTGGGGGGCGGGTATGTTCGGGCTCGCCTTCGCCCTCTTCGGGGTCGAGTCCGGGAAGGCCATCGTGGGTCGGCTGGCGCCGGCGAAGCCGGAGACGACGCCGGTCGAGCCGTCCGCGCTGCAGCCGGTCCGGATCCTCGGGTTCGGGAGCGCCACGATCGGATGCGTCGGGGTGGGCTGGGTGATCTCGGACATCGTCGGCGATGGGGTGCACGCGACGAACGCTTGGTGGGTCGTGGTCGCGGCGACCCTGGGTCTGGTCGCGACCGGGATCTGGAGCGCGACGCTCGATCAGGAGGCGACGCCCCTCCGTGTGCCGACGCCAGAGACCCCGAACCATCGACGGGCCATCGGTGTCGGCGTCGCCGTCGCGCTGCTCGCGCAGATCGCCATTCCCTCGACGTACTACTTCAGCGAAGACCGCTTCGATGAGCGGTTCGCGTGGCGCATGTTCTCAGATGTGCGCGTCTATACGTGCCGACTCGGCGCCTACGACGTGCAGGATGGTCAGCGCACGCCCGTCCGGTTGCCAAGCGTCATCCACGTCGCGTGGATCAACACCATGCGGCGCAGCCGAGAGGGCGTGTTGCAGCGCTACCTCACGTGGCGCTGCGAGACCGAGGAGATCGACGGGGCGCAGATCGTCAATCAGTGCCGCACCCCAGAGAACGAGGCCGTGCCTCCAGTGGTCCGCGCGCTCGAATGTGGAACCGGTGAGATCACCGCGGTGGGCGTCGAATGAAGCCCCGGGCCTTCTTTCCTGCCGTCGCCGCCGTGCGCCCGTACCTCGCGCTGAAGGGCACGCTGCTCCTCCTGACGTTCGACATGTGGCTGACGCGCGCGAGCCACGCCGGGCGCTACGGCGCGGGCGGGTTCAATGTCGCGCACTGGCCCTGGCTCGACTGGGTGCAGCCGCAGATCTCACCGCCGCTCTACGTCGGGACCTGCGTGCTGACGAGCCTGCTCTCCTTCGCGATCGTCGTCAGGAACCGGCCCCCGCGCTGGCTCCTGGGACTCACGCTGGGCGTGCACACCTGGAGCTGGGCGATGAGCATGCTGGACAGCTACCAGCATCACTACTTGCTCAGCCTCGTGCTCCTCTGTTTTGTCTTCTTCCCGACGATCAACGCGGAAGAGGCGCTCCGCTTCGATGACCCCGCGCCTCCTCCGCCGAAGGACGCCGGCGCGTCAAAGGACGCGAAGTCGAAACCGAGCAAGCGGCGCAAGAAGCGCAAGAAGCGCAAGAAGTCCGCCCCGGAAGAGCCCGCGCCGATCGAGACCGAGCGCAGCCCTCAACACGTGTTCGGTCACGCGCTGCTCGCCCCCGCCCCCCGAACGAGCGCCTGGGCTTACGGGTTGCTCGCCGCGTCGGTCAGCGTCGTCTACGCGTTCACCGCGCTCAGCAAGACGGCGCCCGAGTGGCTGAGCGGCGCGTCCCTTCAACGCGTGATTCACTACCCCACGACGGGGGCGCCGTCCGAAGACGCAAACGTCATCGTCAGGCTCTTCCACACCTTGGCCGAGGCCGACGGCAACGGTGGGCAGACCTTCTTCTACCTCATGGGCCATTCGGTCGTGTTGGTGCAGCTCATCTGCATGGCCGGCTACCTGCTAGCCCCGTGGCGCGACGCCACAAAGAGCCGGTGGATGAAGGGCTTCTTCGCCATCGCGATGCTCACCGCCCTCTCCTTCCACTTCGGCGCCGAGCTGATGGGCCTCGAGATCGGCTGGTTCGGCTACTACATGATCGGCTACGCGCTGATCTTCTTCCTGCCCGCGAAGTTGCTCGTCGCGCTCTCGAGGGCCGTCTTGCTCCCGCAGCTCACCCCACTGCCGGCGCGCAGCTGGGCGATTCGAGTCCTCCTACTGATCGCGGTCCTCGCGGTGCGTCCCGCGTTGAACGCCGTCTACGCTTCCGTCGCAGACAGCCCCGAGCTCGCGAACGATGCCCTGGGCAGTCTCTCGCTGGGCCTCTGCGCCGGCATCGTCGCGTATCGATCCCCAGGACTGGCCGTGCGCTTCGCCTTCGCGCTCGTCATCGCGGGCGCGGGGTTCCTGCTCGAGTGGACGCTGCCGTTCTACATCGCCGGCGTTGTCATCCTGCTCGCTCCGCTCCGCGGGCTGGTGCGCACCCGCTGGGTGAGTTCCGTCAAGAGCATCCCGGCCGAGGCCGCACTGGGAGCGGTGGGCGTGGCCGAGCTCGCTCTGGTCGGCGTCGGCTGGAGCGCCGATCTCCCGGGTACCCAAGCCGCAACCATCCTCGGGGCGGTGTTGCTCGGGTTCGCAGCGATCGTGGCGCTGCTGAAGGACGGCCACGCGCGCAGCCTGCTCACCTACGCGATCGGCGGCGTCATCTCCGCGGGGCTGCTCTTTGGCAGCCTGACCGGCTCGGACATGCGCTGGGATTACTGGCGTAACGTCGGCGGGGATCATCGGCGCCGAGGAGAGGTCGAAGAGGCCTACATCGCCTATGTGATGGCCAACCGCTATGCGCCCGAGGGCGAGGATCGACACGAAAAAGAGGCGGAGATGCGGGCCATCCTAGTGCAACGCGGATTGCTCGACGCGGAAGGCGGCGAGTGAAGGTCGCACGGCGCGAGGGGGACCGACTGATTCTCCCCGGGCTCGCCACGGCTCACAGCCACGCGTTTCAGCGAGCCCTTCGGGGACGGGCGCAGCGCCGAGGAGGCTCCTTCTGGAGCTGGCGCGGCCTGATGTACGAGCTCGTCGAGCGGCTCGAGCCGGACGATCTCTACGCGCTGAGTCGGTTCGCGTTCGCCGAGCTCGCCCACTGCGGCGTCACGGCCGTCGGCGAGTTTCACTATGTGCACCATCAAGCCGACGGCACGCCCTACGAGAACCGGACCGAGCTGGCCGAAGCGGTCGTGCGGGCTGCGCTCGACGTCGGGATCCGCATCTGTCTGCTGAGGGTCGTCTACAACCGGCCAGGATACGGGCGGACGCCCGAAGGAGCGCAGCGACGCTTCTGTGACCCAGACCTCGATCACGCGCTCGCAGACATCGAGCAACTCCGGACACGCTACGCGGATGAGCCCAAGGTTCGCATCGGCGTCGCGGCCCACAGCTTGAGAGCGGTGCCGCTTCCCTGGGTCGAACGAGCGGCGCGCTTCGCTGAGGAGCGCGAACTGCCCTTCCACATGCACGTGAGCGAGCAGCGCAGAGAGATCCAAGAATGCCTCGCCGAACACGGCCGGCGCCCGGTCGAGGTGCTCTCCGATGCGGGCGTGCTCAGTCCGAGGTTTGTCGCCGTACACGCGACGCACCTGGCCGACCGAGAGGTGCGGCTGCTCGACGGCTGCTTCGTCTGCCTCTGCCGCACGACGGAGCGGGACCTCGGCGATGGCCTGGCCCGAACCCGCGATCTCGTGCGAGAGGGCGCTCGACTCTGCTTCGGCGTCGACAGCCACGCGCTGAGCGATCCCTTCGAGGAAGCGCGCGCCGCCGAACTCGACGAACGCTCGCGCACGGGCAAGCGAGCGATCTTCGAGGCTCCGGACTTGCTCCGAGCGGCCGGCGAGACCGGGTACGCGTCGATCGGGATGGCCGGTCTGGCCGGGGAAGATCGCGTTCTCCTGAGCGCGCGGGACCCTGCCCTGGCTGGGGCCGTCGATGAGACCCTGGACGACGCGATCGTGTTCGGCGCCGCTCCGAGCGCCGTGCAAGCAGTGTCCGTCGGCGGTCGTGAGCTCGACATCGAGCTCACTGCATCGCAAGTCGCCTTCACCACCGCTTTGGACCGCTTGGCGCGCTGACCTCACTTTGTGAGACCATGCGCCGATGCGCGTGAGCAGTATCGACACTTGGGCCGACTCGCTGCTGGGAAAGGAGCTCGACGGCCGGTACCGACTCGACCGTGTGCTCGGCCGTGGATCCTTCGGCGTCGTCTTCGCGGGAGTGCACACCTGGACCGAGCGGCCCGTCGCCGTGAAGGTGCTGGTCGCCAAGCTCGCCGCATCGCGCCCGACGATGGCCGCCCGCTTCCTCCGGGAGGCCAAGGCCGCGGCGTCCCTGAGACACCGAAATGTCGTGGACGTGCTCGACATGGGCGAGGCGGAGGGCACGGCGTTCATCGCCCTGGAACTGCTCGTGGGCGAACCGCTCTCGGACCGTATCGCCCGCGACAAGAAGCTCGACGTGCTCACCACGCTCAACATCCTGCTCCCGATTCTGGACGCGCTGCACGCGGCCCACGGGCGCGGGATGATTCACCGCGACGTGAAGGGAGAGAACATCTACCTGCACGATGACGACGGGGCGATGGTGCCGAAGATCCTCGATTTCGGGACGGTTCAGACCAAATACGCCGCCGACGAGACGCCGCTGACCGAGGCCGGCAGCATCCTCGGCACGCCGCATTTCATGGCGCCGGAGCAGATCACCGGGACAGGGCTGACCGGGGCCGCTGACATCTACTCCTGTGGCGTGCTGGCGTTCAGGATGCTCTCGGGCGCCTACCCGTTCGACGGGGCGACCCCGACGATCGTGCTCGCCAACGCCTTCACGAAGCCCGCGCCCGCGCTTGCGAGTGTGGTTCCAGGCACCGCCCGTGGCGTGGCTGAGGCCATCGACCGCGCGCTCTTGAAAGACCCGAAGGACCGGCACGACGACATGCACCACTTCATGGACGCACTGATCTCGGGTGCACGTGAGGTCGGAGTGGACATCGCAGACCCTCGCAAGCGATCCTGACCCATGGCCTCGGACAGCGGAAACAACGGCGGCGGAGGGGACGACGGAGCGACCGTCGTCGCAGGTCCTTCTTTCGACGAGCTGCTCGCGGACCGGGGGGAGCCGCCGATGGGCGGAGCACCGCCGCCGCCAATGGCCGGAGCGCCGCCGCCCGCAGCCCCTTGGTCGCAGGACATGGCGTTCGCTGCCACGGCGATGGGCCAGTCGTTTGACGATCAACTGGAGGCTCAGGGCTTGCCGCCGATGAGCGCTCCACCGCCGGCTGCGGGAACACCTTTCTCTGGGCCGGGACAGCCCGCGCCGCCGCCGGCCGCTGGAGCGCCCTTCCCCGGGCCAGGACAGCCCGCGCCGCCACCGGAGCCTTTCGCGCCGACCGATCGCCCCCCGGGGCCAGGCGGCCTGGCCCCGAGCCCCTTTGCGGCGCCGCCCGGGATGGCACCAAGCCCCTTCGCGACTCCGCCCCCGGCGGTGGCGGGGCAGAAACCTCTGGCCGCGACCATGGCGCTCGACATGTCGCAGACGCCGATCTACGCGCCACACCTCGACCCCAACGCGCCAGCCCATGCGCACGGCGCTCCGGGGCCAGGACCCAGCGCTCCGATGGCCCCTGGGCCCTCGGCTCCCGGCGCTCCCCTCGCGGCTCCACCGGTGGCCGCCCCCGCCGGCAAGAGCAAAGTGCTGCTCTTTGTGCTCACGTTCGCGGGCGTCTTCGTTCTCGGCAGTCTCTGCTTCGGCGGCGCGGCGCTCTTCTATCTCCTCTGACCTCCGCCACGGCCCGGGAGACGCGTCGCCGCGGAGACGCGCGCGCAAAAAAGCCGCGGGACACCGTCTCGTCGTTGATCGCTGGCGCGCCGACGCTATCCTGAATTCATGGGCGTGTTCGTGAGACGCCTCGATGCTTGAGTTCCGACAGTGCGTTGAGTGTGAAACTTGGTTCCCGCAGAGGGTAGAAAGCTGTCCCTGCTGCGGTCGTTTCGGACTGTCCCTTCGAGAGCTATTCGTGGGCAAGCGGCTACCAGCCACCGGTGGCCTTCCCCTGGTCGCGATGATGATCGCGTTCCTCGCACCCAACGCTTGGAGCCCCGCTGTCGTCGGCGCTGGCTTCACGCCGTTGCTCGCCGCGCTGGCCTGGCTGCTCTGGCGACGTGGCCGACGAGACACGCTCTCGCTGACCGGGCGAATCGACGATGTGCGCAAGCGGCTCGATGAGCTCGACCACGACCTCGAGGACACTGACCGGCGCCTCGAGGCGGCCCGCAAAGACCTGGAAGCGGAGAGTCGGGCGCGCGCTTGCGACATGCTGGAGCGTGAGGTCGCCCAAGACCGACGACTCCAGGCCGCACAGCGGCGCCTGGTGCTTCAACTCGAACAACGCCTAGAGCAACTGGAGATCGACCGTTTCCGCACCCAGCTGAGGTACTTCGAGGCGTGCCGAGACGCGCGCATCGACTCGGACACGCTCGCCACGGATCTCGAGAGCTGCATCCTCGCCGTCTCACCGCAGAGCGACGCCGCGGCCTGGGAGAGCGCGCTCGAAGACGCGCGCCTGCTGCACCGGCAGCTGCAGAGAGGCGTGGGACGACTGCACGCGGCAAGCCGCCTCGACCCGCTCGCCTACGCCGATGTGACCACCAACGGGCCCAGCGCGCTGCCGTTCAACGAGGAGGGTGAGCTCGACGAGCAGACCGATCACCAGCTCGAACGCATCGAGCGCTCCTTCGAGGCGCTCGAGGAGATCGCGGCGGAGCTGGTCGGCGATCCGGACGCGAGCGGCGTGCGGCTGCGGGTCGACGACGAGGTCATGGCCGCGCTCGACGAGGCCCTCGACGAAGCAAACCTCGAGTCTCAGGCTCGAACGTCTGCCGAACGCCTCTGATCTGACGCCAGGCCCGTTCGAGCTCCGCGCTGCGCTCGAACGACGAGCCTCAGCGATAGCGATCGCGCGCCGGCCCGAGCAGGTAGTCGTACATTTCGTCCGGCACACGCAGCAACGATGCTTGCAGAGACGAGCCCAAAAGCGAGGTCATGATGCGGGAGCCGGGATCCGCCATGACGCCCCAACTCACGAGGGTGCGACCCTCGCTGCCACGGTAGCGGCGGAGCTCCAGGAACCCCCAGACCGCACGCACGTCACTGGGGCGGCTGGGGTCGAGCCTAAAAGAGAGGTCGTGGGCGGGCTGATCGAAGGTGACGCGCAGGTGATAGCTAGCGCGGACCGGACCGTAGGTGTGGGTGAAGCGCATGACCGTGCCGTCCTCGAGGCGCTGCACGACACGTTGCTGCACGCATTGAGGGAGCATGCGACAGAGGCTGGAGGCGTCGTTGACTCCCCGCCAGACCTCCGCGAGCGGCCGCGGGATCACGCGCCAGGACGTGCCCCCGATGTAGCTCCGACCGTCCCTCTGCTGTGTCCGCGGGTGGCGAACGGGCTCTCCGCTCTCGAGCACGGCGCGCTCTGCGCCGGTGAACGCCTGCGCCCCGCCGCTCGCGGGCAGCCCCCAGAGGCTCGCCCCCACTGCGCCCAGCGCCAACCACACGCCGAGCCCGCGACGGACGGCGCCCGGCAACCACCGAGCGAGTCCGGGCCGTTCAGGCGAGGTAGATCTTCTCACCTTTGATCTTCACGCCCTCGCGCGCCTTCAGCAGCGTGTGCTCGCCGATCGCCTGCAGCGCGCCCGCGGCCACCAGCCGCAGGCGGCCGGCCCTCGTCTGCGAGAGACCCTCGGTCTCCCGCCATGCCTCCTGTGTCTTCTCCACCAGGCGGGACGCCTGCACTTCCAAGACCTCCGCCTCCTGCTTCACCCGCGTCGCCACAGTGCGCATCGTGCCGACCACCACGTTCGCCTCAGCGAGCGAGAGGTCCGCGCGGTCCAGCTTCGCTCCCAGCCGCCGGGTCTTCAGCTCCGACCGGCCGCCGCGCATCGCGAAGGAGCTCGCGTCCTCGCCATCCGGGTCCGTCGCGACGATTCGCACGTCGCCCTGCCCTTCGAGCTCGAGATCAGTGCCAGCGCGGACGCGAACCGCGCCCTGCGCGGCCAGCTCCAGATCGCCGTCGGTCCTGAGCGCGAGATCGCCTCCCGCCTGTACGACCGTGGTGCCGTCCGCCGTCCGGTGCTCTACGAGCAGGCGGCCCTCCGGGTCGCGAACGCGGAGCACTTCGGCGCCGTCATCCGCCTCGAGCGTGGCGCTCGTGCCGTCCGACGCGCGCAGGCCGGCACTCGCTTCACGCAACGCCCGCACGACGCCGACGACATAGAGCCCGCCGTCGTCAGCTCGCCCGACCAGCACGGTGTCTCCCGCCCGCGGGAGGTAGTTCGTGCCGGCCACCGCGAGCCGCGCTCGTGAAGCGCCAAAAGAGCGCCCGCTGACGCGCAGGGCCGCGCCGTCGACCGACTCGATCTTGGCCAGCGCGAGGCTGCCCAAGCCCGAAGCCAAACTAGCGTCCATCGCCTCCATCATCTTCTCCTCGGAAGTCCGCGGTTCATCTCTGCGGCACCCGCGTCCCGCGTACGTTCGCCAGGTCGAGACGAGCGTCCCTGAGCTCGGCGCCGAAGAGCTCGGCCCTGAACAGGTTCGCGCCGCGCAGATCGGCGTGTTTCAGATTGGCGTCCTCGAAGCGCGCTTCATAGAGGTCGCTCTTGAGCAATGAAGCTTGCACCAGGTTGGCCCGGTCGAAGCGGGACGCTCGAAGGTTGCAGCCCATCATCCGCGTCTGCGCCGCCATCGCCTCGGTGAAGTCGGCGCGCTCCAGGCTCGCGAGCGAGAAGTCTGCGCCGCGGAGTTTGGCGTTTGCGAACCGCGCGCCGTCGAGCTTGGCTTGACGGAACGTGGCCCCCTCAAAGACGGCCTCCTCGGACGCACGCAAGAGTGAGCAATCACATTTGTCGAAGTTCGCGCGCTCGGCCCTGACCCCTTCGAGCCACCCATCGACCAGCGAGCACTCCACGAAGACCGCCTCGGTGAGGTCGGCGCGTGTCATGTCGACGGAGTCCAATCGGCAACGCTCGAACTTGGCCTCCGCGAGTTCTGAGCCTTCGAAGAGCGCCTTCGCGAACGAGCAACCGGTGAAGCGCGCGCTGCGGAAGTAGCTCTCGGACGCCGTCAGTCCGTCGAGTTGGCAGTTGGCGAAGCGCACGCGTTCAGCCCGGGACGGGGAGAGATCAGCCTCCACGAAGGAGCTCTGCTCGAAGACCGCGTCGGAGAACTCACACTCGACGAGGCTCGCGCCATCGAACTTCGCGTCGCGCACGAACGCACCGCTCAGGTTCGCGCCCGCGAGCACCGCGTTGGTGAAGTCCACTCCGATCATGCTGAGACCCGAGAGGTCGGCGCCCTGGAGCTGCCAGCCAGCGCAGCTCTCGCCGTCGCGGAGCGCGTCTCTCACCCGGCGACGTCCTTCGTCTTCTTTCACTTCCTCGATGTGCCCGAGCGCGTGCTCCATCTCGAGCGCGAGCGCCTCCTCGGGAGAGAGCTCCTCCCGGTCATCCTTCGGCTGGAAGCCGAGCGCGTCCTCGAAGACGGGCCGGAAGGCGGCGGACTTCTCCGCGTTGCGACGACGGGCGAGCTCCTCGGCGAGCGACGCGGCGAGTGCAGAATCGTCGCCCCGGACCGTCATCGCCTGATCGAGATGAGCCCACTTCGCGCCAGGCGCGTCCGCGTCGAAACCGGGCTCGAGCTCCTCGGTCTCCTCGACGGGCTCGGGTGGCGGCGGCGGCGGCGGCTTGAACGAAACCGGTGGCGGTGGCGGCGGCGGCTTGAACGAAGGCGAAGGCGGCGCGTCTGAAGTGGACGGCGGCTGCAAACCAAAAAAAATC
>Ga0114933_10002289_pt1 | contig 20086 bp, 21 predicted proteins | sample 4SBtaG_FD_89691 | JGI IMG/M metagenome (GOLD analysis project Ga0114933, IMG submission 89691) | Deep subsurface microbial communities from Kolumbo volcano to uncover new lineages of life (NeLLi) - 4SBTROV12_W25 metaG | ecosystem: Environmental > Aquatic > Marine > Volcanic | place: Kolumbo... | reverse complement strand
ATTTTCGATGGCACCCTGTACGGTGTCATCTTCTGGTTGAATCTGCCATCCATGCCACTTCGTTCCGATGTATTCGATATCAAGTTGATAGGTCGCCAATCTCCTCCTCCTTACTTTATCCGCAAGCCAGAATGTAGCAAATGCCGCACTACGAGAGGATATATATCACCGGATTCATGGGTTCGGGCAAGTCAACGGTTACACCGCGACTCGCCAGGGGTCTAGGATATGACAGTATGGATCTGGACGCCGAAATCTCACGCTTTCTGGGAATGTCGATTCCGGCCATTTTCGATGTACTGGGTGAATCTGAATTCCGTGCGACCGAATCTGCGAAGCTTACAGAGACTGCAAACGCCGAAAAAATGGTCATCTCGCTGGGGGGTGGCAGCATAAATAGGGAAGAAAATCTGGCGTTTTGCCTCGAAAACGGATATTTGGTCTATTTGCGAGCCTCAGTGTCTTTTCTTGCCGACAGACTGTCCGTCTCGCTGCGTAATCGACCAAAGCTGTTTTCGGCCGATGGAGAAATGTTGGAAGGAGCGGCGCTTGAGGCCCGTGTCGAGGCGCTTCTCACCGAACGGGTCGCTCGTTACGAAAGAGCCCACCTGATCGTGGACATCGATGACAGAGCCCCGTCGGAAATCGCCAGGTTTATTGAGCAATCCATTCGGGGTGCAAGGGCAGACTGAACCTCAGCCGATCGGAGACCTTTTTGCTCTCGCGGAAACTGTTCTTCGGGTCAGGTGGGGATACACTACTTTTCGGAAGGGTCAGGAGGCAAGTGTTCGTTCCATTCTTGAAGGACGCGATACGCTTTCGCTGTTGCCGACCGGAGGAGGGAAATCGGTTTGTTTTCAGGTACCAGCTCTGGTGTTGGGCGGAGTCACGATCGTTGTTTCTCCCTTGATCTCCTTGATGCATGATCAGGTCGCATCACTCTCAGGCCGGGGTATCGATGCATTTTCGTTCACCGGCCGTATTGACCGGAGCATCGAGAGGCACCTTCAGCTCAGGATGAACGCGTCGAAGGCATTTCTTCTTTATGTGGCTCCAGAACGAATTGGATCGCAAAAACTTGATCGTGTGTTGGCGGGCGTGAAGGTAAGTCTGATAGTGGTGGACGAGGCACATTGCATCAGTGCGTGGGGCCATGACTTCAGGCCCGCGTACCGGCTGATCGTCCGGTTGAGAGATCGGTTCGCCGTGCCAGTCTGCGCGCTCACCGCGACTGCCACGCCGCGTGTGCAGAGGGACATCGTTCGAAATCTGAAATTGCACAACCCCGTGGTGATTCAGACCTCATTCGACAGGCCAAATATTTCATTTTCGATCGTCAGGGTGGTTGACGCACGGAACCGCGTTTTGGCTCTACTGGGTCAAGAATCGCCCAAAGCTGCTGTCATCGTATATGATTCTTCGCGTGAAGGGGTGGAAATCTGGGCTGAAAAAATTCGACGCGCTGGCATTTCAGCAACCGCCTACCACGGAGGGTTGAGTGCCGAGCAGAGAGCCCATTCGCAACGCCGATGGATGCGAAAAAAGGTGAGGGTAATGGTGGCCACAAATGCGTTCGGGATGGGTATCGATCGACCCGACGTGCGACACGTAATTCATGTCGGTTTGCCCGACTCCGTCGAATCATACTATCAGGAGGCTGGGCGGGCCGGCCGGGACGGCCGGCCCGCCCGAGCAACCATCATCGACAGTGCCGAGGCTAGGGAAGGAAGAATATCACTCACGATGACGGGAAGGCGACGTCAACGCCGGCGCAACGTGCGGCTGCTTCGACCGCTGTTGCGGTATCTGGACAGACCCATGTGCAGGCGGTGGGGGCTGTTGGGGTATTTCGGCGAGATGCTCGATACCGACGACAAACCTGCTAATCGAGCGGCCCGTGGTACGTGTGGAAACTGCGATATCTGTCTGGATCAGCGGTCTTGAGCCCTGTCCAACGCCAGGTTATAGACGGCCAGAAGACGCCCCGGCTCATTGATAAGGGGTTCGGCAAGAGTCATGAACGATACTTCGTCGAGCCCATGAAGAGCCAGGATGGAGTCCCTGGCTTCGGAACTGGTAGCCTCTGTGTTCAATTCCAACGCCTCGGTATATACCGAGGCGTCCGCGAAATGAAGATCGCTCAGAATGTCGGCGAATGATGAGTCTTGAGCTGACAATTCAATCTGGTCAACGCTCTGCGGTGCCTGACATGCGGCAACAGAAAAAACCAGGGCAGGCATCAACCAGCATATGAACGTCCTTTTCTTCACGATCAGCTCTCGGTCTCGGCGGCTGCAGCCAAAGCCTCTTCGGCCGTCCAGAATGAGTGTGATATGACTTCCATGTGTCTGAGGAATTCCCGTTTGTCATAGCCGGGTGCAAAAACCATCCCGTCAATCATGTACAGACGCCCCGTTTCATCGTCGTAGAATGTATAGTTGAGGAAGGGTCCTCCCATTCCATATTCCACGCGCCCCTTAACCGGATCCTCCCCGACCATGTGCCAGAGGCCCCGGGTCTCATAGGCGAAACGGCCTATGAAGTCGATGTTTTCCGAGGTCAGTTCCCTACGGAAGTCAATCGCGACAAATCCCCCCATATTGCCTCTGATATGCGTTTCAGTGAGGCGTTCTCTCGCCTCATATATCCATTCAGGCGTGAGGTTGGCAGGATTGAAGTCTTCGATGTAATACACCCATAAGCTTCTCCACGAATCCGAATTCACAACACGTCTCATCCACACGAAATCGGTAGTGTCCACAGCGATGAAATAGTCATGCTGCCCCCTCACAGCAAACGAATGCCTGGACATCAAGGTGTCTTCCAACTCGAAACGCCTGCCTTTTTCGAACATATCTATGTTCAGGCGCTGTCGCGTGATTTCGTTGAATTGGTAGCGGATGTCTTCACCGCGATCATCGAGCAGATCAATAATTGATTCTTCTGTATCCCCCAACAAGTAGATCACTTGCTGGCCCGAACGCCAGAGGTCGCGCCTCGGAATGACCGAGGCCTGGCCCGACATAACGGCCGAAAGGGCGGTTTCGTCCAGCCGGGTTCTCAAGAATTCAGCTTCCGCCGTTTCGTCTTCCAGCGGCGCTACAAACACTACGTTTTTCTGTTTCTGAATCGTTTCCAGCAATCGTTGTGACGTCAGGGAGATTCTGCGCAGTGTAAACTCACGTTCCGGAGCCGGCAGCGTTCCCAGATAGGGAGCCAGGTTGGCTCGAACAGCATCTCCGAGCGGTCCACTCCAACTGAGCGAATCGATTACAACAATAACCTCGCCTTCCCGCCCAACGGCCGAAGGTCGATACTCGAGAGCCTCGCATCCGGTGCCCATCATCAGGAATAGACCCAGCATTGCTGCGATCCACGTTCGATTATCTGCCAGATTGTTCATTGCTGATTGATTGTTCGCGACTGGAGTCGCGACGGTTTGAGTCGCCCTGCTTTCATGTGTGCAGGCTTGCTGGGCGGTGGATTGGCTCGACTTGCTCTGAAAGTACAACATGATCAATTTATAGCGTTCCCGGCGTTCCCGGCGTTCCCGGCGTTCCCTTCGTCCCTGATTTGAGATCATTCACAAAGTCTATTATGCCCCGGATACGTCTCTTGTGATCCAGAGTGTCATCTACCCACAATTTATCGACCAGATCAACCAGGGCAGATCCTACAATCGCACCGTCGACGTGACGGGCCATCTCGTTTACGTCAGCTGCCGTTCGGATACCGAACCCTACGAGCAGATGATTCCGAGTCACGTGCGAACGGGCTTCTTTCAAATATTCCCCAATTGGGTCTGTGCGACTGATTTCCAGCCCCGTGACACCCGTCATCGATACGGCGTAGACAAATCCGCTGGACAACTGGTCAATTTTCTTCATGCGTTTCGGCGGCGTCGTAGGTGATATCAGACAGATCAAATCAATTCCTTCCTTTCTGGCGGCAAGATAGAAGGGTGAATCAGTCTCCGGCAAAACGTCCGGAAGAATGACTCCGTTTACACCACTAGATCGAGCGTCCTTGAAAAAGTTGCTGATCCCGTACTGCATGACGGGATTGGCATATCCCATCAGGACAACTGGTGTTTCTGATTTCTCTCTGAATGACGCTGCGAATTGCAACGTATCCTGCATCGTGACCCCGGCAGCGAGAGCTTTCTGGCTCGATCGCTGGATGGGGATGCCTTCTGCCAATGGATCGCTGAAAGGCATTCCAATCTCGATGAAGTCGGCACCACCATCATCAATCGCTTGAAGGATATCCGGCGTGGCTTCCAGATTCGGGAATCCACTAGTGACAAAGATGCCGAGGGCCTTCTCTCCCGAGTCTTTCAGCTTTGCGATGTGGTCCTTAAGGTCTGTCAATTGAGGTATCCTGTTTTCGAATCGAACGTCAAAACACGCGGTATGCTGTGGCACGAAGTAGGGATATACGACATCACGATAGATGTTCAGATATGGTGCCCATGTCTTTGTCACCTCTGCCAGAGCAATTGACAACGACGATATCGTCGTCAGAAGCATCAGCTACAACACGCTCCAGAGCGGCAATAGCGTGAGCCGTTTCCAGGGCGGGAATGATGCCTTCGGTCCGAGAAAGTAGTTTTACCCCTTCGATAGCTTCATCATCCGTAGCCGTGAGGTACTGGACGCGGCCTGAAGCCTGCAGAAAGGAATGCTCCGGACCAACACCCGGATAATCCAGACCTGCTGAAATCGAATGGGCAAGCTCAACTTGCCCCTGTTCGTCTTGAAGCAGATAGCTGAGAGCGCCATGCAGGATCCCTGGTTTTCCGAGTGTCAGCGTTGCGGCATGACGAGCATCCAGGCCTTCACCCGACGCTTCGACTCCGACGCATCGAACTTCAGGATTATCCAGGAAAGGATAGAACAGGCCGATTGCATTCGAACCGCCTCCAACACAGGCCAGCAGAATATCAGGATGCTCCCTGCCTTCTTTCTTGAGAAGTTCTTCTTTGACCTCTCTTCCGATGACCGCGTGGAAAGCACGGACCATTTTGGGGTAGGGGTGGGGCCCCACGACCGATCCGATGATGTAAAACGTGTCGCGTACGTTTGTCACCCAGTCTCGGATAGCCTCGTTCGTCGCATCCTTGAGCGTTTTGCTACCACTCGTGGCCGGTCGTACTTCTGCGCCCAGCAGTTTCATACGGTGGACGTTGAGTTGCTGGCGCTCCATATCCTCTGATCCCATGTACACAACGCAGTCCATCCCAAACTTGGCGCAAACTGTTGCCGTTGCCACACCGTGCTGGCCGGCTCCGGTTTCGGCAATGATTCGCGTTTTGCCCATCTTCCGGGCCAGCAGAATCTGGCCGATGGCGTTGTTGATCTTGTGGGCGCCGGTATGACAGAGGTCTTCACGCTTCAGATAAATACGCGTCTTGCCGAAATGCTCCGTCAGTCGGGACGCGGGAGTCAACGCTGTCGGGCGGCCTACATAGTCTCGCAGCAGACCATGATATCGGGCATGAAACGCCGGGTCGTGTTCGGCGGCCTCAAAGGCTTCGATGAGCTCTTCGAGCGCGGGAACGAGAATCTCGGGTACAAATGAACCGCCAAAATCCCCGAAGTAGCCTCGTTCGTCTGGCTGTTGGTACCCGGAAACGTTCTCTATGTCATGTGTCTCGTTCGTCATAATAAATCGGTTGTCACGCCTCATTTCTGATTGCGCGAACAAAATCGTCAATGCGCTCAAAATCCTTCTTTCCCGGAGATTCTTCCACTCCACTGCTCACGTCTACACCGAAAGGTCCAACGCGCGTTACAGCTTCAGATATATTTTCGGGAGTCAGCCCGCCGGCCAGGAAGAGCGGGAGAGGCGAGGATAGTTGCTCCAGGATCGACCAGTCAAATGTCTTTCCCGTTCCACCGGGACTTGTTTCTGAGCCGGTATCCACGAGGAAATACTCGGCAATGCCCTCAAATTTGGCGTACTCGTTCTTCAGGTTGTCCGCACTCGTCTGTGAATCCACGTGAAACACCTTGATGATGGGCTGGTCCATTTGTTGGCAATACTCGACTGATTCATCGCCATGTAGCTGTGCGAATTCAAATCCGGCCTTCTTACAGATCTGGTTCACCTCTTCAGCGTCCCGATCGACGAATACACCAACCGGACGTGCGCCATACACCCACGAAATGATATCTCGTGCCATGTCCGGAGCGATGTACCTGGGACTGGCCTCATGTTGAATGAAACCGAGAAAATCGGCTCCCGCACCTGAGGCGTATCTGGCATCAGCCAGATTGGTGATTCCGCAGATCTTGATTTGTGTCATTTCACTTGATCTGATTCAATGCAGTTGTTCGATGATGGACTGAAGTGCCCGGCCAGGGTGCTCCTCTCGCATGAACGCCTCACCAACCAGAGCGGCTTGAATTCCCTGATCGCGAACCAGTTTGAAATCATCCAGGCTCCGGATTCCGCTCTCGGCAACACGCACAACATGATCCGGAAGCTCGTTCAGCGCAACCAGCGCCCCGGCAAGGTCAACTTCGAAGGTCGTCAGATCCCGGCTGTTGACACCTATGATTTCCGTAATGTCGACATCCACGATTTCGAATTCAGCGGGATCATAGAGTTCTACGAGGACCGACATTCCCAGCGAGATAGCTGTCTGTTGTAGTTCCGCCAGACTGACGCGATCCAGGCAGGCGGCGATGAGCAGCACAGCGTCAGCGCCGAAGGCTTTCGCTTCAACAATCTGATACGGATCGACGATGAAGTCTTTCCGCAAAATCGGGATATCAAGCTGAGGTCGACAGCGGGGAAGTGCTTCGATGTCTCCCCGAAAATGAAAGGGTTCAGTCAAGATGGAGACGGCAGCCGCTCCACTTTCCTGGTAAGCAGATGTGATTGCTACTGGGTCATAATCGCTGCGGATGACACCCCGGGATGGAGATGCTTTTTTGGCTTCAGCAATTATTGAAAGCCCATTCTTCCTGAGGGATTCAGCCAGCGAGATGGGTGCGCGATTGAAATAAGGCTGGGATTCCAGACTTGAAATCGGGCGCTTCAGCTTTCGTTCATCGATGAGCTTTCGTGTGTCTCGTACGATGCGCCCCAGAATAGTGCTGTCAGCAGTTGGTGTCATTGAATCGTAACCATCAGGAGGCCAGTGCAGGTGCTTTCTGGCTGATTTCAACCAATCTGTCGAGCGCAGCTTGTGCTTTTCCGTCGTCGATGGCCGAAAAAGCCATAGAAAGGCCACTTTCCACGGAATCTGCGAGCCCGGAGCAGAGCAGGGCAAACGCAGCATTGAGTCCCACGATGTCCCGACATGGTCCCCCATCGCCTCGGAGCACTGATCTCATGATCTCCGCATTGGCACGGGCATCGCCCCCTTTGATGGCATCGTGATCGGCCGGAATGAGCCCGAAATCCTGGGGGGAAACCACCTCTTCTGCTATTCCTGCCGCGCCTTCAAGGGATGAGTAGATGGTTGTGGGTCCCGAGATCGAGATTTCGTCGAGTCCATCATGAGCGTGGACACAGACCATCGATTCGGATCCGAGAGCCTTGAAGATTATGGCCATCATCGAGGCAACTTCCTGACTGAATGCGCCCACAAGTTGGCGCTTGACACCGGCCGGATTACAGAGCGGTCCGAGAATGTTGAAGCAGGTCCGTACGCCAAGGCCACGCCGTACGGGCATGACGTGTTTCAGTGCGGGATGGAAGTACGGGGCGAAAATGAACGCCATGCCGGCCTGATCGAGGCAGAACTCTACGCCTTGCTTGCCGAGCTCGGTCTTTACACCCAATTGGGACAGCACATCCGCAGACCCGCAAAGGGATGAAACAGAGCGGTTTCCGTGTTTGGCCACGATGGCTCCGGCTCCAGCGCATACGAATGCCGTAGTCGTCGAAATATTGAATGAGCCGCTTCTGTCGCCGCCCGTGCCCACGATATCGATTGCATCCTCGGGTGCATCAACAACGACAGCAAACTCACGCATCGTCTCAGTCAAGCCGATGAGTTCTTCAGCACTTTCTCCACGGGCTCGCAGACCGAGGAGAAATGCTGCTATTTCTTCTGGAGTGGCGTCACCGGAGAGCATGAGTCTCATGGCCCGGGACGCATCGCTTCGATCCAGGGGTTCATGTTCGGCCAATTTCGTAAGCAGAGTCTTCATCTCGTCTCAGTTGGAGGAAGGTGATTCGAGAAGGGCGAGCGATGCCATCCAGTTGTCGATCATCTTTCCGCCTTCTTCGGTCAGCAAACTTTCTGGATGGAATTGAATTCCTTCGACGGGGTGTGACGAGTGACGAATACCCATGATGGTTCCGTCCTCACTTCTCGCGGAGATCGTCAACTCTTCAGTCAGAGTTGAGGGATCGATGACGAGAGAGTGGTATCGTGTTGCGGTGCAGGGATCCGTTACGTGATGAAAAAGACCTTTTCCATCATGATGGATCTCGCTCGTTTTTCCGTGCATGAGGCGAGATGCATAGGTGATCTGGCATCCATATACTTCGCCGATTGCCTGGTGTCCCAGGCAAACTCCCAGTATCGGAATTCTGGATCCGAACTCCCGGATCACGGCGCACGTGATCCCTGCCTCGACGGGTCGTCCGGGTCCAGGAGATATCAGGATGCCCGATGGCTCAAGTTCTTCGATCTCCTCCAGGGTAATCTCGTCGTTTCGATGCACCTGCATATCGTCCGTGTTCCGGGCGATGAGATGGACCAGATTGTAGGTGAAGCTGTCGTAGTTGTCGATTACCAGTATCATCGATACCCCGATCAGTAAGTGGTGATGATTCCGGCTGCATCGCGAACGGCCGTCATGAACTTCTCGGCCTGCTCACGCCCTTTTCGACCGCCTTCGCGCAAGACATCTTCGACGTACCCTGGATTTGTTTCCAATTCCTTGCGTCGCTCCCGTGCTTCTGCAAAATACTCCGTGATGAGATTCAGCAGTTCCGTTTTTGCGTGCCCATACCCATATCCACCGGCTCGGTACGCGGCGGCGACTTCTTCCCGCTTGGCATCGTCAGCGAACAACTTGATCAACGCATACACATTGCATGTGTCAGGATCTTTTGGCTCTTCGAGAGGGGTCGAATCCGTGACGATGCTCATTACTTTCTTTTTGAGCGTTTTCCCTTCGTCGAATATGCCGATCGTGTTGTCATAGCTTTTCGACATCTTGCGCCCGTCAATACCTGGCACGATCGCGACATCTTCCAGAATGTATGGCTTGGGCACCGGCAGGATGGCTTCTCCAGATCCGAAACGATCATTGAAGCGGATGGCCAGATCCCGACAGATCTCCACGTTTTGCTTCTGGTCGGCGCCCACGGGAACGAGCGTGCCGCCGTAGACGAGAATATCAGCGGCCTGCAGGATGGGATAGTTGAACAGTCCTGCATTTGCCGGTAGTCCCTGGGCGACTTTGTCTTTGAACGAGACGCCTTTTTCCAGCTGGGATACGGGAGTGATGTTGTAGAATATCCATGAAAGCTCGGTTACCTGCGGCACGTCGCTCTGCAAGAACAGATTTGATTTGTCCGGGTCGAAGCCGAGTGCCAGATAATCCAGCGCGACATCGAAGGAGTATTTCCGAAGGGCGTCTGCATCCTGCAGCGAGGTCAACGCGTGGTAGTTGACGATGAAAAAATAGGATTCATGCTGCGCGTGCAGGGCCACGTGCTGACGTATGGCACCGAAATAATTGCCGAGGTGCAACGTTCCCGACGGTTGAATACCAGAAACAACGATGGGAGGAAAGCTGGGGGTTGAGGAATTCGATTCGTTCATGGGAGAATAGGCTAGAGACCTCTGAGCGCTTTCAGGCGCGTTTTCTGGTTTTCTTCAACGTTTTCCAGTATCGCTCGAGAGCGCATCTGGTGTTCAATTCCTGCCTCATCTTTCAGGGCAACTTCGAGTGCGGCCTCTTTGCCAGTGATGGCCGCCGATAGACCGTCTCCCAGATCAAAATCATCAGGGTTGAGGTCGGTCCCGTTGTACGCTACGCCGCCCGAGCTGTATACGATTTCACACATCTTCCCGATGTCCATGCGCAGGGTTCTCAAACTCGCTTCAATTTTTTCGAAATGTTCGGCGTGAGCATCGTCGCGTGCGGCCCCGCCGTAAAGCTGCATCAACTCGTTCATTATTCGGATCAACGGATCGATACGATGGACCGTTTGTTGGCGACCCAACGTTCGGCCTGCCCAGCCTTTCTTCAGAATTAGTCCCTTGATTCCCATGTTACCGGCTCCCGAAAACGGATGAGTAGAGTGAAATGGGTGAATGACGCCTCGGCTCCAAAGATATTGAAACAGCTTCGCTTCGCTCTTGAAAGTATCGTATAAATCGCATCATAACAGTTCTTCGGCGGCGACGTTCATGGCCCGATGAAGTGCCTTGGCTTTGTTCAGCGTTTCCTCATACTCTGCCGCAGGAATACTGTCCGCCACGATTCCCGCACCCGCCTGAATGTGGACCCTGTCGTCAGTGACGAGCATCGTGCGGATCGTGATACATGTATCCAGGTTTCCACGGAAATCGAGATACCCGACAGCACCGGCGTAGACACCCCTGCGTGATGGTTCCAGCTCGTCGATGATTTCCATGGCCCTGACTTTGGGAGCACCGCTCACAGTACCGGCCGGAAAACACGCTTCCAGAGCCTGAAGGGGGTTTTTTCCGGTCGCCAACCTGGATGCGATGGAAGACACGATGTGCATCACGTGCGAATATCGCTCGATGTAGGCATACTCTTCGACTTCTACTGTGCCGAACTCACTTATTCGACCAAGGTCGTTGCGCCCCAGATCAACGAGCATCAGGTGTTCTGCTCGTTCCTTTTCATCGTCGAGGAGTTCACGAGCATAAGCTGCATCTTCCTTCATGTTTGCGCCTCGTGGGCGAGTGCCCGCGATGGGAAGAAGCTCAGCTCTTGAGTCCTCGACCCGTACCAGGACTTCTGGAGAGGAGCCGATCAATTTGAATTCAGAGAAGTCGAGATAGAACAGATAAGGTGAAGGATTGACCTGTCGAAGTGCCCGATACAGATTGAAGGGGTCTCCTGAGTATTCAGAGGAAAATCGCTGGCTCAGGACCACCTGAAAGATGTCACCTTCGTAGATGTATCTTTTTGCCCGCTCTACGGCAGATTCAAAATCTTCCCTTTCGAAATTGGATGTGACCTCTCCCTTGAGTGTTACTCGGGAAGAGCCCGCACTCAAGGGCGTCGCAAACGTGGATTCCATTTCTGAAAGCTTCCCAACGGCCTCATCATAGGCCTCTTTCAAGTCGGTTCCAGGTTTGACAAACGCACTGACGATGAGCACGAGTTGATGCTTCAGGTGATCAAAGGCGGCAATGCAGTCGTAAAAACACCACATTGCATCCGGGGCCTCGATATCGGATGGATTGTCATCTGGAATACGCTCGATCAGACGGATACAATCATACGAGAAATAGCCAACGGCGCCGCCCGTCAGCCGCGGGAGCCCTTCGGTGACCACTTCCTTGTATCGGCCCATTAGCTCGGCCAGCACCTTGAAGACCGATTCATCACGCGATTCATTTGATCCGTCGCTGAACTCAGTGTGAGTTGTGCTTCCCTGGGCGCGAACAGTCAGATACGGATCTTTCCCCAGAAACGAGTACCTGGCAAGCTTTTCACCTCCCTCGACCGATTCCAGGAGAAACGGCTGCCGTGCGCCACGGCGCAGTTGCATATATGCACTCACCGGAGTCAGTAAGTCTGCGCTCAGTCGTTTGTGGACCGGCACGATTACTTTCTCATTCCCCTCGGGGCGAGCAGCATTCACCTGGTCGGAGAATTCCTCAAGCGTGATCATGAATGGATCGATTGAATGATTGAGTGTGTAGCAGGCGTCTGGTTAAAAAGCGTGGGCATTAAAAAAGCCCGTCACGGTTGGTAACGGGCGGCGCATTCGGAAAGTCTCTTCGGCTGGAAGAAAATGTTCGATTATGCAGGCACACACCCATTCGATGGGCTCCACCACCAGCCGCTGGAGACAATCAGGATATGTGTGTTTTGTTTGATCACGGCATGAAGATAGGGGTGAGGCAAAGATGAGGCAACAGTCAGAGAAAAACCGGCCCTATCCTTCGCGCCGCTGAGACCCGATTTTACCCCCAAAAAAGTCCGACTAAAATGCTGGGGATTGTTCTCCCGGAGATTTTGGAGGTACAGATTCCCACTGACTCGCTCCAGGCGGCATCGTGGCTAGGACTCGATGAGCGAGCTCGATTTCAGGATGAGTCCTGAAATCATCCAGAATGACGACAGTCAGGGCATGCTCCGAACCACGTCGTTTTCTTGCTTCGCACAAGTACCTCAGGGTGAGCAGGACTCCGTCCTCGAGGACGCGAACATAAACGAATGGCGTCAGAATGGAATAGTGGATCAGGAACTCGCGCGAAATTTGATGAATCTCGCTTCGAGCTTGCTGCTCAACGATGGCCGCCGATTCTTCGGCATACTTCATCATGATATCGCGCGCAGCACGCCAGTCACTTCGGAAAGTGACAGTCATGCTCAATTCGTTCCAGATAAACTTGAACGAGCGGGTGTAATTGTAGACTGCATGTTGAAAGACCCAGCTGTTGGGGAAGTGAACGATTCTGCCTGTGCTCTGATCGGCATCCACCCAGCCACCGATTTCCATCATGGTCGTACGCATGACTCGGACGTCGATGACATCTCCACGAAGGCCGTTGATCTCTATGCGATCCCCTTCCTTGAAAGAGGTCAGAAGTGTGATTCGGGCCCAACCACCGATAGCCAGCAGTACCTCACGTAAGGCGATGGCCATACCGGCGCCGATGACAGTCAGCAGGGTTAACAGGTCGCCAAATCCGGGAGACCAGACGATGACGATCGATACAACCGAGAGAAACATTGCCAACCGTCGCGTCGATTTCGTCGACCGATAGATTCGCTCCGGATCCTCAAAATATCGGCTTGAGATCCGGTGCCCGATCTTGACGATCAGAAATGCCACTACCAAGATCAACACTGTGATCAACAGGTTAACGGCATACTCGTTCTGGAAGTATTCCTGCATACAATTGCAGCCATTCGGTGTTAGGTGGAATCTATGAAAGAAACCATTGACGAGAGCGTGAAAGAGTACGATAAAGGCGGATCAAACCGGATTCTGTCGGGTTTCTGAGGGCAATCCCGATAACCGGACCCTGCATCTCGGTTCAGTCATTAAAACAGCCCCAAACAGCCATGAAACTTCGGATTTCCGCTCTTTCCCTTCTTCTGGCTCTCATTTTTTCGGTGTTCTTCCTTTCCGCCGACTCACCGCATGTGGATCCCGTTCTGGAATGTGGATACAATGCCGACGTTGCCGAGGTTGGAGACTACATGCGTTTGATAATGTTCGGAGACCCTTATCTGGGTAATTTCGACGCTGATGTGACTGTAATAGAGTATTTCGATCCAAATTGTCCACATTGCAAGTCATTCCACCCCATCATGAAGCAGGTCGTTGACGATAACGGCCAGCACGCACGGTTTTTCATGATTCCATTTGTTCTCTGGCAGTATTCCCTGGCGCAGACTGAGGCACTTTTCGTAGCCGGACAGGATGATCTTTATTTTGAGATGCTTGACGCCCAGTACGATCATCAGAAACCAGGCGGGATGTCAGTGGATGAACTGGTGGCCCTCGCAGTCGAAATCGGATTGGAGGCCGACGTATTTCGCGGGCGACTGGAAAAAGGACTGAATCAGCGAATGATTCTCGAGCGTCGCCAGGAGATTTCAGACCTCGGCGTGAGCGGAACGCCTACTGTCATGATCAATGGCAAATTCATCAACGGTGAGTCGAAATCACGGGCGTGTCTCAATCAGCTTATCGCTGAAGCGGCCAACGAGAAATCGGAAGGATAGACGGACCCCGGCATTCATGTCAGATGGAAATGGGCTGGTTTCGCGCCTGAGGGATAAGGCGTTCTGCCTCGGTGCGGATTGTGCATAACTGCTCGGTTCCGGAGGTCCCTTTCAGTCGTTCGATTTTGTAGTTTTGGGTACAATTCCCGGATCGAGTCTGCAGCCGGTTCACGGCCGCATCGATCCTACGTTGATGTCCTCCACGATTGACCCAATCCGACATTTCAGATGCACACCGAAGTCTCTGCTGTGACTGTTGAAACCTCCATTTCTGATTTTTCCGTAAACACGATTCGTTTTCTTGCCGTCGATGCGGTGCAAAAAGCGAATTCCGGGCATCCCGGGATGCCTATGGGAGCAGCCCCAATGGCTTATGCCGCCTGGCACCGCCATCTGACTCTCGATCCGACCCAGCCTGACTGGGCCAACAGGGATCGCTTCGTTCTGAGCGCCGGACACGGCTCGATGTTGCTCTACGGTTTGCTTCATCTTTCCGGATTCGATCTGACCCTGGAGGATTTGAAGGACTTTCGACAGTGGGGTAGCCGGACACCGGGACATCCCGAAAACTTTCACACTGCGGGAATCGAGACAACCACCGGGCCGCTCGGTCAGGGACTCACGAATGCGGTGGGGATGGCAATTGCCGAGTCGTTCCTCGCGGCCCGATTCAATCGACCTGGTTTCGACGTCGTAGATCATCACACGATTGCCATCGTTTCTGACGGCGATCTGATGGAGGGAATATCGCACGAGGCTGCCTCTTGGGCCGGTCACCTTGGACTCGGGAAGTTGATCTATCTCTATGATGACAATAAAATTTCGATTGACGGATCTACCGAACTGTCCTACACCGAGGACGTGACTGCGCGTTTTGAGTCCTACGGGTTCCAGGTCCTCGATATCGCTGATGGCAACGACGTCGAGGCAATTGACGATGCGATCCGAACGGCCAAACAGGAAACGGGAAAGCCGACCCTGATCAGGGTTCGGACCATCATCGGATACGGTAGCCCTAACAAAGCGGGGACTTCATCATCACACGGCTCGCCGCTCGGCCCGGATGAGATTGCGCTCACCAAGAAGGCACTTGATTGGCCTGAAGAGCCGACTTTTTATGTTCCAGATGACGTAAAGCAGCATATGGGTGAGATTGCCGAGCGAGGCCGTGAGGCCCGCGAGGCATGGGAGGACATGATGCAGGAGTACGCGACCGAGTATCCTGATCTCGCAGCCCAGTGGCTGCACTGGAACAAGGGGGATTTGCCTTCGGATCTGTCTTCGTTGATGCCTTCGTTCGAAGCCGGTTCATCAACAGCCACACGTGCAGCAAACGGGAAGGTCTTGGCTGCGCTCGATGCGTCCATGCCGAATCTGGTAGGAGGCTCGGCCGATTTGACCGGATCGAACAAAACCGATATTCCGGGCCGCACCGATTTTCAGGCGAACAATCCGGGCGGGGCATACTTCTACTTTGGTGTTCGCGAGCATGCAATGGCGTCAATCTGCAATGGAATGCAGTTGCACGGAGGCCTGCGTACATATTGCGGCACCTTCCTGGTTTTTTCCGACTACATGCGTCCGGCAATCCGCCTGAGCGCACTCATGAATCTACCAGTGACATATGTTCTGACGCACGATTCCATCGGCCTGGGAGAAGATGGACCTACGCATCAGCCCATTGAGCACTTCATGGCGCTCCGTGCTATTCCCAATTGCACGTTCATTCGTCCTGCAGACGGCGCGGAAACCGCCGGGGCATGGGTTTCTGCTCTTGAAAACAAGACAGGTCCTACGCTTCTTGCCCTTTCCCGTCAAAATCTACCGCTGCTGAATCCTGACACTTCGCAGGTGGTAACTGATGTGAGCAAGGGTGCATATGTCGCCAGGGACGCCGAAGGATTTCCCGAGGCCATCATCATTGCAACGGGAAGCGAAGTAGAAATTGCGTTGGAAGCAGCGACTTTACTCTCAGAAGAGGGTCTGAAAGTACGTGTAGTATCCATGCCATCCTGGGAGTTGTTTGATAAGCAGGAAGAATCATATCGAGAGTCTGTGTTGCCTCCGTCGATTACGGCGCGTGTATCGGTTGAAGCCGGTATCACGATGGGCTGGGAGCGCTATCTCGGAGCCGGCGGGCGTGCTATTGGCATCGACCACTTCGGTGCTTCCGCACCTGCAGAAACGCTTTTTGAGAAATTCGGCTTTACGGCAGACAACGTGGCTGCAACCGTTCGCGACTTGCTTACTTAGCCTCCTGATTCTGTCGGGATTGACGGGTCTTGATACGGCCCATTCTCAGGACGTGAAACCTGTAACCACATCTTCAGACTGGGCATGGCGCCCGGTTCTGATTCAGGATGGAATCGAGGTTGAGTACATCTTCTATGCCGAGAAGGAAAGCGTAGATGACGGAGTCGTCATGAAAGTGGTCAACAACAACGACTACGACATGAGTTACAGCTTTACGGTCGTGATCCGTAGCGTGGAATCGGTGTTCGAAAAGAGGGTCAGTGGCGTGGTCAAGGCGCGTACCCTCATCACCGGGGACGAAGCTGGATTGTACTGGGTGCCGTTTTCGGGTGGGGAATCTATTGGTGAGCTCGGAATCCGGGCGTACAAATTCAAGCGGGCGAGATAGTTTACCCAACGGGGCTCAATCGCTACATTGGCGTAGTATTAACGCCGCTTTTTCGTCATCCTCCCCGTTTCGTCATGTCCCGGTTTTCTCGACGTGCGTTCCTCGAATCTGCCGCTCTCGTTGGAGCGTCCTCAACTCTCTTCCCGGGCATTTTGTATGCCCAGGCCTCGGGAAAGGACGAAATCACGGTTGCTGACATCGAGGCGGCTGAAAGGTTGGCCGGACTGTCATTCACGCCCGAAGAACGCGATATGATGTTGGAGGATCTGCAGAACTCAGTTGATGACTACCGCGAACTGAGGGAGCTTCGTTTGCCCAATGACGTGCCGCCCAGCATGACGTTTGATCCTCAGCTGGGTGGAAAGGTCGCCCCCCGGCTTCAAAGTCGCGTGCCCGTCAATTGGCGTCCAGATGAGGTAGAGCGCCCGGCTTCGGCTGAAGATCTGGCGTTCCTGACCGTGCCCCAGTTGTCCGGCCTTCTACGGGAACGCAAAGTCACGTCCCGTGAGTTGACTGAGTTGTATCTCTCGCGACTCAAAAAATATGACCCTGTTCTGGAATGTGTAGTCACGCTTACCGAGGATCGCGCGCGCCGACAGGCGCGCGCTGCAGACGCTGAACTGAACGCCGGTCACTGGCGAGGTCCCTTGCACGGCATTCCATGGGGCGCGAAGGATTTGCTTGCCGTTCGGGGATACCCCACAACCTGGGGAGCCATGCCGTACAAGGATCAGGTTTTTGAAGAAGATGCAGCCGTCGTCAGTCGACTGGATGAGGCGGGAGCCGTTCTCGTGGCAAAACTGACGCTTGGGGCCCTGGCTTACGGCGATCGCTGGTTTGGCGGGCGAACCAACAATCCATGGAATATCGAACAGGGATCGAGTGGTTCGTCTGCAGGTCCCGGAGCCGCGGTATCGGCCGGACTCGTCGGGTTTGCCATAGGATCCGAGACCTGGGGTTCAATCAGCTCTCCATCAAATCGAAACGGCGTGACCGGTTTTCGTCCTTCTTATGGCCGGGTGAGTCGGAAGGGAGCCATGGCGTTGAGTTGGACCATGGACAAGCTCGGTCCCATGTGCCGAAGCGCGAACGGATGCGCGCTGGTTTTCGATGCGATTCATGGTCACGATCCTTTCGAGCCGTCTACAGTCACGACGCCGTTTTCATGGCCCGCGTCCAAGCAAGTCACAGATTTGAGGATCGGTTTCCTGGAGGGGCGTGCCGAGAGTGAGCAGGACAAAGCGGTGTTGAACGTCATGAGAGAAGCTGGAGTAGACTTGAGACCGACCTCGCTTCCAGAATTCAACGCATCCCCGATTGGCAATATGCTGTTTTTGGAGGCCGCTGCCGCGTTTGATGACCTCATGATTTCAGGAGATGTCAACGATCTCGTCAGGCAGGACCAGGGCGCCTGGCCCAATTCGTTTCGTACGGCTCAATTCGCGCCAGCCGTATCGTACATCAATGCGAGCAGGGCCCGCACCCTGTTGATGAAAAAAATGCACGTGCTTTTCGAGTCGTTTGACGCCATCATCATGCCACGGGGAGAGGGGGGGCTACATTTCAATCTGACCGGGCATCCGCTGGTGACCCTGCCCAATTTCTTCGGTCCCGTTGAAGACTCACCCGTTCCTTCGCGGAGAAGGCCGGAGTCTTTTACAATCATTGGCGGACTCTACGAAGATGAAGCTGCGCTGTCTCTTGCTGCATTATATCAGTCCCGGACCGACTTTCATCTGCAGAAGCCCCCCATCGAGTGACGAAATCTATGCGCTCAAAGGATGCGCTGGCCTGGATCCGGTTGATTGATCCAGATACAGACACGAATTCGGAGGCAGTCAGGATGCTCTCTCAGGACTGGGATCCTGTATCACTGAAAAACATCAGTACGGGTGTGCTGTCGCTCGGAAAAAGTCTTGGCCGTATGGATCGTGCGATGAAATTGGTGGCAGACTTGGAATTGAGGCTGAAAATCCTGCGCGACGACATCGGCGTATCCCGAAAGGCACCTTCCGACATGCTTCAGCGCGTATGTTGTTTGAGATTTGAGTCAGGACAGTGGGTAAGCAAGGGGAAGTGGATACCGGATATTCTGGATCGGGCGGCTGCTTTTGATCCCGTTCATGCCTCTTCGCGGGAGGATATCGTGGTGGATGTGAAGATGCTTGAGGCGGCCAGGCTGGACCAGGTGATTTGTCTGGGCCCGCTATCCCCGGAGCCTCCAAAATTCACGGACCCGAAAATTCATCACGTCTGTCAACTATCAAACTGGATGTCGAGCGCACCGGGTATTTTCGATACAATCTTTGAAGCGGCTTCATTGATCCATGATCGCCCTGACCTATTTTCACCTCAACCAGATCGATCCGGAACTCAACCCAGCTGAGATATATGTCGCACTCTTTTTACATCCTCCTTCATGTGAGTGGCCTCGCTCTGCTCGCCCTTTCTCTTGGCGGAATGGTCATTCAACGCCAATCATCCACCGAAGACAGACCGAAAATTCTATCCATGTTTCATGGAATAGGTTTGGTGTTGATCCTGGTGGCCGGGTTCGGCCTGCTGGCCCGTAACTCGATCTCATTCCCGTGGCCTCTGTGGGTCTGGGTTAAACTCGCCGCATTTCTCTTCCTCGGCGCATTTCCTTCACTGGCGAAGCGATTTGATTCAGGCATTGGCTTTTATGTGGCCGCTGCCGTCATCATCATTGCCGCCGCTATGGGCGTCATGCAACCATTCTGATATGAGTGAACTAGAAAACCTGAAATATCCAATTGGACGTTTCACTCCCGTATCCATCGAGTCTGATGAGCAGCGGGCTTCTCTGGTTCGAACGATTGCTGAATGTCCCCGCGAGCTTCGAGCTGCCGTGGACTCCTTCAGCGACGAGCAATACGATACACCGTACCGAGAGGGCGGCTGGACGGTACGTCAGCTTGTCCATCACATTTTCGATAGCCACTGCAACGCGTATATCCGCTTTCGTCTTACCATCACGCAGGACAACCCACTTGTGAACGCGTACGACGAAGCCGTATGGGCTGAACTGGAGGACTCGTTTTCCGTGCCTCCGAGCGTGTCGCTGGACTTGACGGAGGGGGTACATCGCCGTTGGGTCGCAACACTCGAGAACATGAGCGCCGAAGATTTTGCTCGCCCACTTCAGCATCCTGAAAACGGGCCTATGACGTGTGACGGGCTATTGCAGATGTACGCTTGGCACAGTTTGCACCATGTTCGCCACATAACGGCACTGAGCGAGCGCATGGGCTGGTAAAAGGATCGGATCCGGGAGCAACCAGGTCGCCCATTTGAGACCCGGTGCTACCGAGTCCAGGTGATCTGCAACGTGAAACTCCGTGGATCGCCCAGTAAAGCAGGGCGGTCGACGTAGTGATACTCGAGCGCGTTGTTGACGAGAGCTGCAATTCTGAACGGCCCCTGAACGGAAGACAGTCTCAGGTCAAGAACACGGGTGTCGACCATGACTTCGGCATCGGTCACGAATCGGGCGAAGTCACTTTCTATT
>Ga0114933_10002285_pt1 | contig 20103 bp, 20 predicted proteins | sample 4SBtaG_FD_89691 | JGI IMG/M metagenome (GOLD analysis project Ga0114933, IMG submission 89691) | Deep subsurface microbial communities from Kolumbo volcano to uncover new lineages of life (NeLLi) - 4SBTROV12_W25 metaG | ecosystem: Environmental > Aquatic > Marine > Volcanic | place: Kolumbo... | reverse complement strand
ATTTTATTTTTATTTCCTCCCATACCCATGCTTATTACAACCGGTTTTTTATAATTAGAAATTTTTGTTATTGTTTCTATAGAATGAGGATCATTAAGAGTACATGTTCTTGAAGCAAGTTTGTATCTTTTAATACCGAGAGATTGTAAATATTCAATGGATTCAGGATAAAAACCACTACAAAAAAATTCAATTCCAACATTATCAGAATATGTTTTTAATGTTTTTACTTTAGCAAAAGTTAACTCGGATTTTTTTATTATTTTCCAATCTGGGTGTCCTTGATATAGATCTGATGCTCTCCACATCTGAAATTTTACAGCATCAGCACCTGCTTTTTTAGATTCTTTAATTAATTTTTTAGCGATACTGACACTGCCTTCCCAATTTGAAGCAATTTCTGCAACGATAAATGCTTTCATTTTGGTACAAACCCAATTTTATAATCCAATACAAATTTCATAAAATCAATTTCTAGTTTTTTATGTTTTTTTGTATATGTTCTTTTGAAGACATCAAAAATAGTACTATCACGATTTTCATCAATACTATCTTCTGAACAATTTATGATTAATTGTTTGTTATCTAATGAGATTATTTTTTGTGTATCATCAAATTCAATTGAAATATTTTGCGTCTTTGAAAAATCACTAGTGAATTTTTTCATCAACTTGTATTTTTCATTTGAATTTAGTTTTTTATATGCTTGTGTGTCACCGTCAATTTGTATAGGTTTGGCAGGGATTCCAGCAACCACAGTATTATCAGGAATATCTTTTGTAATCAGTGAGTTTGTTAGTGCAACAACCTTATTTCCAATTTTTACACCAGGACTAATTGTAATCTGACCTACACCCCAAAAATCATCACCAATTATCACAGCCCCAGATTTACAATCTATATCAGGCATTCCTACTAACAATTTACATCCTTCAATAACATCTCCCCATGCAGCATGTGTCCAAATTTTTGAATATGCACCTATTCCACAATTATTTCCAATTGTTAGTTCATCAGTAGAATTAATTATAGAATTTTGACCTACCCAAACATTATGGCCAATATGACATGATTTGTAACCATTAACATACGTATTCTTATGAATGGTGCAATAGTCCCCTGTAACAAATTCTTTGCCAGAAACATAAAATTGACAATTTTCGTGAATTTTGGAATAATCACCGAATTTAATTAAGCCTTGTTTTGATGTAGATTTCATTTTATCAAAAATACAATTTTTTCCAATTTCGACATTTCTACCTAATGTAATATTTGGATAGTTCATATTGTTTACAAGATTTTCATGAAAATAACAGTATCCATCATTTAATTAATTACAATATTCATGAAAAAATGAGTCATATTTCTTATCATCAATCAAAATACTATTTTTTTTGATGTTTTTTAATTTAAAACCTAATTCAGTAAGAATTTTTAATGTATTTTTTCTTATGCCGTATGTTTCTGTAGTCAATTTATTGAACTCTAATTCAAAAAATGCAATTTTAAACAAAAGATAAATGAAATTTGTAAAATCATCATAATATGTTAGAGTATCAGAAGCACGCTTTGTTTCATTAATAAAAGAAATTTCTCCAGATTTACTTTTCCAATCGATATAAACTAGTCCCCCATATCCAATACAAATATCATTATGAAGAAAACTAAACAAAATTTCGTTGGGATTTTCAATATAAAATGAGTTTTTAAGTAACTTTTGAAAAAATACTTTTTGTTGAATATCAGTGATAGGACTTTCTTGTCGTAGGATGTTTATTTGTTCATTTCTCCATTGTTTTATAAGATAAATATCTTCATTTCTTAAGGGAGTAATCGTATAATTTTTTTGTGAATATGAATTACAATGTAAGAATGAGTACTTTTCTTGATTCAAATTATTCATTAATAATTTTGGATATTATCATTTAACAGTATCTCATATATCATTCTAAAGAAAATTAGTTGAAAATTTTAAATGATGTAGTATATATGGTAATATATTGAATTATGTATTTTGTGCAAATAGAAAGTGGTCATTAGAACTTTTTGAAGAGATAAAGAAAAAACATAAAAATTTTCATTTAATTAAAAAACCAAAACAATTAACATATGAAAGAATTAAAAAAATTAATCCAAGATTTATTTTCTTTCCAGATTGGTCATGGAAAGTACCAGAGAGAATTTTTCAAAACTATGATTGTATTTGTTTTCATGAATCAGACTTACCAAGATTTCGAGGAGGAAGTCCAATTCAAAATCAAATTATTCGTGGTATTGAAAAAAGCAAAACTACTGCATTTTTTATGAATGAGAAAATTGATGGGGGACCAATAATTACAAAAAAAGAGCTTTCTCTAAAAGGAAGTCTAACAGATATTTTTCAAAGAATGAAAAAAAATGATTTTGATATAATTGAAAAAATTTTGTCAGATAATTTTAAAACAAATAGACAAAAAGGAAAGAGTACAATGTACAAAAGAAGAAAACCATCAGAAAGTAAACTAGATTCTTTAAATCATTCAAAAAAATATCTCTATAATTTTATCAGAATGCTTGAAGAGCCATATCCTAATGCATTTTTAAATATAGAGAAACATAAAATTGTCTTTAAAAAAGCAAAACTTGTTAAAAATAAATTATGTGTTGAGGCAGAGATAGAATGAAAATCCTAGTTGTAGTGGCACATCCAGATGACGAAGTTTTAGGAATGGGTGCAACATTAAAGAAATTATCAGATGAAAAAAATAGAATAAAGGTTGTTTTCTTAGCAACAGGGATTTTCGCTAGACGTTCTGATAAATATTTGAATAAAGCTGATTACAAGATCGACAAAAATCTAAAAGATAAAATGATGAAACAAGCTAAAACGCTACAAAATGATGCAAGAAAAGCATTAAAAATTTTAGGAATTAAAGATATAGAGTTTTATAAATTTCCAGATAATGAAATGGATAAGAGTTCAAACTTAGAGATCACAAAAACAATTGAAGATATAATTCAGAAATTTAAACCAGAGACGATTTACACACACACAAAGAATGACATCAATGTTGATCACAGAGCTATTTTTAATGCAACAATTACAGCTACACGTCCAAATCCTAGCTTAAGTGTAAAAAAAGTAATTTGTTTTGAGGTCCCTTCATCATCAGAATGGAATTTTGGAGAAATATTTTCTCCAAATACATTTGTAGATATAAAACATGAATTGCCATATAAAATTAAAGCGATAAAAGCTTACAAAAATGAACTTAGAAAATTTCCACATCCTAGATCAGTCGAAGCATTGGAAGCAATTGCAAAAAGATGGGGTTCAGTTGCAGGCTTGAGATCTGCAGAAGCATTTGAATTGATTAGAGAAATAAGCTGATTTTACTTATAATAGATTTTCTGGTCTGATTTGATGAATGATATAATATTTTTAGTTGCAATATCAGGATTAATTAGATATGTGTAGGACACGATATGGAAAAAATTCTCTAGTAACTTTCAAGCATAAAAGAAATTTAGACAGTAGTATATACCACGTTCATATACATTTGGTCTTCTTTCAAAGAAAACGTGTGAACCAGCTTCAGCAACATTCCAATGTCCAAATTTTGGACCTTTTAAGATTCGTTTGAGCAATCGGCGATCTATAGTTAATTTAACAAATTTTTTATAATTATTTAGTTGTTTTCTATCAACTATTTTTAGACCATCACCATTACACGAAATTATAATGAATTCATCTGAAGATAAATTGAGTATCACGGAAGTAACTGATGAGAAATTTAGTTCACGTCTTTTTCTTTCAAATCTTTCATAACTACATTCAAGTAATGATTTAATTTCATCAATTGTTGGTTCATTATCGTATTCATAATCTAGTTTTCGTTTGGAAAGAATATCATCAATGTATTTCTGCCGTTCTAGAATATTGAGTTTAGTGTAAGGCTCTGACAATTTACCAGTATTTGTATCAAAATATGCATTTGGGTTTAATACAATACATTTTGACCTTGTTGAATCAATATTTTTGGAATTAGTAAAAAAATCATGTGCGTCATCTAATTCTGTGATTCCACGAAAATTATTTAGAGGTGCAAGTTTTCCAGCAAGAGTGTATCTACCAGCAAATGGCATGAAATATTTTGGTTGGAATAAATTAATATAATTTTCAGCTTTTTTTAGATAATCTAATTGTATTCGTCTTTTCTCTTTTTCTTTTTCTTTATCAGATAGATCAAAGCATTGCGGGTATGCAGATGCAGATGTATAACCAGTAAGTAACATGTCTATATTCGGATATCTTTCTTTAATGATAGAAGCTGATGAATGTGCTAGATCATATGGACAATCATTTGTATTTACAATAACTTCTTTTTCATTATCTATTACACACATAGTGTCAATTGATGTGGAACCAAATTTTACCTCTAAAGGTGCACATCCAAAATATTTGTAACATACTGCAGGATCACAATTATCTGCGGCAAGTATATTTATAAAAACCTGATTTTTTAAATGAAATCTATCATTATGGTTTAGTTCAATTACATCAAATCCCATAGATTTAATATTATTCCTTAAAGCCTTTGATGCAAAACCATGAATTAACACTGGAATATTTTTTTCTAATTTAGAAAGAGTTTTCTGACTAAAATGATCCTGATGTATATGACTGAGATAAATATAATCAACGTCAGTGAAATTTTTGGGGTTAAATGTTATCGGAGGATAATGATTCCATGCACCATATAGTTCACCATCAACAAGCCATGGATCATTTAAAATTTTTATTCCGTCAATTTCTATCATAACTGCAGACGATTGATAAAAAGTAATTTTCATTACAAGATTAGGTTATGATTTCTCTTTTTAAATTTACTTGAATAGTTAACAAATATTTTTCATAGTAATAAAATTATATAAAACGTATCGTAATAACTATATGAAATATCATATATTTTTACAGGCAAGGGTAAATTCTTCACGATTTCCAAAAAAGATTTTAAAGAAAATTTTTGAGAAGACAGTTTTTGAACTTTTAGTTGAACGATTAAGATTAATTGATGATTCAAGAATTTTTCTTGTAACAGGACCAAATTCATTAAATAGAGAATTGATTAATGAAGCTATAAAATTAGATATAGAATATTTTTCGGGAAGTGAGATAAATGTATTGGATAGGTTTTATCATGCAGCAGAAAAATTCTCAAGTAAAAATATCATTAGAATAACTGGGGATTGTCCTCTAACTAGTTTTGAATTAATTAATCAAGCAAAAGAAATTTTTTATGATAAACAGGTGGATATATTATCAAATAATTATATGCCAAGAACATATCCACATGGATTTGATTTTGAAATTTTCAAAATAGATGCATTAAAAAGATCATGGAATATAATGAAGAAAGAGAAAGAAGAAAAATTTTTTTCTACATTCATTAATCCAGTAATGCATATACTTCAATCAAATAATTTCAAGCATTATAAAATGAGAAATAATATTGACCAATCTCATATTAGATTAACATTAGATTACCAAGAAGATTTTTTGTTAATAAAATCAATTTTTGATAGATTGTATAAAAAAAATCATGTATTTACATCAAATGAAATTATTGCTTTGCTAAAAAATGAGTCTAAATTATTGGACATCAATAAAAAATTCATCATATAGAATATGAGTAATGTTGAAATTAGTTAAAATGAGAAGGTTATTAATAAAATGAGTCAAGTTGTGAAGATAGGAAATAGATTTGTAGGAGAAGGGAATCCATGTTTAGTATCATTTGAACCTAGTGCAACTTATACAAATTTTGATGATGCAAAAAAGATGATCGAAATAACTTCTAGATCAGGAGCTGATGCAATAAAATTTCAAACATTTCTTCCAAATGATTCAGATAGGATTATGAGCGATAAATCAAAAACAGTAAATTTTACTTCATCAACAGGAAATAAGCAAGAATTAGTTTATGATGCGTTGAAAAGAAGAGAATTATCTAGAAATGAGTGGAAAGAATTAATTTCCATTACTAAGAAAAATAATTTATTATTCATCACTGCACCTTATTTTTTGGAAACAGTAGATTTTTTGGCTTCTTTACAAATTGATGCATTTAAGGTTAGTAAGGGAGATATTAACAATGTTTTGTTAATTGACAGGATGGCTAAAACAAACATACCAATAATTTTGGATGCAAGAGAAAAATTGGACGATGTTGAACGTGCAATATCAATTTGTGAAGAAAATAATAATAAGAATATAATAATAATGCACTGTCCGTCTGGTTATCCTTCTGAAAACTCAGGAGTACACCTTAATGCTATAAACTACCTTCAGGAACAATATCAATATCCCATTGCATTTGCAGATCATTCGCCTGGAGGATTAATGAATTATGCAGCAATTGCGTTAAATGTAAGAATGCTTGAAAAAACAATTACCGAAAATAAACTAACTGAACATGTGGAACATTTTATGTCACTTGAGTTGTCAGAATTAAGTGAATTTGTGAAAAATATCCATAGTATTGAAGAAGCATTAGGTAGAGCAGACATACTCAAATCATCAAGAGTTGAAGAATCAGCTCGACGATGTATAGTTGCAAAGAGATCAATTAAGAGTGGAGAGAAGATTACATTAGAACATTTAGATTTCAAAAGACCAGGGGATGAAGGAATTTCGTGTCAAGAGGGTTTTTCTATTTTAGGTAAGGTTTCAAAACAAGACATAGATAAAGATGAATTTCTTAGATGGGATATGTTCAAAGAATAACAGGTTTTAATTAATGGATGAATTTAAGATAGAGAAGAATATACTAGAAGAATATTATAATTTTCAAAATATTAAAAAAATTATCAAGCATGATGGACAAAACCTAAATAGCAAAGTGTTTTTTTTTCAGAATAAAAAGAAAAACTATGTTTTAAAATTTGTTAAAGATAAAAATATTAGAACTAAGGTTGAAAAACGATGTCAAATACTAATTACTTGTAAAGAAGAAGGATTACCAGTACAAGAACCAATAAGAAATATATCAAATACATTTTTTACAAATAATCATTATACCGTAACGAAATATTATTCAGGATTACATTTTGATGGAAGTAAAAAAGAATTGTTTAGTTTAAGTAAAAATTTGGCAGTACTTCATAAAAAATTATCAAATATAAAAATAGATTATAATTATAATCCAAATAGAGAACTATACAAACTACTAAAAAATGATGAAGCTGTTGAAATTAGAGATAAAATAAAGGAAAAAAAGACAAAAAATGTAATTGATAAATTATTTTTAGATAATTTTATTTTGTTACAACAATCATTTTCAAATGTTAAAATGAATTTAGAATATAAAAAAAGACAAAAACAGATAATACATTTTGATTTATATCCTGAAAATGTAATTTTTAAAAATCATCAAGTATATGCAATATTGGATTTTGATACTATGAGAAAAGGAGACGTGTTAGATGATATATCATTTGCAAGTTTTAGATTTGCTTTAGAAAAAACTAGTAATAACAAAGAAATAAAACAAAAGATGAAATATTTTTTTGATGTTTATAAAAGATTCAATAATAAGGAAATTTCAATTAATGAATTACCAAATGGAGCAATGTTACAAATTTTGAAAAGAATAAGTTTCATAATTAAAAATTATTATTTACATTCTACACCATTTTGGGAATCTGATTTGAAAAAACAATTAAAATTACTAAAAAAAATTGAACAAATTAAGGCAATATGGAACTAAGTATTTGATAAAAAACAAAATAAGACAGTATAGAATTAATTACATATGCAAGAAAGAATTCTAGTTTGGATCGATTCTAATTTGACATATTTTGGAATTTCAAGTTCATTGTTAGAAAAATATGATTGTGAACTATATGCAATTTATGATATAGTTGATAAACCAAAAGAATATTTTGAAAAACAAAAAAATGTGGAATTTGAGAAGTCATGGTTTTATCATGATTTGTTATCAAAGGCAGGTAAAACAGAACCAGATATTTCATTTCTTAAAAGATTTGAAAAAAAATATGGAATTGATTTATGGACATTAGCAATGAATGATAGAATTTTCAATCATTTTAATGAATTTTATAATTTTTCAACTAATGAAATTCTTTCCATTATGGAAACGGAATGTAAAGAATTTGAGAAAATTATTGATACTGTAAGACCAAAATGTGTGCTTTTGTGGCATCCCACATTACGACAAGATTATTTGTTTTATCTAATCTGTAAAGCAAAAGGAATCAGAACATTAATTCTAAGAGGAACTAGAATTGCAAAGAAATTCATTATTAGTGAGGAACATAATAACACTGGTTTTCAAAAATTTGATCAACAAAACAATATGAATTATGACGCATTTGAGTTATTAGAATATCATGAAAAATTTGATCAACAAAAAATAACAAAGGGATTAGATCAATATCAAAGTTCAAAAAAAGATATGTTAAAATCATGTTTTAAGTATTTTTTTTCAAAGAATGAGAATCCAAATACACACTATACATATTTTGGTAGAACAAAGTTCAAAGTATTAATCAAGTACATTAAATTTTCAATTCAAACGAAAGTTAGAAAAAGATTCATTGATAAGAATTTGATTAGAAGTATTGGTGATAATCAATTTATTTTTTTTCCATTACATATGGAGCAAGAACGTTCTACACTTCTTGATGCACCATTTCATAATGATCAATTATCAATAATCAAACAAATTGTAAAATCATTACCAGTAGGTTTTCAATTATATGTAAAAGAACATCCAAGTATGAGAACTAGACAGTGGAGAAAGATTTCGTTTTATAATGAGTTAATGTCTTATCCAAATGTAAAAGTTATTCATCCTTCTGTGAATACAGATATGATTCTGAAAAAATGCTCTTTAGTGATAACAATTACTGGAACTGCAGGTTTTGATGCAGGTTTCTATAAGAAACCTGCAATAACATTTGTTGAAACCGATTACTCATCATTAGGACATGTGACTATGTTGGAATCAGTTTCAGAATTGCCAGAGTCTATTAAGAAAAGTTTGAACAATGATGTATCAGGAAAAGATTTAATTGAATATATTCAGTATATTGAGAAGAATTCATTTGAGATTGATATACGAGAACTACATCAAAATATACAAAATATAATTAATTATGGAGGATATTTGACAGATGTTGAAATTGATGAATTAAAATTTGATTCGCTTTTGAAATTAAACAAAAACAAATTTGACAAATTAGCAGAAGAGTATTTAAAAAAAATAAGAGCCATATGAAAGATATAATAATTTTAAATTAGAATTAAATTTGAAAATGTGTTAATGAAAATAATATTTCTTCAAAATATTTTTTAGTTCATCTTTAGTTAGAATTTTAACACTGTTAGATGAATATGCATCATCAAAAGTTATTTTATTAGGAGTACCCAATTTCTCAAATGAAGAAGGAAAAGATTCTCTATCCAAAATAACATAATACTCACCATTTTCATATGTGTTTTTACTTCATCAGAGCTTATCAAAGATTCATGGTGTTTTTCCCCAGGACGAACAGGAATTTGTTCAATCTCAGATTTCTTTCCTAATATTTCCTGTATAGATTCAGATAAAATTCCTAATTTGTATGCATTAAGTTTTGGAACAAATATTTCACCTCCATTACCATTTTGAATAGCATGAAAAATTAACTCAATTGCAGAGTCCATAGTGATTGTAAATCTTGTCATGTTTGGATCAGTCAGAGTAATTTTTTTGTCATTTTTTACTTGTTCAATAAACTTTGGTACTACAGAATTACTACTTCCCAATACATTTCCATATCTAACACCAAAAAATTTTGTTACATGTCTTTTTTTATTCACATAATTATTTGCAGAGACAAATAATTTTTCCATTAATAATTTAGTTGCGCCATATGTATTGAATGGAGAAACAGCTTTATCGGTACTGATACATATTGATGTTTCAACATTTTCATCAAGACAACAATCAATAACATTTTGACTACCTATAATGTTGGTTTTGATTGATTCAAAAGCGTTGTATTCTACAATTGGAACATGTTTTAATGCACTAGCATGGATTACAATATCTATATCCTCCATAGCTTTAGATAATCTTGGTTTATCTCGAACATCACCTATTAGAAAACGTAAACGAAAGTCATCTACTTGTTCTTTCATGGAGATTTGTTTTGATTCATTTCTGCTGAAAATTCGTATTTTTTCAACATTGGTGTTCAATAGTCGTTTTGTTAATGCAATCCCCAGAGAACCAGTTCCACCAGTAATGAGAATTTTTTTACCATCAAACATAGATTATTTTTTTTAGTTGAGTACAATAATGTTACGTATTATTATAACTAGAAAATAGAGAACTTTATCAAGTAACAGAAATTCTCTTTTAATGAAATGGGAATTTTTAGAAATATTACAGGATTAAAAGACATCGGTTCTATAGGAATTGCCAATATAGCAGGTTCTGGAATATCGGGATTATTTTGGATCTACCTGGCATCGTTATTGGGAGAAGAGAATTATGGTGAATTGGGATTTTATATCTCAATTGCAAGTGTGGTCACATCAATATCGTTTGTTGGAGGTCCTATGGCAATAACAGTTTTAGTAGCAAAAAAAATTAAGATTGAATCTACAATATACTTACTTTCATTATCCACTAGTGTTATTTCCGCGATAGTTTTGTATTTTACATTTGCAAATATTGGATTATCAATTTATGTTCTTGGTGCAGTAATCTACAATCTTTCTGTATCAGAACTATTAGGAAGAAAAGCGTATGGGAAATATTCTATTTATTTTATTCTACAGAAAGTACTATTTGTCATTTTAGCATTAGTTCTCTATTATCTAATAGGCCCTGAAGGAGTGTTAGTGGGTATTGGATTATCATTCATACCATTTGCAAGTCAAATTTATTCGGGATTTAAAAATCAAAGTATAGATTTTGGATTATTAAAAACTAAATGGAAATTTATAACAAATAATTTTTTCATAGATCTAAGTATTATTCTAAATAATCAAATTGATAGATTAATCATTGGGCCTGTATTTGGTTTTGCAATACTTGGAAATTATTATCTTGCAATTCAGGTTTTGAGCGTACTTGCAATAATACCAGAAATTGTGAGAAAGTATACACTTCCAGAGGATTCTAGTGGAGTAGATACTACTAAAATTAAAATTATTACTGTAGGATTTTCTGTTATTTTAGCATTAATTGGAGCATTAGTTGTTCCCGAAGTGATTCCAATATTTTTCCCAGATTTTAACGAATCAACTGAATTGATTCCTTTAATGTCATTAGCAATTATTCCATCAACCATCAGCGGATTGTATAATTCAAAATTTCTTGCACGGGAAAAAAGTAACTATGTGGTAGTTGCAAATATTACATCTATGCTTGTATTAATCATAGGAATATTTACACTTGGTCAATCATTAGGTATAGTTGGATTAGCATACTCATTTTTCATATCAGCGGTAAGTAGAGCAATATTTTATTTTTATTTAAATAAGAAAATCTGAGAAATTAGATATTTTTTAATTTTTTTGCTGGTATTCCTGACCAGATTTGATTTTTTGGTATATTTTTTGTTACAAATGAATATGCAGCCACAGTAGAGTTCTCTCCAATTGTAACATCAGGCATTATTGTAGAGTGAGTTCCTATCTTACAATTTTTTTTGAGTATAACTCCACCTTTTTTTTTATCGATAGTAGAATGGGAATAAATGGCACAATGAGAACCGATTTGTACATTATCTTGGATTTCAACCCCATAATGTGCATTGATATACACAAAAGTACCTATATCAAAATTTTTTCCCATCTTGAAATTTTCCGGGTATTGAACAATGTAATTATATTTTGTAAGTTTACCGTGCCTAATGGTAGGTTTTTTCCATTGTTTTTTTTCCATGATTATTTTTCTGTAAAATTTTTAGATTAATTATGTAATAACCTTTACGTAGTAATATCGTTATATGATTAATAGACCAATTTTTTATGAATAATTTTAGAATTGATTTGGTGAGTTTCAAGATATCGTAGAATTTTTTTACTAGCATTACCAGTACCGTAAATTGATAAATTTTTAATTTTTTTATTTTTTTTCTTAATTGATTTTTTTAATGCATTAACAATCAAAGGTTTGGAAAAGGTTAGAACATCTATGACATTTAGATCTTTTTCTCTACCAAGTTGTCTGATTCCGATATTAATTGCAGGTGTATTGAAATAACTACACTCTATAATACCACTACTAGAATTACCAACTAAGGCAGAACAATATTTCAAGAGCCCCAGGTAATCTTTTCGGGGTAGATTTGGAAATATTTTTAAAAAATCATTTTTTTTAGAATAAATTCTTAGTTGTTGAATTATTTGTTCATTTCCTGCATCAGAATTAGGTAGAATTGCAATTGTTTGATTTTGTAACTTCGATAAAGCATCAAGTGTTATTTTAATTTGTGAATGAGTTTTTTTAAACTCAGTCGTTACAGGATGCTGGACAAGTATGAAAAGAGGTTTTTTTAGATCAACTACATATTTTTTCTCTAGTTCTTGTTTTGAGGAAATTTTTGATGTTTTAATTTCATCGATAGAAGGTGAACCTGTATGAATAACATTTCTTTTATTTTCACCCATTTTGATTATTCGTTCTTTACTTTTTTTGGTTGCAGCAAAGTGAATATTTGATATTTTTGTTATAGCGTGGCGATTATACTCGTCTATTCCTTGAGATATTTCTCCACCATGTATATGGGCATTTGGAATATTCATGTGAGATGCGGCTAATGCAGATGCCAATGCTTCATCACGATCCCCTAGAACAATATTAAGATCAGGTTTTATTTTTTTAAAAATTTTGGAAAAACCTACAATGCCTTTTCCTAAAGATACAGACATATCGTAAGGAGTATTTCCAGAAGGAATCATCTTTATTTTTGCATAAATAGGAATTTTGTCTTTTTTAATTTCATTGATTGTATATCCAAATTTTTTTGATAAATGCATTCCAGTTACTATTAGATATAATTCTAGTTTTGTACTATACGATATTTCTTTAATTAATTCTCGTAGAATTCCGTATTCAGAACGAGTCCCGGTTGTAATAGAAATTTTTTGTTTCATTGTTTAATTCTTGATGATGTTTTTTTAATTCTAGCTTAAAAACATAGAGCATAAATAACTAGCATGTAGAATCACTACATGGTTTTTGTTGTTGCAGAAATTGGTGTTAATTGGAACGGAGACTTTGAGTTATTAGAAGAAATGATAAAACAATCAAAAAATGCTGGATGTGATGCAGTGAAATTACAAGCATTTTCAGAAAATGAAGTAAAACAACATCCAGATAAAGAAATATTACTTTCTTGTTCAGTAAATTCTGATAATGTAAAACAGATAAACAAAATTGCGTCAGATAATGGCATTGAATGGTTTTGTACACCAATGTATGAAAAAGCAGTTGATTTTTTAGATCCATATGTTAATAGATATAAAATTAGACATGCAGATGGCATATATTTTCTAGAAGATAAGGAATCAGATCTGATAAGAAAAGTTCTAGATACCGGAAAACAAGTTATTGTTAGTAGCGAAATGACTCCAAAGAGTTCAAAATATTTTTCTAATAAACAAATTTCCTGGTTATACTGTGTACCAAAATATCCAACAAGTTTTAAAGAAATTGATTTTAAAAATATTAGAGATTTTGATGGGTATTCAAATCATACCCCAAATTTTATGGCACCATTAACTGCTGCCATTTTAGGAGCTCAAATAATTGAGGTCCACATAACATCGGATAAAACAAAAAAGTTTTTTGATAATAATGTGAGTTTTGATTATAATGAGTTAGAATATTTGGTTCGTCATCTTAGAGTATCAGAAGAGATTAGAAAGTAGTATCATTAGATCATTTCAATTATATAATTAGAATTTAATTTAATTTTGAGAGAATTTGGAAATAAAGAGTTTTGATGGAGGACTTTCTGAAAATCTTTATTTTGATAATAATTTTGAGCAGGATTTTATCAATATCAAGGGATATGAACAATGGACAAAATATAGAGAAGACTGGGAAAAGTATTGTAAGTTAGAAAAAGAATCAGAATTTCCTCCACATCTTGAATTTGAGCTAAATTATTCTTGTAATTTACGTTGTCCAATGTGTACATGGGCAGTAGAAGAGGCAGCAGAGAAAAAAGAAGATTGGTTTACATTTGAAGATTATAAAAAAATTATTGACGAAGCAGTATCTATTGGAACAAAATCTATTAGATTATGCTATATCAATGAACCATTAATTCGTCAGGATATAGATCAGTTTATCAAATATGCTGTTGACGCAGGTATTATTGATGTGCTAATTACAACAAATGGTACACTATTAACAAAACAAATGTCAAAAAAATTAATTGAAGCCGGTCTAACTAAAATTAATGTTTCCTTAGATGCAGTAACAAATGAGACGTATGATAAGATTCGTGTTGGAGGAAATTTAGATATAACAGTTCAAAATATTCATGATTTCTTAGATGTAAGAAAAGAGATGAATAAGAAACTTCCAAAGATTAGATTGACATTTGTTACAAGTAAGATTAATTTTCACGAGTATGAGGAATTTCTAGATTATTGGAAAGATAAAGTAGATAGTCTTGGTATTCAACACTTACAAAATCCATTTGGTGAAGGACGTTTTGAGGATGAAAAAAGAAGTGAAGATATAATTTTAAAACGCTCTCCAATTCCAGAAAAGTTTCATTGTTCAGAACCATTTAAACGACTTACTTTACGAAGTAATGGAGATACTTTACCATGTTGTAGTTTTTATGCAGTAGATCTTGTAATAGGTAACTGGAAAAAAAATTCTCTTGAAGATATATGGAATAATGAAAAAATGAAAGAGTTAAGAGAGATCCACAAGAGTGGGAATTATCAAAAAAATAATGTTTGTAAAAATTGTGTTCAAAATTATACTATAGTATCAGACTAAATTTTTTTATATTTTTTCCAGTTTTTTAACATCATTTCTGCAAAAAATAAATCTTGCAAATTATCAATATCAATGTCATTATCATGTATAACAATAGGTTTAATCTTAGAACCATGAATTGAATTGAATTTTTTTAGTGTATCATACCAAAATGCATAAACAGCACCAGTTGGAAAAAATAAATCTGGAAAGTCTTGCCTTCGTGAATATTTTGTTGAATTCTTCTTAAACGGTTTAAGAAAATCGTTTTTTAACCAATATGATGCATAAGGATGTTTAATAATTTTTGAAACAGTGACTACTGATGTAGCTTTAGATTTTTTTAGAGTGTTAATTGTTTTAGTAATTAATTGACTTGTTCTTAATGGAGAAGTTGGCTGTAATAAAATAATTATATCAGGTACATAAGATTGGTTCTCTTCTAAGAATTTTAATGCATGTTTGATAACTTCAATTGTAGATGAAGTATCTTTTGAAATTTGTTTTGGTCTCAAAAATGGGACTTCAGCACCATTATTTTGTGAGATCCTTGAAATTTCTTTATCATCCGTACTGACGATAATTTTGTTTATGGATTTGGTTTTTTTAGCAGCAATTATTGTATGTACAATTAATGGTTTACCGGATAATTTCTGAAGGTTTTTCCTCTTAATCCCTTTTGAACCACCTCTGGCAGGGATGATTGCTAAGATTTTATATGGTTTCATCGTTTTTCAAAAAACTCCGAGATAGAGTCAATTAAGTAATTTTTTTCTTCAGCAGTCATATTTGGATACATAGGAAGAGTGAGTACTTGTTCTGAGATTTTCTCAGTAACAGGTAAGGATATTTTATCAGTTGTGAATTTTCTTTTGTAAAAACTAGTTGTATGAATTGGAGAAAAATAAATTTTTGAAAATATTTGTTTTTTAATCAAAAAGTCATGTAGATTATCTCTTAATTTTTGGTTTTTTAATCTAATTGTATACATTTGGTATATGTGTTCGTGACCTTCAGGTACGTTAGGGGTTGTAATTTCTTGAAATTTTGATATTCTATCAGTAATGTATTTTGCATTTTCCTTTCGTAATTTAATTAACTTATCTAATTTTTGAATTTGAGAGATTCCAAGTGCTGCAGTAATTGTAGACATTCGCCAATTATATCCCAATATTTCATAATTTGCTATTTGTGGATTTTCAAAATAATTTTTTGTATCAATTCGTCCATGGGAACGAATGAGTTTTAATTTTTCAAAAATTTCCTTAGAATTAGTTACTATAGCTCCTCCTTCTCCAGTGGTTAAAACTTTATTTCCACAAAAACTAAAGATGCTAGAGTCTCCAACAGAACCTGTTTTTTTTCCATTGATTGATGATCCTAAAGCTTCGGCTGCATCTTCAATTAAGATAGTATTATTATCCTGAGATATTTTTTTTAGCTCATTTATTTTACAAGGTAGTCCTGCATAATCCATTGGGATAATTGCTTTTGTTTTTGTTGTGATATTATTTGCGACAAGATTTGGATCAAGACCAAGAGTATCTTCTTCAATATCTGAAAATTTTGGAATTCCATCAACAAAGAGTACAGAATTTGCAGTAGAGATGAATGAAAAAGAAGGAACAATTACTTCATCATTTTTTCCGATATCATATGCTAAAAGAAGTGCATGAAGAGCAGATGTTCCAGAATTTAGAGTTAAACAATAATCTGCACCAACATAATTTTTAATTTTATTTTCAAATTCTTCAATTTCGGGGCCTATTGCCCATCTTTCTCCTCTTTTTATAATTTTTGTAACTAAATTTACATCCTCGTCATCTGAATAGATTTTGTATAAAGGTAATTTCCATGTGTTTTCTTCCATTTACATCATATCCAATTTTATATCAAGTTTAAATAAACCGCATCAGCTTTATTTACTTCAATTTTGCTACTTGTTGTCTTAATTTCCATTGTCCACCAGTTTTTTTCCATATAATCGCTCTGCGAAATTTATCAATTGTTGTATTAAGAGAATCCATATCTAGTTCCATATATTCAAGAAATTCTTTCAAATATCGTGTAGGAAATTCATCGTCATATTGACGCACTAAATCTACACCCTCATCTCTTGTAATCACTCCATCTCTAATTTGATGAGCTGCGTCTGCTGTTGCACGACCAATTCCAAATTTTATAAATGCCATATAGTAATGAAAACCATCTGTTTTATCATCGAGGCTTGCATAATCAGTGTAAGTTCCTTCAGATCGTCCTTCCGGATTTTCTTTGAAACCCGTTTTTTGTTTTGAGACATCATAATGTTCTTCAGGATCCCAAAAATTATAGTAACTAAAATAATGTGCTTCGATTTTATTTGTTTTAATTTCTTTTAATGAAGGTAAACTGTATTTTTTCAAATCATAATTTTTTATTCCAAATGACTTCCAATATTCTGGAGGTAAAGAAGTGAATTTTGTTTTAACAGTATATTGGAAGTCAAGATTTGGTTTATCAAATCTATCAAAACTACCTCCATATTCCACATCACCATCCTCTCCAAAGAAGACCAAAGGAATCTTGTATCTGACAGCAGTTTGAATTGGAAAACTTATTTGTCCATAGGCAAATGGTAAAAAATTATCTCCAAATTCAGTAAAAGTAATCTTACTCAGTTTTCTATGAATTTCTCCATTAGGAGTTCCAAGAATATTATCAAATCCAGAACTTATGAAAGCGTCAAAATTTTTCCTTCCAATATCAGTATAAAGTGATGATGCCCATGTAACAGTTAATGGATTCATTCCATACTTTTCTTTCAGCATCAATGTAACATAAGCACTGTCTTTTCCTCCACTACCAGGAACAATGACATCCCAAGAACCATCTTTGCTTCTATTTTTATCACATAAATTTTCTAATTCTTTTTCACGTTTATCCCAATCAATTCCAGTTTTTTTAAATTCTGCATAAAGACACGGAGCACATACTCCTTCTTCATTAAACATTGTTCTAGGTCTTTGATTTGATAAGACACATTTTTTACAATAAACAACTTTTTTGTCAGGATTGATTAATCTAAGATTTCTAAAGACTTTTGGCAATTTTTTATGACTGAAATTCGAGACCATGAGTATATGAAATTCTGTTACTTGATAAAGCTCTCTATTTTTACATTATAATGATACGTAACATTATTAATTTGATTAAAAAATTTAGTATTAGAAATGAAAGATAAAAAACAGAAAAAGGGAAAAATTGTAGGAGAATTAAAAGGAAAGACTGTACTTATTACTGGTGGAGCTGGGAGTCTAGGTTCTAGATTAGCAAAAAAAATTTTAGAATACCCAGTGAAAAGTGTGAGAGTATTAGATATTGATGAACATGCACTTTTTAGATTAGGTAAGGAAGTCAATGATTCCAGATTACGGTTACTCTTAGGAAATATTTTGGATAAAGACAGAGTTGCTATGGCGGGAAATGAAGTGGATTTGGTTTTCCATTTAGCAGCAGTTAAGAATATTGAAATTTCAGAATTCAATCCAATAGAGACAGTTGATGCAAATATCAATGGTACAATCAATTTAATAAAAATGGCAATGAGAGATAAACCAAAAAAATTTATCAATATTAGCACAGATAAAGCAGTGAATGCATCTACATTATATGGTACAACAAAACAATTAGGTGAACAGTTAATCAGTTGGGCAGGTGAACATGGATTCCATTTTACAAAATTTGCAACTATTAGACTAGGAAATATTATTGAGACACGTGGGAATGTTTTTGAAGTTTGGGAAGATGAGAAAAAGAAAAATTTACCTATTTCAGTTACTGACCCATCAATGAAAAGATATTTTTTTCACGTAGATGAAGCTGTAAATTTCATTTTAAATTGTTTAGAACATATAAAACGTGGAGAAATCTTTATTCCAAAAATGAAAAATTATAAAATTTCAACAATGGCAGATAAAATTTCTAAGAAACAGAAGATTATTGGAATAAGACAAGGTGAAAAGTTAGAAGAGGAGTTAATATCAAAAAATGAGAAAAAGAGAGCAAGAGACAATAAGAATATGTGGATAGTTAAACCTTATACAACAAAATAGTTTATTTTTTTAAAAATTATTTAATTCGTCGGCAAGTTTTTTCGATGATTTACCAGGAAATTTTAGATATTGATTCAAGAAAATTTTTGCATTTATCTGAAGTTCTTTTTTAAAATCCTCGTCATAAAGTAATTTTTTAATTCCTTCTTCAATTTCATTCTCATTGTATATTGAATATACAGCATTCATTTTTGCAATTTCTTCATCCTTAGCCCAATTTTCAATTTGTAAAGACATAGTTGGTTTTCCTAAGATTATAGATTCTAATGCAATTGTTGAATTAGTGAAGGTTATAACAATCTCTGATGAATCAATTAATTCAGTAAGATTAGCATTTGGAAGAACTTGAATTGTTGGATCTAATTTTTTGAAGATAGCTAAAGCATTAACCAGATTCTCTGAATGTGGGTGGGGTTTAATGATTAATTGTTTGTCTGGAAATTTTTTCATGACATCAAATACAGTTTTAACAAAATTCTCGAATTGTATCATGGATCTAACAGTAGAGGTTTCAGTAGCAACACCGGCCCATCCAGTAGTCGCAAAAAGTATAATTCCTTTTTTCTTGGATTTAGCCCTATAATTAAAAAATTTGTCATGTCGTGGACTTCCAGTAATTATTACATTCTCTTTTTTGTGTCCGCAAGATACAGCATAATTTTGTGTAGAATCTCCCCAAACAGCTTGCTTTGTACTCAAAAGTGGATCAGAAAAATAACCTAAAAATTTTCCATAAGGTTTCCACATTGGAGATATTGGCATTCTAGCATGTTGAAGCATGATTGAAGGAATATTGAAATTTTTTGAAACATATAAACAATCTTTTTCTTCTTGTCCAGTTTCGGCCCATTCTAAAATTACAGATGTTTTAAAATTTGTAAAAAATTTTTCAAATAGTATTATTCTAGTGATGGATTCGGAGAAACGTGAGTAACAGATTTTTTTAAATGAGGTTTGAATTGAATTCCAAAATGATATTTCGTTAATCGAGAATAAGTTTTCAAGAT
>Ga0114933_10002284_pt1 | contig 20106 bp, 16 predicted proteins | sample 4SBtaG_FD_89691 | JGI IMG/M metagenome (GOLD analysis project Ga0114933, IMG submission 89691) | Deep subsurface microbial communities from Kolumbo volcano to uncover new lineages of life (NeLLi) - 4SBTROV12_W25 metaG | ecosystem: Environmental > Aquatic > Marine > Volcanic | place: Kolumbo... | reverse complement strand
TCACGGCTCAAAAGGGATTCGCCTTCTTGCCATCTCGCTAACGTCCATAGAAGGTCAGAGAGTCGGTTGAGGTAGGGCAGAACTTCTGAGTCTTCTGCACATATGTCGAGGCTTTCCCTTTCGGCTCGTCGAGCCATCACTCTGGCCCAGTCGAGTCTTGCTGAAATCTCAGTTTGGCCTGGGATGGTGAATTCGGTTGGTGCTTCGAAGAGTTCGCTGGTGGCATCTATGGCTTTTTCTATTTCGCTGACCATGTCTTTGGTGACCAGCGTTGTTCCCGGTTCGAGTTTGTGTCTGTTTTCGGGCAGGGTGGCGAGTTCTGCCATTGCGACGTATAAATCTCGGCACAAAAGCGTTAGAAGCTGGTCAAATTCTGGGTCTTCGTTGGCTGCACGCGCCAGTCCTATCGCTGCTTGCGCTTCGTCCACGGCCCCGTATGCCATGGGGAGAACTGAAGCTTTGCTTACTCTTCCGCCGTAGAAGAGGCCTGTGGTTCCGTCATCGCCGGTCTTGGTGTAGATCTTCATGATCTATTCAAACTAGTCGGCGCCTGACCTCGACCAAAGGCTGCTCTGACATAGGCTCGACAAGTGTCATTAAGCGGTTATTGGATTCTCACGTCAAATCACCGTCTAATGCATTTTGAGGAAGAGGTAACGGAGATTGAGCTTGAGCTTCGCTCTGACCCTATTTCGCTTGCAATGACACGCGATGGGCAGGGGTGTTTAGTCCTTGATGCAAGTGGATATATCCAAGCGCATGGAACCGCTAGATCGCTGGGAGATCTTTCGTCTCTCGATCTGGTTGCGCCCCCTGTTGACATTGCTGCGTCACCTACTGGTGTTGGGTATTGGGTGATTGATGCCCAAGGGAGTGTATTTAGTTTCGGTAACGCGCCATTTCTCAACGGAATTCCGCAGGTGGCCAGTAGGGCAGCTACTGCCGTGAAGATTGAGCCGGTCGCGGAAGGTGACGGGTATTGGATCGTTGATAGTCGAGGTGGAGTCCATTCGTTCGGGTCGGCCCCATTTCATGGTGCCTTGGTAGATAACCGCCCAGTCGATGGTCTTCGAGTGGTCGACTTCGCTGCCGATCTGAAGGGTCGCGGCTACTTATTTTTGGATTCAGTTGGTCAGGTGTATCCGGTTGGGGACGTGCCTTATTTCGGCTCGCCTGTTCCTCTTGGACGGGTTGACGCTGTTGGGCTCATAAGTAGACCGGGCGGCTATCTCGTAGTTGATTCGCGGGGAGCTATAACTGCGTTCGGGGATATCGCTAATTTAGGGTCTCCGGTCGGTTTGGGTCTCGGGGTGTTGGCTGTCGCCTAAGCCATGCGAGGAAATGGCGGCGCGACAGTTAATGGGGGGTAAAGCTCCCTTTTTGTCTTCTGCGACGAGACGCGAAGCACTGTTCGCCAAACCCGGCACTACAAACCCACGACTGTGTCGCAGGTCTGTTTGTTCGGGGTCCCATAGTCTTAAGCTTGTGAATCATTCCTGCCTTACGTGTCAGCCGGGTGCTGATCGCGTAATCGACTACGAGAACAATGCTGTAAATCTTCCCGAACATTTCCGTGGGCCACCCACTTCAGGAAATGGTGGCGTCGCCACCGGCTTGTATGCCTGTCTCGGAGCGCACTTCCTTGAAACCAACGTTGCTCAGCTGCAGGTAAAACTCCATCAACCGGTGCCGCTTTCGACCGATTTAGAATTTCATGAGGAACAGGTCGACAACGAAACTGTCTCGGTCACGGTGGGGATCAGTGGCGAGACCGTTCTGTCGGGTTGGGCGTCGTCAAAGACCAAAGAACCGGTGATGAGTGAAGACACTGCGTTGGAGCTCCAACGACACGTTGCCCTTAGTGAGGAGCAAAAGAATAGGTTCGACAGTTACGAGGAGGTGTTCGGCCCGTCTAAAGATCACTTCGCAGAGTGTTTCGTTTGTGGTCCTGAATCGCGATTGGGGTTACGTCTACGTCTCCGACAGATAACTGACCAAATCTTTTGGCAAACATGGAATCCTGGGAGGCGCTGGGAGGACCAGGGGGCTTTGGCCTCACTTCCGGCGATCGCAGCTCTGGATTGCACCTCAGCGCTGGGTTTTTATGTGAACGGTTTCTTGGGAGAGCACGAATCTTGTCTACTCGGCACCTACGACGCTGCTGTAACTTCTCTACCTTTGTTCGATTCTGAGGAAGGCTTCCGTGTTATCAGCAAGACTCGTGAGCGCGTAGGCAGGAAGATTTATACAGACGTGGGCTTGTTTGGAGCCACGGGCGAAGTTCATGTACTCGGTAAAGCGACGTGGATAGTTGTCTCCCCAGAGGTAGCAAAGGGGTAGAGACAAGAGACCACCGGCTAGCGAGTGGCAGACATATGTTCTGTCTCACAATCGTGCAGCTCCCGCACGCCAACCTAAAATGGGTATGTGAGCGAGAACACCCGCAATTACATCCATGCCTTATACGGCTTCGACGCTACGGTCCGTCGAGTCGGGCCCGGAGATTCTCTGGGTTGGAACAACGCGAGCCCCTGCGAGGGCTGGAGTGCTCGAGATGTGCTTTCGCACAACATCGGTATGTGCCAAATGATTACTGGGATCGCTCATGGCATCGGAGCAGAATCCGCTGGTCAGCCCGAGGTAATCAATCCACTTGAAGAGTGGCGTAGCGCCTTCGCCGAAACGAGGAGAGCTCTCGACGATCCTGAGGCTCTTGCCCAGAAGGTCCAGACGCCATGGGGTCACCTGGTTGTTGACCGGTTCGTTGGCGTGGTGACTGTGGACCCGTTAATTCACACATTTGATCTGGCGGTTGCAACTGGCCAAGAAGTCGTTATAGACGAGGGTCTTGCTGAGGCCGGCTACGTGCAGCTCCAAAAAGCCGGGGACATGATACGCGGAGAACGATTTGGGCCTGAAATTCAGCTAGATGGGAATGAATCGGTTGTCGAGAAGTTGGTCGCGATGGCGGGCCGGGATCCGCTGCTGGGGTCCTATGCCAGCTACGAAGCCGGGTCCTAGTCTTTTTGGGAGATGCCGAAAATCTGTCGGGACGCTTCTGATAGTTGATTCGAGTCGGAGAAATTCGAACCGGAGATGAACGTCACCCCAAAGGTCGGTGGTGACCAAGAGATAGGTGTCTCGTTTCTAATCGTTCTCGCTGAGACCTCTTCGATGTAGCTCCTCTGCCTGAGCGTCATCAATTTCTCGGAACCGTTGGAGGTTGAACTCTTTGGTTTGTTGTATTGCCTCTTTGATTTGTTGTATTTCGTCTTCGGACAGTTCTGCGTCCTCTTCAGACAGTTCGGTTTCCTGCTCGGACATACGGATGCAAGATTACATCGGGTTCGGGTTGTCCTAGTAGGTGTTGACTCGCGACCCGTCATCTTCGAATGTTTGTGCACTCAACGTTGGGTTCGCAGCTTTAGCTAATTCCCGAAAAGAGGCGTTGCCCTGAGCCTCTTTCAACTCATAATGAAACCCCGATAGCCATCTCTAGCTACGTCATCGCACCGCTCTGTATAACTGGGTAATCCCCCTACGTACAGCATGAAGGTTCGTGTATCGCGACCCTCGATGTTCTTGTTCACACCCATAAACCATGAGTCCACCTTGCTGAAGAGCATTCGTTGTACCGACTCATACACATGTTCGGTCCACTCATCTTCAGCATCGATATCGACCTCAACGCGTCTTACGTCTGAAGCGAAAAGTTGCTGCAGGAACGCCGACACCCATTCCACGTTCTGCTCAATGCAGCGAGGCATATTGCAAAACGTGGAAGCGTTGTGAGGTCCCACCAATGTGAACATGTTCGGGAACCCTGCCGTGGCCAACCCCAGATATGTGCTCGGTCCATTTTCCCATTTCTCTGCGAGAATGCGTCCGTCGCTGCCGGTGAATTTTATTGACTTGTAGGGCCCCATAACCGCATCAAAGCCCGTCGCGTAGACGATTAGATCAAAATGGTGTTCTTGGTCTGAACATTGGATCCCGTCGGTAGTGACCTTTTCGATGGGTGTTTCGTTGATATCCACAAGGAGCACGTTGTCTTGGTTGTATACCTCGTAGTAGTTAGTTTCCATCGGTACTCGGCGAGTACCGAAACCGTGGTCGCTGGGAATTAACTTCTCGGCAAGTTCTGCGTCGTCCACTCGTTCTCGAATTTTCCGTGCGATGAACTCGGAAAGCGTGGCGTTAGCTACTTCGTCAACCAACACATCTCGAAAGTTTCCAATCCAGATCCCGAAACCTGGAGAGGCATAAAGTTCCTCGTACAGGGCTTCTCGTTCCTCTTCGCTTACATCAAGGGCTTTTCGCTGATCTGAGTCGTGGATGAATCCTGAAAAGGACTTCCGGCACCGTTCAAAGATTTCGTCATAGCGGGAACGGATGTCAGCCATCTCAGCCGGTTCGATGGGACCATTGTGAAGTGGGGCGCACCAATTTGGGCTTCGCTGAAAAACAGTGAGGTGGTCCGCAGTCTTAGCTACTTCTTGGATCAGCTGTACTGCCGTGGCTCCCGTGCCGATTACGCCGACTCGCTTTCCCGTGAAAACGACTTCTTCGTGAGGCCATTGGGCGGTATGGAAAGACGGTCCTTTGAAGTCTTCCATCCCATCAAAATCTGGAATCAAGGGTTTGGAGAGAATCCCGATAGCTGTAACGAGGAACCGGCAACGAACCCTGAATCCGTCTTCGACTTCAACCTGCCACTCGTTAGACGTTTCATCGAAAGTGCACTGAGTTACAACGCTTTGGAATCTGATGTCGCTTCGCAGGTCAAATTGCTCGGTCACATGTTGGAGGTATCTCAAGTTTTCTGGTTGAGCAGAAAATCGTTCTTGCCAATCCCATTGGTCAAGCAAGTCTTGGCTAAACGAATACCCGTAGGAATAACTCTCGGAATCGAACCGGGCTCCCGGGTACCGATTCCAGTACCAGGTGCCACCCACATCAGTTCCTGACTCTAGGACCAACGCGCTTACGCCGATCTCACGTGACTTGTGCAGTTGATACAACCCCGATACGCCTGCTCCGATGATGACCACTCCGTAGGAGGGAATCTCAGCGCTTTCACGTTCGTTCATGATCACAACTTAGCGACACCGTTGCCTTCGGGTGATGTTGAAAACATCTCAGAGCCCTTCTGGCAGTTGAGTTGTGTGGAGCACTAAGCGGGTCGGAGGACATCCCCAGCTTGGGGTCTCTGGTTGGTTTGGGTCTTGAGGTGTCGGCTGTCGCCTGGCTCACGCCAGTGGGTGACCTCGTGGTAGCCATACTTGTTTGACTTCATCGGCAAAGTAGTACTGGGCATGGCGTGAGAGTCTCGGGTTGTAATAGGGGTCATCATGAGTCAACGGTTCACCCCACCGAGCTCGGAAGAAATCTTCGTCTTCTGTTGGATGTAATGCGCCCCGTAGGGCTGACTCTTGGTGATGCAGTGCCGCATGAGGTTGATAGACAAGGTCATATCCAAGTTGGTGAATACGCATTGTTAAGTCGACGTCGTTGAACGCGACTCGGAGTCGTTCTTCGAATCCGCCTACTTCCCAAAAAACTTCTGGGCGCATCATCAGACATGCCGCTGTGAGTGCCCAACAATTGCGGGTTAGGTTGCCGATGCTGAAATAACCTCGGGAGTTCGTGTTGACCGCTACTCCCCCTACCCCGACCGTGATTCCTTCGTGTTGGACGCGTCCATCGGGAAAGCTGAGTTTTGCTCCTACGGCACCGACGCGTCGCTGTTGGGCATGACCGATCATCGCGTCTAACCAGTTGGAGTTCGCGATGGTGATATCGCAATTGAGGAACAGCAGCAGGTCACAGTCAATTTGTTCAGCAGCCAAGTTCATCATTCGTGCGTACGAGAATTGATGGGGGTAGTCGATGACAGGGCCTTGGTGTTCGTCCATCCAATTCAGGGTTTCTTGGTCTGTGCTTTCGTTGTTAACGACCAGAATCTCGATTTCTGATCGTGTCTCTGTTTCTTGTATTCCTTGGACACATTGAGAGATCAATTCATGTCGGTCGCGTGTGGGAATAATTATTCCGATCTTGGGTTGTCCTAGTACCGGATAGTGAATGTTGTAGGTCCCTGGATCTATGCCTTCTTCTACCTCTCCTGTCACTCCTCTTCTCGTAAGTGCTTCGGTCAGTGCTCGCTGACCTGCCTCCCATGCGTCATTTTTTTGGTCCACTCCTGCAGATGTAGACCCTGGCAGTACTCGCCAGTGATAGAGGTTGCGTGGGATGTGGACTATCTCGTTTGTCGATTCTGTGGCCCGTAACGTCAGGTCGTAGTCTTGCGCTCCATCGAAGCCAGTTCGCCATCCACCTATGCGTTGAATTAGTTGACGGCTGAAGACTGCGAAGTGGCACACATAGTTGTATGACAAGTGCAGATCGGGAGACCATCCGGATTTGGCGTAGCTATGGTCGTACGACCCGTCGGCGAACAGTTTGTCTTCGTCTGTGTAAATGAACTCAACTTTCGGGAAGCGGTTGATGGTTCTCACCACTTCGGTCAGAGCATCGGCACGAAGAAGGTCGTCATGATCAAGCAGAGCTATGTACTGCCCTTCGGACATTTCAAATGCTGTGTTTGATGCGGCTGCGATACCACCGTTTTCGGTTCGTTCTAGAAAATTGATTCGCGTGTCGAGTGCTGCGAACTGTTTGCATAGAGTTCGGGGTCCGTCGGTTTCGGAGTAGTCATCTACGAGACATAGTTGCCAGTTTTCATATGTTTGGGTTCGGACTGAGTTGATGGCGGCTTCCAGAACGTCAAGGGGGGTGTTGTACACGGGGGTGATGACCGAGATCAGGGGTCGAGTTTGGAGATTTGTGCCGGGTTCTGTGTCGGGGTCAGTTGCCGCTTCGTGTTGCGTGCGACGGTATTGTTTGAGATCCATTCGGTGGCGTTTGCCTGTGTTGTCCGATAACAGCCAATCGGTAATCGGCGCTTCGGGCGTTGCTGCCCTAATCATGAGTGTTTCGAGTGCCTCTGCGAGGCCTGTTTCTCGTGGCTCCGGTCGTTCAGGGGGGCGTCGTCGACCAGCTGCTCTCGATATGGCTGACCCGATCTCCGCTCGTTCGACTATTTCTAGATCCCATTCGCGGGGGTCGTCGACGTGGGCGGCTGCCTGCGGTGTCGCAACGATTGGAAGTCCAAAGGCTCGCGCGGCGAGCAAGTGAGCCCATGCCGTTCCTCCGTTTTGGCGTGTTGACACGATCATTGACGCGTTTTTGATTTGGTCGCTAAGGGGGCCATTTCTTTCAACGTGTTCGAGGTTGCCGAGCTCACGACGCCATAGTCCGAAGCCACGTTCTGTTACTAGGAGCGGTGGTTCAGCCGCCGGGTCGAGGGTGGGCAGAATTTGTTGACTGAAGTGTTGAACTGAGTCCAGGTCGGGTTCTCCGAACTCTCGGTGGGGTGCTGCTAGTAGCAGGGGCCGCGTTCCGTTCGACGCGTCGAGTCTGATGTTTGGTGGGTGAACCACTCTGATGTTCGTTGCCACGTTTAGGGCTTCAATTTCGTTGTGTTCCGATTGAGAACACACCCATATGTGATCAGCTAGGGCTATGACCTCTCTATCGCGTTGGCGTCGCAGACTTGCAACAGTGTCACGACCAGCCAATTCATCATCTGCTACTAGGTCATCGGCCAGGTCAGGTCGTTGAAGTGTCAGGAGAGTCGTTCCGTCGACGACGATCGTGGCATCGGGGTTATGCGCTCGACAAAGTGAAACCATCCGGTAGGCGGAACTATTTCCGCAGAACATGAATATGTCGCTGTGGTTTGTTCGCCACCAATCAGTTGAATCGAGGCCTGTCGTTTCTAGTGGTGTTCCGTAGAGCTCATTTCGGTCATCTGGTGGGCCGTTGAGGACTAGCCGTGTCTCCGCGTTACTTGCAATGATTTCCTTGCATATCTGTTCGCTCCGCCAACTGGTTGGGTCTATTCCTGGTCGAGGGATCGTGTCTAAAACGATGGTGATCATTGTTCGAGGGGATGTTGAATTCATCCCTTTCCAAATTGGCGACGAAGCCAGTGAAGAACCTTGAGGGCATCGCGTTCAATTTGAGCTACGACGCTGCTCCAGTCAACACTGCGTTGCAATCTGGCGGGCCCTTGATCGCGTTCTGCGATGTCCATTTCCAATTGATTGAGCCGATTGTGTTGCGCGCGCAGCGCTCGACGGTTGTCGTCGGCTTCGTTCTCGGCGATACCAAGTTTCGCTTCGAGGTTGAGGAGATCTTCTCGCATCCGGTCGATGGTTTGTTTTGAACGACGCCGTTGTTGATTCCACTGGATTGCCTGTCGTTCGTGAAGGGTTACGATTTGGTGGAAGCGTTCCCTTTCTTGAGCCGCCGTTCGGTCTGAAATTGTCCGATCAAGTCGAAGGAGAGCTGTTTGTTCAACGATTTCGGCTAGGCGCTGGATTTTGTGTTCCAACGTCGTGTCCGGTTGCGGATGGGAGATACCCGATGTGGCGGACCAAAGGTCTCGTTGAATGGTTTGGCTATCAGAAGCTTCGGTAATGAAAACCGCGCGGCCGTGCAGGACTTGGGCAAGGTGTTGCACAGCGGGGTCTTCGGTAACGACAACGGCTGCGTGTTGAATGAGTGCGCCAAATTCGTCGGGGTCGAGGTCGCTGCCTACATCGGTTGCTGTTTGGTTGTGTCGTTGCAGTTTCGCAGCGAAACGACTTTGTTCTGCTCCTGAACCGAGAAGAGATATTGGGATTGTTTTAGATAACGCGTGTCGAGCGATTTCGGTGGCAACAGTTTCCGATAGGTCGTTGCTCACGTCGACAACTATTGATTCTCGGAGAGACGGAGCGGGGTGGTTCGCTTGTGTGAGGTCAGGTAGCAGGTATCGGGTCAACAATGCTGCGGTGTCGTGGAGGGTCAATTCGACAACGGCGGGGTCAATTCCGAATTCAATCTCTTTGTTCGCTAGTCCATGTCCCAAGATGACGTCTAATTCGCTTTCCAATTCGTTGATGTCTTCTGGTAATTGGTTGATTGTGAGTGTTCGGTCATCGGCCCACAGCGGTGGTGTCGACTGTTCGACGAACCAGTGGATGTCGACTGGCCCATTCCGCCATTCAATTTCGGTCCCTAAAGCTCGGGTTGCCAGCCAACCAACGGGGTGACGTTCGTCGTTGGGGAGGACGATTCCAACGTTCAGAGTTTCTCTCCCGGTGGGTTCGGATTTCTGGGAGGTCTCTGTTGGGGCTGTTTTTGTTGATTCGATCGAATTCATCGATGCAGCCTCCAATGGGTGACAGCTAGCTCATGGCCGGGCTTTAATGATTGTACGCGTCGCAGTTAGGTCAGTGGCCGCGGCTCAACTCAGCGATTCGGGTGACCGGGTGAACCCTTTTGGTGTGGGACCGGTGGTTGCCATTTACCTAAAAGGTCGGTGAGGCCTTCACGTTCGGGTGACGATCCGGGAACGATTCGCAAGGAATGTGATCTTTCCCATGCGTCATGGACGTGCATTCGGTCTCTATCGGTTATGGAGGTAGATAGCAGATAATCACCGGCGAGCAGTGCGAGCTTGTCGATGACAAAGTCGACATATCCGCGGCCGGCGCTGATGGAGCCTGTGTGAAGTTGCTGAAGCGCGCTGTTCGGTGAAGCGAGGTGCACTCCTGTTGCATGATGAAGCTTTATTGCGAAAACGGGGTCGTCAACCAGGGTCTCTGCCTCGTACCAAAGTCGAATGACAAGTGTGTCCCCAGAGCTGGGTAACGGGTTTGCGAGCCATTGGTCGTCGAGGTAATCGACATGGAAAATACGCATTTCTCCGCTCCCTCTCCGAACCTCTATTTCGGTAAGGGAGGTGTCCGTGTGTATCGGATCATCGTCTTCGTCTCGCAGTCTTTCCGCTTCTTGCGCGTTGACCGAATCGAGGTACGCCCAGCAGACTTCGGTGGCTTCGCCTGCTTGCATGAGGGCGCCGTGGTCGAGCCAGCCCACTTCGTCACATAGCCCTTCGACTAATGGGAGTGAGTGAGAAACAAGAACGATAGTTGTGCCTGCCCGACGCAGTTCATACAGGTGTTCAAGGCATTTGCGTTGAAACGCTTCGTCTCCTACGGCGATCACTTCATCGATAAGGAGTATCTCTGGGGCGACATGCACTGCTACTGCGAATCCAAGCCGGACATACATGCCACTGGAGAGGATCTTCACCGGCGCGTCAATGAAGTCACCAATGTCACTAAAGTCGATGATTTCGTCGACTGCTAGGTCCATTTCCTTTCTGGTGAGGCCAAGAATTGCTCCATTCAGGTAGATATTTTCGCGCCCGCTAAGTTCTGGGTGGAATCCCGACCCGAGTTCTAACAGTGCTGATACCCGTCCATTAACTTTTAGTTGTCCGCTACTGGGTGTGTGAATGCCGGCCATAAGTTTGAGTAACGTCGTTTTGCCCGAACCGTTGTGTCCGATGAGGCCGAAGAAGGACCCTCGTTCGATATCTAACGAGACGTCCTTCAACGCCCAAAATTCGCTGCTTGATCTATTTTTTTGACGACGAACGACTGCTTCTTTGAGTGAGTCGGGACGGTCTCGGTGCACTCGGTACTGTTTAGATACTTGTTGGGCTGAGATGATGGGGTTCACATGTCCTCGCTCAACTGCATTGATCGCTTAGCAAAGAAACGCCAACCCAATGCGAATACGACGAACGAGTAACAGACCAGAACGCACCATCTACCGAGGCTCGGCCATTGGAGTAGGTAGGCCGACTCTCTGGCCGCTTCCACAAACTGATTAATTGGGTTCAACTCAACAATTCTGCGAATCGGGAGGCCCCAGTGACGTTCGGGGATTATCCCGAGTGGATAAACAATGGGCACCAGAAAGAAAACAGCGTTGAGAACAATTCCCACGAGGTATTGGACGTCGCGGTAGTGGGTGTTGAGGACACACACGAAAAATCCGAGGCCGAGCCCGAATATGGCGGCTAAGGCAAGCACTATCGGCAGAAGCAAGGTTGTAGGCCCGATATTGCCTATTAGGAGCATCACTATGAGGAGGACACCCGCCTCGATAGCTGATTGGACAGCTAGAGCTAGGCCACTGCCGAAAATGGCTGTTTCTGGGGGAAAGAAAACCTTTCGTCGGAGGTCTCCTATAGCCATCAGCCACCCCATTGAACCGTTGATCATGCCCGCAAATAACAGCCAGACCACCAGGCCGGTGAACAAGAAAACTGCGAAGTTTTGGGATCCGTTTCCAGCAGCTGGTGGTGCTGCTCGGAAGAACACTGAGAACACCAAGCTGTACACGAGAATGGTTGACAGTGGGCTGAGTAGTGACCATGTCCATCCCAGAAGGCTTCGCTTGTACCTTGCTTTGAGTTCTCTTCTGGCAAAGTTTCGTACCAAAGGTAGGTATCTGCTTGCCGATGTGACAGTGGTCGTTAGTTTCATTGAGCTTTTGTCGTCTTTGGCCGCCACCACGTTTCGTTATCGCGGTACCACCGGACTGTTGCCTCCAACCCAGTTTGAAGATCAATCTGGGGAGCCCAACCGAGTTCACGTATCTTCGTTGCGTCGACAGAGTAACGAAAGTCGTGTCCTGGGCGGTCGTCGACTCTAGTGATCGCTGATTCATCGCGCTGACACAAATTGATCAACATTTTTGTGAGGTCCAGGTTCGAGACTTCATTTCCCGCGCCGATGTTGTAGATCTCTCCGATCTCCCCACTTTGAAGAACGTTTGATATAGCAGCACAGTTGTCTGCAACGTGTATCCAATCTCTGACGTTCGTTCCGTCGCCATAGAGCGGGACGCTTGAACCATCTAGGAGGTTGGTAACGAACAGCGGTATGAGTTTTTCAGGGAACTGGAAGGGGCCGTAGTTGTTTGAGGAGCGGGTGATGACTACCGGGAGGTCGTGGGTTGTGTAATGGCCTAGAGCTATCAAATCGGATGCTGCTTTAGAGGCCGCGTAGGGACTACTGGGTTCGAGCTTGTCATTTTCGGTAAATGACCCGTTGGTTCGGGACCCGTACGTTTCATCTGTTGAGATGTGGACAAAGCGTTGGACGTCCATCTGAGCCGCAACGTCACAGAGCAAATTCGTTCCAACGCAGTTGGTGGTGATGAAGCGTTCGGATCCTTTGATTGACCGGTCGACGTGGCTTTCCGCTGCAAAGTGGACCACAAGGTGATGGCCTTCCATCGTCGCTGTGACTTTCTCCCTGTCGCAGATGTCTCCTTCGACAAATGAAATTCGAGGATTTTCTATGAAGTCCGCCAATGTGTCTCGGCTTCCGGCATAGGTGAGGGAATCGAGGATGGTGACTTCGTCGTCACTGTTTGCGAGATGGAAGCGGACGAAGTTCGAACCAATGAATCCGGCTCCGCCCGTGACAAGAACTTTCATGGTCGGCTCAGTTCCTGAGTCCGTATCGAGGTTGGATTGATTCTGGGATGTCTTTCTTGTACGGATTGTTTTGATCGCGGGCTGACAGGGTTGGGGTTTCTACGCCCCAGTCAGCTGCTATCTCTGGATCGTCCCAGGCCACTCCGAGTTCGTCCGACGGGTTGTAGTAGTTGTCTACGAGGTAGGTGATCGTCGCGTCAGTGAGAGCAGCGAACCCGTGGGCCACCCCTGGAGGGATGTAAATGCCGCGATGTTGGGTTCCTTCCAGATCGGTGACTTGGGTGGCGCCCTCAGTCGGTGATCCGGAACGTAAGTCGTGTAAGACGACTCTGACTGTCCCGAAGGGCACATACCAGTAGTCGGCTTGGTGGAGGTGATAGTGCAATCCAACTATGCAACCACTTTGACGGTCTCCCCGGTTCGCCTGAACCATTTCTCGTGAGCCTTCAGGAATCCATTCACGTCGATATGTTTCTACGAAAAATCCACGGTCATCTCCATAGACGTCTGGGGTGACAACGTGAACACCTTCAATGGTTTCAGAAGAAACAATTTCAGCCATGTAGCCCTAGAGTATTGCTTGTTTGGAGTTGAGGGTCAGCGCGCGTCAAGTCGCAGGTGTTCTACGTCGGCCACGGCAATGACCTGAGTGTCACCATTATCGGATTCGATGACGAGTTGACCGGCTTCGTCGATGTCCAGAGCGTGTCCTTGTATCGACTTCATTTCTGTTTCTTGGTTCGTATGGACCAAGATTCGTTTCCCGAGGGTTGCTGAGTGTTTCCGTACTTTCCGGAGCAAATTCTTGGTTCCTGTGGGTTCTAAGAGGGCAGCATATTCTGTCTCAAAATGTTGTAAGAGTTTGAGGGCGAGTTCGGTTCTGTCAACGGTTACCTCAGCAAGTACGTCGAGGCTCGTTGCTACCAGTTCAAGTTCAGGCGGCACTTGGCCCCACCCTGTATTAAGTCCTATTCCAACGACGAGAGCTTCGATAGCGTTCTGTTGAACCAACGTTTCGGTGAGGATGCCCGCGACTTTTCTATATCCCGGATCACCATCCACAAGCGTGGGATTGGGACTATCTACGACAAGGTCGTTGGGCCATTTGACTTCCAGTTTGATGCTTGTCATTTCGTCCACTGCTACCAATGCTGATAACGCAAGCGCTGAGGTAATTAATGAGGCGTTGCTAGGAGACAATGTGTTGTCTGGCGGGCGAAGAAGGATCGACATCATTAGGGAAGTTCCCGGTGGAGCTGTCCAGGTTCTTCCTCTTCGCCCACGACCTTGGGTCTGGAGGTCCGCAACTATGACCTCACCCTCGCTACCACCGTTGTGAGCTCTTTCTAGTAACACGGTGTTGGTTGACGAAATTTCGGGGACCCAAGTGACGTCATGAAAGCGAGTTTTCTCGACCGCATCGAATTTGGGAATTTCCACATAACCCAGAGTACTTAGTGATTTGTCAAGTTATTTGGGAAAGAAATTGGGTCAAATGGGGCAAAAGGGTTTCATTGTGGCACGATTGCAAGTCGTATGTCTGAGGTCGGAAGGCTAAGCCATTGTTTTCAAAGATCTTGATCGCTAATCGCGGAGAAATCGCTGTACGAGTAATTAGAGCCTGTCGCGAACTTGGCATTACGAGTGTCGCTGTGTACAGCGAGTTGGATCGAAATGCTCTTCACGTTCGACTTGCCGATGAGGCCTACGCTTTAGGTGGGGAAACTGCCGCTGATTCGTATCTAAATACTTCAGCGATTCTCGACGCTATAGAGAAGAGCGGCGCTGAAGCTGTTCATCCCGGTTACGGCTTTTATAGCGAAAACGCTGACTTTGCTAGGGCCATTACCGAGCGTGGCGTCACCTTCATAGGTCCACCACCTGAAGCTATCGAAGTCATGGGCGACAAGATTTCTGCTCGCCTTGCTGCCGAAAAAGTCGGTGTCAGAGGTGTCCCTGGTACTACAGAAATCATTCAACACCCTGATGAGGTACGCAGCTTCGCTGACGAACACGGGTACCCGGTTGCAATCAAGGCTGCTTATGGTGGTGGTGGCCGTGGAATGAAAGTTGTTGTGTCAGCCGAAGAGGTTGATGCGGCCCTGGAGTCCGCTCAACGGGAGGCCGAAAGCTTTTTCGGGCGAAGCGAGTGCTATATGGAGCGCTATTTAACATGGCCGCGACATATCGAAATGCAAATTATCGCCGACCAACACGGAAACACGGTATGGCTCGGTGAGCGGGACTGTTCAGCTCAACGGCGGCACCAAAAGTTAGTGGAGGAGAGCCCTGCCCCGAATTTTCCTGACGAGGTGCGTCAGGCTATGGGAGCCGCGGCGGTCGCTGTGGCTGAGGGTTGTGACTACACCAACGCGGGCACCGTCGAGTTTTTGTTTCAAGACGGTGAGTTCTTTTATCTTGAGATGAACACCAGGCTGCAGGTTGAGCATCCAGTAAGTGAATTGGTATCGGGGATCGATCTTGTCAGAGAACAGATTCGAGTTGCCTCTGGTGAAGAGCTGTCTTTTGGGCAGGAAGATATCGAACAGGATGGCCACGCCATTGAGGTGAGAATCAATGCAGAGGATCCTGCTGGCGGACGATTTCTTCCGTCTCCTGGGACAGTCAACGAATTGAAGGTCCCTCATGGCTTCGGAATCCGCTGGGATGGCGGTTACGAAGCGGGTGACACGGTTTCGCAGTTTTACGACAACTTGGTCGGCAAGCTCATTGTGTGGGGTTCTGATCGGGCAACAGCGATTTCTCGCATGCGCAGTGCTCTAGTGGAGCTAGAAGTAGGTGGGATAGCGACCACGGCTGCCGCTCATAGCGCAATTTTAGCGAGTCCCGATTTTCAGGCAGGGGAACATAGCACCAAGTGGGTAGAGGAGTCTTTGGACCTTAGCGATGTGGTTGGGAAAGCCAGTGGGAGCGACCAACAGACAGCAGAAGACGAGCCGCGGGTCCGTAAAGATGTTGTGCTTGAAGTCAACGGGAAACGTTTCGAGGTCGCAGCTTGGGTTCCTGAGGTTGCTGGAGTTGCAGTCAAAGCCTCCAGCAAACCCCGACGGGCTGCTTCGAGCGCTGGAGCCGCCGCAGGTTCGGGTCAGGTAGCAGTGCCAATGCAGGGAACCATTGTGAAGGTTCTCGTTGAAGTCGGGCAAGAAGTCGCTGAGGGAGACGCTGTAGTTGTGCTGGAAGCTATGAAGATGGAGAACAACATCAACGCTGACAAAGCGGGTTCAGTCGTTGAGGTAAAGGTAAGTCCTGGTGACACTGTTGGCGCTGGGGACATTGTCATAGTCATTGAATAGCGACGCGACCCACGATTGGTTTAACACTGCGGCAGACTGGTGGGCGTGATGAGTGATGACGTACGGGAGTTGCATACATGCGGGGCATGATGCTGGCCGGTGGTGCCGGAACTCGACTGTTTCCTATTAGTCAGGTTGCGAGCAAACAACTCCAAGCGGTCTACGACAAGCCAATGATTTACTACCCGCTGGCAACGTTGATGAACGCTGGTATCAGAGAAATTCAACTGATCAGCACGTCAGCTGATCTCCCTATTTTTGAACGAGTTTTGGGTGATGGTCACCAGTGGGGTATCGATCTGTCGTATAGCGTCCAACCCTCTCCTGGCGGCATTGCCCAAGCAGTGCTCATCGGTGAAAGCTTTGTCCAAGACGAACCGTTTGCTCTAGTACTCGGAGACAATATTTTCCATGGACCGATCGGTCTAGAAAATGAAGTGTCGACCTTTGAGGCCGGAGCCGTTATTTGGGGTTACCCGGTCAGCGATCCTCAGCGTTATGGAGTCATAGAGATCGACGATTCTGGATCGGTTTTGTCAATCGAAGAGAAACCAGCGGATCCACGGAGCGAATTTGCGGTGCCGGGGCTTTATCTATACGACGGTACCGCTGTTTCACGAGCTAAAGAGCTAGTTCCCAGTGATCGCGGTGAGTTAGAAATTACTGATCTGAATTTGAGTTTCTTACGCGATGGCGAGCTGCGTGCCGTGAAGTTGGGTCGAGATACCACTTGGTTGGATTCAGGGACTCACGAAAGTCTTCTTGAAAGCTCCAACTTCGTGGCTTCAGTCGAAAAAGAGCATGGCTATAAAGTCGCGTGCCTTGAAGAGGTCGCTTACAAAATGGGTTTCGTTTCGGTCAATGAGGTCGCGAAGACTGTCGAATCTATGCCGGCCTCTCCTTATAGGGCCTATTGCGAAAGAGCGATTTTGGGGTGACTGGACGTCGGGTCGACAGGGCAACGAGTTGGACCCTCGGCGTTGTTGTTGTAACGATCATCCTCACTATCGGCCTGCCGTTAATTGGTGCGCGGACGTTTCTGCGTTCTGACACGGTTTTGCGGTGGGCTCCGTGGAATGAGAGTCAACCCATTGATCTTGAATTGACGTCCATACCTGTCGCTGATCCCGTTGATTCGGGGTTCCCGGCTCAGGAGCTATTTCATCGCAGGCTTTTAGATGGTGATTTCGGTATGTGGAACCCCTATCCGGCGGGAGGCACGCCTTTGGCGTCAGTCCCCCACCAAGGTTTTTTCGATCCGCTGAATTTGCCTTTTCTCCTGTTCCCGGACCGTGTAGCGCCGGCGTGGATAAAGCTTGCTGAGTTGTCGGTCGCAATTGCTGGTGTTTTTCTTTTGCTTCGCAGTCTCGGTGTCTCCAATGCTGCTTCGTTGGCATCGGGTTTCATTTATTCCTTTAGTGGTTTTCAAACGGTGTGGACGAACTGGCCGCAAAGCCATGTTGGTGCCTATCTGCCTTGGCTTTTGTGGGGAACTGAGAGGTTGTTACGACGCCGAGATCTATCTTCGTGCCTGACTATTTCGTCAGTAACGTGCGCGATGTTGTTGGCCGGTTTTCCTGCTTTGACTGGCTGGGCGATAGCGCTGATGTTGCTGTGGCTTATTTTGCGTTCACGGACTGAGTTTCGTTCAGAGGGTAAGACGCTTGGTTTAGTCGCGTCTGCTGTCGGGTCAGTCGTTTTGGGGGTTGGTCTGGCGGCGTGGCAGGTTTTCCCGTTCGTTAGCCAGATAAGGGCCACCGATCTTGCTCATCGAGCTCAAACCATTTCGGATCATCTGTCGCCATCGTTGATGGCGACAGCTGCTATTCCTCAGGCCTTTGGTTCTCATGCTCAAGGATTTTTCTATGGTGACCGTAACTACATCGAAACTTGTGCGTTTTTAGGTGCGGGAGCGCTGGTGATCGTTGTTTGTGCTCTCTTTTGGCGCCCATCTGCGTCTGTGTCGCGTTCGGTTACCGCTGTCGTCGCCAGCTTGTTGGGAGTGGCGACGCTTTTGATATACGGCGGAGGCCCCGTTCTAGCCTTTGTCCAAAACTTTCCTGTTTTCGACACAAACTTCGTGGGAAGGATGCGATCGATTTGGTTATTGCTGCTCGCCCTTTTGGTGGGTTTGGGGCTTGAGGCGCTTAGTTCAGGTGGTGAGTTTCGGGGCGATAGGTTCGATAGGTACAGGGGTCGCTGGCCCGTCATAGGTATCTTCGCTGTTTCGATCGTGGCAGTTGCTGGTGTGGTCCATGTTTTGCGGCTTGCATCGCGGGAGGGTCACCTCTCAGAAGTCGGCCGTTCTGTGGCCATTGCCGGGTTTGCGGCAGTGGTCGTGATTGGAACAGTCGTGTTACGGCATCGAGGTTCATTGCGATCGTTTTTGCCCGTTGTGGTAGCTGCGGTCGCAGCAGCGGAGATTCTTGTATTTGTTGTTCCGTTTTGGCCAAACGAAGTCCCTGAACGTCATTATCCAACGACCCCAGCTCACGAATTCCTAGCGTCCGAGGCAGATGGGGATCGAATTGCGGCGCATGATTTGGCGTTCTATTCAGGCACGACCACCCATTACGGAATTCGAACCGTGACCGGCCATGTGTTTCATCAGCCAACGTGGCGGGATTTGTTAGTTGCCATAGATCCTGAAGCATTCGATAGGTCATACACGTTTTCTTTTCTCGAGTTTCTCGATGTGAATCGCTTGAGGTCTCCGGTCTTGGATCGGATGTCAGTTCGTTGGCTCGTTACTCAGGTCGATTTTCCGTTACCGGGAACACCAGTCATGTTGTCCGATGGTCGATCTGCACGTGAACTTGATCCAGATGGTCGCCTAGAGGTAACAGTCGACTCACGTCCGCTTCGGGGTATCGAGCTTCATCTGGTGGAAGATTTCTCTACGACTGATCTGGCTGGTCGATTGAGAGTCGAAATTGTTGGGCCCGACGGCTCTATGCGTACTGGGCGACGGCACGTTCGCGGGTTCTTACCAGCAGGGAGCCATTGGATTCCCGTTGCGGCTGAGGACTTACCGGTTGGTGGCGAAATTTTGGTTCGTATCCGATTGGATGCTGACGATGGGACCTTAAAGCTTCGAACTCATGATTCCGGCTCGCTTGCTGTCAATGGAATGGCCCCAGCTGGTGGAGGGTTACGTTTGGCGTACGCCGACGATGTCGCAATTTGGGAAAATCTGGATGCACTGGAACGGGTCAGGTTTGCCTCTGATGGTGTAGTCGTTCCCGACGGACAAGAGCGCGTGGAGATACTGCAGACGCCTCTCCCTTCGCATTTAGTGCTGCTTTCGGGACAGTCTGATCATTTGACTGGTTCTGGCGCAGCCGAAGCAGTGATAGATGACTTTGATGACCAATACGATCATTTGAGCATTTCGTTGACAGCTACTGGTCCTGGTTGGCTGGTGGTAGCTGACGCTATGCAAAATGGTTGGGTGGCTTCGGTGAATGGCGTTCCTCAGCAACTGGTCGCCGCAGATCATGCTTTTGTTGGGGTTCCCGTGCCCGAAGGTTTCAGCAATGTGGTCTTCGAATATCGTCCCTCTGGTTTGAGGGCGGGAGTTTCTGTTTCCGTGCTCTCGTTGGCACTTGTGCTCTCACTAGCCTGGCGACGTAACCGCAGGCGAGGCCGCAGCTAGGGCTCGGGCGTGGCTTCGTCATCGATGGTGCTGTAATCACCAAGTGTGAGTTCAATATTTCGAACCCGTCGAAGAACTCGTTCGCTGATGACTCGGTTAGATCTGAGCAGGTCCGCTAGTAAACCGAGCATCAACATTTGCATCGCGACTAGCAGACAAACAGCTCCTACTATCAGCGACTGGATGTGTCCTTCTCCCCCGGCAGTCAGGTAAAACCATCCGAAACGACCAAACAGGATCAGGCCTGCTACCGCAAAGACGGCTGCTGGAATATTGAAGACTCGTAGAGGTTGGTGCATGGCATATACCCGGGAGATTGTTCCTGCTGATCTTCGAACATACTGACGTTTTGAACGAAACAGACGTGAGGGGCGAGTTGTTGGGTTCACGCTAATCGGTATGTCAACGACCGCTAGGTCGGAGCGACCGGCTTGAATGAGTGTTTCGAGGGTGTAAGTGAATTGAGACACGACGTTGACTTGCAGAGCTGCTTCTTTGGTGTAGGCGCGAAATCCTGATGTGACATCGGAGACTTCAGTTGCTGAGGCTTGTCGAACCACCCATGAGCCGATCTTTTGTAAATATTTTTTTAGGGTTGAAAATTCTTCGTGGTTGGTTATGTCTCGTGTTCCCACTACTAGGTCGGCATGGCCTTGGGTGATTGGTTCAACAAGGTTCGGGATATTTGCTGCTGAGTATTGGTTGTCTGCGTCTGTGTTGACGATGAC
>Ga0114933_10002282_pt1 | contig 20127 bp, 17 predicted proteins | sample 4SBtaG_FD_89691 | JGI IMG/M metagenome (GOLD analysis project Ga0114933, IMG submission 89691) | Deep subsurface microbial communities from Kolumbo volcano to uncover new lineages of life (NeLLi) - 4SBTROV12_W25 metaG | ecosystem: Environmental > Aquatic > Marine > Volcanic | place: Kolumbo... | reverse complement strand
GCCTGGGGCTTATACGACATGAGTGGCAACGTGTGGGAGTGGGTGGAAGATTGGTATGGGAGTTACCCGAGTTCATCAGTGACCGATCCGAAGGGACCAAGTGGCGGCTCGAGCCGCGTCGTCCGGGGCGGCAGTTGGAGCTACGACGCTCGCTTCCTGCGTTCCGCGTATCGCCTCATCCGCAGCCCGGACTACCGCTACAGCAATTTGGGCTTCCGCCTTGCCAGAACTCTTTAATTTTTGGTTTTTTACATTTTTAGCTTTTGCCGGGCGCCAGCCCGTTATTAAAATTGAAAGGATCTACGAAATGAGAAGTTAGCCTGCTTCAGGTCGGGGCTCAACCTTTCAAAGGCCAGGCGCGGAGCAGCCTGTTAGGCCGTTGAAAGGTTGAGCCCCGACCGGTTTTGTGGGACGTGTTGGACAGGATTGACGCTGAAACCGGGATTTTGGTTGCGGTTATTCATGATCATAATGGGATAAGCCTGCGTCTTCCGCTGCGTGGAATTCTAACAACAATGGGTAATGATTGGCGCATTTGGTGCTCGTAGGGATTTCTTTGTCAATTCAAAAAGGCACGAATCAACGGAGCCGTTATTTTTGATGCTTGTTATGATAACTGGTATAACTCTGGTTTAGGGGCGTAAGGTCCGTCGAGGGATGGATCACAGAGATGCCGTTTTAAGTAACACGCCCGGCAAATGGATTGGGCTGTTTAGCTTTCAAGGGGTTCAGGTGCGTTGGCCATTGACGCGGTGGCGTTTGGTGTTGGGGTTTATTGATTTGATAGCGGATGGCCTATTGCCGATGGCGTTGCGCTTATCCGCCCTATGTGAGTCAGTTTTTGGGCAGCGTGCTGGAAGTTTTTACAGATTAGTGGGCTTAATCCGTTGTCCATATATGAGTCAATTAAGCGCACAGGGGGAGACTCGAAATGATACTGAAAATGATACAGCGGATTCCGGCTAATTATTATAAGGTCATTATGGGCTTGTTGTTAGTGTCTGTCGTAACCGCGGCGAGTGCCACAAACCGGGCCTTGTTAATCGGGGTTGGTGATTATGCGATCAACGATCAGGCGGATTCTGCTATAAGCGGTCATCAGGTACCGGATTTGCCGGGTATCGACGCGGATCTTGCCAATATGCGGGATATCGTGCGCAAGATGGGCTATCGGGATCAGGAGGTCTCTGAATTAAGTGACGATCAGGCCAGTCTTGAGGCGATTCGCCAGGGCTTCAGGCAAATAATTGCCGAAGCCGGAGAGAACGACCGTGTATTGATTTATTTTAGTGGCCACGGTTCTCGAATCAAGGATCTGGACGGTGACGAAACGACCGATCACAAGGATGAAGTGCTGTTACCCTATGATTTCAAAATGGCCGCGGCGGATCACCCGGTTGCACTGGAGAATGTGCTGCTTGATGATGAATTCAAAATGTGGCTGGACAAAATTCGAAGCCGGAATATTCTGGTGATTGTTGATGCTTGTCACAGCGCCACGGCAACGCGCAGTCTTGGCCTGACCGGCAAAAATATCGATCAGACCCAAGGCTTGATAAAAAATGTTTTCAATCGGGATAACCCGGTTATTTCCCTGGTTCAGGGCGGTGGTATGGCGGAGCTGGTTGACGCTGCAAATTATATTACCCTGGCGGCTGCTTCGGATGAACAGGCCTCGCTGGCAACACCGCAGGGCAGCCTGTTTACCCTGGGGCTTTATGAAGCGGTAAACGATGCAGCCCGCGCCGGTGGCGAAGCGACTCCGGCCCAGTTGTTGTCGGTCGCCAGCCAATTTGTCAGCGACAATACCGGTGAATTACAGCGTTTTACTCCGCAACTGGATGGCAGTCAGGTTTTGAGTCAAACACCGATAAAATTAAACTTGCCGGAGGTGGGGCAAGGTCCGATTCGGCAAACACTGGAAACACTGACGGCATTGCCACAGCTGTCAATACCTGCATCCACACCCACGCAGTCACAGGCGTCCATAGCACCGCCCATACCAACACAGAGACAAGTAGCCAGGCCGACACAAGCACCCGTTGCCGTGCAATTACCCGCATCGCGGCCTCAACCGGTACAGTCTGGAATGGTTCAAATCAGCGCTTCGCGGCCCGGTTACGGTCGTGGCGATTTTATCCAGCTGCAAATGCAGATTCCCGAAGACGGTTATCTTAATGTTGTCGAGGTGGCTCCGGACGACACCGCTCAGGTTATATATCCCAACCGGCATGTGGCGGATAATCGCGTCTCCAGCGGTCAGTTTCAATTGCCGCCCAGGAATGCCGCCTGGGGCTTGACGGTTAATCCGCCCTACGGCGATACCCATTATTATGTCCTTTTAACCCGCACGCCGCTCAATTTTAACAACAACGCTCAAAATCGAATGGACGACAACAGCCGGAAAAGTTTTTTCAAGGTGCTGGGTGCAGGCGGCGTGGCGCAAATCAGTAAAGCCTTGACGCGGCCGGAAGCAAAGGTTTCATCAGCATCGCTGACTCTGGAGACCTGTGCCCGTCTGCAGCAAAACAGAGTTTGTGGGCATTGAATCGGATGACTGAGAATACACCACAAATTGAAAAGATTTCTGATCGTGAAACCTAACTACTCACTCTATGTTAGAAATAGGTGTAATTGCTCAGAATTGCGCCCCAAATTCGTCAGATCAAGGCGTAAAATGTGAGTTTACACGGCTAAATGATCATTTTACAACGCAGAGATGGCGGATTTGGGGCGTGAGTATGAGTAGTTACCGTGAAACTGGGGCAGCGATTAATGGTGTCGGTAGCCCTGATGTTTTCAAACTGGAGCGAGTCAATCAGAGTAGAGGTGAATCATGCAGGATGTTGTAAGCTATATACTCAATCTGACTTATGTGGTGTTGCCCGCGTATCTCTTTATTCAGGTCATGATCTGGCTAATCCGGATAGTTTATCTGAATCAATCGATGATTGTTTCGTTTCCTCTGCCGTAGGTGCCCGCCAAATGACACAGGCGATACTTTATGAGCAAAGTCTCAGGCATCTACTGGCGCCGATTTACGCAGCGTTGGAAGATCCGTCGGTTTCTGAAATAATGATCAACGGCTATAACGATATATATATCGAACAGGGTGGTCAGCTGTTGCGCATGGATGCCCGTTTTGACAGCGAGGATGCTTTGGAATCGGCGATGCGTAATGTGGCTCAGTTTGTGGGTAAACGCCTGGAACCCGGTACACCAAGTATCGAAGCCCGCCTGCCCGATGGTTCACGGGTGCATATTGTACAGGCGCCGGCTGCGCGTAATGGTCTGTGTGTTGCCATTCGTAAGTTTTCCCGCAATAAACTGGATCTGGATGCGTTGGTCGAATCGGGGACTTTAAATGGTGAAGCGGCCGAGTTTCTCGGCATTTGTGTGGGTATGGCGAAAAATATCATTGTTTCCGGAGGTACAGGCTCGGGTAAAACCACCTTATTGAATGTTTTGTCGACCATGATTCCCGAGGACGAACGGATTATCGTTCTGGAAGATTCATCGGAGTTGCAGTTGCAACAACCCCATGTGGTGTCGTTTGAAGTGCAGGCGCCGGATCGGCAGGGGCTGGGTGGAATTGATATTGCCGGTTTGTTCCGCGCCTCGCTGAGAATGCGGCCTGATCGCATCATAGTCGGCGAGTGTCGTGGCGGTGAAGCACTGGATATGATTCAGGCCATGACATCCGGCCACAGCGGTTCACTGTCGACCTGTCACGCCAATACCCCAAGTGGGGCCTTGAACCGGCTGGAGACCATGGCTTTAATGGCCGGTGTCGATATCCCGCTGTTTGCCTTGCGGGCCCAGCTGGCTTCGGCGATCGATGTGATTGTACAAATATCGCGCTTTCACGACGGTCGGCGGCGAGTCATCGCGATTAGCGAAGTGTTGGATTTGAATGAAAAAGGTGAGTATCTCGTGGAAGATCTGTATCGATATGAGCATGCTGCAAGAAAAGCGGCCGACACACTGATATGGAGTGGTAAGCCAGCCAGCTTCCGGCAACAATTGTCGTATTCCGCTATGGCTGAAACTATTCGCTTAAGCGGGCGCGTGTGGGGTGGAGGCAAGTGATGTGAACTTGACTAGGTCTAAGTGGTTTCGGTGGTATAGAAGGTTTGTTTTTATGCTGTTTATAGGGGTTTTGTTGGTGTATGGGGTGTTGGCTTTTCGTGACGCGATTATCCGGAGCTGGACCGAAGCTTTTTCAGAATGGCCTTGTGTAAAGGCATCCTGCGGTGCTAATAATCCATTTTGATATTTAGGAGAAAATATAATGTTTAAAAAAACTAAAAATCTGTTAGAGCGTATACACCGCAATGAAAGCGGTGAAATGCCGATCGGCCCTATATTAGTGATTGCGTTTATTGTCGTTCCACTGGTCATTCTTTTGACTTTCTTCAAGGATAAGTTAGTAGAGGTATGGAAAAAAATCACAGGAGAATTACTGGGCAATGACCCTAAACCGGATAACCCTTTTTAGACAGGCAGGCGCCGCATTGATTCGAATATCCGAGAGTCGAAGGGAAATAGCGCATTGAATATTATTGCACTCCCGGTTCATCTTGCGGTGGCCGCCAGTATCGTGATTTTATGTGCAATCACAGACTGGCGCAGGCGGATCATACCGAACTATTTAACTTACCCGGGGATCTTATGGGGTTTTGGTCTGGGCGTGGCGCCCGAGTCTTCTTTGTCCATCCAATCGTCTCTGGCGGGTTTTGGCATTGGTTTTATTCCGGCGCTGCTGCTGTTTGCGATGGGCACCATGGGTGGCGGTGATGTCAAGTTACTGGCGGCTATGGGCGCGTTGGTCGGTTATCCCGGGATTCTGGACGTGTTGTTTCTATCCATTCTCATGGGCGCTGCGCTGGGAGTGTCGTTATTGATCTGGCGCGGTCAGTTTTTGTCCACGCTGCGCGGTATGAGGGGGTTGATTCTGGCAATGTTTTATCCGGGTCTGGCAAAACAGGTTCCGGCGATGGACAGTGAGTTTCCTTTTGCGGTGGCGATCGCGCTGGGTACCTTGTGGGCGCTCTATCTGCCCGGCCCGGTATTGTTGCTCAGAGTGTGATTTTAGGAGACAGCCGCCAATGAATCCAATGACCTCCCGTTTCGATGCAGAATTTGTTGATCTGTTGCTGCATTCGCCGACATTCTGGAATACCGCGGGATTGTGGATGGGTCTCAGTGTTTTGCTTGCGCTATCGCTGTTGTATTGGCTGCGCTGTCGGGCCTGCAGACAATGTCGGGCTGTGGCGGGCGACACAAGCGGAGCGGCCGGGGCCGTGGACATGGTACTGACATTGCCGATCTTTATTGTGATTGTGCTGCTGATTGTCCAGTTTGCGATACTCGCCAATGGCGCGCTGATCGTTCATTATGCGGCCTACACTGCTGCGCGCAGCGCCCGGGTATACAACGATAAATTTGTCTGTCTGCTTTATCTGCAATCGCGTCCCAATTTGTGCCGTCAACAACAGGCGGTTTATGAACGTGCGGCACGCTTTGCCTTGATCGCCGCTTCTTCCTCCAACCCTTATTTGCGCTGCCGCGGCAATTGTGAAGTTCCCGAGTCGATTCTGGCGACCCTGGTTGCGGCTTCTGGAAATCCGCAAAACCGAGCCGATAATGTGCTTAAAGTTGCCGGCTTTTCGTTTCGCTCGACTCCGGCTCGTGCCCTGCTGAGAAAAGCCCGCTATGCTTTTGACTCGGGAAATTCAAAAATTAATGTCACGACCCCGCCCCTGGCCTATTTGCCTGCGGTGCAGCAGGGGGGGCAGAACGCTGACGGGGCATTTTCCCGGGTTATGAAAGCAGCGGCAGCGGTATTGCCTGTGGTGACTGCAAAAGTTTCCTTTGATCTGCATATGTTATTGCCGGTGGGGCGGTTAATTCCCGGAACACAACAGCGTGAACAGGACGGACATTATTATAAAACCGCCACCGCCGAGGTGACTTTACTATGATCGCGGAATTGCTTTGCCGATTGCACCGGGATCAGCGGGGACAGGTACTGCCACTGATGATTCTGGGAATCGCGGGCTTTGTATTATTGGTCGGCATGGTCATCAACACCGGCCAGTCGACTGCAGACCGAATGCTTGTGCAAAACGGCGCGGATGCAGCAGTGATCACGCAGGCGTCGTGGGCGGCTCGGTCACTGAATATCATGGCGATGAACAATGTCGGTCAGAGTCAGATGTTTACTGCGTTTATGGTGACCGAAGCCTTATCCTGGACGATGGCTGAAGCCGCCAAAGAAGCCATTGAGCAAATCACAGCGGTGCAGCGTGTGGCTCGCGCTTATGCCAGTGCCTGTGGGATATTTTATGGTGTCTGTTATGCGGCGATCGTTGCGGCTGGTTCGGTTATTCCAGTTGCGGCACTGGCTGCGCTGGGCATTATCGAAGTGCAATACCGGCCTATATCGCATGGGGTTCCGACCTCGATCAAACTGATGAACGCGTTTGCCGCGATGAATCAGCATATCGTTGAAGGTTTTCCGGCACTGTCCGGACAGGTCGTACGGGATATTTCCAATAAGAATGGTGTCGATGAGTTTTTTTTCTACCCACCCTGTGAAAAGCGATCAGGATCCGGCAAAGGTGGCTGTAAAGCACAACGCAACCGTGCCGGGCAGGAATCCGGAACGGATCTGCCGGTTGTCGGCGGCGATGGTTTGAGTATTCTGTCGATCCGGCAGATGTGTCGAGGAGCCGATCAGGGGACCACAAGTACTTTTCATCACCGCGGAAATTATGCGACACACGGTTTTCCACAGGGTTATGGTCCCTATACTTATTCCGGTGCGGGAAGCGGTTCAGAACGTCACGCGCGCAATTATGTGAACAAAAAGTCATGGATTTATGTTCCCCTGGTGGCGCTTTACTGGGAAGGCATGGTACTGGAAAAGTTACCCGGCTCAGGATACCGCAATATGGACAAACAGGAGATCAAGGATAACAGCTTTACCCGGCGTTTGAACGATCACTGGGATAATAAAGTGTGCGGCAAAGGCAATAATGTTGATTTGCCATCGATTGATACCTCAGCTGGCCAGGCCGTGACCGCTGGGGTTGCCAATATCAATTTGCCGTTCGCGGATGTTCTGCCGCGCTTATACCGGTTAAAAGGCTCCGGCGGTTTGAGCGGCTTGTCCGGAATCCATGCCTATAACAGTGATGATCTGCAGATTCTGGTGTTTGCCCGGCGCAGCGACAGCAAGCGGATGTTTGCTTCGGCTTTTGAAAACGCACTGCTTTTTCCCGCTGGGTCGGGGGGTGGTGCCGATCCTTCCAGCTTCGCGGTGGCTCAGGCGATTCTATACAATCCGGTCTCCTACGATTTATACACCCAATCCTGGAAAGCGCGTCTGGTTCCGACAGTGCTACTGGATGGTAAGCAGCGACGCAAACAAGTCCTGCAAAAACTCAAGACCCGGGCGTCTGAAAAATTTTCTGTGCTTCAGCAACTTTATTCGAATGCCGATTCCGATCAATTGGATGAATATAATGTGCATTAATTTTATCTGTTTTGGGAGTGATAGAGGGTCGATACGATGATAATGGTCGTGAACTATGCGCAATCGTCCCGCTAAGAAATTACACCGCGGAGCGGCTTCTGTGGAACTGGTGTTGATTTCCCCGTTTCTGCTGCTGATACTGCTGATGATTCGAGAATCGGCGCATGCCATGCTGATCAAGCAGGATGTGGTGGTGACAGCCCGCTCGGTGGCCTGGAACAAAAACCTCAGCGACCAATGTGATGCGGCATTCACCCTGGGCGGAAAGATCACAGCGCCCCTGGCAATATTATTCAGCAAAAAACGCTCATCCTGTGATGCAACCGAAGCCGTATCGAACGGCGGCAGTTACTGGCAAAAACTGGAACGTGCCGGAGTCAGGGCATCCAAAGGAAAATTGTTGGGCCTCGGCGCCAATGCCTCCGGGATTACCCGTGATGTACGCAAAGTTGAAAGTCCGCAGGTGGTGACCGCAACAACACGCTCATCCTATAGCTACCGACTCGGACAGGATCAGGGGCGTTTTTCAATTGGCAGTCAGCATAGCTTGTCGGCGAATCGCTATTGGACGTCTGCCGAATCGACTCTGAAATTTGGCTATGACAGGATTCTTAGAGAAAAGCTCGGCAGTCGGGGGACTGCATCGGGCGAAAATAATACTCAGGGCACGGCGGCTCTTTTTCCGAATATGTTTTTTCCGACTCAGTCATCCGGCAGGTCTTCAGGGGCTTACAAATCGATACCGGGAAGCGGCGGCAATACCGAACAGAGAATGCGCAATAGTGGTGAGCAGGCCAGGAATACAGCAAGACGTGAACTGGAGGCCTGCAACACTCGGAATCGGAACAGGCCCGACGGTGTGCCGTTGGAGAATTGTACAGCGGATACGGACAGATACCGGGTAGAGTTGCCGCGCAGGGGTGATTTTTGGGAGAAGGGGCGATGACCGGATTGGGTTATCTTGTGGAAAAAGGCTTCAGGCTGGCGATTATTTGTGGCGTGTTGGCGACCACCATAATGCTTGGAGAGCTGTATCGGCCCAGCCCGGTACAGGCCGAGGTTTACCAGAATATTCGTCAGCAGACTTTGTCCTTGTTCAAATTAATTGACCGTGGACGATCCAGTGCATCAACACGACGGGTGGTTGTCAACGGCAACCGCATGACAGTTGAATACAGCCGTACCGGGCAAATGCCGTCGGCGTATATTGACGCACTCGAGTCGCGTACTCAGCATGATTATACGGAGACTTTTCTTAACAGCGCATTGCCCGAAAACGAAAAAAACATACTCAGGCCATTTTTCCGACCCTTCCGGTTTTACGATGGACGGCGACAAATATTTGGGCGCCTGTTGGGGGGTGATGCTGTGCAAGGAATCAATTTACTTGAACGATTGGCCAATGGCGAACCACTGGGCATGGCGGGTGCGGGTGGTTTTGTGGTATTTGCAAGTCCATCCGAGGACGACCGAAGTACTCAACTGTGGAAAATCCAGTTTGATGAATCGTTTAACCCTTTAAAATTTGCCGGTGCCGGACGGGGCGATGTTGAGGGTCACGAATACCCCGGGATTAGCCGTTATCCGGGTTCCCGTCGTGCGCTTCATGTGTCTGAATTCAGCGCATTCTCAGAGGGACATGTGATTGCCTATGAAGGGCCCGATTCGGTGGAGGAACATCGGGAGTTTTATCTTAAAGCACTGAAAAAATCCGGCTACCACCTGCTTCGCGAAGGCGAAAAGAATCCCGACAATGCCGTGTTGCACTTTAATGGTGACGGGCTTGAGTTGACAGTGTATGTTTCGAAAACAAACCATGGCTTGAATCCGATTCTGGACATGATACAAATACGCCGTACAGGATAGCGTTTATGAATAATTCAAAAAATATGTTGATTGCAAGTTTGGTTTTTGGGTTGGTTACGGTCATTGGCCTGTATCAATATATCGAATCGATCAAGATCGAGCAGGAAGGATCCGTTTATGTGCGCTTAAAAGATGAGGTATCCATTAGCCGGGGCGATACGGTGAGTCGCAGTGACCTGATCGAGGTGACTTTACCTAAAGGACAAGGCTTCGAATCGCTCGAGCAGGTAGCGATAAAGAGAACAAAAGGCGTGGGTGCCTGGCTGGACGGGCGCCCGGTTAATCAGGATGTACCAAAAGGAAGCTTTCTGCTCTACGCGTTTTTTTCACAGACACCGGATTCCGGATTATCAGGGCAGATTGATGCGAAAAACCGGGCGCTGACCATCCCTGTCAATCAAACCTCAGCGGTTGGCTATTTCGTGGAGCCGGAAAGTCGGGTGGATATTTTAACCACTTATACAGAATACCAGCCCTCCGGGGTGTCAATGTCAGGCACCGGCAAGCCGACACGCGGGCGCGTGGTCACTAAAACCATCCAGCAGAATGTGCGGGTACTGGCGGTGGGTGAGGTGTCCTCTCGCGCCGGCTACCTTGGGCGGGAAGGAGGCTACAGCACGGTCACGGTCGAGGTGACGCCTGTCGATGCGGAGAAACTGGTTTTTGCCATGACACAGACGAACAGTGGATTTATTCTGCTGTTGCGGAATCCCGCAAACGATCGGATAGAGGTGATCCCTTCGGTTAGCTGGGAAAATCTGAATTAGTTTTCGAATCTGATTATGACGGGTACTCCGATGCAGATCACCATTTACAACACAGATTCCGGCACTCAGGACAGCCATGCGCTTGATAAGGAGGTCATGACGATTGGACGATCTGTGGTGATCGATCGAGACGGGTCGTCAGAATCCACTGATGGCAGAGGTTCGCCGCTGCAACCGGATATCGCCCTGCCCAGCCGTCTGGTTTCTCCCAAACATATTGTTCTGTCAAAACAGAATGGCCAATGGATACTGGAGAGCAAAGGATTGAATCAAACCTGGTTGAATGACAACGAATTGCCGCCCGGCAAGCCGCACTCGGTGATCGCCGGTGACCGACTGAGCATCGGTGAGTTCGAACTGGCATTTTTCGAGGATGAAGCGGTTGCCGAAATGCCGGTATTCAAGTCAGACGATGCGCTGCTTATGGATGTCGAGCGGGAAATCCATGCTGATTTACTGGATCGCATGGATTTTCGGCGTGATCCGGATCTTGCCGAGCTGAAAACCGAGAAATCCAGACAGTTACTTGCTGCGGAGTTGCAAAAACTCATTGAGGCCAAAGTGCCGCGCCTGGAGCCCGATCATCTGGAAAATCTGACGCGAATTGCTGTATATAAAAGGGCCGGTTCGGTGATTATTTCTGCGGGAACCCCCGAGAGTTCCTGGCAACATGCGATTAAACGCGATGCGAATGCTCCTTTTGTCCGAAAGGTTGAGGAATTACTGAGCAAAATTCTTGATGAAACAGGCGCTCAACTGCAAGCTGACTCGCTGGATGAAGATTTCACCAGACTGGATCAGAATTTTCAAGCGGTGTATCAGACACATCATCTGGATTATTCCAGGGGCTTTCGAGAATTTCTGATCGCGGCCCTGGTTGAGCAGGATATTCTTGATCTGGTTTACGGATTGGGTCCGCTGCAGGATTTACTGAATATAACCGCGATATCGGAAATTATGGTTGTCGCCCGGCAGCAAATATATATTGAGAAGGCTGGTATCATTGAAGATTCTCGTCGCTCGTTCTTTTCTGATGAATCTTTGCATGCTGTAATCGAGAAAATTGTCAGTCCGCTGGGACGGCAGATTAACAGAAGTTCGCCATTAGTCGATGCGCGCCTTGCGGACGGTTCACGGGTAAACGCAATTATTCCGCCTTTAGCGCTGAAAGGACCCTGCCTGACCATACGGAAATTTTCCAAAATTCCTCTGAATATCCGCAAACTGATTGGTTTTGGCGCACTCAACGAACAAATGAACGGATTTTTAAAGGCCTGTGTCGTCGCCGAGAAAAATGTGATTGTATCCGGTGGCACCGGTTCTGGAAAAACCACCTTGCTGAATTGTCTTTCGCAACATATTCCGGGCAAGGATCGAATCGTTACGATCGAGGACACCGCCGAGCTGCAGTTGCAACAAAGCCATGTGGTCACACTGGAATCGCGTCCTGCGAATATGGAGGGCAAAGGTGAAATAAGCATCCAGGATCTGGTAAAAAACGCCTTAAGAATGCGCCCCGACCGGATCATCGTGGGCGAGTGTCGCGGCGCCGAAGCGCTCGATATGTTACAGGCAATGAATACCGGACACGACGGTTCCATGACCACCGGGCATGCGAATTCACCGGAGGATATGATGTTGCGAATCGAAACCATGGTGTTGATGGGCACCGACATGCCGTTGTCGGCGATTCGCGAACAAATTCGTGCGGCTCTGGATATCGTCGTTCAGTTGAACCGCTTTGCCGACGGCAGCCGGCGTGTCACGCATATTGCTGAAGTCACAGCGATTGACCCGCAGAGCGGCCGTCTGGTGGTTGAGGATATTTTTTCTTACCGTTCGGCAAAAGCCGGCAGTGACCGCGGCCAGTTTCGCTTTAGCGGATATATCCCTTCGTTTATCGATGAATTATTGAATGCAGACGAGGCGGGTCTGGATGTTTTTTTCTGACTGGAACCGTTCATGGATATAGGCCAATTTTTAATTCTGCTGTGTGCTTTTTGCGCATCGGCGCTGTTGTTTTACCCGACTGTCGGTATGCTTGATGCAAAGTGCCGGAGCCTCTGGGGCCTGGGAGAGCACGCTTCCGAGTCCGCGATTCAGGATCTGTTTATCCAGGGTACCACCGCCCGTGAAGTTATATTTTATACCCTGGGCGGCGTTATTATTACGTTTTGGGTGCTGGCGGCTTTTGTGGGAAGTGGTTTATTGGGCTTGGTGGGTGGCATTGCGGCCTGTTTTTTGCCGCGGCTGATTTTTGCCTATCTCAAAGAAGCCCGTTTGCAAAAGTTTGAGGAACAGCTTCCTGCAGCATTGGACCAGATGGTCAGTTCAGCAAAATCGGGTTCTAACCTGATGCAGGCGATTGAAGATGTATCAAGCAACCTGTCGGCACCGGTGAACCAGGAATTTGGCCTGATTGTTCATAATATTCGTCTGGGTGACGAACTGGGCAGTGCCCTGACCAAGGCGCGATTGAGAATTGCCCGGCCTGGCTTTGATCTGCTTGTTGCGGTGCTGTTGGTGAACAAGGCTTCCGGCGGGGATTTGCCCAAAGCACTGGAAGTGATGTCTGCGTCCTTTATCGAAATATGGCGTCTTGAGCAGAAACTGGTGACCGCTTCCGCGGAGGCCAGGAAAGCCGTGAAACTGATTGCCGCGATGCCTTTTCTGATCTATCTGATGGTGGCTTTGGCACAGCCCGAAATGGTCGCGCCGCTCACCGCAAGTATCGCCGGCTATAGCCTGCTGGCGTTTGCCTCGATTTTGTACATGGCGGCGTTATGGTGGTTGAGAAAAATGCTGAGGATTGTGGTATGAGCCTGTTGTTTTTGTACACGCTGGCATTCGTTACAGGATTTTGCCTGCTGCGGGGGCTTTGGCTTGCGTGGGCTCCTCGAATTGAAATCGCCGCGCGTAAAGCCGGGGACAGTCCTCGTAAAAATGTGTTTAGGGAATCGATGTTTTCGTCGTTGATCCACTGGGCTGCAGAGCTGCTTGAAGGATTTGTTACTAAACAAAAACTGCAACGGATTGAATTAAAACTGACCCAGGCGGGCCGTCCCGGTGGCGATATCAAGGGTGCAGAATATCTGGGCGTCGTCTGGCTGGCTGCTGCCTCAGGTTTTAGCTTTTTGTTTTTAATGCTGAATATTTCTGCAAGCGGTTTTTTGTTCAGTTTGATGTTTGCCACGATGGCGGGTGCTCTGATCTATTGGTTGGGATTGGTGATGCTGGATAGTTGGGTTGATGATAGAAAATTACTGGTTTCCAGGCAATTTCCGTATTTTCTGGACCTGTCAGTGATGATTGTCGAGGCGGGCGAAGACATACTGGGAGCCATTCGTATCTATATACGGGACAACCCCGATAAGGAACTGACCGAGGAACTGCAAAGGACGGTGGCCGAGATTGATCTCGGCGGTACCCTCGAAGAAGCTTTGGAGCATCTTAATGCACGACTGGTCTCGGAAGACATTCAGAATACACTATTTGCCATTGTGCAGGGCCGTCGTAAAGGTACGAAAATGGCGGATATTCTGCAAAATCAGGCCGAATCCATGCGCTTTCGTCGCTCACAAACTGCTGAGCGGGCAGCGGAAGAATTGAAGGTGCGCTTACAGGGGCCAACCATTTTGATGATGGTGTCGGTACTGTTATTGATCCTCGGTCCAGCAATTCTGGATATTGCCGAAGGGGGGCTTTTTTAAGCAATGAGACTTTATAAGCGCAGTGCCAGTTTGCGGGTAATCCACGGACCTGATCAGGGCAAACGCTTTGATCTCGACCATTCGCCCATGATTCTGGGCTCACAGCAGTGCGATATCGTATTAGCGGGAGCCTACCTGTCGCGCCGCCATGCGGAATTGACGCAAAACAAACAGGGTGACTGGACTTTGTCCAGCCTGAGCGTCAATGACACTCGGGTCAACCAGGCCAAAATTGACAGCCGGGTTCTTGAAAATGGCGATATTCTGCAATTAGGCACCGAAACCCGATTGCAATTTGATGCCAACAAAAGAACTCAGGCAAAAGATCGGCAAAAGCAAAAACCGAAATCCACTTCAGCATGGAAAATGACGCGGCGCACGTTGGTGATTGCCGGTATTAGTGTCTATCTTGTGGCTTTTCTTATGGCCATTATTTTTTTAAGTAACTGGGAAAGCGAAAAAAAACAGGCAGAGCTTTCTCAGGCTGCTGTACAGCAGGCTTTAAAGGACACTGAAAAGCAGTTGTTGAGCAGTGCCGGGGCAGGCTGTGGTACTGTGGGTATGGTGATCAGCGAAACAATTCCCATTCACGCTGACAATCTTTATTATCGCTTGCTTCAGCTTAAAGACAGCGGCAAAAACAAGGCGCAGGTCAAAGCTGTTGCAGAAGATTTGATGAATAAGATTCGCAATAACTGGTTCCAGGTATGGCGATTGGAAGGCCAGGGCCAATGGCAGGACGCCATGACCCATTATCGCGTGTTAGCCGGGCAGATGCCGGATATTCGTTGTCCTTCAACTCGAATGGCGATGGCGCGGCTGGATGACATTGAAAAAAAATTAGCTAAGAAAAAATGATGAACGATGACTGGGGTGTACTGAATAAAAAATACAATGTGCTCGACGTGATCGAACAGCGCGAATTTGTACTGATTAAGGCGGAGGAAAAAAATCTGGGTCGGACTGTCGCCATCAAGACGCTGAAACAACCATTGGATCATCATGCCGAGCGGGTTAAACGATTTGATGAAGAAATTACCCTGCTGGCATCGATCAAGCAGGAAAATATATTATCGGTGTTGAACCGTTATCCGGTTGACGAATTGGATTATCGGCTTTATCTGGTCAGCGACTGGATGGAGCAAAGCCTTGACGAGGTGCTTCAGGAACCCTTGCAACCCGATGTGGCATTGGCTATTTTCCGCAAGCTGTTGCAGGGTGTCGGTGCATTGCACCATAAGAATATTGTGTTAAGGAATATTTCTCCCAGTGATATTCTGCTGTCACATGACGCTCAGGAACTTAAAATCGCCAGTCTGCAATCGGCAACCGCGATCGCCGATGAACAGACTCTGCCGGACGATTCACCTGAATATATTGCACCGGAATTATTTGATATCCATGCTCGCTGCTCTGTCGCCGGTGACATCTATACCCTGGGTATGATTGCCTACCATTTATTTTTGGGGCGAGACGCCTATCGTGATGTATTTGCAGATATTTGCAGTGCCGCCAATGAAAAAGAACAGCGCTTGCGCTGGCGCAATTGGCACGCAGATCCTAAACTTCAGGCACCTCCACTGGACACGCGACTGGCGGGGGTTTCGCCGACAGTATCTGCCGTGATCGCCAGGATGATGGCTAAAAACCCGGGTGATCGCTTTGCCGATATTGATGCGGTGTTGCAACAGCTTGCGGGCGACGACGGGTTGAATCATCAGACCTGGCAGGTACCCGAAATGCCAGTCGATGAGACGGCTGGGGTAAAATCAACACAGCGCTCCTGGTTATTCTGGGTGGGGGCTGCTGCTGCGCTGTTATTGTCTGCATTGCTTGTCTGGGTGATAATGTCGCCAGGACGTACTGAGGCGCAACGCGAGGAACTTTATGCGCTCTACAAAATCATGATCCAAACTCGGGAAAAGGCCGAGGAGGCCGGAGCGGATGAAAGCGTGAAGCCGTTCGGGGAGGCGCAGCAAATCGAGAAATGGATTATGGATAATATGAAAGCGGGCGAGTTTCAGAGTTTAAAAGACAAATTACTGACCGCCACCGATTTGTACGAACAGGCTTATCAGTTGATGATCAAACCGGAAGAGCCCGCTCCACCCGAGCCAGAGATTCAATTGGAACTACCACCGGCTCCCATAGCGCCTGTCAAAACGATTCAGTTTCAAATGGGCAGCAATGAAGAGGAAATCGACACTGCCGTCGCTTTGTGCGAAAAAAATGTTCGTCCTGATCAAAGCGATCATCCCGGTCAATGTGCGCGCAAGTTGTATGCGGATGAATTGCTTCAGACAGTGAGCCTGGAGCCTTTCCGAATTGACCGGACAGAGGTGACTAATCGACAGTTTGCGCAGTTCGTCAACGAAAAAGGCTACCAGACCGATGCAGAAAAAAAAGCTTACGCCGGGCAATGGGTCGATCCGATTGGTGTCACCAAAATCCCTGGCGCCAGTTGGAAAACACCACGCGGTTCGCAATCAAAACACCAGGATTTTCCAGACCATCCGGTGGTCTATGTCAGCATGAACGATGCCCAGGCCTATTGCCAGTGGGCCGGGGGACGATTACCCAGCGAAGCCGAATGGGAATATTCGGCACGCGGGACAGAAAGGCGGGTATTCCCCTGGGGCAACCAATGGCAGCATAGCAAGCTGCTATGGCAGGGGAGTACCCCGCTGCGGCAAAGCCAAGCCATTGATGCACCCCGCGAGGTCGGTGGGTTTCCTGCCGGAGCGACTTCTCAAGGGCTGATGGATATGGCGGGCAGTGTCTGGGAATGGACCTCGACGCTGACCGCCAATGGTCAAAGTATCTTGAAAGGCGGCTCGTTTTTGCAAAGCAATCCTTCTGACCTCAGGGCAGCGGTCAAACTTATTGCGGCAGCCGACAGTGCCAACAGTGATTATGGCTTTCGTTGTGTAGAGACGCTCGAGCACTGGCCACAACCGTAGGGTGGATAAGTGCAGGGCCGGTCGCGGAGCAGCCGGATAGGCCGTTGAAAGGTTGAGCCCCGACCGGTTTTGTGGCGAGCGCCCTGGCACATGGATTTAAGGCATCCGCCAAATGACAAAAGGCACGCACTAGCCAATGATCGAAACCAATATTCCCGGAGGACTTTAATTATTTTCTGTTAAGATCGGATTTTTTCGATAAAATCGCACACTGGCAATGCTGCACTGAAGATCTAAAAAAATAATGGAAAACAGATCGACACATGAAAGCAGAGTTACAGCGGACTTGCTGCAAGCAGTTTCAGCGGCTGTGCGAAAAAAAATACGCTTTAACGAAACCACTCAACAGGAAGGCGAAGACTGGGTGCTGGAAAAAATCCTTAAGGAATTGCCGCGCCTGCCCAGGGCGGAGATCGAAAATAAGCACTTACTGGGGATGCGAATCCGTTCCCGAGTGATCGATTTTATTCGTTCCCGAGTGTCGAGAAAAAATTTGCCGGCCTGGTTAAAACTTTACGGCAATGATCTTGCGACCAGTCTGTATTACTGGTATTGCCGCGAAAACCAGTCGTCGCGGCAATTGTACAGGAATATCGCGCTGGAATACGCGGAACTGCCTCAAGATGAGGTGTCCCGAATCGCCGGGCGCATGAAAGAAGAACAGATTTGCAGAGATTCTGCGACTGCACCGGCCGACCATTTGAATGAAGAATATAGTGATCAGTTGAGCAATCAGGACGACCCTGAACAACAGATCGAAGGTCATCAAAGCCTGCAGACTTTTTGCAGGCTTATTCTTAATTCAGAATCATTTGCCCGCGATATCGTCGAATATTGGCAACCACTGCGGGCCGCGATTGACTTGAGTAACGATGAATTACTGGTTCTGCGCATGCGCCAGCAATTCACCTGGCCTGAAATTGAGAAATGCGTAAAAAGTCCTCGTTACAAGGAACAACAGGCGCTGGATAAAATTCGTCGCGGTTTTGAATTGGCCGGCCTGAGTCTGGATGATATGAACTGATTTTGCAGAATTCGGCGTCGATTCCGTTATTGCTCATTAGCAGACGCTTTATTCTCGGACAACTTCCTGGACAGCTATTAAACCCATGAATATTCGTTTCCCCAGATTTTTACGCAATAAAGCGCGCAACAAGCTTGATCAAAAGCTGTCAAGAATCGGGCTGATCCTGCATCAGCGCTGTGAGGCTTCGAATCGTCCGTCATTCGGCGAGCTCGAAGCGTTTCGAAGCGGACAAATGGACGAACCGCGTTACAGTGAAATACAATCCGCCATCGCCAGAGATCCGGATTGTTATGCCGATTTTGCGCGCTTGCTGCAACTGAGCAGGGACGAAGCCGTTGCGCAAGCCGCAGAATCGGCCGATAATCCGGCTAAAGTCAATCAGCGTCAGCGATCAGTAAGCACAAAGACGTCCTATTGGGTTGGCGCCGGCACGGCAGCGGTTTTGGCGAGTATTACAGGCATTGTTTTATTGTTTCCAGTAATGATGGAACCGGAACTGGCAGGTCGTTTGGATCAAGCCTATCAGACCTGGGGTGGTACAGTGACGGTGAGCGATACTGTCTGGCCATGGAGGCCTGGATTACAAAGTAAAACTTCACTTTCCAGTGATGATACCCTGCAGGTTTATTTTCAAGCAGGCCTCAGAGCGGGTCTGGAACGTATGTACGGCGCGGATGATCTTCGCCCGATTATCGATGAGTTACCCACTTTATCCAACGACTGTCCTGATTCGCGATGCCGTGATCGGGTTTTATTGGGGCAGTGGACGGCCCTGGTTCAGGCAATCTGTCTGAATCCACAACAAACGGACAACGAATTCTGGCAACAACAACGTGATTGGGCAGCAGATTTCCTGAAAAATCTCGATGACTCTAATGATCCTGCGATAAGACCTTACCACAGCCGCGTGCAAGACATACTGGCCGCATCCTCAACCAGGCGCTGCGCCCGTGTATTGCAATTAACCGCATTAGCGAAACCCTGAGAGCCGGAGGGTGACTGTTTGCATGAATAAAGATTCGCTGGGCGATGAAAAGATCGAATTCACTTATTTGAACAACAGCACCAAATGGGAAAAACAGGAATGAAACAGCGTTTGATTGTTATGGCCTTGATATTCGGCTTGTGTGTATCCCTGTCGTGCGTAGCCGGTGGTCGGATCGCGCTGGTGGTGGGTAATAGCCGTTATGAGGCCTTGAAGACACTGAAAAATCCGCACAATGACGCGCAGGCAGTCGCGATGAAACTTCGCGATCTGGGTTTCCAATTGATCGGCGGAGCCGCGCAGATCGATTTGTCCGAGACCGATTTGTTGAAGGGTTTGAAAAAACTGAAACAAAAAGCGCTGGGAGCGGAGATGGCCTTTTTGTATTACGCGGGGCATGGCGCACAATGGGACGGCCAGGCGTATCTGTTGCCAGTGAATATGCCAGCCGATGCGGAAATGATCTCGCGCAGGGGATTTGACCTGGATCGGGTGGTATCCGATATTACAGGTCGTGCCGAGCTGACTGTCGCGGTGTTCGATGCGTGTCGGGAAATTCCGGAACTGGATAAATTGGTGCGTGCCAGTTTCGGTGGCGGGCGCCATCTGCGCAGTATAGCGCGGACCTCGGTGCAAGGCACCGGCCAGCGGATTATCGCGTTTTCAGCGGGTTCAGGCGGATTTGCGGAAGACGGCAGCGGCAATCACAGTCCGTATACGGCGGCGATGTTAAACAATCTCGATCGTCCGGGACTGGAAGTGGGTGACCTTTTTCGTAAGGTGGCCTACGAAGTCAGAACAACGCAGGGACAACGCCCCGAAGTGATTACCGATGCTCCGCCGGGTCGGTTTTATTTTAGAGAGGTACAGGTATCTCAGCAAACAGAAAGATCGCGACCAACATTCGGAGTGGGTCATTTAACCATTAAAACCAGCCCGGAAGGCGCCAAAATACGGATTTTAAATATTGCGCCGAAGTATCAACAGGGGATGACCCTGAAAGCAGGCCGCTATCAGATTGAAGTCAGTCATCAGGGTTACCAACGGAAAGTCGAGTGGATAGAAATGGGCCTAGAGGATATGGTGCACAGTGTAGTGCTGGCTTTACGGGTTATTGATGAATTGGAGCTGGAATTTGTAAGAATTCAGCCGGGTTGTTTCCAGATGGGCAGTCCCACGTCCGAATCGGGCCGTTATGACGACGAAACGCGTCATCGGGTGTGTTTAACGCAACACTATGAACTGGGCCAATACGAAGTCACACAGGGCCAG